>CDYU01021651.1_pt1 | contig 170501 bp, 164 predicted proteins | sample 480701 | NCBI WGS metagenome assembly CDYU01 (sample SAMEA3182105, study PRJEB8094) | gut metagenome | biome: human; feature: gut; material: Stool; isolation source: human stools | place: Canada | collected 2013-02-26 | reverse complement strand
TACGCGGGGATCGATCCAACCATGCGGCAGTCCGGCGAATACAACGGCGTCAGAAACCGTATGTCCAAACGAGGCTCGCCTTATTTGCGGCACGCCATTTGGCTGGCGGCTTCATCGGCGGTGCTCCACGATCCGGCGCTGAAGCTTTATTTCCAGAAAAAACGGGATGAAGGGAAGCCCTACATGGCGTCCGTGGGCCATGCCTGCAGGAAGATGGTTTCCATCATTTACGCCGTTATGAGAGACAACAAGGCCTATACGCCCTGTATCCCAAATGAGATTTCGGCTTGACAAATTATAGCCGGTCTGTGCTTTTATCGAACGGCCTTCACCACTCAGAAAACCTTCCTGTAAAGTTCGGCTTTTCGCTCAAAATCGTTCCCGCAAATATCGTCCAAAAGTTACCGTCACAACGCTGTTCCAAACCGCTTTTCATCGCATTTTTCAACTTCTCGCACAAATGGCCCACGTTCGCTTTCGCAGACGAAAGTGGGTACACACTCGGCTTTGCTCAAAGGATCGCACACAGTGGCTCACACGGCGAAACAGGGGGCGTTTCGGACGGGGGCGCTATTACTACCCTCGGAGCGTTCCACACGTTTCGGAAACTCTGCGCGGCCTGGTGTCAGAACGGCAAACTTTGCCGCTTTTGGGGCTTGGTCGTGGGTGCTCCCAAAGAACGCAGAGAGCCTGCGGAACAGCGATGCGCTTATGCATGTCGCTGTTCCGAGGCGTCGAGGCCCCGCTGAGCTGCGTGGCCTTTTTTCGTTTCTGTCGAAATTACGGTTTTCACACCCTGCGCTCAGGGCTTTCTGTGTGTGCGAGGCGGGGGGGGGGTATCACTACCCTCGGTGCGCTTTGCGTGTTGTTGAAACGCTGGACGGCCGCTTGTCAAAAAGGCTAATTTGCCGTTTTCTCGGTCTGACATGTTCTTCATTGACAGCGGCGCAAAATACAGTTTTATTTGGGCACGGCATTCCAACGGAGAAACGGTTGAATCGCCAACGTCTTATTCCTCGACCGGCAGGACGATGCGGGAGCAATACCGCTGTGTCTCGATCTCCCGGCCTGAGTAGGGGGCCACGATGCCCAGCACCCGCACGAAGCCCGTGGGCTTCAGCCCCCGCGCCTTGACCTCGCGCCCCAGCGTCAAAAATGCCTCGTCCACGCCGTCGTAGCCGCCGTAGTAGAGCACCGACAGCGCGCGGCATTCCGGCAGCGTCACCGCCTCCTTGGGGGCGTTTTCATGCCGCACCGGCACGCACACATGAAAGGGATAGGGCGTATCGCCAATGCGGCCCTCCAGATAGTCCGTCCGCTCCGAGATGGTGAAGATCGGCTCGTGGGAAAGGCGGCAGCCTCGACGGACACACTGGCCGTAAAAATCATACATGGCGTTGTATTTATCCGCGATGGTGTGGCCCTCGCAGCGCCGCGTACAGCAGGTCACGGCGGGCAGGGTCATCAGCTGGATGGAAAGCCCGCCGCTCCCACCGGCCCGCAGGCGCAGCTCCTCCACGCCCCGGGAAAGCTCCCGGAGCCGTTCCTCCAGCATGGACAGCAGATCCGTCACCTCGCCGCCGCTGGCAAAGTACCCGGCGATCTCCTCTGTGCCGAGGCCCATGGCCTTGATCTTTTCGATCTGCAGGACACGGGCCACATTGTGATTGTCGTAGTACCGTCGTCCGCTGTCCGGCGCGATGTAGGCGGGAGCCAGCAGGCCCTTTTCCTCCATACGCAGGAGCGTACTGCGGGAAAGACCGCAGGCGTGAGCCGCCTCGGTGATCTGAAAGAGAGGTCTCGTATCCTTTTCCATAGCAAAATCTCCTAAAAAAACGCTTGCTTCGTTCATGGGTGGACGGGTTATACTGTCATTATAAACAATCCCATGCCGCTGTCAAGTTCGGCGGGCGGGCAAAAAACATTGTGGTGCGGGTCCGCACCACAGCCTTCGGGGCCCCGAAGGCTGAATGAGCCTTGGAGAGGAGATATGATCATGAGGATTTGGAAACGACTGCTGAATATAGCGCTATGCCTGTGCGCGGCGGTGTGCGTGATGAGCGTCAGCGCCAGCGCGGCGGAGCATAGCCACCCCGTTTGCGGCGAAACGCATGCAGACATCGGCGACCATACAGAGCCGTGCAGCGCTGTGGAGTGGACGGCGTGGAACGAAACAGACGAGATTTCGTATGCTGATGGCACCAACACCGCCTGTGTGTATCTGAGCGACAACGCAACGCCGAGCAGTACGCTCAAGGTCTCGAACGGGCAGACACTCAATCTCTGCCTGAACGGAAAGACGCTGAAAAGCGCAGGCACTGTGATCGAGGTGAAGGGCAACGCCACGCTGAACATCTGCGACTGCCAAGGCGGCGGCGGGATCACGATAAGCTCCGGGTGCGTCATTAAAGTAGATACGAAAGATGATGGAAAAAAACCAGTTGTTCTTGGCACGGCGACCTTAAATCTGTACGGCGGCAAGCTCAGTACTGATGACACTCACGATAGCGGTACGGTCAAGCTGTACAATAACAACGGAAACAAACCGCAGACCGTGGCGGTGTTCAACATGTACGGCGGGGAGGTGCATAATAAGGATTCCGGTGAATCCGCCGTCTATGCCAGCTTTGCAAACATCGGTACTGGCTACTATAACATCAATATGTACGGTGGGAGCGTTACCTGCGAAAAAGGGAATGGCTTCAAATTGAACAACAATGAAAACATCACAATGCAAATTACCGGCGGGACGATTACGGGCGGCCGGTATGGCGTCGGGCTTTCTTCCCAAAATACACTGACCTTGGCGGGAAATCCAAAATTCATAGACACAGCATTTTACTCGGGTACCGCGAACATCTCTATTCCCGGCGATGTAACCCTGACCGTAAAGGACGATTTTGCTCCCGCAGAGGAAACAAAGGTTTCGGTGAGGAAATCTGTTGACAGCTCCGGCAGTGTTGTATTCGCCGCACCCGCAGAAGGCAACAACTCTCTTTCAAGCAAGGCGCAGCACTTTGTCTCCGCGAAAGAGGGCTATTTCGTGGAGTGCGCTGATGGCGTCAACCTCCAGCTCACCGCCTGCGCCATTACCGAACAGCCCACAGTCAATGATTATACCGTCACGGCGAACGGCGGCGCTAAGGCGACATACCAGTGGTACAGCGTGACGAAGGGCGATGTCCCCGTAACAAGCAAGAATGCCACGACTAAAGATTTTAGCAGCGACGGGGATGTAGGAGAATGGAGCTGTTTCAGGCGTGCTGAAAATGGCGATCTCGTATCTCTGGGTGCGTTCACCCTGCACATGAACGCGGGCGACAAGCTGACGCTGACAGAGGCGAGGGGAGTTGAGGGCTTCTCTCTTGCTGATTCAAATGACAATCCGGTCGACCCTGTTGAATCTTCGTGGACGTCCTGCACCTACGCTGCTCCAGCAGATGGCGAATATACGCTGACGGTCACGGCAAGGCCCGAAAGTTTTGATGAAAATAATTATCATCTGCGTCCCTCTTTCAAAGCCACTGTGACAGCAGATGTGCCGGACACGGCGTTGTCCGACCAGACAGCCGCCACGCTCAACACCACTGGTCTGCCGAGCGGCAGCTACATCTGCAAGGTCACATGGGAGAACAAGACCACGCTGAACAGCCAAGCAGTGAGCTATACTGCACCGCAGCATACGCACCGCTGGTCGACCGACTGGACATCCGACGCTACCAACCATTGGCACAAGTGCTTCATCTGTAACGACAAAAATGATATAGTTGCGCACACCTATGACCAGGAAGTCGCAGTGGACGGATATAAAAAGTCCGACGCGACCTGCACAGCTAAAGCGACTTACTACAAGTCCTGCATCTGCGGAGCCAAGGGAACGGAGACGTTTGAAAGCGGCGGACTCCTTGCCCACGATTTTACCGGCGGTACTTGGAAGAGCGATGCCAACAACCATTGGAAAAATTGCGCCAACTGCGACGCGGAGAGCGACAAAGTTCAGCATAACTTCAGCAAGAGCGGTAACACCTACACCTGCACCGCCTGCGGCTATGCTTATACCGTTCCGTCTCCCTCATCCTCCTCCGGCGGGAGCAGTACGCCGGCCATTACCGTCCCCGTCAGCGGCAGCGGCGACACCGTGCATGTTTCGGCAAGCGTCAGCGGCAGCACGGCGGAGGTCAAGGAGATCAAGAGCGCCGAGCTGGACAAGATCGGCACGGACAGCGCCGTGGTCATCGACCTGTCCGGCCTGAACAAGGGCGTGACGGGCGTGACGCTGTCCACCGATACCATCGGCAGCATTTGCAAAACCGAGGCCACCGGCGTAACCATCAAGTTGCCGAGTGCGGAGCTGCGCGTCGACCGGCAGACGCTCGCCGCAGTGACCGAGCAGGCGGCGGGCAACAAGATCCGGCTGGTGGTAGAGCCCGACGGCACGGCAAGGAGCACTATGACCGCCTCGCAGAAGAGCACCCTCGCTGGCATGAAAAACGCCGCCGCGCTGGAGGCGTACTTCGTCTCCGACGGCACGCGCATCCACGATTTCAAGGGCGGCAGCGTGGAGCTGAGCATCCCCTATCGGGCCGAAGGCGCGATCCGCGCCTGGTTCCTCAAGGAGGACGGCACCCGCGAGCCGGTTTCCGCGCGCTATGACAAGGAGAACGCACTGCTGATCCTGCACCACTTCTCCCACTATGTGATCGAGGAGCTGGACAGCAGCGCGGCCTATACCGTATGCGCGAAAGACGATAGCTGCCCCCTCGGAGCCTTCGGCGACCTCACCGCAGCCGCGTGGTATCACGACGGCGTGCATTACTGCCTTGAGAACGGCCTGATGCGGGGCGCTTCCGGCGGAAAATTCCTGCCGGACGGAAGCACCACCCGCGCCCAGCTCGTCACGATTTTGTGGCGGCTGGAGGGCAGCCCCGAAACGACCGGCGCGGTGCGCTTCAACGACACCGCCGGCGGCGCGTGGTATACCGAGGCCGTCCGTTGGGCGGCGGGCTGCGGTGTGGTCAAGGGGTACGATAATGGGTGCTTCGGCCCCAATGACGCCGTGACCCGCGAGCAGATGGCGGCGATCCTGTACCGCTACGCACAGCACAAGGGCTATGATGTGAGCGCCGGAGAAGACACGAATATTCTGAGCTTCAACGATGCCTTCGCCGTCAGCGAGTACGCCATTCCCGCCATGCAGTGGGCCTGCGGCTCCGGCATGGTGCGCGGCATCGCGCAGAAGGGCGGGATGCTCCTTGCCCCCAGAGATACGACTACCCGCGCCCAGGCCGCGACGCTGATCATGCGCTTTCAGAGCGCCTTTGCCAAGGAGCCTTGACCCACTTTTGACCCAGAATCCGAAAAAAGCGGGCAGGGCTGGACGGAAACAATGGAAAACTCGCCGAGCGAACGGCGGTAAAAAGCACAAATCTGAGCCGAAATGACTCCGATTTACCCTTGAGACAACCTACGGACCAGAAGGCCGGGGGTTCGAATCCCTCACGGCGTACCAAAAGTCCCCGAAATCGTCTGATTTCGAGGACTTTTGTTTTTCATAAGTTGCTATTTTCGGATGTTGCTTTTTCCTGACCCAAACGCTGACCCCAACGGGAGCGGATAGCGGAAAGCATCAGACGGCACGGGAGAGGATATTCCTCATCGTTTGGGCTGCCTTGAGCTGCGCGTCGGTGGTGACGTGGGCGTAGGTGTCCAGCGTAAAGCCCGCGGAGTAGTGACCGAGCATTGAGGACACCGTTTTCACGTCCACGCCGTTCTGCAGGGCCATCGTTGCGAAGGTGTGGCGCAGGTCATGAAAGCTCCCGCCTCCGGCGGCACCGCTTTTGACCGCGCAAAAGCGGCGAGAAAACGCGCACGGGCTGCGCCCGTGACCCACTTCATTGCATGCTCGCGACAGAACGACTGCACGCGCTGCGCAAAGAAATACCCGCCATTTTTTGTTGCCGCTTTCGATTTGACCTTCGTCTATGTCCGCTTGGCCGCTGCCCCTGTGGGGGTTCAAATTTTTTTGCAGCGACTGCTGTACTGGCTCCGCAGCAGCGGCTGAGCGGAAAGAGAAGCACGCCAAATCGTTCAGAAGAAAAATCAAACACACGGTTGCTGAGATGATGATTTAATATGAGCAGTTCGGGGGTCAAGGGGCGGCAGCCCCTTGCGTTCTCTTGGGGTTTCAAAGGGGCTATTCTCTACGGTAGAGAATAGCCCCTTTGTTATGCGCCGCGCGATGCGCGGCATGGCGAGGTTGTACGCCGAACCGATCATCTGATGGATGTTCCGTACCGTTTTGGGAGCCAGACCTTTCGGCTTTTTCTTGGCCTCGATGCGGTCTACCCGGCCGCCGTCCAGCAGGTGCTTATAGAACCGCTGTAAGTCCAGAGAAGTCAACTCTGCCAGCGGGATGCTGCCGATCTGCGGCTTGATGTGGTTTTTCAGAAAGCCTTGCGAGGTCTTGAACGTGGACGGTCTGAGTTTTACTTTTGCGTAGTTCTCCATCCAGACCTCCAGCCAACTCCCCACGGTGTAGGCCTTGGCTTTGGCAAAGCCCACGAGCTGATACCCGATGCACAGATCGGTGGCACCGGAATAGGTCAGCGCGGAGAAGCGGATGGTCATGCGCCGGGCGTCGCTGCCGAGCGTCAGCCGCTCCGGGGACTCGTAGGTCCGGTCGTCCACGCGGATGCTGTTGATGACCAGCGGCGGCATCGGCGCGGAGATCTCCCGGAAGTCAAACACGCTGACGCCGTTTCGTGTGGCCAGATACAGGCTGCCGTCCGGGGCCATATAATTGCAGGTGTTCACCCGCAGGGAGCCGGTGAGCCCGCGGGCCGTTCCGTACTGGGTGGCGTACGGCGTTTCTCCCGCTAAGATCCGCGCCTTATCCAAGGCGTAAATGCCGCTGTCCTGCAGCAGCCACAGCTTTCCGTCCCGCTCGTAGAGATCGAAGATCGAGCCGGGACCGATGCGCAGGCCGTCCAGCCTGCGGAAAGTCCCGTCCGCCCAATAATACAGGTGGCTGCCCGCGCTGACAAAGGCGCTGCGGCCGTCCTCCTCCTGCAATATGCGCAGCACCACGCCGTCCTCCAGCCCCTGCTCGTAGCTGAATTTCGTGATCGAGCCGTCCTGCGCCAGCGCGTAGATCCCGCTTCCGGCGCTGCCCGCCAGCAGCGTGCCGTCGGGAGCCTGAACGATGCAGAGGATCGACTGCGTCTCCAGTCCGCTGTCTTTATCGTAGAAAGCGACAACTTTATCGCCCCGGATCAGGGCAAGGCCGTCCTGCGTTCCCACGGCCACCATGCCGTCCCGCAGCTCGAAGGCCACGCGGATACGCGTGCTTCCCAGCCCGTTGCTCTGATTAAAGAAAACAATCTCTCCGCTGCCCGTGTCATAGCGCACAAGGCCCAGCTCAGAGTAGGTGCCGCACCACAGGCGGCCGCGGCTGTCCACCATAAGGCTCTGCACCGGAACGCCGTCCAGCGCCCGCGTCAGAGCGTTCTGCACCGGATGCCAGTCACTGTCAAAGGCCAGCAGTCCCTGGTTCACGGCGGCATAGTACCGTCCGCCCGCCGCGGTCACGGCATTGATGTCCATGTCCGTCAGACCCGCCGCGAGGTTGGGCGAGGCAAAGCAGCCGGAGCTGTAGCAGATCAGGCCCTCGTTGGAGGAGGCCAGCCAGACGTTGCCCTCGGTGTCCAAAGCGGCGCAGTTCACCGCGTCGGTACTCGTGCCCGTATGGGGATCCCGCTGCGTGCCGTCGGCGGTGACCCATGCAAAGCCCTGCTGGCCCGAGACCAGTATATCTCCCTCAGCGGTAACGCCGCCCCGGTTGTGGTTGGCCGCGTCCGTTACCTCGTAGGTCTGCACTATAAAGGCCGTGCCGTCCAACCTCTGACCGCTGCACGCGACCTTCGCCAGCGTTGAGCCATCGGTGCCCAGATAGATGTTGTTCGCGCGGTCCTAGGTCAGGCAGCTTATCACGCTGCCGTCTTCGAAGAACAGCTCCGCGTCCAGCATGGCCAGCACACGGTCGTCCTGCATGACCGCGCACTTTCCCGTGCTCACGGCGCACCACAGGCGGCCATAGCGGTCGATCCCCAGCGCATAAGCGGTTTCGCCCGTTATGTACGGATTGCTGTAGGGCACCAGAAGTCCGCTGCGGACCCGGCACACGCCGGAGGTGGAGGCAACGTAAATGGTGCCGTCGCGTCCCTCCGCGAAATCGCGTATGCTCAGATAGCTGTTCTTTTTCGTACAGGGCACGGCGGTAAAGACGCCGTTTTCGTAGACGAACACCCCGGCGTCGCTGCTGCCGATTCACAGCCGGCCGGCGGAATCCTCAAACAGGCAGCGGATCGACGGCGTCGCAATGGCGCCCTCGGTGCTGAAATTGTGGAATTCGGAGCCGTCGAAGCGCAGAAGGCCGCCGTAGCTGCCCACCCACAGGTAGCCGTCCCTCGTCTGCAGGACGGCGTTTGCCTCGTCGGTCGGCAGGCCGTTGGTCTGGTCGAATACCGTTCGCACATAGGCAGGCTCCAGCTCCACCGCCCGCGCAGGGATACCGCACAGCACCGCCAGCAATACCGCCAGCAGCCATGCTCCTTTTCGATTCACTCAGCATTCCTCCCGGTCAAATGCTCCATGCCGGTCTGTCTCCGGCGCGGTCGGCGGCAGGGTCTTTTCGTGCCGCCGGTCGGGCTCAGATCCTTGCCACGCCGCTCCTGCGTGCGGCTTCGGCGACCGCCTTGGCTACCGCGGGGCCGACGCGCGGATCGAACGCCGCGGGGATGATATAGTCCTCGGAGAGATCGTCGCCCACAAGTCCCGCCAGCGCTTCCGCCGCCGCGACCTTCATCGCCTCGTTGATGTCGCTCGCCCGCACATCGAACACACCGCGGAAAATGCCGGGGAACGCGAGCACGTTGTTGATCTGGTTCGGATAGTCGCTGCGTCCGGTCGAAATGACCCTTGCGCCGCCCGCCTTTGCCGCGTCGGGGAAGATCTCCGGCGTCGGGTTCGCGCAGGCGAAGATAATCGCGTCCTTGTTCATCGTTTTGACCATCTCGGTCGTGACGGTATTCGGCGCACTCACGCCGATGAACACATCCGCGCCCACCAGCATATCGGCGAGCGTGCCCGCCTTGCGGCTCAGGTTCGTGACCTCGGCCATCTCGGTCTTGATCCAGTTCAGGCCCTCGCGGCCCTGGTAGATCGCGCCCTTGCGGTCGCACATCGTGATGTCGCGGAAACCCGCGGAGAGCAGCAGCTTCGTGATGGCGATGGCCGCCGCGCCCGCGCCGGAGGTCACGATCTTCACGTCCTCCTTCTTCTTGCCCACGACCTTGAGCGCGTTCGTCAGGCCCGCGAGCGTGATAACGGCGGTACCGTGCTGGTCATCGTGGAAGATGGGAATGTCACATTTTTCCTTCAGCTTGCGCTCGATCTCAAAGCAGCGCGGGGCGGCGATGTCCTCCAGATTGATACCGCCGAAGCTGCCGGAGATGTTGTAGACTGTCTCCACAAACTCGTCCACGTCCTTGGTCTTGACGCAGATGGGGAAAGCGTCCACATCGCCGAAGGCCTTGAAGAGCACGCACTTGCCCTCCATGACGGGCATACCGGCCTCGGGGCCGATGTCGCCGAGGCCCAGAACGGCGCTGCCGTCGGTGATGACCGCCGCCATGTTCCAGCGGCGCGTGAGTTCGTAGCTTTTGTTGATGTCCTTCTGAATTTCAAGGCACGGCTGCGCGATGCCGGGGGTGTAGGCGAGGGACAGGTCATCCTTCGTCTTGACCGGCACGCGGGTCACCATCTCGATCTTGCCCTTCCACTCGCCGTGGAGGCGGAGCGATTCCTTTGCGTAATCCATAGCGTTCTCCTTTTTATTGGCAGGCTTTCAAACCATCCGCTCGGGGCGGACGATGCGGTCAAATTCCTCCGGCGGCAGAAGCTCCAGCGCGGCGCAGGCCTCGCGCAGCGTCAGGTTTTCCGCGTATGCCTTCTTTGCGATCCTCGCGGCGTTTTCATAGCCGATGTGCGGGTTGAGCGCCGTGACGAGCATCAGCGAGCGGCGCACGTTCTCGTCCATCCTCTCCCGATTTGCGCGGATGCCGGACGCGCAGTTTTTGTCAAACGAAGCGATGGCCTCGCTCAGCAGACGGACGGACTGCAGAAAGTTATAGGCGCACACGGGCATAAAGACGTTCAGCTCAAAGTTCCCCTGCGACGCCGCTATGCCGACGGCAGCGTCGTTGCCCATGACCTGCACCGCCACCATCGTCACCGCCTCGCACTGCGTGGGGTTGACCTTGCCGGGCATGATGGATGAGCCGGGCTCGTTGGCTGGAATGGTGATCTCCCCCAGCCCCGTGCGCGGACCCGAGGCGAGCCAGCGCACATCGTTCGCGAGCTTCATCATGTCGCACGCGAGCGCCTTGACCGCGCCGTGCGCGAACACCAGCTCGTCCCTCGACGTAAGCGCGTGGAACTTGTTTGGCGCGGTGACAAAGGGCTTTCCGGTCAGATCCGCGACGGCCGCGGCGACCGCCCGGTCAAAGCCGTCGGGGGCGTTGAGTCCCGTGCCGACCGCCGTGCCGCCGAGCGCCAGCTCCCGCAGGGGAGGCAGCGCGGCGGTGAGCAGCTCACGGTCCCGTGCGAGGCTCGTCCGCCAGCCGGAGATCTCCTGTGCGAAGGTGATGGGCGTCGCGTCCTGCAAATGCGTCCGCCCGGATTTCAGCACGTCGGCGTTCTCCGCCTCCAGACGCAGGAGGGTCTGCTCCAACGCGGAAACAGCGGGGAGAAGGCGGTCCTCCACCGCAAGGCAGGCGGCAATATGCATCGCCGTGGGAAAGGTGTCGTTCGAGGACTGCGACATATTGACGTCGTCGTTTGGGTGCAGGAGCTTTTTTCCCGCCAGCTCGTTGCCGCGGTTGGCGATGACCTCGTTGACGTTCATGTTCGACTGCGTGCCCGAGCCCGTCTGCCACACAACAAGCGGGAAATGCCCGTCCAGCTCGCCGGCAAGGATCTCGTCGCAGACGCGGCCGATCAGGGCGCATTTTTCCGCGCTCATCCGCTCGGGCAGCAGCTCGCGGTTGGCGATGGCCGCCGCCTTTTTCAGAACGGCAAACGCCCGGATGATCTCCGCGGGCATCGTTTCGATCCCGACGCCGATGGGGAAATTCTCATGCGAGCGCTGCGTCTGCGCGCCCCAGTAGCGGTCCGCCGGGACGCGGACCTCTCCCATCGAGTCCCGCTCTATCCTGTATTCCATACGTTTCCTCGCTTCCGTTTGATCTGTTATCTCCATAGTACACGCCGCGGCACGGATGTCAACAGGAGATTTTACGCCCGGGTGGAAAGCAGGCGCAAAAAACGCGGGCGCTGCCCGGAGAAGCTGCATAACGCCGCCTTTACCGCAAAAGGGACCGTTCTCCTCCACAGAGAACGGTCCCTTTTTCCCATCTCTTTACTTTGCCAGCTCCGCGTACTCCGGGGCCTCCGCCGTGGCGGGGGCGATGGCGGAGCTGGTATCCCTCGCCCACTCGAGCGCGTGCTCACAGAACATCCGCGTGATGGTGGACGGCTGCGCCGCCGCGCTCGTGGCGATGGCAATGTCGCGGTAGTACGGCTCGTCGAGCGGCTTTTTGATGATGCCGTGGCGGTTGGGGTGCAGGATCAGGTCGTGCACCACGCTGATGCCCAGCCCGCACTCGACCATCGCGAGGATGGCGAAGTCGCTGCTGACCTCAAACTTGATGCGCGGGGACTGCCTGAGATGCTCGAGGAACAAATTGATCTCGTAGTCCTGCTCCTCCTTGAGGCTGATGAAATCCTCGTCCGACAGCCGGCTGACGGGGAAGCATTCCGCGTCGCGCAGCGGGTGGTTCGGCGGCAGGATGACCGTCAGCGAGTCGCGCAGCAGGAAGGTCGTGTCGAACTCCTTGGCGCAGGGGAGGGCGAGAAAGCCGCAGTCGATCTGCCCGCGGCGCAGCCAGGTCGCGATCTGGTTGTACTCGCCGTTGAAGATCTGAAAGCGGATATTGGGGTATTTTTCGTGAAAGGACTTGATCATCAGCGGCATCCAGCCGGTCGCCATGCTGGTGAACGCGCCCACGCGAATGAGGCCGCTTTGCAGTCCGTGCAGCTCGCCGACGGCAAAATTGAGCTCCTCCTGCCCCTTGACGATGGATTGAAGGATGGGCAGCAGCTGCGTCCCCTCCGAGCTGATCTCGATGCCCGAGCGGTTGCGCGTGAGCAGCGGGACGTCCCAATGCTCCTCCAGGTCCGCGATCATGCGGCTCACGGCAGACTGCGTGTAGCCCAGCTCCGCGGCGGCCTGCGTGATGCTGCCGGTCTCGATGGTCTTGAGGTAGGCCAGATATTTGTGGATCATGCGCTCATCTCCTTGTTTGCATCGGCATTAAGGCCATGATAGCCGAATGTGAATCATCTGTCAAGCATTCCATTTTGGAATGTTCAGCAGAACAATGATTTTCTTGTGCATTCCGCATTAAAACTATATACTGTATGCGTAGATAATTAAACACTATCGCGAAGCGGTTTGCAAGCCCACGACGGCGTTGTTGCAAATCGCAGAAAATTTTTGAGGAGGCTATCACCATGATCCATTATTCCTGCATCGGTGCGACCGGCTATGTCTGCGGCGAAGTGCTGCGCATGATGGTCAACCATCCCGACGGCGAGCTCGTCAACGTTCTCGATACCTACGGCGTGGGCGACGCCATCTCCACCCATCATCCCGCCCTGCGCGGCTTCTATGATCAGACCATCCTGGATCTGACCGAGGAGAACGTGCGCGAGACCGCCCGCAAGAGCGACGTCGTGATGATCCAGGTCCCCTCCGGCGCGGTCGCCAAGTGGGCGGAGATCGTTCTCGCCGAAGGCTCCCGCATCATCGACATCGGCGCGGACATCCGCTTCCGCGACGTGAAGGTCTGGGAGAAGTGGTACGGCGACAAGCACACCAATCCCCAGATGACCCATGACGCCGTCTACAGCATGCCCGAGATGAACCGCGAGCTGGCCAAGGGCAAGAAGCTCATCGCCAACCCCGGCTGCTATCCCACCGCCTCCACCCTCGGCCTCCAGCCCATGCTCAAGACCGGCCACATCGTTGAGAACACCATCGTGATCGACGCCAAGAGCGGCTTCACCGGCGCGGGCCGCCGTCCCGCCCTCAACAAGCTCCTCACCGAGGCGGAGAACAACTTCTGTGCCTACGCCCTCGGCGGCGGTCACCGCCACACCCCCGAGATCGAGCAGAACATCGCCTACATCACCGGCAAGGATCTGATGAAGCCCGAGACCTGGCAGTACATCAACTTCCAGCCGCACCTCCTCCCGCAGGTCCGCGGCATCGAGGTCACCATCTACGCCACCTGCGATAAGGACTTCACCAACGAGGAGGTCTACGAGCTGTACAAGGACTTCTACAAGGACGAACCCTTCGTCAAGGTCTTCCCGGCCAATCTCCCCGTGCAGACCAAGTGGGCCTACGGCACCAACTTCGTCGAGATGACCCCGACCTTCGATTCCCGCACCCACCGTCTGATCGTCTCCTCCGTCATCGACAACATCGGCAAGGGCGCCGCCGGCCAGGCCATCCAGAACATGAACCTCATCATGGGGATCCCCGAGACCACCGGTCTCATGATGCCCCCGATGTATCCGTAAGGAACTGATTTTATATAAAGTAAGAATAAGAAAAGGAGAACAACACTATGGAATACAAAGTGATCGAAGGCGGCGGCATCACCTCCCCGAAGGGCTTTACCGCGGGCGCTGTGTACGTCGGCGTGAAGAGCCGCAAGACGCAGAAGCCCGATGTGGCCGTCCTCTACTCCGAGACCGAGGCGTCCTGCGCCGCGGTGTTCACCACCAACAAGTTCTGCGCCGCCCCCGTCATTCTCGACCGTGAGATCCTCAAGAACGGCAAGGCCCGCGCCATCGTTATCAACTCCGGCAACGCCAACGCCGCCACCGGCACGCAGGGCATCGAGGACGCCCGGACCGTCGAGCGCGAGGCCGAGAAGCTCCTCGGCGTGGGCGAGAACGAGGTCTTCGTCTGCTCCACCGGCGTTATCGGCCAGAAGCTGCCCGTCGAGAAGGTGCTCGATGGCGTCCGTCAGATCATCCCCGCCAAGCTCGACAAGGCCAACGGCTCCGACGCGGCCTATGCCATCATGACCACCGACACCGTCCGCAAGGAATCCGCCTACGAGCTCGAGCTCTCCTCCGGCACCATCCGCATCGGCGCGATGGCCAAGGGCTCCGGCATGATCCACCCCAACATGGCCACCACCCTCGCCTACGTCACCACCGACGCCAAGTGTGATTCCGCCGACCTGCAGAAGATGCTGCACAACGCCATCGACAAGAGCTTCAATATGTGCACCGTCGACGGCGACACCTCCACCAACGACACCATGATCCTGCTCGCCAACGGCGCCTCCGGCGTCGAGGTCAAGACCGAGGAGGACAAGGCGGCTCTCGCCGGTCTCATCGAGCACATCTGCATCGACATGGCCCGCCGCATCGCCTCCGACGGCGAGGGCGCGACCCATCTGATCGTCGTCGAGTCCTACGGCCTGCCCACCGAGCATGACGCCCGTCTGGTCGCCAAGGCCATCGCCGGCTCCACCCTGTTCAAGGCCGCCGTGTTCGGCCGCGACGCGAACTGGGGCCGCATCATGGCCGCCGCCGGCTACTCCGGCGCGGACGTCGATCCCACCAAGGCCGACTGCATCATCAAGAGCAGCGCCGGCGAGGTCCAGGTCATGAAGGACGGCTTCGGCACCGACTTCAGCGAGGAGCTGGCCAAGGCCGTGCTCACCGAGCATGACATCACCGTCATCGTCGACTTCCACAGCGGCGACGGCAAGGCGGTCGCCTACGGCTGCGACCTCACCTACGAGTACGTCAAGATCAACGGCGACTACCGCACCTAAGGAGGGCCACCCATGAGCGACGTTGCGAAGAAGGTAGAGACCCTGATGGAGGCCATGCCCTACCTTGAAAAATATCAGGGCAAGGTCATCGTCATCAAGTACGGCGGCAACGCCATGATCAACGACGAGCTCAAGGACGCCGTGCTCCACGACGTCGTGATGCTCAAGCTTCTCGGCCTCAAGCCCGTGCTCAGCCACGGCGGCGGCCCCGGCATCAACAAGATGCTCGAGAAGCTCAACATTCCCGTGCAGTTCATCAACGGCCTGCGCTACACGTCCGAGGACATCATGCGCGTGGTCGAGATGGTTCTCGTCGGTCAGGTCAACACCGAGCTGGTCGGCAGGATCAACCAGATCGGCGGCAAGGCCGTCGGCCTCTCCGGCGTGAGCGGCGACATCTATCACTGCCACAAGCGCAGCGAAGAGCTCGGCTTCGTCGGCGACATCGACTACGTCAACGCCGACGCCATCAACGCCATGCTCGACGCGGGCTTCATCCCCGTCATCGCCCCCGTCGGCACCGACGGGCAGGGCAACACCTACAACATCAACGGCGACACCGCCGCGGGCAAGCTCGCCTCCGCTCTCGGCGCGGAAAAGCTCGTCATTCTCACCGACATCGAGGGTCTGTGCAACGACATCAAGGTGCGCGACGTCATCAGCTACCTCAACATTCAGGACGTCAAGGCGCTCAAAGACAAGGGCACCATCGCCGGCGGCATGATCCCCAAGGTCGACTGCTGCGTCGAGGCCATCGAGGAGGGCGTCACCAGCGTCCACATCATCGACGGCCGCAAGCCCCACTCCGTACTCTACGAGGCCTTCACCACCGAAGGCACCGGCACCACGATCGGCACCGCACAGCCGAGCGTTGGCATCAAGTGGTAAAAAATACATAAAATTTTAACAGGAGGACTCTACCATGATCGAAAAGTTCAAGACCAATGCGGAAGTCATCGAAAACGGTGACAAGTATCTCTACGGCAACCATGTCCGTATGCCCATCTCCATGGAGCGCGGCGAGGGCGTCTACGTCTTCGACAAGGACGGCAACAAGTACCTCGATTTCGTCGGCGGCATCGCCGTCAACGGTCTCGGCCACTGCCATCCCGCCATCGTCAAGTGCCTGCAGGAGCGTGCGGAGACCATCCTCCACTGCTCCAACTACTTCTACAATGAGCCCGCCGTCCAGACCGCGAAGCTCATCGTCGAGAACAGCTGCTTTGATAAGGTCCTCTTTGCCAACTCCGGCGCCGAGGCCAACGAAGGCCAGATCAAGCTCGCCCGCAAGTACGCCAAGGATCACGGCCATCCCGAGCGCTTCGTCGTCATCACGATGAAGAACTCCTTCCACGGCCGCACCCTCGCCACCTGCACCGCCACCGGTCAGTATGCCGTCCACCGCTACTTCGAGCCCCTGCCCTCCGGCTTCCGCTATGCCGAGTTCAACAACCTCCAGTCCGTCAAGGACATCATGGATGAATACGTCTGCGCCATCCTGACCGAGCCCGTCCAGGGCGAGGGCGGCGTGCGTCCCGCCTCTCAGGAGTTCCTGCAGGGCCTGCGCGACCTGTGCGACGAGAAGGGCATCCTCCTCATGTTCGACGAGGTCCAGGTCGGCTCCGGCCGCACCGGCAAGCTCTTCGCGCATCAGAATTACGGTGTGGAGCCCGATACCTGCTCCATGGCGAAGGCGCTCGGCTCCGGCGTGCCCATCGGCGCGGTCTGCGCCCGCGGCGACGCGGCCAAGACCCTCACCCCCGGCACCCACGGCTCCACCTTCGCCGGCGGTCCTCTCGCCTGCGCTCTGGCTGCCACCACGCTCGACGTCATGATCAACGAGGGCGTCATCGAGAACGCCCGCGTCATGGGCGAGTATTTCCGCGATCAGATGCACAAGGTCATCGAGAAGAACCATCCCAAGGCGGTCAACGAGATCCGCGGCCTCGGCATGATCAACGGCATTCAGCTCAACCATCCCAGCGGCCAGCCCGTGGTTGACCTCTGCTTCCAGGACAACAAGGTGCTCATCAACAACACCAACGGCAATGTCCTGCGCTTTGTCCCGCCGCTGATCACCGGCAAGGAAGAGATCGACCTGTGCATCAAGGCGGTCGACGAGGCTATGACCAAGCTCGGCTGGTAAGAGAAAACAGCGTCCTGACCAAGCCAAACGGTCAAACTTTGTGATATCCGGCAAGCGCGCGGCACTTGCCACCGTGCATAAAATATGCTAAAATATCCGCATATTTAATCGGTACGCCGCGCGCTTCCCGTATCAGCCTTACATGCAATTTCCCCGTCCTCCCCTTCGCAGGGGGGCGAGGGAGGACGGGGAGACCGCAGCAAATCGTTTCCTGATCATTCAAGGAGGGAAAAATCACCGAATAAAGGGGGAATACCGTCAAGATCACGTCTTCCTGCCGCCGGTCTCATCTGCCGGTCTGCGGGCGCACAGACCCTCGCAAATACCGTAAAACAGTGTTCACCATCTACGAAGCTGCGCGGACGGGAGCGTTCCCGCCCTATGCGCACCATGTATTTAGAGAAAGGTTGGTACAATCAAGTGAGTGAAGAAAAGAAAGCCAGGACCCCGCGTATGCCAAAGCTGTGGGAAGCTCTGGTCACCATGCTGATCTTGGTCGGCGCATTGGCGCTCGGCATCGTCAAGTATGAAACAGACCCGCATGTCCCCATGTTCATCGGCGTTATGGGCGCCGCGCTGATGGCGCTCTACCTCGGCTACAAGTGGGAGGCCATCGAAAAGTCCATGATGGACGGTATTTATAAAGCCCTCCAGTCTGTCTGTATCCTCGTCATCGTCGGTATCCTCATCGGCGTTTGGATCAACGCCGGTGTCGTTCCCACAATGATCTTCTACGGTCTGAAGGTCCTCAAGCCCGCGATCTTCTTCATTGCGTCTGTTCTCATCTGCTCCATCACCTCTCTTGCCACCGGTACCTCCTGGGGCACGATGGGTACGATGGGCGTCGCCCTCATGGGCATTGGCTTCGGTCTCGGCATGAGCCCCGGCATGACCGCCGGTGCGGTCCTCTCCGGCGCCTACTTCGGCGACAAGATGTCCCCGCTGTCCGATACCACGAACCTTGCGCCCGCTATGGCAGGCACGGACGTTATGACCCACGTGAAGGCCATGATCCTGCCCACCGGCATCACCTATGTCATCACCCTCATCGGCTTCGGTATTCTCGGCGCCATGCAGTATCACGGCGGCGATGCCGACATGAGCCGCGTGACGGAGTTCTCCGGCGCGCTCGAGGCCGTGTTCAATATCAACCCTGCGCTGCTCTTGCCCCCGGTCATCGTTATCGTGGCGGTTGCCATGAAGATGCCCGCCATCCCTGGTATCACGCTCGGCATCATTTCCGGCGCGATCATGGGCATGATCTTCCAGCCCGAGTGCAACATGGGTACCGTGTTTGATTTCGGCATGAACGGCTACTACTTCAGCGACGAAGTGCTCGCCATGTTCGAGGAGACCCTCTCTCCCGAGACCAGCTACACCATGACCCGTCTGCTTGAAAGCGGCGGTATCCTCGGCATGATGTCCTCCGTCGCCATGACGATCATCGCCATGATGTTCGGCGGCATTATGGAGGACACCCACCAGCTCGAGGTCATCGTCAACAGCCTCAAGAAGCTGGCGAAGGGCCCCGCGGGTCTCGTGCTCCTCACCGAGTGCACCTGCGTGCTCTCCAACGCCGTCATGCCCGAGCAGTACATCTCCATCGTCGTTCCCGGCCGTATGTATGCCGAGGAATACAGAGAGAAGGGTCTGCACCCGGCTCTCCTCTCCGGTACGCTGGAAAGCGCCGGTACCGTCACCTCCGCCCTCATTCCGTGGAACACCTGCGGCGTGTTTATCTCCAGCACCCTCGACATCAACGCGTGGGGCGCGGGCGGCTACGGCCCGTGGGCTCTGTTCAACTGGCTGATGCCGCTCATCAACTGGCTGTGCGCCCTCATCGGCTGGACGGTCAAGGATCTTGCCGGCAAGCCCTATAAGAAGTCCAAGGCTGCGGCTAAGGCGGAATAAATCAAAACGGCAAAGGAACGGTCTATGAACAGAGGAACGGCACGATACCCTCTTTTAGAGATCGACCTTGACAAGCTGAAAGCAAATCTGGCAGCGCTCATCGAGCGCTGCCAGAGCCTTTCTGTCGAGGTCACGGGCGTGGTCAAGGGCTTTTCGGCGCTGCCGGAGGCCGCCGGGGTCTATACGGAATGCGGCGTGCGGAGCCTTGCCTCGTCCCGTCTCAGTCAGCTGCGCGCCCTGCGCGGCGCGGGCGTTGCCTGCGAGCGCGTTCTCATCCGCATCCCCATGCTCTCCGAGCTTCCGGAGGTCGCGGAGGTCGCGGACATGAGTCTCCAGAGCGAGCTTGAAACGCTCCGCGCCCTCAACGCGGTCTGCGCGAAGCGCGGAACGCGCCACAGGGTGATCCTGATGGCTGACCTCGGCGATCTGCGCGAGGGCTTCTGGAGCCGCGAGGAACTGGTCGACGCCGCGCTTGAGGTCGAGTATAAGCTCGACCATCTGGAGCTGGCGGGCGTCGGCACGAATCTCGGCTGCTACGGCTCGGTCGCCGCCACGCCGGAGAAACTGCGCGAGCTGGTCTCCGCTGCCGAGGCGGTGGAGCGCGCCATTGGCCGCGAGCTGCAATACATCTCCGGCGGCGCGTCCACCTCCGTCCACATGGTGCTTGACGGCACGCTGCCCGCGCGCGTCAACCATCTGCGCATCGGCGAGTTCGCCCTCCTCGGCGGCATCTACGGCTGCTATCCCGACTTTCTGCGCCGTGACGTGTTCACCCTCCGCATGGAGGTCGTGGAGTGCAAGCCGAAGCCCAGCTATCCCGTCGGCGAGCTGACCGTGGACGCTTTCGGCAAAACGCGCAAATACACCGACCGCGGCATCCGCCGACGCGCGCTCTGTGCCGCGGGCCGCGTCGATTACGGCGATCCCTTCGACCTCACGCCACGCCTCGCGGGCGTGGAGGTCCTCGGCGCGTCCTCGGACCACACCATTCTTGACGTGGAGGACGCCGCCGTCCCCGTCCGGCTCGGCGACGTGCTGGACTTCGGCGTGAGCTACGGCTCGCTCGTCTACCTCACCAACACGCCCGAGGTCCGCATCGTCTATCGGAAAGGCGGCCGCCTGTACACGGCGGAATAACGCACAAGGAAGCCCTCCGCTCGGTGAGCGGAGGGCTTTTCGTCGCTTTTTCGTTTTCTCAGCTCAGCGTCGTGCCGGTGACGAAGCTCGCCACGATGATGAGCAGGATGGAGATGGGCGCAACGTACTTGACCAGCACGCTGTAGACCTTTGCCAGCTTGAACGGCTTGCCGTCCAGCTCGATCTCATGCACGGCATTCGCGGGCTTCCAGATCCAGCCGGTGAAAATGCACACGCCGAGCGCGCACAGAGGGATCATCAGACGGTCGGTGAGGAACTCCATGAAGTCGCCGAAGATGGGGAAGCTCACGCCGTTGGCGAAGTCAAACCAGATGCCCTTGATGTTGAACGCGGCCTGCGACATGGTGTACAGGCAGCCGATGAGGAACATCAGCGTGCAGACGATGATGGTGGTGGGCTTGCGCTTCCAGCCGAAGCGCTCGGTCAGGAACGCCACCACGCCCTCGATGAGGGATATGCTGCTCGTCAGCGCGGCGAACAGGAGCAGCATATAGAACAGCACGCCGAAAAACGCGCCGCCCGCCATGTGCTCGAACACGCCCGCGAGGGACGCGAAGGCGAAGCCGCCGCCCTTGCCGACGTTCTCGGAGCCGAGCGTCGCAAACACCGCGGGCACGATGATGAAGCCGGCGATGAGCGCCACGAGCGTATCCATCGTGCAGATGAGCGCCGTGTTCTTGCCGAGGTTCTCATGCTTGGGCAGATACGAGCCGTAGGTGATCATGATGGCCATGCCCAGCGACAGGGAGAAGAACGCCTGCCCCAGCGCGGAGAGGAAGGTGTTGAAGCCGACCTTGCTCCAGTCGCAGCTGAGCATATAGGCGAAGCCGACCTGCGCGCCGTCGAGCGTGATGGTGCGCGCGAGCAGTACAATGAGAATGACGAACAGCGCGGGCATACCGACCTTGTTGAACTTCTCGATGCCGCCCTCAACGCCCTTGATGATGATGAAGGCGTTGACTGCCATAAAGACCGCGGCAAAGAGAATGGCGGTCAGCGGGAACCATGTCTCGCCCGTCGCGGCGTTGTAGCCGAGCAGGCCGTAGAAATAGCCGAGCGGATCGGCATAGACCGTCTGCGCCTCCGTAATATAGGACACAACGTAGCGCAGCACCCAGCCGCCGACGTGGCAGTAATAGGAGGTGACGATGAACGCCACCGCAACACCCGTGACGCCGACCCACTTGAAGCCGCGGTAGCCGAGCTTGTGGAAGCTGTCGATGGCGTTCGCCTGCGCGGCGCGGCCGATGGTCAGCTCCGAGAGCATGACGGGGAAGCCGATGAGAACGACGATGGCCAGATAAATGAGGATGTAGGCGCCTCCGCCTCCCTCAAAGGCCTTGCCGGGGAACTTCCAGATGTTGCCGAGGCCGACGGCGCTGCCCGCCGCCGCCAGGATGAAGCCGATCTTGCTTCCCCATTGGGCACGATTGTTTTCCATGTGATTTTCTCCTTTAACTACGTTTCTCTCTCCGTTTTCCGTCAAATTCGTCCTCATATATTTTAATGAGATGTATAAATTAAACAGAAATTAGTCAAATGATACCGTCTTTCTTGCCAAAAGTAAAGCGACGTATTATAATAAAAATATGAGCGATCCTAATAGAAAGGAAATACTTCTATGGAAAGCAAGAAATTAGAGGCCCTGCTCATGGCAGTCGATCTCGGCAGCTTTACCAAGGCGGCAGAGGTCCTCGGCTACACGCAGTCGGGCCTGACACACATGATGAACTCGCTGGAAAAGGAGGTCGGCTTCACGCTGCTCGAGCGCGGACGCAACGGCGTGCGCCTCACGGAGGAGGGCGAGCGCATCGCGCCCGCCGTGCGCGAATTTCTGCAAGCCAACGCCCGGCTCGACAGCGTGATCGAGCAGGTCGCCTCCTCGCGCACGGAGATCATCCGCGTCAGCGCCTACGCCAGCATCGCCATGCACTGGCTGCCGGGCATCATCCAGCGCTTCCGCGAGGAGTGCCCCGACGTGGACGTGGATATCCGCATGGCCGACCACGTCGACATCCCCTACGAGCTGCTCGCGCAGGGCAAGATGGACGCCATCCTCGTCTCCCCGCAGGACGAGGGCCAGTACGAGTGGGTGCATCTTGCCGACGATCCCATGTTCGCCGTTCTGCCGAAGGATTTCGACACGCAGGGCATGACCGCCTTCCCGCTCGCCGCCTTCGAGGCGCGCGACTTCATCATGCCCTCGCAGGGCTTCGATAAGGACATCATGCGTATCTTCAACCGCATCGGCGTTAAGCCGCACATCCTGCCGACCTGGGTGGACGATCCCACCGTCATCAGTATGGTCAGCCACGGCCTCGGCGTGAGCATGATGACTGAGTTGACCGTCCGCGGCCGCACGGACGGCGTGAAGCTCCTGCCGGTCGAGCCGGCGTCCTCGCGCGAGCTTGGCCTTGCCGTCCGCTCGCTCGACGCCGCGAGCGACGGCCTGCGCCACTTCATCGACTGCACGAAGCGCGTCGTCGCGGAAATGCAGCCCTGAGCCGTTGCAAAAGCCACTTGTAATCACCGCCGAAGCGGTTATAATAAGGAAGCCCGCCGACCCGCGGGCGCAGAGAAAACAACGCGAAAGAAAAGGAACACCCTATGCTCACCTTTACTCCTGTCACGCAGCGGGACATTGCCCGCCTGCGCCGCTACTATAAAAGCTGCGAATACCAGCTCTGCGAATACTCTGCCCTCGTCAAGCTCATGTGGCGCAGCCACCTGCACCCCTCGTGGGCGGAGGGCGCGGGCTGCCTGATCGTCCGCAATTTCATCGACGGTCAGTATTGCTTCGACTACCCCGTTCCCGGGCCCGACGGCGACGAGGACGCGGCGCTCACGCTCATCGAGGACGACTGCCGCGAGCGGGATATTCCCCTCGTCCTCTCCGTCGTCCCGCAGGACAAGGCGGAGCGCCTTGCCGCGCGCTACCCCTACTTCCGCTTTTCCTCCCCGCGCGTCTGGCGCGACTATATCTACGCCGCCGAGGATCTGCGCGACTTTGCCGGACGCCGCTACTCCGGTCAGCGCAACCACATCAACAAGTTCCGCAAGCTCTATCCCGACGCCGCCTTCCGCCCGCTCGGGAAGAGCGACCTGCCGCTCATCACGCAGTTCTTCCGCGACTACGAGGCCGTCTTCACCAAGGCGTCCGACTCGGCGAAAAACGAGCTGCGCTGCGCCGAGAAAATGCTCCGCATGACCGGCAGCCCGCACTTCCTCGTCGGCGGCATGGAGCTGGACGGCAGGCTCCTCTCCGTCGCCATGGCGGAGCGCTGCGGCGACACGCTGCAAATTCATATCGAAAAAGCCCTCTACGGCTATGAGGGCGTCTATCCCGCCACCGTGCAGGCGTTCGCGCAGGAATTTGCCGTGGACGGCGTGCGCTGGCTCAACCGCGAGGACGACGCCGGCGACAAGGGCCTGCGCACCTCGAAGCTCCAGTACCTGCCCGACCACCTCGGCGCGAAGCTGCGCTTCGACGTGCTCAACGAGCTGGTCAACATCACCGAGATCCCCACGCTTACCACCGCCCGCCTGACGCTCGACGCGCTCACCGATGCGGACAAAACCGCCTACGCCGCCCTCTGCCTCGACGACGACCGCAACCGCTGGTGGGGCTACGACTTCCGCAAGGACTACGACGGCACGCCCTACGAGGACTACTTTCTCGCCGTCGCGCGGGAGGACTACGCCCGCTCCCGCGCCATGAACTTTGCCGTCCGGCTCGACGGCGCACTCATCGGTGAGGTCGTCCTCTACCGCTTCGATTCCCGCGGCGGCGCGGAGCTCGGCTGCCGTGTCTCGCCGGGCTTCGCGGGCCACGGCTACGGCACGGAGGCGTTCGCCGCCGTCGCCGACTGGGCGCTCTACCGGCTCCACCTCGCCCACGTCGTCGCCAAATGCTATAAGGAAAACGACGCCTCATACAGGATGCTCTCCTCCTGTATGCACCGCGCCGGCGAGGATGAGACCTTCTTCTATTTTGATAAAGAGGTCTGAACCGCGTATGAAAAGACCGCCTCTGCACACAATAGTGCAGAGGCGATTTTTTGTGTTCACACAAAAGCTCCCGGCATTTGCGGCACACCGACAGGCGGCAGCCGCGCCGTATGCAGGCTCTCCATCCGCCGCCGACGGAGAGCAGCGCAAGACAGAGCGGCAGAATGGAGATCTTCACGATGGGAACCAATTCCGAATTTTGCTCCGATGAGCGCGTGGGCTACACCCTGCTCAAATCCTTCCTCGCGGGTGACGTCAACGCCAACCGCTGCTACGCCGGGCTCTCTCCCGAGGAGCAGCAGCGTCTCGTCTCCGGCGCCAAGAGCCTGCGCACCCCCGACGAGGTCGCCAGCTACGTCTGGGACTATCTTGACAGACAAGGACGGTAAGCCGCCATGGAGCGCCTGACGGGACACTTTGAACTGGATGTCCGCACGCTCGACGCCCTGCTGGGCGTCGAGCGCTGCTTTGACATGATCGCCCGCGACCTCGTCGCGGGCGGCCGCCGCTGCCGTCTGTATGTCGTGGACGGCTACGGCGACGACGCGGTGCTCGAGCGCATGATCGGCTTCTGGCTCGCCCTGCCCTCCACCGCCGACGCCGCCGACGCGCAGACCTTCATCGACCGCTATGTGACCTTCAGCGAGGTCAACGCCGAAGCAGATCTCCGGCAGACAGCCACCGCCGTGTTCCTCGGCAAAACGCTGCTCCTCGCCGAGGGCTACGGCGAATGTATCCTCATCGACGCGAAGAGCTACCCCTCCCGCGGCGTGGAGGAGCCGTCCTCGGGCAAGGTGCTGCGCGGCGCGCACGACGGCTTCATCGAAACGCTCGTGCAGAACGCGGCGCTCCTGCGCCGCCGCATCCGCACGCCGCAGCTGACGCTCGAGGGCCACAAAATTTCCGAGAAATCCCGCGCCGACGTCGTCCTCTGCTATCTCGAGGACAAGGTGGACCGCGCGCTCCTCGCGCGCGTCCGCGCGAAGCTCGCCGCCATCGACGCGAACTCCATCTCCATGTCGCAGGAATCCATCGCGGAATCCATGATGGACCGGAGGCAATGGTTCAACCCTTTTCCACGCGTTCGCTATACTGAGCGCCCCGACGCCGCCACCGCGAGCATCATGGAGGGCAGCATCATCGTCCTCGTGGACAACTCCCCCGCCGCCATGATCCTGCCCACCCGCTTCTTTGATTTCGTGCAGGAGGCGAACGACTTCTATTTCCCGCCGCTCGTCGGCTCGTACCTCCGCATCCTGCGCGTGGTCGTCTTTCTGCTCACGCTCTTCATCACGCCCGTGTGGTATCTGCTCGTGCAGGACCCTGACCTTCCCAACAGCACGCTGGGCTTCCTCGCCGTCACGAGCAAGTACGAGGTCCCCATCCTCGCCCAGCTTCTCCTGACCGAGTTCATCGTCGACCTCCTCAAGCTCGCCTCGCTCAACACCCCCAGCGTCTTTTCCAACTCGTTTTCCATGATCGGTGCGCTCGTGCTCGGCGACTTCGCCGTGCAGGCGCATTGGCTCGTGCCGGAGGGGCTGGCGTACATGGCGTTCGTTGCCATCGCGAACTTCGCCCAGCCGAGCTATGAACTCGGCTACGCCTTCAAGCTCCTGCGCCTCGTGCTGCTCGTCAGCTCCGCTGCCCTCGGCTGGGTCGGACTCGCCCTCGGCACGCTGCTCATTATTGTCCTGCTCGTCACCACCAGGCCCATCGCCGGCGGACATTATATGTATCCCATTTATCCCTTCAACTGGCACGCGCTCCGCGCCCTGCTCATCCGCCGCCCCATCGCCCCCGACAACACCTGAATGTATTGCTCAAACGTATCGCTCAAAAAGCCGCCCTCCCGGGCGGCTTTTCTTTTGTCCGATCTCTCCTATTCGCCGCTCTCCCCGCGCTGCCTCCTCCGTCTCCGCGTCAGAGCTCCGAACCAAAAACCGGCGGCGGAGATGATCGTTCCCTTCAGCAGCAGACTCGGCTGCGGCAGCCGCAGCACGCTGAAGGAGAGCATATTAGCCAACGTGAAGGTCGCATACTCCGCAAGCATATACATCGCGCCAAATGCGAGCGGCAGCAGCCAGCCTTGTCTTCCGCCGTATCCGCCCCGGCCAATGAGCAGTGAAATGACAAAGGCGGCGACCGGCAGCACGAGCCACAAAAATACGATGCCGTAGCCCATGGCGTCGTCTGGCCCGGTGAGCAGCCAGAAAAAGAGCACGGAAACGGCCCAGATGCCCAGATATACGCACAGAAGGATCAGCAGAGATTGCTCCCTCCGGCTCCGCACGGTGTTGGTGCTCTCCTCCAGATAATCCAGATAATCTGACATCGGTGCTTCCTCCTTTAACAATGCATCCAGACTGACCGCGTACAGGTCGCTCAGCCGCACCACGCTCACAATGTCCGGATAGTTCTTTTCATTCTCCCAGTTTGATATGCTCTGGCGGCTCACGCCCAGCGCCTCCGCCGTCTGCTCCTGCGTGAGCCCAGCCGCTATGCGCGCCTGCCTGAGCTTGGCTCCGATCTCCATAGGCATCCCGTCCTTTCTGCCTTCATCATAGGGAAATGAGCGGGCTTTGTCCATCAAAAATATTTGACAACGGTCGGTTTTCCCAAAAACTTTTTCAAACCCCCTTGACAAATCGTTCCCGATGTATTATTGTACTAATCGTCTAATACAATAATACATCAAGAAAAGGAGGAACCGTATGGAGTGGCAATTCCGCAATGACAGTCCCATCTACACCCAGCTCACGCAGCGCCTGACGCAGGCCATCGTCGCGGGCGAATTTCGGCCCGGCGAGCGTCTGCCCTCGGTGCGCGAGCTCGCGGTGGAGGCGGGCGTCAACCCCAACACGGTGCAGCGCGCGCTCGCCGACCTCGAACGCGACGGGCTGGTCTTTTCCCAGCGCACCGCGGGCCGCTTCGTGACGGGAGATGTTTCCATGATCGAAAACGCGAAGCTCCGTCTGGCGGACCAATGTGTGGAGAATTTTCTCTCCGAAATGGCAAAGCTCGGCTGCGGCAGAGACGAGGTCATCGCCCTGCTGCAAGGCCGAAAGGAGGAAGAACCATGAATATTTTAGAATGTAAGGCGCTCACCAAGCGCTACGGCGGCAAGTCCGCCCTCGAGGGCGTGGAGCTTTCCATCGAGCCGGGCCGCATCGTCGGCCTGCTCGGCCCGAACGGCAGCGGCAAAACGACCCTCATCAAGCTCGCCAACGGCCTGCTCACCCCCACGAGCGGCGAAATTCTGATCGACGGCAAAGCCCCCTCGCCGGAGACGAAGGCCATCGTCTCCTATCTCCCCGACCGCAACGCCCTGCCCGACTGGATGACCGTCGCGCAGACCGTCGACTACTATGCCGACTTCTACGCCGACTTCCGCCGCGACACGGCGCAGGAGATGCTCGCCCGCCTCGGCCTCGATGCTTCGGCGCGCGTCAAAACGCTCTCCAAGGGCACGCGCGAAAAGCTCCAGCTGATCCTCGTCATGTCCCGCGCGGCAAAGCTGTATCTGCTCGACGAGCCGATCGGCGGCGTGGACCCCGCCACCCGTGACTACATTCTCCGCACCATCATCGGCAACTACAACGAGGACGCCTCCGTCGTCCTCTCCACCCACCTCATCGCGGATGTCGAGCAGGTGCTCGACGAGGTGATCTTCCTGCAAAACGGCCGCGTCGAGCGGCACACCACCGTCGACGCCATCCGCGGCGAAACCGGCAAAAGCGTCGACGAGCTTTTCCGGGAGGTGTTCAAATGCTGACCAAACTCATCCGGCACGAATTTCGTGCCACAAGCCGCATCATGTGGCCCATCTTCGCGGGGATGCTCGCGCTGACGCTTGCCATGCGCGCCTCGCAGAACGTGCTGCAAAATGAATCTCCCTGGCTGCTCAACCTGCTGGCGGTCCTCGTCACCATCGGCTTCGTCTTCGGTATCATGGCACTGTGCTTCGCACCGCTGGTGCTCTCCGCCGTGCGTTTCCGCGACCATCTCCTCAAGGACGAGGGCTACCTCACCCTGACGCTGCCGGTGAATATGCACCAACTCCTTGCCTCCAAACTGATCGTCTCGGCGGTCTGGTACGCCGCGGCGTTCCTCGCCGTCGTGCTGCTGTGCATGATCGGCGCGTTCGATTTCAGTGATTGGCGGGTGGTCCCGCAGTTCGCAGCCGACTTCCTCCGCGCCTTCCGCAAGCTGGACAGCTCGATGCAGGGGCAGGCGCTGCTCTTCGCGTTGGAGTTCTTCCTCTTCTGCGTCCTCGGCGTCACCGCCGTTTCCCTCATCGTCTACGCGGCGTACGCCGTCGGCTTCAGCTTCAATAAGCACAAGAGCGCCCTCACCGCCGTGTCCGTCCTCGTGTTCTTCCAGCTCGTGCAGTTCGCGGCCATCGCGGTTCTGGCAAATCTCTTCTGCGACGGCTTCACCGCGTGGTCGAGCCTCACCGGCGTGCAGGCAGGCAATGCCATCTTTGCCGTCGCCCTCGTCTGCGAGCTGATCGTCTGCGTCATTTTCTACCTCGTCACCTATTTCTTCCTCACGAGGAAGCTGAATCTGGAGTGACCCATGAAAAAATTTCTTGTCCTCATTCTGACGCTCGCGGTGGGCCTTGCCCTCCTGCGGCGGAAAAAGTAAACAACCACCTCATCTGAAAAAGCGGCCGGAGAGCGAAAAAAGCTTTTTCGGCCGCTTTTTGCGCGCAAAATCAAGAAAAATTTAAGAAAAAAGCACAGAAAAAACACAAGCTCCGCCTGCTATCATGGCGGCAGAAATATCGGAAAGGAGTTTTCCCCATGTTCCTTCTTGAAGTCAGCGGTCTCTCCAAGACCTACACCACCCGCTTCGGCGGCGCGAAGGTCGAGGCGCTCAAAAGCGTCACCTTCTCCGTCGAGAGCGGCGAGTACGTCGCCGTCATGGGCGAGAGCGGCAGCGGCAAAACCACGCTTCTGAACCTTCTCGCGGCGCTCGACCGTCCCACCGGCGGCACGGTCCTCCTCGGCGGGCAGAACCTCGCCGAGATCCCCGAGGAGCGCGCGGCGGCCTTCCGCCGTGACCACCTCGGCTTCGTCTTTCAGGACTTCAGCCTTCTCGACACCTTCTCTCTGGAGGACAACATTCTCCTCCCCCTCGTCCTGCAGGGCAAGAGCCGCGGCGAGATGAAGTCCCGCCTTGTCCCGCTCGCCGACCGGCTCGGCATTTCCGATCTGCTCAAAAAATACCCCTACGAGGTCTCCGGCGGCCAGAAGCAGCGCGCCGCCGTGGCCCGCGCGCTCATCACGCGCCCGCAGGTGCTCTTTGCCGACGAGCCGACCGGTGCGCTCGACTCCGGCTCCACCGAGGAGCTGCTCCGTCTCTTCGGCACGGTCAACGGCGCGGGGCAGACCATCGTCATGGTCACGCACTCCGTCCGCGCGGCCAGCTGTGCGGGCCGTGTCCTCTTCCTGCGCGACGGCGCCGTCGCACAGGAGCTCACGCGCGGCACGGACACGGAGACCGCCTTCTACCGCCGCATCGCCGACGCGCTCACTGCGTCCCAGACGGGGGGCGGCGCGGCATGAATGCGTTCTTCTATCCCCGTCTGGCGCTCAGCGGGATGCGCCGCGACTGGCGCATTTACGCCCCCTACCTCGCCGCCTGCGTCTTTATGACGGCGGTGGTCTACGACCTCGCCTTCCTCGCCGACAGCCCCGCGCTCTACGCCGTCGGCAGCGGCGTAAACGGCATGGGCACCTCGGCGATCCGCCTCGTGATGACCCTCGGCAAGTGGGTGATGGCGGTGTTTGCCCTCCTCTTCTTTTTCTACACGAACGCCTTCCTCATCCGCCGCCGCAAGAAGGAGCTCGGCCTCATGAGCGTCCTCGGCATGGACCGCGGCGCGCTCACCTCGCTTCTTTTCTGGGAGACCGCCTTCTCCGCGCTCGTCTCCCTCACCGCGGGACTCGCCCTCGGCGTGCTGCTCACGCAGCTCTCCGCCCGCGTGCTTTCGCATTTCGCCCGCACGGAGCTGCCCGCTCTGCCGCTGCTGGATCTTGGCGCGGTGCTCTTCTGCGTCCTGACCGATGCGTTTATCTTCTTTCTTCTCCTCCTGAACGCATGGCGGCAGGTGCGCCGCGCCTCCGCGGTCAGCCTTCTCCGCAGCGACAGCCTCGGCGAGCGTCCTCCGAGATCCCAATGGCTCCTCGTCCTTCCCGGCCTGGGCCTTCTCGGCGGAGCCTACTACCTCGCCGTCACCATCACCGAGCCGATCACCGCGATGCTCGTTTTCTTCGTGGCGGTCGTCATGGTCATCCTTGCGACATTCCTTCTCTTCATCGCGGGCAGCGTTACCCTCTGCCGCACGCTCCAAGGCAATGACCGGTTCTATTACCAGAAGAAAAACTTCGTCGCGCTCTCCTCGCTCGTCTATCGTATGAAGCGCTCCGGCGCGGGACTTGCCGTCATCTGTATCCTCTCGACCATGATCCTCGTCATGCTCGGCTCCACCGCGGGGCTCTACTTCGGCGCGGAGGACGTTGTCCGCACCCTCTCCGCCGAGATGAGCCGCGAGATCGCCGCCGAGGCGCGCGCGGAGTTCTACGCCACCTACGGCAGCCTCTTCTTCCTCGCCCTCGTCCTCAGTACGGTGTTCCTCCTCGCCTCCGTCCTGATGCTCTACTACAAGCAGCTCTCCGAGGGCTACGAGGACGCCGCCCGCTTTGCCGTCATGCAGCGCGTCGGCATGACAAAGCGCGACATCCGCACGAGTGTCAACGCCCAGCTGCGCATGGTGTTCCTCCTGCCGCTGCTTGCCGCCTTCGTCCATCTCGCCTTTGCCCAGCCGATGATCTGGCGCATTCTGCGGCTCTTCGGACTTCAGAACCTTCCGCTCGTGCTCGGCGTCACAGCGTGCGCCTGCGCCGTGTTCACCGCGCTCTACTGCGCCGCCTGCCGCCTGACCTCCAACGCCTACTGCCGCATCGTGGGCGAAGGGGTCTGAGGCCGCGTCGCCGGAAAATTTGAACAATTCCGTAACAAATCGCCGTTCCGCTTGTTTTTGCTTCGCGCCGTGATATAATAACGTGGAACAACCCCATTTTGTTGCACGGCTTCGTGCAAAAGGAAAGGAAAAATTTATGGGCATCAAATTTTCCGGCTCCGACGCCGGCGGCTTCCGCTTTGATTTCTCCGGCGCGAACAGCGCTGCCGGCGGCAGCGAGGGAAGCGCCGCGCCCAAGCGCGAGCGCAAGCCGCGCAAGGCCGTCGGCACCCCCGGCAAGCGCATTGCCATCAATAGCCTCGTCACCCTCCTCGTCGGCGCGGTCTACTTCTATCTCGAGCTTCCCGCCATCAACCTCCACGCCGAGGAGTTCTACGGCTTCGTCCTGCTTCTCTGCGCGGTCTACTGCGGCTGCGCCCTGCTGACCTCCGGCTTTCAGGGCGAGGGGGCCAAGGGCTACTTCCGCTTCGTGAAGAAGCAGTGCACCGTCCCGTTCTTCCTCGCCGCAGGACTGCTCGCGCTTGCCGTCGTCGGCGGCGTGGCCTCGTGGGTCGTGTTCCGCGCGGGCAGCTACCAGAAGCTCCTCACCGTCCAGTCCGGCGACTTCTCCTCCGAGATCGCCGAGGTCGCCTACGACCGCATTCCCATGCTCGATAAGGACAGCGCCGAGAAGCTCGGCGACCGCAAGCTCGGCGAGCTTTCCGACATGGTCTCCCAGTTCGAGGTCTCCGAGGACTACACCCAGATCAACTACCACGGCCGCCCCGTGCGCGTCACCCCGCTGCGCTACGGCGACATCATCAAGTGGTTCAACAACCGCTCCGCCGGTCTTCCCGCCTACCTCATCATCGACATGGTCGATCAGAGCGTGGACGTCGTCCGCCTTGACGAGGGCATGAAGTACACCACCGCCGAGCACTTCTCCCGCAACCTCTACCGCCACCTCCGCTTCCAATACCCGACCTTCATGTTCGAGGAGCCGGTCTTTGAGATCGACGAGGACGGCACGCCCTACTGGGTCTGCGCCAAGAAGGAAAAGACCATCGGGCTTTTCGGCGGCACGGACAACAACGGCGCGGTGCTCGTCAACGCCGTCACCGGCGAGAGCGAGTACCTGACCGAGCCGCCCGAGTGGGTCGATCACGTCTACTCCGCCGAGCTCATCATCGAGCAGTACGACTACTACGGTATGTACCACAACGGCTTTATCAACTCCATCCTTGGCCAGCGTGACGTCACCGTCACCACCGACGGCTACAACTACATCGCCGAGGGCGACGACGTCTACCTCTACACGGGCGTGACGAGCGTCGGCGGCGACGAGAGCAACGTCGGCTTCCTGCTCTCCAACCAGCGCACCAAGGAAACGAAGTATTACCCCTGCGCCGGCGCGACCGAGTACAGCGCGATGGACAGCGCCGAGGGCCAGGTCCAGAACCTGCGCTACACGGCGACCTTCCCGCTGCTCCTGAACGTTGCCGAGCAGCCGACCTACTTCATGGCGCTCAAGGACGCGAGCGAGCTCGTGAAGATGTACGCCATGGTCAACGTCAACCAGTACCAGATCGTCGCCACCGGCGCGACCGTCGCCGAGTGTGAGTCGAACTACCGTCAGATGCTCCGGCAGAGCAATCTGATCTCGGACGATCAGACCGGCATCGACCAGCCGGTCGAGACCGACCGCCGCTCGCTTGAGGGCGTTATCGCCGAGATCCGCTCCGCCGTCGTTGACGGCAACAGCATCTACTTCCTGCGCTTTACAGGCGAGACGGACTTCACCGTCCGCATGAGCGCCGCGGACGTGCCCTACGCGCCGCTGCTCAATGTGGGCGACCGCGTGCGCGTTTGGTACTACGACGGTCATGTCAGCGAATTCTGGATCGAGGCGTGCGACCTTGAGCTGCTGCCCGTCCTCACACCCGCTGAGCCGGACGACGCGCAGCCCTCCGGCGGCGTGGATGCATAAACCATGCAAATATACAAAAAGGCGATGGATATTTTCCATCGCCTTTTGTCATGCTTCGCCGCAGCATGACAGAAAAAATTCAGATGTTAAGCATGACATGAAGGAATAATTGCAGGAATTTTAATAGGTATTATCAAAATTCCGAAACTTTTTCATTTCTGTTTCTGCGCTTTGCACAAAAAGGAAGGAAAAATTTCTCACAGCCGGACGCTTCGATTTTGGACGTACCCCCTTGAGAAAGCGCCTGTTTTGTGATAGTCTAACAGACGAGATGGAAGCACCATCGAAATGCTCTTAACGAGTAAATTTAGAGGAGGCTATTATCATGAATGCTTATATCCAGAGAGTTCTGGACGAGACCAGAGCCAAGAACGCGAATGAGCCCGAATTTCTGCAGACCGTCGAAGAGGTTCTGACCTCTCTCGAACCCGTCATCAATGCCCACCCCGAGTATGAGGCTGCCTGCCTGCTCGAGCGTATGGTCGAGCCCGAGCGCACCATCGAGTTCCGCGTCGTTTGGATGGACGATCAGCTCAAGTATCACGTCAACCGCGGCTACCGCGTTCAGTACAACGCGGCGCTTGGCCCCTACAAGGGCGGCCTCCGCTTTGCTTCCAACGTCAACCTCTCCATCATCAAGTTCCTCGGCTTCGAGCAGACCTTCAAAGATGCTCTGACCTGCCTGCCCATCGGCGGCGCCAAGGGCGGCTCCGACTTCTCCCCCATCGGCCGCAGCGACGGCGAAGTCATGCGCTTCTGCCAGGCCTTCATGACCGAGTTCCATCGTCACATCGGTCAGGACATCGACTGCCCCGCCGGTGACGTTGGTGTCGGCGGCCGTGAGGTCGGTTATCTGTACGGTCAGTATCGCCGCATCGTCGGCGCTGCCGAGTTCGGCGCCATGTCCGGCAAGGCTGTCTGCACCGGCGGCTCCATCCTCCGTCCCGAGGCGACCGGCTTCGGCGCTGTCTATTATCTGCGCGAAGTCCTCAAGCACGACGGCAAGGGCATCAAGGGCCTGCGCGTCGCTATGTCCGGCTACGGCAATGTTGGCTGGGGCATCATGAAGAAGATCGACGAGCTCGGCGGCAAGGTCACCTATTTCGCCGGCCCCGATGGCTACATCCACGATCCGGATGGCGTCTGCGGCGAAGAGAAGCTCAACTTCATCCTCGAGATGCGCGCCAAGGATCCGATGCACTGCAAGCCCTATGCCGATAAGTTCGGTGTTGAGTTCGTCGAGGGTCAGAAGTGCTGGGGCGTCAAGGACGTTGACGTTTACATGCCCGCCGCTACCCAGAACGATGTCAACATGGAGTGGGCCAAGAAGATCGCCGAGTCCGGTGTTCCTTACTACATCGAAGTCGGCAACATGCCCACCACCAACGATGCTCTGGCCTTCCTGATGAGCCAGAAGCACCTCACCGTCGCTCCCTCCAAGGCTGTCAACGCCTGCGGCGTTTCCGTCTCCGAGCTCGAAATGGCTCAGAACGCTCAGCGTATCTACTGGACCGCTGAGGAAGTCGACGCCAAGATGGAAGCCATCATGAAGAACATCTACGACGCTTCCGTTGAGGCTGCCGAGCGTTACGGCCTGGGCTACAACCTGGTCGCTGGCGCCAACATCGCCGGCTTCCAGAAGGTCGCCGACGCCATGATGGCTCAGGGCATTTTCTAAGCCGAACCGCTTTGAAAACCAAAAAGAAGAGCTGCGAAAGCAGCTCTTCTTTTTTGCGCTTTTCTCTGCTTACAGAACGCTCATCACATCGTAGTGCAGGCCCTCGTCCGCGTAATCGGGAATGAGGCCGAGCCGCCAGACGGAGACCGAGGTCACACCCACGAGCTTGGCGCAGGCGAGCTTCTCGGCGGTGCTGCGCGCGTCCTCGTACCAGAGGAAGATATGCTGTCCGCTCTCCGTGGTGTAGGTGCACCACGGGCTGCGGGCCGTGTCCGACCAGCCCATCACGGTGTCGCTCTGGCACAGACGCTTGTAAACGGTGGTCTGCAGCGGGTGCGTGGAGCGGACCGCGGTCAGCAGGCCGTCCGCGTCCGTCTGCCACGCGCGGGCGTCCATGCTGACGGCAAGCGTCAGCTTCGCGGGATCGTCCATCTCACGCGCCGCGGTGCGCACGGCGTAGTAGACCTTGTGGAGCGGCGCACAGGGATGGTTGCGGTAGTAGCGCGAGCCGAGGAAGCCGGTGAGATCGCTCGCCGCGTAGTCGTGCGCCATGAGGATCACGCGGTCGCAGAGCGTGCCGAGCGTCTTGAAATCGTAGCCGTCGAAGTAGGCGTCGCCGTAGACGGCGGGCATGACGGCGGCGTAGAGCGTCTTGCCCTCGGCGTGCAGCGCGGCGGAAAGCTCCGTCATAAAGGCGTTGAAGCCCTCCTGGTCCGCGGCGCGCAGACCCTCGAAGTCGATGGTCACGCCGCTGTAGGGATTGTAGCCGAGGTCGGGGTACACGCGCCCCAGCTCCGCCATGATCTCCGTGACCGCCGCCGCGCGGGAGGACTCGTCGGCGAGCATCGTGCGGAGCGGCGCGTTCGCCATGAAGACGTTGAGCTTGAGCTCCACGCCCGCCTCGTGCAGCGCGGGAACCACATCGGCATAGCCGGCGGGGATGTAGAAGCCTGAGCTGTCGTCCTTCACGGTCGAGAGCTTCGCGCCCTCCTCAGCCGAATAGGTCATGTGGCTCCAGCCGAAGCTGACGGCGTCGAACTGCTTGGCCTGCTCGAGCTGCGAGTAGGACGAGAGCGCGTAGAAGGCGTGCTTCCACGTCGTCGGCGCGTGGTACTTTTCATAGACGCGCACGAGCATGGCCGCCGCCTGCTCGCGCGTCGCGGTGCCGTCCGGCTCGAAGGTCGTCTCGGTCGCGCCGGTGGTCATGCCGATCTCGTAGGCAATGGCGATGTAGCCGCGCTGGGCGGTCACGTCGGTGAAGGGCAGCGCCGCGTTCGCGTCCGCCTTGGCAAGCTCGCCGAGGCCGAGCGCACGCACGAGCATCACCGCCATTTCGCGGCGCGTGATGGCATCCCTCGGGCGGAATTTTCCGCCCGCGTCAATGACGCCGTTGGCGGCAGCGGTGTTGACAAACTCCCGCGCCCACGAATCCGCGATGTCGATGGCGGCGTCCTCGCCGCTCACGCTCTCCCAGCCGAACATCCGCACCAGAATGGTGACGAACTGCTCGCGTGAGATGGTCTCCCCGAGGCCGAAGCGCCCCTCCCCCACGCCGTTCATCAGGCCGTACTCTGCGGCCTTGTCGATGCTCTCCCTCGCCCACGAGTCGGCGGGAACGTCGGTGTAGTCCGCGGCGAGCGCGGCGGTGCTCAGCGCAAGCATGAGCAAAAAGCCCAAAAATAAGGTTCGTTTCTTCATGGCAGCCTCCAAGGTCGGAAAAGTTTTCGACCCCATTTTACAGGAATCGCCGCCGCATTGCAAGTAGACATAATAAAAAATTATGTTCCCATCAAAAAAGAGACCGCCCGAGCGGTCTCTTTTCGCTGTGCGATATGAGTTTATTGCTCCGCGCTGTCGCTGTCCTCCGGCAGCACCGCGGGGGCGGACGCCGCGCACTCCTCGCAAGCCGTCTCCGCCTTGGGCGACGGCTTCGCCGCGCCCTTGCCGAGCAGGAGCGTCACAACGCCGAGGCCGAGCGGCACGGAGACGAGGCCCACCGCGAAAGACAGGCCGGGCACGCTAGCCGCGACGCGCCAGACGAGGATGCCGATGGCCAGCTCCGCATAGTAGCAGGGAGCCTTCTTCATCGCCCCGCGCCAGAGCAGCGCGCCGAGGAAAAAGCCAAGGAACACGGGAGCGGCGATGATCGCCGCAGCATAAAGGAACAGCACGATCAGCGCAAGGCGCACGCCGACATTCGAGATAAACAGCAGGATCGCCGCGAGCGGCACGCCCGCGAGCACCGCGAAGCCGATGCCGAACGCCTTGGCATACCGGCCGAACGGCGCGCCGTAATACTTCCGATCCACCGTCTCCCACAGCGGCGTGAGCCACAGCAGGACAAAGGCGAGCAGCAGCGCGCTCGCGAAGCTCAGCGCCTTACGCAGCACGATGCTGCCGACGCCCGGTTCGTCGTCGGGGACCGTAATGCTCACGCCCGCGTCGCCGCTTTCCGGCTCGTCGTAAAGCTCGGCGTTGTCCGCGATGCCGTCGGGCACGGAGCGCAGGGCGCTTGCATTGCAGTGCAGCCGTCCGCCGATCTCGGTGCCGTCGCCGATGACGACGTTCTCGGCGCTGATGTACACGTCGCCGCCGACGGAGCCGGTGATGGTGACGGTGTTGGCGGCGGCGTAGAGGTCACGCCCCACCGTGCCGTTCACCGTGATGCTCTGACCTGCGGCGAACACGTCGCGCTGCGCCGTGCCGCTCACGCCGATGCTGTAGCCCGCGAGGAACGCGTCGTTCTCCGCCGTGCCGCCGAGCGTCACCTCATAGCCAGCGGCCATGACATACGCTCCTGTACCGTTCACGCCGACGGTCCTGCCCGCGGCGAGCAGGACGCCGTTCACCGCGGCACTGCTCCGCACGGTCTCTCCCGAAAGAAACAGTGAGCCGTCGCGCGTACCGTCGGCAGAGCCGTCGGCAAAAACGTCCTCGAACGCGGCGCAGGCCGGCACGGCGAGCGCCGTCGCCAGCAGCAGGCTGAGAAACAGGGATACGAGCTTCTTACATTTCATTTTTCTTTTCTCCTTCCATCGCGGCGGGAGCATTTGCTTTCCCGTCCGCGTCTTCAAACATTTTGCGGGACTCCTCCTCGCTGAGCCCCATGATGAGGTTGACCGTGCGGCGCATATCATCCGTCGCCTCGTCCACCCAGTCGGCGTCCTCGTGCAGGATGCAGCTCCCCAGGCCGTGCGCGAGGAAGATCGCCATCGTGTGCGGGTCCATCGTCGGCTTCGCGCCGCAGGTCATGAGCGTGCGGATGATGTCCTCGATATACGGCTCGATGACCGTGAGCGTCTGCTCGCGAATGGCCCAGCGGACCGTGCGGTGCATATTGCCCTCGTACTTCGCGCGGAAGGCGCGCACCTCGCGCTTGATGTAGCTGAAAAAGCGCAGCAGCGCCCGATAGGGCTTTTCCTTCGCCTCGGCGGCAAGCACCTCAAAGTCCTTCCGGTAGGGCTCGAAGAAGTGGTCAAGCACATCGGTGAACAGCTCGTCCTTCGTCTTGTAGTAATAGTAGAACAAGCCGACCTCGCCGCCGACCTCCAGCATAATGCCGCGCACGCTCGTGCCGTCATAGCCGTGCTCAAAGATCTGTCGTCCTCCGACCTCGCGGATGCGGTTCTTCGTGCCGCCCTCGATCATCTGCTTTCGTGCCATAGGGAGTGCTCCTTTCCTGAACAGTTCTCAAATTATAGCACGCCGTAAAGAAATTGCAATATGGCGTTTTGAACAATATTCAAAAATATAGCCTTCTTTTGTGCTACCGGATGATGAAAGCGTGCAGGAAAGCGCAAAAGGTCATTGCGTTTTTGTCTATTCTCTGATAAACTGAATACATCACAAGCAACTGCAAGCAGGACCGACTGAACGAAACAGAAGGGAGCTTTATCGTATGGGACTCATCAAAGCGATCGCGGGCGCGGCAGGCGGCGTGATGGCCGACCAGTGGAAGGAATACTTCTACTGTGAAGCGATGCCCGCAAACATTCTGGCGACCAAGGGCCATAAGAAGGTCACGGGCCGTTCGAGCAACACCAAGGGCGACGAGAACATCATCACCAACGGCTCGATGATCGCGGTGGCGGACGGCCAGTGCATGCTCATCGTAGAGCAGGGCAAGGTCGTGGAGGTCTGCGCTGAGCCGGGCGAATTTCTCTACGATTCCTCCACCGAGCCGAGCATCTTCTCGGGCAAGCTCGGCGACGGCATCGGCGACGTTTTCCGCAACATCGGCAAGCGTTTCACCTTCGGCGGCGAAGCGCCGAAGGACCAGCGCGTCTACTACTTCAACACGAAGGAGCTCATCGGCAACAAGTACGGCACAGCGTCTCCCGTTCCGTTCCGCGTTGTGGATCAGCGCGCGGCGATCGACATCGACGTGGGCATCCGCTGCTTCGGCGAGTACAGCTACCACATCGCCAACCCGCTGCTGTTCTACACGAACGTCTGCGGCAACGTGAGCGAGGACTATGACCGCTCGAATCTCGACAGCCAGCTCAAGGCCGAGCTGCTCACCGCGCTCCAGCCCGCGTTCGCGAAGATCAGCGAAATGGGCATCCGCTACTCCGCGCTGCCCGGCCACACGGTCGAGCTGGCGGACGCGCTCAACGAGGCGCTGAGCGCCAAGTGGCGCGACCTGCGCGGCATCGAGGTCGTCTCCTTCGGCGTTTCCTCCGTCACGGCGAACGAGGAAGACGAGAAGATGATCAAGGAGATGCAGCGCAACGCGGCGTTCATGGATCCCACCCGCGCGGCGGCGCACCTTGCGGGCGCGACCGGCGACGCGATGAAGACAGCGGCGGCGAACCCGAACGGCGCGGTCGGCGCGTTCATGGGCATGGGCATGGCCGGCGGCATGGCTGGGAATCAGATGGCGGGGCTTTACCAGCAGGGCGCACAGATGCAGCAGGCAGCTCCCGCGGCTCCCGCCGCGGCAGGCTGGACCTGCTCCTGCGGACAGACGGGCAACACGGGCAAGTTCTGCGCGAACTGCGGCAAGCCGGCTCCGGTGAGCGCGAACGAGTGGACGTGCAGCTGCGGCGCGAAGAACACAGGCAAATTCTGCTCGAACTGCGGCAAGCCCGCGCCCGCGGGCGAGTGGACCTGCGAGTGCGGCACAAAAAACAGCGGCAAATTCTGCTCCAACTGCGGCAAGCCCAGAGCCTGAGCGATCCACAAACGATAACACGGTATGATCGGGCCTGCCGCGCTGCGCGGCAGGCTCCTGCCGACCTTATGACAAGTCTGAAAAAGGAGAAAAAAGCATGGCAAATCAGGTGACCAATTACAAGTGTCCCGCCTGCACCGGCCCGCTGCGCTTCGACAGCGCGACCGGCAAGCTCCAATGCGACTTCTGCGGCTCGAGCTACGAGGTCGCGGAGATCGAAAAGCTCTACGCCGAGAAGGACGCGCAGGCTGCCGGCGCGTTCCGTCAGGCGGAGGAGCAGGCCGCGGCGGACGGCGAATGGACCGCCGCCTCCGGCAGCGACTGGGGCGCGGACGCGGAAAAGCTGCGCGTCTATTCCTGCCCGAGCTGCGGCGCGGAGCTGATCTGCGACGAGACGACCAGCGCGACCTCCTGCCCCTACTGCGGCAACAACACCATCGTGCCCGGGCAGTTCAGCGGCGCGCTCAAGCCCGACTATGTGCTGCCCTTCAAGCTGGATAAGGCCGCCGCAGTCGCGGCGCTCAAAAAGCACTACGGCGGCAAGAAGCTGCTGCCGAAGGCGTTCTCCAATGAGAACCACATCGAGGAGGTCAAGGGCGTCTACGTCCCCTTCTGGCTCTACGACGGCAGCGCGGAGGTCGACGTCCGCTGCCACGGCACCAAGGTGAGCGGCTACTCCACCGCCCGTGAAAACGTGACCGTCACGAACCATTACGACGTGCGCCGCGCGGGCACGGTGCGGTTCGAGCGCGTGCCGGTGGACGCCTCGAGCAAGATGCCTGACGACCACATGGACGCCATCGAGCCCTTCGACTACAAGGAGCTCAAGCCCTTTTCCACGGCGTATCTGCCCGGCTTCCTCGCCGACAAATACGACGTTTCCGTGCAGGACTGCGCCGAACGCGCGGACAGCCGCTGCGAAACGAGCGCCGTGGAGCTGATGGAGCAGGACGCCCGCGGCGACTACACCTCCTGCACGGTCGAAAGCCAAAACGTCACGCTCCACCGCGGCAAGGTTCACTATGCGCTCATGCCCGTGTGGCTGCTGAGCACGAAGTGGAACGGCAAGAGCTTTCTCTTCGCCATGAACGGCCAGACCGGCAAGCTCGTCGGCGACCTGCCGCTCGACAAGGGACTGTACTGGAAGCATTTCGCCGCCATCACCGGTCTTTGTATGCTGGGCGTGATGGCTGCCGGACTGCTCCTGAGCCTGTAAGGAGGTGGCATGATGATGAAGAAATATGCTTCCCTGCTCTTAGCCCTCGTCCTCGCGCTGTCGCTGAGCGTGTCCGCCGCGGCAGACAGCAGCGGCGTGTACGTCTACGACGACGCGGCCCTGCTCACCCAGGAGGAGTATGATACGCTCACCGCGTCGGCGATGGCGGTCGCCGACCAGTACGGCTGCGGCGTGTACGTCGTGACCGTCGACGACATGGCGGACTACATCGACCCCGACACGGTCACGGAGACCGGCGAGACCGGCATGGCCGCCTTCACCGAATACGCATGGGATGCGCTCGGGCTTGCCGCCTCCTACGACAGCAACGGCATCATGCTCGCGCTGAGCATGGCCGAGCGCGATTTCCAGATGCTCGCCCACGGCGACACCGCCAACGCCGCCTTCACCGACTACGGCAAGTACATCATGCAGGACGAGTTCCTCGACAACTTCCGTGAGGACGACTGGTACGGCGGCTTCGCGGACTACATCGCCGCGTGCGGCCGCTACCTCGAGGCCAACGCCAACGGTACGCCGATCGACGTGGAGCCGTCCGACGAAACCGAGGAGGAATATGAACCGCTGAGCTTTGGGGATAAGCTTTTCTTTGCCGCCCTCATGGCCTTCCGGTTCGGTCTGCCCCTCGGCCTGATCGTGGCGTTCATCGTCTGCGCGGTCTATAAGCGTCAGCTCAAGAGCGTGCGCCGCGCGACCGAGGCCGCGCGCTACACCGTCTCCGGCGGCGCCGAGATCACCGCGCGCGAGGACCGCTTCACCCACACCACCGAGGTGCGCACGCCCATCAAGACGGAGTCCGACGACCACGACAGCGGCCCGAGCTTCTCCGGCGGCACGACCGTCAACTCCGGCGGCTTCTCGCACTCCGGCGGAAAATTCTGAATCCCCGAAAGGAAAACATCTCCCATGAAACGAATCCTTTGCGCGCTGCTCAGCGCGTTGCTGCTGCTCACCCTCACTGCCTGCGGCGGGAAAAAGCCGGCGGAGGACCCCTCCGTGCAGCCGCCGGTCGAGCAGCCCGACACCCCCGATACTCCCGATCCCCCTGCGCCGAGCGAGGCGGAGCAGTCGCTCGCCGACCTGCGCGAGACCATCCGCGCCGCGGGCGCGGTGCTCGGCTGTGCCTACCTCGGCGCGACCTACGGCAACGACGCGCTCGACCTCCACGCGCTGCTGGAGGACAATGGTTACGCCGCGCGCTATCCCTTCCTGCTCGACCTTCCCTCTAAGCTGGCAGTCAGCACCGGCGGCTGGGAGATCTACTGCATCGTCCCCGCCGACGAGGATGTGAGCATCACCGTGAATGAATTCGGCTGGCCGAGCTGGGACGCGGAGGGACCTGTGGCCGGCGAGGTTCTTTGGGAGAGCGGCTCCGGCACTCCGCTGTGCATTGCCGCCAATGTGAGCGATATCATGCCCGACACGCAGATCACCGTCACCGCCGCGGACGGCACAGCCATCATCTACCAGCCCTTTCTCAGCTTACGGGACGGCTCTCTCGCCGTCCCCGAGGACGGCACGGTGTACGACTTCACCGTTTACCCCGAAGGCTTTGTGCGTGAAACAACCGCCTGAGCCGCCAAATCCACAACAGATCGCGAGGTTTTAGCTTGTCTTCCCCCTCCCTGCGCGGCCTCTGGAACGAGTGCCGCGCCACCGTGCGCGGCCTGGAGCGCTGGCGCTGCTGCATGGCGTTTTTCTCCAGCGCGTTTCTGGCGTTCGGTCTCTACCACGTCCACTCCGTCTCCGGCATCACCGAGGGCGGCGTGCTCGGCGCGACGCTGCTGCTCGACCGTTGGTTTTCCCTCTCCCCTGCCGTCTCCGGCTTTGTGCTGAACCTGCTGTGCTACGGCTGGGGCTGGCGGCTGCTGGGCCGCAGCTTCATTGCCTACTCGCTCATCGCGACCGTGGGCTTCTCGCTGCCCTACAAGCTCTACGAGCTGTTCCCGCCGCTCTGGCCGCAGCTGGCCGAAATGCCGCTGCTCGCCGCCGTGGTCGGCGCGCTGTTCGTCGGCGTCGGCGCGGGACTTTCCGTGCGCGCGGGCGGCGCCTCCGGCGGCGACGACGCACTCGCCATGTGCATCGCGCACGTCACGGGCATGGGCATCCAATGGGCCTATCTCTCCACCGATCTGGTGGTGCTCGGCCTGTCGCTGACCTACATCCCGCTGCGGCGCATCGGCTACTCGCTGCTGACCGTGCTCATTTCGGGCCAGCTCATCGGGCTTGTGCAGAGGCTCCCTCTCCCGTGGGATAAGCCGCGGCCGGAGGCTGCGGAATAACGCAAAAAGGAAGCAGATGCTTTGCATCTGCTTCCTTTTATTCCGCTTGCTTTTTGCCTCAGCCGACGAGGGATGCGGTATCCATGGCGATCATCAGTTCTTCGTTGGTGGGGATGAGCAGGACCTTGACCTTGGAATCCGTGGCGGAGATCACGCGCTCCTCGCCGCGGACGTTGTTGGCGTCCTCGTCCATCTTCACGCCCATGTACTCCAGGCCGGACGCGATCTGCATACGCTCGAGCGCGTCGTTCTCGCCGACACCGGCGGTGAAGATGATGGCGTCCACGCCGCCCATGACGGCGGCATACGCGCCGATGAGCTTCTTGACCTCGTAGGCGAACTTCTCGCGGGCAAGCGCGCAGCGCTCGTTGCCCTTCTCAGCGCCCTCCTCCAGATCGCGGAAGTCGGAGGAAACGCCGGAGATGCCCTCCATACCGGACTTCTTGTTGAGGATGTTCAGCATCTCACCGATGGAGTAGCCGTACTTGTTCATCAGGTACTCCAGAATGCCGGCGTCGATGTCGCCCGCGCGGGTGCCCATGGGAAGGCCGGCGAGGGGCGTAAAGCCCATGGAGGTCTCCACGCTCTTGCCGCCGTCCACAGCGGTGACGGAGGAGCCGTTGCCGAGGTGGCAGGAGATGAGCTTCAGGCTCTCGATGGGCTTGCCGAGCATATCGGCGGCGCGGGAGGCCACATACTTGTGGCTGGTGCCGTGGAAGCCGTAGCGGCGGACCTTGTCGTTCTCGTAATACTCATAGGGAATGGCATAGGTGTAGGCCACGGGCGGCATCGTCTGATGGAAGGCGGTGTCGAACACGGCGACCATGGGCACGCCGGGCATGAGCTGCTGGCAGGCCTTGATGCCGATGATGTTGGCGGGATTGTGCAGGGGCGCGAGGGGATTGCACTCCTCGATGGCGGCCATGACCTCGTCGGTGATGACGACGGACTTGGCGAACTTCTCGCCGCCGTGGACCACGCGGTGACCGACCGCGTCGATCTCCTTCATGGAGCCGATGACGCCGTTCTTCTCGTCCACGAGGGCGTTGAGAACAGCCGCGATGGCTTCGTTGTGAGTGGGCATGGCGACGTCGGCGGCCTTGATGGCCTCCTTGCCCTCGAGCTGGGGCTTGTAGGTGAACTTGCCGTCGATGCCGATGCGCTCGCAAAGGCCCTTGGCGAGCAGCGCGCCGGTGGCGGGATTGAGAAGCTGATACTTCAGGGAAGAGCTTCCTGCGTTGATGACCAGAACATTCATGTTGTTTCCTCCGTTTTCCAGGGGGCGGCGTCTTGCAATGTGCCCCAATTTCAGGTAAGATAGAAATGGTAATTGTGGGAATTTGTCCAACGGACCAATACATACGCCTTTTATTATAGCAAAAATTTCCGTGATGACAACCATAAATTTTTTTGCGGGAGCCAAAATTGTAACCTTTTTGAGATGATTTTTATGCGGACTGCTGGTATCATAAGTGAGTATAATCCATTCCATCGCGGCCACGCCTGGCAGATCGACGCGCTGCGCGCGCAGCTGGGCGCGGACACAGCCGTGGTCTGCGCCATGAGCGGAAACTTCGTCCAGCGGGGCGACTTTGCCGTCATGCGGACGCACGCACGCGCGGAGGCCGCCGTGCGCGGCGGCGCCGACCTCGTGCTCGAGCTGCCGCTGCCGTGGGCGATCGCGTCTGCCGAGGGCTTCGCCGCGGGCGGCGTGGGCGTGCTGGCGGCGACCGGCGCGGTGGACACGCTGGTCTTCGGCAGTGAGTGCGGCGACACGGAAACGCTGAAAGCCGTGGCGGCGGCGCTCGAATCAGAGTCCTTTGCCGCGTATCTGCGTCAGGGCTTACAGGAGGGCGTCTCCTTCGCCGCGGCGCGCGAAGCCGCCGCACGCAAGCTGCTCGGTGAGAAGGCCGCCGTCCTCGCGCAGCCGAACGACATTCTGGGCGTGGAATACTGCAAGGCCATCGCGCGGCAGGCCGCCGCGCTGATGCCGCTGGCGCTGCCGCGAAGGGGCGTCGGGCACGACGGCGGCGCGGCGGAGGGCTTCGCCTCCGCGAGCCACATTCGTGAACTGCTCATAAACGGCGGGAGCGCCGACGAATTTCTCACGCCGGAGAGCGCGGCGATCTATGCGCGCGAGTGCGCGGCAGGCCGCGCGCCGGTGACGATGGCAAACGCCGAGCGGGCGATCCTCGCCCGTCTGCGTGCGATGCGCGAGGAGGACCTCGCCCCCTTCGACGGCGGCGGCGAGGGACTGTACCACCGCTTCTACGACGCCGTGCAGCGCGAAACGAGCATCGAGGACATTCTCGCCGCGGCAAAGTCCAAGCGCTACGCTTATGCGCGGCTGCGGCGGCTGTTGCTCGCCGCTTACCTCGGCGTCACGCCGGAGGACACCCCGCAGCGCGTGCCCTACCTGCGCGTGCTGGCGTGCAATGCACGCGGGCGCGAGCTGCTCCGATGCATGAAAACGACCGCCGCCGCGCCCGTCCTCACGAGGAGCGCGGACGTGCGGCGGCTGGACGCGGGCGCGCAGCGGCTCTTCACCCTGACCGCCCGCGCCGAGGAGCAATACGTCCTCGCCTATCCCGACCTTGCCGCGGCGAAGCCCGGCAGCGCGTGGACGACCACACCGGTCATTCTCTGACCGGCATTCAGAAAGGAGACTCACCATGAAAAAACTGTTCGCCTCCCTGCTAACGCTCTCGCTCTTGCTGTCGCTGACCGCCTGCGGCGGCAACGGCGATCCGACCGATCCCGATGCTCCAAAGCCCTCCCAGCCGGAGACGCCGGAGCTGACCTTCGCCGTCGGCACGCCGCTCACCCATGAATCGACCTACACTGCCGACGACGGCACGCTCCTGCTGCACACAAATTATGAGCTGCCGCAGCTTGAGCTTCGCACCGCCGACGGCGCGCTCTATGAACCCGGCGCCGCAGCCACACAGAGCGCGGCGGTTGCCGTGCGCGACGCCTTCAACGCCGAGATGGAGCGCTGCTACGCCGCGGTGCTCTCCAACGAGTCGGAGCTGGCTCAGGAGGCGCGCGACCATTACGGCAGTGACTCCATGTCCTTTGAGTACATCTACTACGAGGATGAACTGCTCGGCGAGGTCGTCTACCAGACCGACGGACTCATCAGCGTGCTTGCCAATGCCTACGCCTTCTACGGCGGCGCGCATCCGAACACCTCCACCCTCACCTGGATCTTCGATCTCACCACCGGCGAATTTCTGACGCTCGACGCGCTCAACGCGCAGTCCTCCACCGACAGTGCACTCGGCAAAACGCTGGTCGATACGCTCGCCTCGGAGATCGTGAACAGGATCTACGAAGAGGGACTGGACGATTACCTCTACGATGATTTCTACTCCTACGTTTATGACCTCTCCTCCAACGCGCACTTTTATTTCAGCGGCAGCGGCATGACCGTCAACTTCGACGCCTATGTCCTCGGGCCCTACGCCTCGGGGCCGCAGACCTTCGAGATCCCCTACAGCCACTTCTACAACGCGCTCGACAGCCACACACAGTCTCTGCTCGATGTGCCGCAGGACGAGATCATCATTGCGGACTATTACACCACCAAAACACTCTGGTCGTGGTTCAACATGACCACCCCGCCCGTGGACAGCGGCGCGCCCGGCATCACGGTGGACGGTCTTCCCCTCGCCCGCGTCACGCTGGGCGACGTGAACACGCTCGACGAGCTGCGCGCGCTGCTGTGCGAGCACGTCAGCGCGGAGCTTGCCGACGAATGGCTCGCCACAGGCCGCTTTGTGGAGTCCGACGGCGCGCTCTACGCGGCGTGGGCCGACCGCGGCAGCGACATCACCATCGACACCGAGAGCTATCTGGTCGCGTGGAACGGCGATGCCGGCGAGATCATGCAGACCATCACCCGTCGGGAATGGAATGACGAAACCGGCGATTTTGTGCCTGTTCCCGGAAGCGAGACTTATTACGCCTACCCCTTTATCACGATGAACCGCCACGCGGTATTCTCCGCGTTCCCCTGCCCCTACTGAAAAAGCGCATAAAAAAAGCGGAGACTGCAGCGCTGTGCGGTCTCCGCTTTTTTCTATGCGTTTCAATCGACGTGCTCGCTCGCGCGCATGGCGAGGATGGTGCGCTCAATGAGCGTGTCCAGATCCCAGCCAAGCATCTCCGCGCCGCGCTCGATGACCTCGCGCGAGCAGCCGGCGGCGAACTTCTTGTCCTTGTACTTCTTCTTGACGGACTTGACCTCAAGGTCGTCCACGCTCTTGCTCGGGCGCATGAGGGCGACCGCGCCGATGAGGCCGGTCAGCTCGTCGGTGGCGAAGAGGACCTTCTCCATCTCGTGCTGCGGCTCGGGCAGGCCGTCGAAATGCAGGCCGTAGCCGTGGCTGGCGGTCGCGCGGATCAGGCGCTCATCCAGTCCCTTTTCCCGCATGATCTCCTGCGATTTGATGCAGTGTTCGTCGGGATACATCTCAAAGTCAAGGTCGTGCAGGAGACCCACGGTCTCCCAGAAGTCGGTCTCGTCGCCGTAGCCCAGCTCATTTGCATACCAGCGCATCACGTCGCCGACGATCTGGCCGTGCTTGAGGTGAAATTCACCCTTGTTGTACTCGTTGAGCAGGTCCCATGCCTGCTCTCTGGTCAATGCCATAACAATGCCTCCTTAGGGATTCTCGTCCGTAAAGTGGACGTGGTTGAAAATGTGGTCGGAGCAGAAGCAGTGATAGCCCGCGCACTTCGAGCAGTAGCGGAACTGCAGCTCCGGATTTGTGACGTCGGTGCGGCCGCAGACCGCGCACTTGTGGCGGTAGCCCTGGCTCTGCTGCTCGCGCTGCGTCTGACGGACGGCGTTGTGGAAGTGCGCCGCCTGCTTGGTCCGCGTCTGCTCCCGCTTGGCAAAGCGCCCGATCTCCGGCGCGAAGAACACAAAGAAGTTCAGCAGCGCCACGAGCGGCAGCACCACGCCGATCCAATAGCGGGAGACGGCGCAGAAGAAGATGATGTACGCGAAGTAGCACGCGTCCAGAATGGCCATCCACTTGATCTTGACCGGAATGAAGAAGAACAGCAGCACCTGCGCGTCGGGATAGAGCGTGGCGAAGGCGAAGAACATGGCAAAATTCACATAGGTCGCGCCCGCCACCTGCCAGTCGTACCCGGTGATCAGGCTCGTGATGACCGCGCCGAGCGCCGTGAGGAGCACGCCGCTGAGGTAGTAGATGGTGAACTTCGCCGTACCCCACTCGCGCTCGAGCGTCGAGCCGATCCAGTAGTAGAAATAGCAGCTCACCAGCAGCCAGAAGGGCCTCGTGTCCGTCGGCAGAAAGCTGAAGGACAGCAGCCGCCAGAGCTGCCCCTGCTTGAGCCCCGCCCAGCTGAAGCTGAGAATGGAGTAAAAGGAGCCTCCGTCAAGCGTGGAGAACAGGGAGAGCAGGTAGAAGGCGATGTTGCCGACGACGATGTAGAGCATCAGGTTCGGAATGCCGAAGTTCGGATGCAGCACGCAGAAGCGGTCGATGCGGCGGCGCAGAGAATTCAAGGTCGATCCCTCCGATCGTGAAAATAGCTTATCCTGCATTGTACCCTATGCGGCGGAAAAAGTCATTACCAAATTATAAATTCCGCGAAAATTCCCGCCGCGCGGCGGGAATTTTTTGGCTCAGTAGTGATATTTTCTCCGTTTCGCGGCAAGGAGCGAAACGGTGACGAGCAGCGTGAGCGATTCCGCGGCGGTGACGGCGAGCCAGATGCCGTTGATGTCCAGCCACCTCGGCAGCAGCAAGATCGCCGCGACCTGAAACACCAGCGTCCGCAGGAACGAAATGAGCGCGCTGTCCGTGCCGTCGTTCAACCCGGTGAAGAACGCCGAGCCGAAAATGTTGAAGCCGAAGACGAGGAACGAGACGGAGTAGACGCGCAGGGCGTTGACCGTCATATCGTGCAGCGCCGCGTCGTAGCCCACAAAGAGGTCGGCGATGGGACCGGCGAGGACAATGGCGCCGCCCGTCATCAAAAGGCTCGCGAGCGCGGTGATGACCAGGCTCTTGCGCAGGAGGCTTTTCAGCTCCGCATGGTTTTGTGCGCCGTAGTGGTAGCCGACGACCGGCGTGACGGCGATGGAATAGCCGAAGAAAAATGCCTTGAAGATGAAGTCGACGTACATCAGAACGCCGTAGGCGCTCACGCCGTCCTCCTGCGCAATGGCCATGAGCTGCACGTTGTAGAGAATGCCGACGAGCGAGCCGGAGAGATTGCTCACCATCTCGCTCGCGCCGTTGCAGCAGGCCCGCCAAAGCGCACGCAGGTCAAAGCACGGCCGTCCGAGCCGCAGCGGCGTGTCGTTCTCGCGCAGAAAGTAAACGAGCGGAATGGCCGCACCGACCGCCTGCGAAAGGGCGGTGGCGAGCGCCGCGCCCGCAAGTCCGAACGGAAGGACATAGACGAGCAGGAAGTCGAGCACCACGTTCGTCAGTCCCGCGAACACTGTCACCTTCAGCCCGAAGTCCGGCTTTTCCGCCGTGGCAAGGAAGCTCTGAAAGCTGTTTTGCAGCATGAAGAGCGGCAGCGAGACGAGCAGGATGCGCCCGTAGAGCACGCAGTCGTCGATGGTCAGCTCCGTCGCGCCGACGGCATAGGAGATCGGCCGGATGAACACGAAGAAGACCGCGGCGAGCACCCCGCCGCCGACCGCCAGGATCGCGACGAGCATCGAGAAGATGCCGTTCGCCTCCTTCGTCTTCCCCTCGCCGAGGGTCTTGGCGATGAGGGCGCTGCCGCCGGTGCCGACCATGAAGCCGAAGGCGGAGAGCGCCATGAGCACGGGGAAGATGAGGTTGAGCGCGGCGAAGGCGTTCTTGCCCACGCAGTTGGAAACAAAGAAGCCGTCCACGATGCTGTAGACCGAGGTGACGATCATCATGACGATGCTGGGCATCGTGAAGCGCAGAAGCTTTTGGTAGGTAAAATGATCGGAAAGCGTGATCCGCAAGGCGTTCTGCCTCCTTTCTGTCCGGCTTTTGCGGCAGTTAACTGAAGAAATCTCCGTTGAACTCCCGCAGGAGAAGACTCTGATAGTCGCGGACACACAGCACCACGTCGGGCTGATAGGCCGCGATGTAGTCGCTCAGGCTCTGCACCGTGTAGTGGCGCAGGTCGACCGAGCGCAGCTCGTTGAAGCTGTAGTAGGCAAGGCACTCCACCGGATTGGTGAAGCTGTCGCCGAAGATCAGGGCGTTGGGAAGCTCGGGGCGGTCGGTTCGGATGACCGTCTCAGCAATGTCGCCGCCCATGTAGAGGCCGTAGGTCAGCGGCTCGGCGTCGCTGCCCGGAAGCGCGTAGACCGTGGCCTCCGCCGCCGCGCCGTTATCGAAGCGGGTGAAGGGGATGTCCTCGGCGAACGAGGCCGTGAGGAGCTTTTCATCGCTGCCGCGCAGGCCGAGCAGCTTGCGCGTGCGCGAGCCCATGTAGGGATTGGGCAGCGCGGAGAAGGTCACGTCCGTCCCCTCCTCGGGAACGCGGAGCGCGCAGCCGTCCGCCGCGAGCCGTTCCGCCGCCGCACGGTAGGTCACATACGCGCCGCGCAGGCCGTAGTGGTTGTCCACCTTTGAGCTGAACTCCGGCAGATGGCCCTCGGCATCAAAGATCTCGCCCATGTCCACATAGGCGATGCCCCGCGCCTCCATGGCCTCGCGGAGCGCCGCGCGCTCCGCGGCGGTGTAGGCGGCACGGTTTTCGAGGTAGGCGGGATATGCGTCCTCGTAGTAGGCGTACTGGCAGGGCACGGCGAGATAGCAGTAGTATCCCCCGTAAGCCTCGATCTGATCGCGCAGCGCGGCGTTGTCCGCCGCCACGGTGTCGGCCTCGCGCAGAATGTCCTCGGCGGTGTCGGGCATGGTGTAGAGCTCCTCGAGCAGCGCGTCGGGCGTGACGACGACCTCGTTCACCACAGGACGGTGAAAAAGATTCAGGTCGCACCAGGTCACCGCGCGGAGCGCGGCGGTGCGCCAGGCAGCGTAGTCGCAGAACATGGTCTCCAGCTCGCCGAAGACCTTACCGTTTGCGATGCTCTCGACGCTGATCTCAGGGAAGGCGGAGAGGTTGCGGTTTTCGTAGTAGGAGTAGCGCTCCTTCGGCAGCAGGATGGTCGCGGCCATCAGGACCAGGAGCGTGCCGGAAAAGAGCAGGACCATCACCCACTCGCTGAATTTTTTCATAGCGGCGCCTCCTCTCAGAACCGGAAGTAGATGAAGGGGTTGAACGATCCCGTAACGAGCTTGCAGTATGAGCACGCCAGCAGCGCCATCGCCGCGAGCTTCGGGCCCCACGTCAGCACGGCGCGGGCAGGCGCGGCGTCCCGCTTTTGAAGCGCCGTCTCCAGCCATTGCTTCACCGGCAGCGCGGCGATGCAGCAGCACAGCAGCTCCGGCCAGAACTCCAGCACGTAATAGACGACGCGGCTGCCGCACCACACACCGCTGCTGCCGAACATGGCGGCGAAGTAAGCCGCCGCAGCCGTGAGCGTCTCGGCGCGGAAGAGCACCCAGCTGAATACGACCAGCACCATCGCGTAGGCGTGGCGCACGAGCGACGGCAGACGCTCCAGAGCCTTGCCCCAAAGGAACTTTTCCCCCACGAGCAGCACAAAGAACCATAGCCCCCAGGCGATGAAATTCCAGCTCGCGCCGTGCCACATTCCGGTCAGGAACCAGACGACGAAGAGGTTCCACACATTGCGCGCCCTCGAGCAGCGGTTGCCGCCGAGCGGGATATACACATAGTCGCGGAACCAGGTGGAAAGTGAAATATGCCAGCGCCGCCAGAACTCCGTGACGCTCCGCGCGACATAGGGGTAATTGAAATTCTCCAAAAAGTGGAAGCCGAACATTCGCCCGAGGCCGATGGCCATATCGGAATAGGCAGAAAAATCGAAGTAGATCTGGAAGGTGTACGCCACCGCGCCCAGCCACGCGAAGAGCACCGAGGGCATAACGGCGGCAAAGGCCGCATCCGCGATCCGCGCCACGGCGTTTGCCAGCAGCATCTTCTTGCCGAGGCCGAAGAGAAAGCGCACCGCGCCGGCGGAGAATTCGGAGACGGACTCATGCCGCTCGTCGATCTCCTCCGCGACGGTGGTGTAGCGCACGATGGGACCGGCGACGAGCTGCGGAAAGAAGGCGATGTAAAGCGCGAGCTTGAGCGGGTCGCGCTGCACCGCAGCGTCGCCGCGGTACACGTCGATGACGTAGCTCAGGCCCTGAAAGGTGAAGAAGGAGATGCCGATGGGCAGCGTTACCTGCGGCACTGGAACGACCGGCAGCAGAGCGTGGAGCATCTCACCGAAGAAGCCCGCGTACTTGAACCAGCCCAGCAGCGCAAGCCCCAGCACCACGGCAAGCGTCATGCCGAGCCGCCGCGTCCTTGGGCGGTGCGCCGGTCCCGCCAGCAGCCCGCCGGCGTAGTTGATGGCGATGGAGAGCAGCATGAGCAGCAGAAATTTCGGCCCGCCGCAGGCATAGAACGCCAGCGAAAAGGCCAGCAGGACAAGGTTCCTCAGATAGCGGCAGCGCCGCGGCACAAGGAAATACAGGACAAGCAGGCACGGCAGGAAAAAGATCAGAAAGCTGGCGCTGCTGAATACCATGACACTCTCTCCCCTCTTGAAAATGAGCAAAAAAAATCCGGTCCCTTTTTTGACCGGACGCATCCGACATCTTCTCGACCGCTGCGGCTGCGGCCGCAGGTCCTCCGATGACTCTCGCATTTCTTGCTGTGGCTATTGTAGCATAAGAAAGGGCAAAGTCAAGCATTTGCACAAATTCTTGAAATATCTGTTGACATCACATGGGAATCCGGGTAGAATAATTTCAGCAAATACCAGACAAGTTCATACTTCATCAAGAGTGGTGGAGGGAACGGCCCGATGATACCACGGCAACCTGCAGCGCAAGGTGCCAAATCCGTCGAACGAATCGAAAGATGAGGGAAAGCAAAAAGTTTTCGCACTCGACCGATTCGGCCGAGCGCTTTTTTGTGCTCCCGCGAGAAAAGAAAGGAAAGAAGAATCATGGCAAAGCGTTTATTCACCTCCGAGTCCGTCACCGAAGGGCATCCCGACAAGATCTGCGACCAGATCTCCGACGCGGTGCTCGACGCCATTCTGGAAAAGGACCCCAACGGCCGCGTCGCCTGCGAGACGACCGTCTCCACCGGCCTTGTCCACATCATGGGCGAGATCACGACGAGCTGCTACGTCGATATCCCCAAGATCGCGCGCGAGGTCATCCGCTCGATCGGCTACGACCGCGCGAAATACGGCTTCGACTGCGACACCTGCGGCATCATCACCAACATCGACGAGCAGAGCGGCGACATCGCCATGGGCGTCGATAACTCCTATGAGAACAAGGAAAGCGGCGCGAGCGACCTCGACAACGGCGCGGGTGACCAGGGCATGATGTTCGGCTACGCCTGCGACGAAACGCCGGAGCTGATGCCGCTGGCCATCTCACTCTCGCACAAGATGGCCAAGCGCCTGACCGAGGTTCGCAAGCAGGGTCTTGTGGACTATCTGCGTCCCGACGGCAAGACGCAGGTCACAGTCGAGTACGACGAGGCCGGCAAGCCCAAGCGCATCGACACCGTGGTCGTCTCCACACAGCACGCGCCCGAGGCGGAGCTGGAGACCATCCGCCGCGATATGATCGAGCTGGTCATCAAGCCCACCATCCCCGCGGGCCTGCTCGACGGCGAAACGAAAATTTATGTCAACCCGACCGGCCGCTTCGTCATCGGCGGCCCGCAGGGCGACAGCGGTCTGACAGGCCGCAAGATCATCGTCGATACCTACGGCGGCAGCGCCCCGCACGGCGGCGGTTGCTTCTCCGGCAAGGACCCGACGAAGGTGGACCGCTCCGCCGCCTACGCCGCGCGCTGGATCGCCAAGAACATCGTGGCTGCCGGTCTTGCGTCGAAGTGCCAGGTGCAGCTCGCCTACGCCATCGGCGTGGCGCATCCCGTGAGCGTGCTCGTCGAGACCTTCGGCACCGGCACGGTCGCCGACACGAAGCTCGAGGAGGCCGTCGAGAAGGTCTTTGACCTGCGCCCGACCGCTATCATCCGCGACCTCGACCTGCGCCGCCCGATCTACCGTCAGCTCGCCGCCTACGGTCACATGGGCCGCGAGGAGCTGGGCGTCGCGTGGGAGAAGTGCGACCGCGTGGAGGCGCTCCGCGCCGCGCTGTAAGCCTCGCGCACAAGAAAATACCGTTTCCCGAAGGGTCCCGCCGCGTACGCGGCGGGACCCTCAGACTGTCAATAAAGTGGTAAATTCTCCGCGACGGAAAGGAAGAGTGTGCGCGGGAAACCCAAGAAGGGTGTCCTGCGCCATTGAAATCCTAAGTTTTCAGAACTTTTATAAAGTTCTGAAAACTTGCTCAGCGGGGAGAAAAGACTTTTTCGACACGCTGAGGGTCCCGCCGCGTACGCGGCGGGACCCTTTTGCGTCCTCGCGCATAGACTGAAACGCAGGCGTATCGTCTGCGCTTCGGCGGCACACCGCCGAAAAATCAAGGAGGGTGATCGCTATCAATCGTTATCAGGGTAATTGCGGCAACAACTGCGGCTGCGACCAGCAGTGCTGCCCGCGTCCGTTCCCGCCTCCCCCGCCGCCTCCGTATCCGCCCTACGGCGTGATCGGGCCGACCGGTCCGCAGGGCGTGCAGGGCATTCAGGGCGTTCCCGGTCCCATCGGTCCCACGGGGCCGCAGGGCGTGCAGGGTCTGCAAGGCCCGCAAGGTCCTGCCGGTCCGGCGGGTGCGCAGGGAGCACAGGGTCCCACGGGTCCTGCCGGCCCGCAGGGTCCGCAGGGCGCACAGGGGGCGCAGGGTCCCGCCGGCGCGACCGGCGCGGTCGGTGCTGCTGGCCCCGCCGGTGCTGTCGGTCCTGCCGGTCCCATCGGACCCACCGGGCCTACCGGCCCGCAGGGTCCTGTCGGTGCTGACGGTCCGCAGGGGCCTGTCGGCCCCACCGGCCCTGCGGCGACGATCAGTCCCGCGGCGGCGGTCGCAGACACCACCGATCCCGGCAACACGGCGGCTCAGCTCAACGCGCTGCTCGCCAGTCTGCGCGCGGCAGGTCTGCTCGCCACCTGAGAGAAGCAAAGCAACGCGGCGCGGAAATTCCGCGCCGCCTACATAGCATGGGAGGGATATTTGCTTTGAAGGTATGCGTTTACGCCATCTGCAAAAATGAGTCGCAGTTCGTTGACCGCTTCATGGACTCGATGTCCGAGGCCGACTATGTCTGCGTGCTCGACACCGGCTCAAGCGATGACACCGTAAAAAAGCTCCGCGCACGCGGAGCCATCGTGGGCGAGACGGTCGTCTCGCCGTGGCGCTTCGACACGGCGCGGAACGAGTCGCTTGGGCTCATTCCCGCCGACGCGGACATCTGCTGCGCCATCGACCTCGACGAGCAGTTCCACCCCGGCTGGCGCGCCGCGCTGGAGCGCGCATGGCAGCCGGACACCACCCGCGCCCGATACCGTTACACCTGGAGCTTCCGCCCCGACGGCAGCGAGGGCATGGTGTTCTGGGCGGATAAAATTCACAAAAACGGCTGCTACCGCTGGGCAAGTCCGGTGCATGAGACGCTCTCCTACACCGGCGAGGGCGCGGAGCGCTTCGTGGACGCGGCTGGCGTGCAACTCGACCATCACCCCGACGAAACGAAGTCCCGCGGGCAATACCTGCCGCTGCTGGAGCTGGCCGTTCGGGAGGACCCGCAGAACGACCGAAACTGCCATTACCTTGGGCGGGAGTATATGTTCCGCGGCGAGTGGCAGAAGGCCATTGAAACGCTCGCGCGGCACCTGACGCTGCCCTCCGCCGTCTGGACGGACGAACGCTGCGCGTCGATGCGCTACATCGCCCGCTGCCTGCGCGCGCTTGAACAGGACGATTCGGCGGAGCGCTGGCTGCACCGCGCCATTGCCGAGGCTCCGCACCTGCGCGAGCCGTACATGGACTACGCGCAGCTCCTCTACACGCAGGAGCGCTGGTACGGGCTGGTCGATGTGCTGCGCGCCGCGCTTGCCATCACGGAGCGCCCGCGCACCTACATCTGCGAGGCGGACGCCTGGGGAAGTCTGCCCTACGACCTGCTCTCGCTGGCGTATGCCCACCTCGGCGACGCGGAAAGCGCCGCTGCCGCCTGCCGCGAGGCCGTCGCGCTTGCGCCGAATGAGGAGCGGCTGCGGAAGAATCTTGCCCTCTTTGAGCAAATGCGCGAGCGGTAACGCTCGCGCATTTCTTCGTTCTGTCTATTCCGTCTTTTTGTCCGCCGCAGACCCGCTGTTCGGGTACTGCTTGGCGGAATAGGGATTCTTGTTCTCCCGCGCCTCGTCGCGGCGGCTTCCGCAGTCGCTCGCCCAGCCGATGACGAGCATCCACAGCAGGATGCCGCCGATCCACAGCGCGAGCGCGAGCCCCGCCCACCAGAGCGGCCAGCCGCGCCACCGGTGCAGCGCAAGCAGGAGAGCCGCGGGGATCGCCCCCTCCCAATTCAGCAGCACATTGAGCAGCAGGCAGAGGAAAAGCCCTCCGCCGCGTTTGGTTCTACGCATAGCTCACGCTCCCTTCACGCGGATGCGGCAGGCTTCGCTTTATAGATCCTCGCCGCAGTTGGGACAGCAGTTCGGCATCCAGCCGCAGACATTGTAAAGTCCGTACCCGCAGTGCGGGCAGCGGTAAAAGAGAAACATTTGAATAAGCGACACAGCGAGCACAGCTCCCGCTATCTTCGTGCTGAAAAAGCTGACCGCAATGGTCAGCACAAAGCCGACGATCAGTGCCTCAAGGCTCCGCTTGTGCTTCATACCTGCTTCCTCCTTTCCTTTTCTCCTCACGCACTATGAGTTCATTTTGATTTTACCATATCCGTCCGCTCCTTGCAAGCGCGGCCCTTGCATTTTCCCGCGCGGTATGATACATTGTATTCACTTTTGAAATTTGGGAGCATCACGATGGAGCTTTGCGATTATTACCTCAAGTATATGAACGCGCTGTGCGAGGGTACGCTTGCCGCGCCCGAGGGCATTGCCCTCAGCGGCGAAACGCCCGAGGAGCGCGCGATGAGCCTGCAGGCCGCGCTGAAAAACGTCAGCGTGCCGGACTTCGTGCGCCGCTGCGCCCGCGCAGCGGGCGACGCGCTGCCGGACGGTCTGTTAGACGGCTTCCATGAGGAGGACTTCGCCCGCGCGCTCTTCGCGCGCATGGCGCTCGGCGGCGCGCCGCAGCCGGAGGAGCCGCCCGCTCCCGCCGGGGAGGCGGACGAGCCGGCCCCCGATCCCGACGCGGGCAAGCACGCCTTCGAGGTGTTCTGCGACTGCCTGATGCTCGACGAAAACCTCATCGCCTACCTCATCGACGTGCTCAAGGCGAACGACCGCGCGGGCTTCTACAAGCTCTCGCAGGTCACGACGCATCTCGACCTCGACCCCGACGAATTTCTCTACTGGCTCGCCCACCGCGAGGACTACGCCGAGACGGACGAGGAACGCGCCTGCGCCGTCATTCTGGACGCCTGCCTCGACCGTCTGCGCGCGGAGGGGCAGATGGACGTCGCGGCGGCGCTGCTCTCCGGCGACCGCATGACCTTCGACGCCCTGCGCTGCGAGGCCCCCGAGCTGCGCCAGCTCCCCATCGCGACCTATGTGTGGTTTGAGAAAAACTACCTCGACCGCGACTACCCGCTGCGCTTCGTCCTCAAGTGCAACGGCGTGGAATTTCCCGAAACACTGAAAAAGGAGCCTTGATATGACAGCGGCTAAAATTTATAAGACCCTCGGCGTGAGCGGGGAGGTCCTCGCCTACGGCGAAAAAATACTCGAAACGCTCTGCCCCCGCTTCGCAGAGATCGACGCGCGCGCGGAGATCAATCAGGCGAAGGTGCTCGCCGCGATGCAGAAGAACCGCGTCAACGCCACGCACTTCGCCGCCTCGACCGGCTACGGCTACGACGACGAGGGCCGCGACAATTTAGAGCGCGTCTACGCCGACGCCTTCCACACCGAGGCCGCGCTGGTTCGCCCGCAGATCACCTGCGGCACCCATGCGCTCGCCGTCGCGCTGAGCGCGAACCTGCTGCCCGGCGACGAGCTGCTCGCCATCTCCGGCAAGCCCTACGATACGCTCGAGGAGGTCATCGGCATCCGCCCCTCGCCCTGCTCGCTCGCCGAATACGGCGTAAGCTACCGGCAGGTCGATCTGCTCGACGACGGCAGCTTTGATCTTCCCGCCATCCGCGCCGCCATCTCGGCGAAAACGAAGCTCATCCACATCCAGCGCTCCAAGGGCTACCAGCCGCGTCCGACGCTCTCGGTCGCGCAGATCGGCGAGGCCATCGCTGTCTGCCGCGCGGTCAAGCCCGATGTGACGATCATGGTCGATAACTGCTACGGCGAGTTCGTCGAGACGGTCGAGCCGAGCGACGTCGGCGCGGACATGATCGTCGGCAGCCTCATCAAGAACCCCGGCGGCGGTCTTGCGCCCATCGGCGGCTACATCGCCGGTACGCAAAAGTGCGTGGACCGCTGCGCCTACCGTCTCTCCGCGCCCGGGCTCGGGCAGGAGGTCGGTGCGAACCTCGGGCTGATGCCCTCGCTCTATCAGGGCTTCTTCCTCGCGCCGAATGTCGTCTCCGGCGCGGTCAAGGGCGCGGTGTTCACCGCCGCCGTGTACGAGTCCCTCGGTTTCCGCGTCGTTCCCGCCGCAAGTGAGGAGCGGCACGACATCATCCAATGCGTCGAGCTGAAAAGCCCCGAGGGGATGCTCGCCTTCTGCAAGGGCATCCAGTCCGCCGCACCGGTGGACAGCTATGTGGACCCCGTCCCCGGCGATATGCCCGGCTACGATTCGCAGGTCATCATGGCGGCGGGCGCGTTCGTGCAGGGCAGCTCCATCGAGCTGTCCGCCGACGGCCCCATCCGTCCGCCCTACGCGGTTTACTACCAGGGCGGCCTGACCTGGTACCACGCCAAGCTCGGCGTGCTGCTCTCGCTGCAAAAAATGCTTGACGCAGGGCTGGTCACACTGCCCTGACTCTATATTGTCAGGAGGGTCTTGCTATGCTGATCCGAAGGACTCCCCTCACCAACCGTCATTTCCGGCGCAGACCCCCGCCGGAGACTGTCCGTTTTTTGATCTCAAAATACTGACAGATATAAAGGAGTTTGACAATTCAATATGTGGTTCTGGCTTTCTCTCATCGCGCTGCTCTGCTGGAGCGGCAGCGACCTCTTTTCCAAAATCGGCTGCCGCGACGAGGACGACCGTCTCAGCCATCTCAAGATGGTCATGGCAGTCGGCGTCGTCATGGGCCTGCACGCGGCGTTTGAGATCTTCGTCGGCGGGACGGAGATCAGCTTTGCTATCATCCTCACCTACCTGCCCGTGTCGCTGCTCTACATCGGCTCGATGACGCTCGGCTATCTGGGGCTGCGGTACATTGAGCTGTCCGTCTCGTCGCCCATCTGCAATTCCTCCGGCGCGCTCGTCGCCGTGATGACGCTTGTGTTCCTCGGCGGCGAGGATTATTCTCCGCTTGCCATCTTCGCCGTGATTTTGGTCTGCGTCGGCGCGATCGGTCTCGGCGTGGTGGACGCGACCGAGGACCCCGAGCTGCGCGCGGCGCGTCAGGCCGAGGGCAACCGCAAGTACGCCAAGAGCTTTCTTGCTCTCGCGCTGCCGATGGCCTACTGCCTGCTCGATGCGGCGGGTACCTTCGCGGACAACCGCGTGCTCGAAACACTGACCGCACAAGCCTTTGACAGCGGCATGTATGCCACACTGAAGGAGTGCTCCGACCATGCGGCGGCTTCCGCCAACTGTGCCTATGAGCTGACCTTCCTCTTTGCCGCCGTGGTGTGCTTCGTCTACGTCGTGCTGATCCGCAGGGACCGCCTTATTCCCAAAAGGGAGGCGCCGAAGTACCTCGGCGCGGTCTGCGAGACCGCGGGCCAATTTGCCTACATCTATGCCATCGCGGATACCGAGCACCTTGCCATGTCCGCGCCCATCATCAGCTCCTACTGCGCGGCGAGCGTGCTGTGGAGCCGCCTGTTCCTCAAGGAAAAGCTCTCGTGGAAGCACTACGCGATGATCGCTCTTGTGGTCGTCGGCATCGCCATTATGGGCGTGTTCGACTTATAAAGAAAACAGAAAAGGACGGCTTTTGAGCCGTCCTTTTTCTATTCCTCGATGGGCACGTCGATGATGTTCACGCCGCGGCGCAGGGCGTATTCGATGGTGTAGCGCGTGCCGCCGGGCAGGCCGTCGTGCAAAGCGATGAGCAGGTCGGAATGGTCGACCATGTAGCGGTTGCGCCGCTGCATACACTCGCGCGTGTAGCGTTCCTGCACCATCGTCTCATAGTCGCACTGCTCCAGAATACGGCGGTAGCGCTCGCGCTGCGCCGCGCTCCAGCTGTCCGCCTGCGTCGGGCAGGGGATCGCCGCCTCGAGCGTCACCTCGCTGTGGCGCTCGCGCAGCGCCAGCACCGCCTCGGCGCAGTAGAGGTCACAGCCCTCCGCCATGCCGCAGATAAAGTGCGTGTAGCCGTCCTCCACAGCCCGGGCGATCACCTCACGCAGCCGCGCCTTGAGCCGCAGGCAGCGTTCGTCGCCCTCGTCCGTCCCCCACGGCAGCTTCGCCGGGCGGTGGCCCGTGAAGCAGCAGCTCGCCGGTTTTCCGCGCACACGCATTCCTCCCCTCGTCGTTTATCCTTTATTATAGAACATTCGTTTTTATTTGTAAAGTGTTGTTTTTCCTCTTGCATTTTTTCCAGCGCTGTGCTATGCTTTAACCAAACTTGAAATACAGGTCTTCGAGGCGGGGTGAAATTCCCCACCGGCGGTATAGTCCGCAAGCGGCATTTTTTGCCGCACGATCCGGTGCGATTCCGGAACCGACGGTCACAGTCCGGATGAGAGAAGATGTGCTGTGCGCTGTTACCACGCAATTCCCTCGCTCTTTTTGCGTCATGCACCTTGGAAGACTCGTTCTTTCAAGGAAAATGAACAAAAGGAGTGTTTTTTCATGTCCGAACCCAACGTCAACGCCATCCCCTCCGCCCGCGCCGCGGGCCGCAGCCGCACGCACAAGGTAACGGTCACCGCCATGCTCTCGGCCGTCGCCTTTGTGCTCATGTTCATCGAATTTCCCATCCCCGCGCTCATCCCCGCCTTCGTCAAGCTCGACATCTCCGACCTTCCCGAGCTGCTCGCCGCGTTTTCGCTCGGCCCCGTCTACGGCGTGGTGGTGGCCTTTCTGAAGAACCTGCTCTTCGCCGTGCTGCACGGCACCTCGTCCGCCTACGTCGGCGAGCTGTTCAACTTCCTCATGGGGTCGGTGTTCGCCTTCTCCGCCGGCTTTGTCTACCGGCGCAACAAGTCCCGCCGGGGCGCGCTGCTCGGCGCAGTCATCGGCACGCTGCTCATGGCGGTGCTCTCCGTTCCGCTGAACTACTTCGTGGTCTACCCCGCCTACGTCGTGTGCTATCACCTGCCGCTCGAGACCATCATCGGGATGTACCAGGCCATCCGTCCCTCGGTCGACGGTCTGCTCGAATGTCTGCTCGTGTTCAATATGCCCTTCACATTTTTCAAGGGCCTGCTCGACGTGGCGCTGTGCTTTTTGATCTACAAGCCGCTCTCCCCCCTGCTGCACAAGTAAAAAGGCTCTCTCGGGCGGTCTGCCAAGGCAGGCCGCCCTTTTTATGCAAACAGCCGAAAATTTGTAAAAATTTTGTGCAAAACGTTGGGTATCTGCAATATTGACGATTTGCTCCCGCAAGACTATAATTCACTCATTCAATCCAATAAAGCGAAATGCAACGATCGAGACAAGTACCATGCGCCATTCGGTCACAGCGAGTCGGGGACAGTGGGAGCCCGATACACAGAGGCCATGCGAATAACACTCGGGAGCAGCGATCTGAACGGCTTCGGCCCGGTAGGAAAGACGCGGCGTGCGGCGTTAAGGCACAGGGGTTTGTTGGAACCCCGCAAAGGGGCCGGTCCTTGGATCGGCAAATTAGGTGGCACCACGGATACGCAGCGATTCGTCCTAAAATTTACAGGACGTCGCTGCTTTATTTTATCTGGAGGTGCTTTTTATGTGCGCTATCATCGGTTTTGATTCCCCCACCCTGACGGAGCAGGAGATCCGTCCTTACTTTGACCGCACCGTTTCCCGCGGTCCCGACATGAGCCGAATGGAAAAGGCCGGCCGCGGTATGCTCGGCTTCCACCGTCTTGCCATCATGGGCCTGCACGAGGAGGGGATGCAGCCCTTCCACCTCGGCGGCGACATGGCGGTTTGCAACGGCGAGCTGTACGGCTTCCGTCCGCTCAAAAAGGAGCTGGAGGCCAAGGGCTACACCTTCGCGTCCGAGTCCGACTGCGAGCTCATTCTCCCCCTCTACCGCGAGTACGGCGTGGAGATGTTCGCCAAGCTCGATGCCGAGTTTGCCATGATCATTTATGACGCCAAGGCCGACCGTCTCGTCGCCGCGCGCGACCCCATCGGCATCCGCCCGCTCTTCTACGGCTATCTCGCCGACGGCGGCATCCTCTTCGCCAGCGAGGCGAAGAACCTCGTCGGTCTGTGCGAGCACATCATGCCCTTCCCGCCGGGCCACTACTACGCCGACGGCAAATTCGTCCGCTACGCCGACCTCACCACGGTGACGGAATACTCCAAGGACGATCTGGACACTGTATGCAAAAAGATCCGTGAGAAGCTCATCGCGGGCGTGGAAAAGCGGCTCGACGCCGACGCGCCGCTCGGCTTCCTGCTCTCCGGCGGTCTGGATTCCAGCCTTGTCTGTGCCATCTCCGCCAAGCTCCTCGGCAAGAGGATCCGCACCTTTGCCATCGGCATGGACCTTGACCCCATCGACCTCAAGTACGCCCGCGAGGTCGCCGACTTCATCGGCGCCGAGCACACCGAGGTCATCATGACGCGCGAGCAGGTGCTCGCCTCGCTCGAAGAGGTCGTTGCCATGCTCGGCACTTACGACATCACCACCATCCGCGCGAGCATGGGCATGTACCTGTGCTGCAAGGCCATCCACGAGCAGACCGACGTGCGCGTGCTTATGACAGGCGAGATCTCCGACGAGCTCTTCGGCTACAAGTACACGGACTTCGCGCCCTCGCCCGAGGCCTTCCAGCAGGAGGCGAAAAAGCGCGTGGACGAGCTGTATATGTACGACGTGCTCCGCGCCGACCGCTGCATCGCGGTCAACTCCATCGAGGCACGCGTGCCGTTCGGCGACCTCGATTTCGTCAAGTACGTCATGAGCATTGATCCCAAGCTCAAGGTCAACAGCTACCACATGGGCAAGTACCTGCTGCGCGAGGCGTTCGCCGCCGACCGCATCCTGCCCGAGGATATCCTCTGGCGGCAGAAGGCCGCCTTCTCCGACGCCGTCGGTCACTCGATGGTGGACGATCTCAAGGAATACGCCGAAAGCCTGTACACCGACGAGGAGTACGAGGAAAAGCGGAAGCAGTATTCCTTTGCGACGCCGTTCACGAAGGAAAGCCTGCTCTACCGCGAGCTGTTCGAGAAGTATTACCCCGGGCAGGCCGAGATGGTCAAGGACTTCTGGATGCCGAACAAGGACTGGGAGGGCTGCGACGTCAAGGACCCCTCCGCCCGCGTGCTCTCCAACTACGGCGCAAGCGGCGTGTGAGCTATACGGAATCAACAGGAAGAGGCCGCCCCGCGGGGCGGTCTCTTTTCATTTGAGAGAAAAGCCGCGCGGCGCATTGACATTCCTCCCCGCCGCGCCTATAATCAAGTTCTATTTTTCCTGAAAGAGGCCGCCTATGAAATACGTCAAGCAATTCGGCATCATTCTCCTCATTTCCTTTGCCGGAGAAGCGCTCAACTACCTGCTCCCCCTCCCCGTGCCCGCCAGCATCTACGGGCTGGTGCTGATGTTCCTGTGCCTGCAGCTGCGCGTCTTCCGTCTGGAGGACGTGCGCGATACGGCGCTCTTTCTCATCGAGATCATGCCGCTGATGTTCATTCCCGCGGCCACCGGACTGATGACCTCATGGGGCATCATCCGCGCGAAGCTCTTCGCCTATCTCGCCATCGCCGTTATCACGACCGTGCTGGTCATGGTCGTTTCGGGCCGCGTCACGCAGTTCTTCCTGCGCCGCGGCAAGGAGGTATGAGCATGGAATTTTTTGAACACTCCGTCTTTTTCGGCGTTTCGCTCAGCCTGCTTGCCTACGGGCTCGGCGTGGTACTGCAAAAGCGCTTCCGTCTGGCGCTCTTCAATCCCCTGCTCCTCTCTGTCATCGTCACGATCCTTGTGCTCGTCACCGCGCATATCGACTACGAGGTGTATTACGCCGGGGCGAAGTACCTCAGCTACCTGCTCACGCCGGCGACCGTGTGCCTCGCCGTCCCGCTCTATGAGAAATTCGCGCTGCTGCGCAGCAGCTGGAGGGCCATTCTCGCCGGTATCCTCTCGGGCGTGCTCACCACGCTGTGCAGCGTGCTGGCGCTGAGCCTCGCCTTCCGTCTTTCGCATGAGGAGTACGTCACGCTCCTGCCGAAGTCCATCACGACCGCCATCGGCATGGGCGTCTCTGAGGAGCTCGGCGGCTATGTGACGCTGACCGTTGCCATGATCATCATTACCGGCATCCTCGGCAACGTCATCGCCGTCGCCGTCTGCCGCGTGTTCCGCATCACCGAGCCGATCGCCAAGGGCGTAGCCATCGGCTCCGCCGCGCACGCGCTCGGCACGGCAAAGGCCATCGAGATCGGCGAGGTGGAGGGCGCGATGAGCGGCCTGTCCATCGTCGTGGCCGGACTGCTGACCGTGGCCGGCGCCTCAGTATTCGCCAACTTCCTGTGATGAAAAGGAGTCCCCTGTCCGCACGGACAGGGGACTCCTTTTTGCTGCTTTACAGGAAGAGCTTATCCTCGGCGCGGCGGGTGTAGTCGCGCTCAAGCATCGCCTTGTGCGAAAGGAAGGCTTCGTCGTCGAAATACTTCGCGCCCGTCGGGCAGTTCCGCACGCAGGCATGGCACTTGATGCACACGCCCGTGACCTCGGCGGGGTCCTCGCGGCTGATGCTGCCCATCGGGCAGAGCGCCGCGCACACGCCGCAGCCGGTGCATTTGCTCCGGTCGGTCTGCGGCTTGGCCTTGAGGAAGTTTTTCGGCTCGCCGTCCAGTCCGAGGGGACGGTAGTAGGGCGCGTCCGCGTCGCCGTCGACCTGAACAGGCGCGGGGATCTCAGTCATTTTGCCGAGCTTCGTCACGACCGCCGCGCCGAGCTGCGCGAGCACGGTCATGTCCTCGCGGTCGGGACGGCCCGCAGCCAGCGTATCCGAAAAGGCGTGCTGGCAGGCGAACGCGCCGGCGGCGATGGTGTGGAAGCCCACGTTCTCCAGACTCGCGCACAGCTCGGCGAGGGAGTTATCAAAACTGCGGTTGCCGAAGGTCACGACCGGCACAGCAAGCGCGCCGTTTCCGGCAAAGCCGGTCTGCACAAAGGGCAGGAGCTTGTTGGGCACCTTGCCGGCGTAGGTCGGCGTGCCGAAGATCACGAGGTCCTTGTCCGTGAAAGCATAGGTCTCCTCCCGCGCGGCAGGCAGGGTGAAGTCGACGGTCTCGAGCGGCAGCTCCAGCGTCTGCGCAATGGCGTTTGCCAGGGTGGTGACGACCTTGCGGGTCCTTCCGGTAGCGCTGAAATAGACGGCGTAAACGGTTTTGATCTCCATGATGCGTCCTTCTCTCTTCATTTTTATATAACTCTCAGAGGGAAAAATCCTCCGGCGAGTGCGCTTTGGGATCGAGCGAGGCGGGCCGCGGCGGCACGCGGCGCAGAGGGTCGTAGCGGAAGTGGCGGCAGTGGTCGCTGCCGTCCACCACGCCCCTGCGCGAGCAGGCGACCTCGCGCTCGTTCACCGCAGAGCCGTGGGCGCAGTAGGCACAACGCGGCTCAATGTCCTTGCGGAACGGATTTCTCATGTCCTCTCTCCCCTTTTCCTTTCTTTTTATTATAGGCTCAAAAGGTCGATCGCGCCGTCCTTCATCACGGCGCGCAGCTGCGTGACGGGGTGGTCGTAGGAGTCGATGATGCGCGTGGCGATGACGTCCTCCAGCTCCTTCTGGATGGTGCGGCGCAGGTTGCGCGCGCCGTAGGTGAGCGAGTAGGACTTGTTCGCCAGATACGCGGCAACGGCATCGTCATAGGTGAAGATGAAGCCCTTCTCCTTCAGGCTGGCCGCCAGCTCGTCGAGCATGATGCGGGCGATGGATACGAAGTTCTTCTCGTCGAGGCGATTGAAGCAGATGATCTCGTCCACGCGGTTGATGAACTCGGGACGCAGGAACTCGCCGAGCGCCTTCATCGTGCGCTCGCGGTTCTGCTCGCTGACGCTGCGGCCGAAGCCGACGCTGCCCTCCTTGCGGTCGCTGCCGGCGTTGGAGGTCATGATGATGACGGTGTTTTCAAAGTTGACCTTGCGGCCGTGCGCGTCGGTCACCTCGCCGTCGTCGAGAATTTGCAGCAGGACGTTCAGAACGTCGGGGTGCGCCTTCTCGATCTCATCGAAGAGAATAACGGCGTAGGGCTTGCGGCGGATCTTTTCGGTCAGCTGACCGGCCTCGTCATAGCCGACGTAGCCCGGAGGGGAGCCGACGAGACGCGAGACGGAGTGCTTCTCCATAAACTCCGACATATCGAGACGAATGAGCGAGTCGGGCGAGTCGAAAAGGTCGGCGGCAAGCTGCTTGACCAGCTCCGTCTTGCCCACGCCGGTGGGGCCGACGAAAATGAAGCTCACGGGCTTGTGCTTCGGGCTGATGCCCACGCGCCCGCGGCGAATGGCCGCAGCGACCGCGTCCACGGCCTCGTCCTGCCCGATGATGTGCTTTTTCAGGCGGTCGGCCAGCTCGCTCAGGCGCTTGAACTCGGCCTCGCGGATGCGGCTGGCGGGAATTTTCGTCCACAGCTCGATCACGCGGGCGAGATTGTCCATCGTCAGCTCGGGATCGCCCTGCGCGCAGAGACCGTCCAGCTCGCTCTGCGCCTGAAGCTCCAGACTTTTCAGCTCAGCCAGACGCTCGAAGTCGGGGTTCTCGGTCTCCGCCTCGAGCAGCTCGCGCTCCTTGGCGTAATCGTCCAGCTCGCGGCGCAGCTCCATGCGGCGGTTGATGTTCTTGTCGTGCAGGTTCATATCCGAGCACGCCTCGTCGATCAGGTCGATGGCCTTGTCCGGCAGGAAGCGGTCGGTGATGTAGCGCTCGGAAAGCACGACGGCCTGGCGCAGGATACCGTCGGGAATTTTCACGCCGTGGAAGGACTCGTAGTAGTGGGCGATGCCCTTGAGAATTTTGAGCGTATCTTCCATGCTCGGCTCGTTGACCGTGACGGGCTGGAAGCGGCGCTCGAGCGCGGTGTCCTTCTCGATGTGCTTGCGGTACTCGTTGAAGGTCGTCGCGCCGATGACCTGAATTTCGCCGCGCGAGAGGGCGGGCTTCAAAATATTGGCGGCGTTCATGCTGCCCTCGGCGTCGCCCGCGCCGACGATGTTATGCACCTCGTCGATGACGAGAATGATGTTGCCGAGCTTGCGGATCTCCTCAATAAGACCCTTCATGCGGCTCTCGAACTGGCCGCGGAACTGCGTGCCGGCGACGAGCGCGGTGAGGTCAAGGAGATAGACCTCCTTGCTGCGGAGCTTGAAGGGCACCTCGCCCGCGGCGATGCGCTGGGCAAGGCCCTCGGCGATGGCCGTCTTGCCGACGCCCGGCTCGCCGATGAGGCAGGGGTTGTTCTTCTGGCGGCGGTTGAGAATTTGAACGACGCGCTCGATCTCCTCGTCGCGGCCGATCACCGCGTCGAGCTTGCCGTCGCGGGCGCGCTGGGAGAGGTTGATGCAATAGCTGTCAAGAAATTTATGCTTGGCGGCCTTGTCGTTCTTCTTGCCGCGCTCGGCGCGGCCCGGGCCGTCCGCCGCGCCGTCCGCAGGCGCGGGCGCGTCGCCGTTCTGCCCGCCGAAAAGGCGGCCGAGGAACGGGAAGGTCGCGGTCTTGCCGTCCTCCTCGTCGCCGTCGGGCGCGTCGATGCCCTCAAGGTTTTCGGCGCCGCCGAAAGCGCTCATCATCTCGTTGGAGATGTTGTCAAGGTCCTCGTCGGTGATGCCCATGCGCTGCATCATCTCGTTCACCTGCGGCAAGCCGAGATTCTTGGCGCACTTGAGACACAGGCCCTCGTTGATATTTTTACCGTTCTCCATGCGGGTGATGAATACAACGGCAACGTTCTTTTTACATCTGGAGCAAAGTTGTGGCTGCATAATGGGAAACCTCCGTTATGTGAGAGATGCGATGATGGATCGCGGGGTGTTGTTCAGAAACCACGCGAGCAGGTGCGTGCCCGCCGCATGGTCCGCAAACCACGTCACGCCGAGGCGCGGCGCGAGGAATACAATGAGAAAAATAAGCAGCGCGCCTTCAATGAGCGAGAGCGCCGCGCCGCCGAGGCCGTTGAGCTGCGCGAGCACCGGCAGCGAGAAAAGGCGGTCGAGCCCATGCGTGAGCAGACGGAGCAGCAGCATCAGCGCAAGGAAGAACGCGAGGAACAGCGCGGCCTGCACGATGGTCTTGACGAGCAGGTACGCCGCCCGCTCCGCCGCGGAAACGGCGGAATCGGTCACGCTCTTTGTCACACCGTCGATGGCGTCGTCGGAGACACCGAAGCGCTTGAGCGTGTCGAGCGCTTCGCCGAGCGCTTCGCTCAGCTCGTCGGGCAGCAGTCCGCCGGCGCTCAGGTCGCCGTCCTCCGCGGCCAGCGCGTCGGACGGAATGTCGCGCTCAAACTGCTCAAGCACTCTCTCCTCCACCTTGGGATAGACGAGGTCGGTGACCGGCTCGACGAACATTGCGGTGAGCAGCGTCGCGCCGATGAGCGCGACCACCACGCTCACGAGCGCCATCAGGCTGCGGATAAGGCCCTTGCGCGCGCCGAGAAGCGCGAACACCGCCAGCACGGCAGCCAGGACGAGATCAATGATAAGTGCATTATCCATGCTTTTCACTTACCTTTCAAGTGAAACATTTTTCTAATTACGGCACAAAGAGCCAGCCGTGCTGCGAGCCGAGCAGCACCGCCGAGCCGTCGGCGCGCATCCGCACGCCGCGCGCGTACTGCGTGTCGGTGAGCGAGGCATATTCAGCGAGGTCAGAGGTGTAAATGACCAGCTCGTCGCTGTAAAGCACGGCGAGGTACTTGCCCGCCGCCGAAATGTCCAGCACGTCGCGCTGCGTGTCGAGCGAGGCGATAAGGTTGCCCTCCGCGCCGACGGTGACGAGCTTGCCCGCGCTGCCGGAGCGGTAGCGCGAGAGCACGAGCGCGCCGAAATCCGTCCCGCCGAGCGTGCTGCCGCGCAGATAGGGATAGGCGTAGTCGTAGGATCCGCCGAGCGAACCGTCGCCGCTGAGCGCGAGAAAGCGGTCGTCCGTCACGGCGACGAGCGTGCCGCCGAAGCTCGAGAGCTCGTAGAGCAGCGAATCGTCCAGCACGCAGGCGGAGACCGCCGTCTCCTGATCGAGCGCGTAGCGGCGGATCGTACTGACGAACATGGCGTCCTCCGAGCCGAGCGTCGCGACCGCGACGTGCTTGCCGCCGCGCTCCACGCAGGCGTCGATCATGTAGCGGTTGGAGGAATTGAAGGTGAACACGCGCTCCCCCGAGGCGTTGTAGACCGAGACGGAGGACTTGTAGCCGCTCTTGTCCGTCACGAGCGCCAGCATATCGGAGGAGTTGAGCTTCGCCGAAATAATGCCGTTTTCCGTCTCGGTACTCAGATCGCGCACAAGGCCCCTTTCCCCGAGGATATAGAGCGTCATGCCGCCAACGTCGTAGACCGCGGCGGTGCGGCCGCCGAGGGCGATGGCGGGCGAATCAAGCTTGACCTCCTGCGCGTAGACCTCGCTGCCGTCGTCGGCGAGCACGCTCACGCGCGTGGTGGAGACGACCAGCAGGCGGTCGCCGAGGAGGGCGAAGCGGTTCGTGCGGTCGTTGTCGTAATCATAGGTGTTCTCGCCCGCGGCGTCGGCCTTATCGTAGCTCAGCGCGCGGCGGAGGCTGTCGAAATTCGACAGGTCCAGATACGCCGCGGCGAGCACCGCTCCCAGCACGACCGCGAGCACCGCCACCAGCACCAGAATACGGTGGAACGTGCCGCGGCGCGGCGGCGCGGCGCGCTCCGCGCGCAGATCCTCGCGCGAGAGCTTATCCTTGTCAGTCATTGAGCCGTTCATCCTCATACCAAAGTCTGGTCATGTACAGTCCCCCCGGCGGCACCGTGGGGCCGGCGAGCGTGCGGTCGCCGGAGTCGAGTATTTTGGGAATGTCCTCCGCCGTGAGCTTGCCCTCGGCGGCGTAGAGCACCGTGCCGGTGATGGCGCGCACCATGTTGTAGAGAAAGCCGTCCGCGCAGACCTTGAGCTCCAGAAGCTCGCCGCGGCGCGTCACGCGGCAGTAGTGCACGGTGCGGACGGTGGTCTTTGTCTCCGTGCCGACCGAGCGCACGGCGCGGAAATCGTGCGTGCCCTCAAACGCCCGCGCCGCCGCGTCCATCACGGCCTCGTCGAGCTTTTTGGGGTAGAAGTACGCACGGTTCACATAAAACGGGTTCTTGATGCGCGAATTGTAGATGCGGTAGGTGTATTCCTTCTTCAGACACGAGCCGATGGCGTTGAAATCGTCCGCCACCTCCAGCGCCTCGCGCACCACGATGTCCTCGGGCGTGTGGGTGTTGACTGCGAAGGGCAGGCGGTCGATGGGGATGCGGGAGCTCGTGCGGAAATTCGCAACATAGCGCTCGGCGTGAACGCCCGCGTCCGTGCGGCCGACGCCGGTGAGCCTGACCCTCTCGCCGCAGACCATCGAAAGACCGCGCTGGAGCGTCTCCTGCACGCTCGCCTCGGTCCGCTGCATCTGCCAGCCGTGATAGGCCGTGCCGTTATACATCAATTTTAGCGCAATGTTACGCATGATTCGTGTCCTTTTTTTGAATTTTAGAAAAACTTTTTCAGCGCGATCATCGCCGCGCACAGCGCGGCGTAGAACGCGAGCGTCAGATAGTCCCGCGTCTCGTAGCGCAGGACATGGAGCTTCGTGCGCCCCTCACCGCCGTGGTAGCAGCGGCACTCCATCGCCGTCGCCAGCTCGTCCGCGCGGCGGAACGCGCTGACGAACAGCGGCACGAGCAGCGGGATGAGCGCCTTGGCGCGCTGGAGCAGGTTGCCGCTCTCGAAGTCCGCGCCGCGGGCGCGCTGGGCGGACATGATCTTGTCCGTCTCCTCGATGAGCGTGGGGATGAAGCGCAGCGCGATGGACATCATCATCGCCAGCTCATGCACCGGCACGCCGAGCTTCTTGAGCGGGCCGAGCAGGTCCTCCAGCCCGTCGGTCAGGCGGATGGGGCTGGTGGTATAGGTCAGCAGGAAGGTGCCCATGATGAGCAGTGAGATGCGCAGCATCATGGCGATGGCGGTGATCACGCCCTCGCGCGTGACGTGGAAGATCCAGAACTGCGCGATGACGGTGCCGGGGGTGTAGAAGAGGTTCAGCACCGCGGTGAAGGCGATGATGAACAGCACCGGCTTGAGGCCGCGGAAGAGCGCCCTCGCGCCCACCTTCGAGATGCGCACGGAGACGATCAGCGTCAGGATCAGCACGCCGTAGGCAATGGGGCCCTTTGCCAGAAAGATGGCTATGATATAAAGAACGGTCGCCAGCAGCTTGGTGCGCGGGTCGAGCCGGTGGGCGAGCGTGTCGCCGGGGAAATACTGGCCGAGGGTGATGTCCTTCAGCATACGGCTCCCCCCCTTCGCAGCGCAAGCAGCGCCGCCTTCAGCTCCGCGACCGTGTAGACCGCGGGGTCGATGGGCAGCCCCTTGGCGCGCAGCGCCATGGCGACGCGCGTCACCTGCGGCACGTCAAGGCCCGCGGCAACCAGCTCGTCCGCGCGGGCGAACACCTCGCGCGGCGTGCCGCTCATGAGCACATGGGCATCGGAGAGCACGGCGATGCGGTCCACGTTCTGCGCGATCTCATCCATCGAGTGGCTGACGAGCACGACGGTGTTGCCGCGCTCCTTATGATAGGCGCGGATATGGGCAAGCAGCTCCTCGCGCCCGCGCGGGTCAAGACCCGCGCTCGGCTCGTCGAGCACCAGCACCTCCGGCTCCATGGCGATCACGCCCGCGATGGCGACGCGGCGCTTCTGCCCGCCGGAGAGCGCGAAGGGCGACTTTTGCAGCAGGCCCTCGTCCAGTCCCGCGAAGCGGGCGGCGTCATGCACGCGGCGGTCCAGCTCCGCGCCGGTCAGGCCCATGTTGGTGGGGCCGAAGGCGATGTCGCGGTAGACGGTCTCCTCAAAGAGCTGGTACTCCGGATACTGGAACACCAGCCCCACGCGGAAGCGCACGCTGCGGATCTTCTTCGGGTCGGCCCAGATGTCCTCGCCGTCGAGCAGCACGCGGCCGCCCGTCGGCTTGAGCAGACCGTTGAGGTGCTGGATCAGCGTCGATTTGCCGCTGCCCGTGTGCCCGATGAGGCCGAGAAACTCGCCGTGGTAAATGTCGAGCGACAGATTTTCCACCGCGCTGCGGCGGAAGGGCGTGCCCTCGCCGTAGGTGTGGGTCAGATTTTCAATACGAATGATCTCGTTCAACTCAGTTGTCCTCTTTTGCGGATTTTCCAAAGCACCTTGCAATGGCGTCGGCGCACTCGTCCACGGTGATGGCCGTGAGCGGCAGGTCGCAGCCCGCGCCGCGCAGCTCGTATAAAAGCTCCACCGTGTCCGGCACGGTCAGGCCGATGGACTTGAGCTTTTCCACCTGCGCGAACACCTCGCGCGGCGCGCCGTCCATGGCGACGCGGCCCTCGTTCATCACGATCACGCGGTCGGCGTGCTCGGCTTCGTTCATGTGGTGGGTGATGAGCACAACGGTGATGCCCTCGTCGCGGTTGAGCCGTTCGATGGTCGAAATGACCTCGCTGCGGCCGATGGGGTCGAGCATGGCGGTCGCCTCGTCGAGCACGATGCACTGCGGGCGCATCGCCAGCACGCCCGCGATGGCGATACGCTGCTTCTGTCCGCCGGAGAGCAGGTGCGGCGCGTGCTTTGCAAATTTCTCCATGCCGACGGTGCGCAGCGCATCGTCCACGCGCCGCCGGATCTCCTCCGTCGGCACGCCGAGGTTCTCGGGCGCGAAGGCCACGTCCTCCTCCACCACGTTCGCGACGATCTGGTTGTCGGGGTTCTGGAACACCATGCCCACGCGGCGGCGGATCTCGAGCAGCAGCGTTTCGTCCACGGTGTCCATGCCGTCGACGTACACCCTGCCGCCCGAGGGCAGCAGCACGGCGTTGAAGGTCTTGGCGAGCGTGGATTTGCCGCTGCCGTTGTGGCCGAGGATGACGGTGAAGCTCCCGCGCTCGATGGCAAGCGTCACGCCGTCAAGCGCGAGCGTCGGCTGCTCGTTTTCCTCGCCCGCGGGATAGGAATAGGTCAGGTTTTCAGTCCGCAGCATGGTTGACATAATTTTTCTTCCTTTGTTTATTCACTGCACCAGCGACCGGTCGCGCCGCAGGGCAACGCGAGCCCGGTCTCGGTGACAGGCAGACCCAGCTCGTCCCACGTCACCCTACCGCCGTACTTCTCCGCGACGAGCAGATGGAGCATATAGCCGAGCACCGAGGGCGCAAGGCCCGTGGTGTAGGAATTGATGATGACGAACAGCGGCTTGTCGCTGAGCACCTGAGAACAGAGCTTCACGAACGGAAAGAGGTTATCCTCCAGCTTCCAGACCTCGCCGCCCGGGCCGCGGCCGTAGCTCGGCGGGTCCATGATGATGGCGTCGTAGGTCTTGCCGCGGCGGATCTCGCGCTCGACGAACTTCGCGCAGTCGTCCACGATCCAGCGGATCGGCGCGTCGGCCAGACCGCTGACCCTCGCGTTCTCCTTCGCCCATGCGACCATGCCCTTGGCGGCGTCGACGTGGCAGACGCTCGCGCCGCTCTTGGCGCAGGCGACGCTCGCCGCGCCCGTGTAGGCAAAGAGGTTCAGCACACGGATGGGACGGCCCGCCTGCTCGATCTTCTCACGCGCAAAGTCCCAGTTCACCGCCTGCTCGGGAAAGAGTCCCGTGTGCTTGAAGTTCATGGGCTTGCACTGGAACGTCAGGTCGCGGTAACGCATCTGCCACTGCTCGGGCAGCTTTTCCTTGTCCCAATGTCCACCGCCGGTGGACGAGCGGTGGTAGCGTCCCTGCGCGTTTTTCCAGCCGCGGTTCGCGTGCGGCGTCTCCCAGATGGCCTGCGGGTCGGGACGCACGAGGATCTGCCGCCCCCAGCGCTCCAGCTTTTCGCCGCCGCCGCAGTCGATCAGCTCGTAATCCTCCCACTTGTCCGCGATCCACATAGGCTCTATCTCCTTCGCCGGCGCACAGCGCCGCATATTAAATCAATGTATTATACTATAATCGCGCACGGTTCGTCAATTGAAAAAAGGGGCGTTGTCAAAGGCTTTACAATATGTTAAACTTTTGAAGGACGGCTCCTTCGCGGGAACCTTTTTCCGCGTTCGTCCGTTCAAGAAAATACCGATAACGTTTCGTGAGATGACTTTTATGGATAAAATTCTTTTACATTCCTGCTGCGCCCCCTGCTCGGTCTACTGCGTGGACACCCTGCGCGGCGAGGGCATCGAGCCGGTGTCGCTGTGGTTCAACCCGAACATCCACCCGTGGACGGAGTACGACCAGCGCCGCTCGACGCTGCTTGAATACGGAGAAAAGGAGCGGGTCGAGGTGCATATCTTAGAGGACTACGGCCTGCGCGACTTCGTCCGCGCCGTCGCCGCGGACATTGACCACCGCTGCGCGCACTGCTACACCATCCGTCTCGGCACGGCGGCGAAGTACGCGAGCGAGCACGGCTACGAGGCGTTCACCTCCTCGCTGCTCATTTCCCCCTACCAGAACCACGAGCTGCTCAAGGCGGTCGGCGAGACGATGGCGAAGAAGTACGGCGTGGAGTTTCTCTACCGTGACTTCCGCCCCGGCTTCCTTGCGGGACAGGCAAAGGCTCGTGAGATGGGGCTTTATCTCCAGAAATACTGCGGCTGCATCTTCTCCGAGGAGGACCGCTACGAGAAAAAGATCGGTCGGGCGCGCACGCGCTTTGCCGAGGAATGAGAAAGGCTGGACTGCACGATGAAAAAGCTGCTTTTCGCCGCGCTCTACGACGCCGTGTTCGAGGGCGTCACGGAGGATAACCTCTACACAAACGCCTACAGCGCCGGCGCGTGAGCGTCGCTGCCTGTCCGAACCAAATTCAAGGAGGTCTGCGCATGAGGTTGAGCGTCATTCAGATGGATATGCGTTTGGGTGAGAGCGCCTATAATTTCGCGCACGCGGAGGCGCTGCTGCGCCGCGCGGCGGCGGAGGGCACGGACACCGCGCTGCTGCCCGAAACTTGGAACACCGGCTTCTTCCCCGCCGACCATCTGCCGGAGCGGAGCGACCGCGGCGGCGAGGCGGTGAAGGCGCTGTGCGCGCCGCTCGCCCGCGAGCTGAACATGAACATCGTCGCCGGCTCGGTCTCCGACCGGCGCGGCGGGCGCGTGTACAACACCGCCTACGTCTTTGACCGGCAGGGCGCGTGTCTCGCAGCCTACGACAAAACGCATCTCTTTACCCCGATGGGCGAGCACGAGCACTACGCCGCCGGCGATCACCTCACGACCTTTTCGCTCGACGGGCACAAATGCGGCCTGCTCATCTGCTACGACCTCCGCTTCCCCGAGCTTTTCCGCACGCTGGCGCTTCAGGGCGTCGAGCTGCTGCTCCTGCCCGCGCAGTGGCCCGCCGCGCGGCGGTATCACTGGGAAACGCTCACAGCGGCGCGCGCCATCGAAAACCAGTTCTTCCTCGCCGCCTGCAACTCCTGCGGCACGGCGGGCGAGACTGTGTTCGGCGGCGCGTCGCGCATCCTCGGTCCCCGCGGCGAGCTGCTCGCCGCCGCCGGAGCGGGCGAGGAGATCGTCACCGCCGCGCTCGATTTTTCCGTCCTTGCGGAGGTCCGCAACTCCATCAACGTCTTTCACGACCGTCGGCCGGAGCTATATCGTCTCTGAAATAAAACGCCGTACCGAGACCGCAGGGTCTCGGGGCTTTTTCCGTTTTGACGAAAAAAAATCACAAATTTTGTGCATTTCACCGTTATCTGCCTATGGAAATGCCGCTTGCAGCGCGGTATCCTATGCTTGCAGGAGGGACCGCAGCGCGGCGCTCCTGCCGCTTCATTTTGTCATTTCAATTCCCATGAAAATAAAGGAGCTGTGAACTATGGAAACCTTAAAGCGTTACCGTCTCTGGGCCATCGTCGTATCCTGCTGCATGATCGTGCTGGGCGCCGCGATGATCCTCCGCCCCGACATCTCCGCGCTGGCCGTGTGCTATCTCACCGGCGCGCTGTGCATCGCCATGGGCGTGTGCGAGATCGCCCGCTACTTCAGCATCGGCGTCATCGGCATCCTCTTCCGCTTCGACCTGATCGTGGGCATTCTCAGCACGCTCGCGGGTGTTCTGCTTCTTGCCCACCCCACCGGAGCGCTGACCGTCCTGCCCATCATCCTCGGCTTCTACATCATCATCGACAGCGTCTTTTCCATTCAGGCCGCCGTAGAGCTGCGCCGCTTCGGTCTCGGCAGCTGGGGACTGAATCTGCTGCTGGGCATCGTGGGCGCTGTGCTCGGCGTGCTGATGATCCTCGACCCCTTCGACGGCGCGGCGGCGCTGATGATCTACATGGGCGTTTCCCTGCTGCTTGCGGGCGTTGAGAGCATCTACACCGTCATCTGCCTGTCCCGCGCGTTTAAGAGCGACGCGCACCAGAGGGTCATCGACGCCGTCTGGCACGAGGTCTGAGTCCTCCCGATCGTCCGCTGCGGAAAAAATTTCCGCGGCGGACGATTTTCTCTTGCATTCTCCGTTCTATTGTGGTATAACATTCCAAACGTATGGGAGATTTTGACTGTTGTTTTTCTCCCATATGACCACAACGGCCCGCGCCAAAAGCGGCCATTCTTTCTTTAAGGCGGGTGAATGATCGGATGGACACCTTTTTTTCGCAGCTCTCCTCGCTCTCGCTCCTTTCCATCACGGTGCGGCTGCTGCTCACGACCGTGTTCGCCGGCACGCTCGGCTATGAGCGCGAGCGGCACCGGCAGGCGGCGGGCTTCCGCACCTACATCATTGTCGCGGACGCTGCCGCGCTGGTGATGATGACGAACCTCTACATCGGCGACGTCTTCGGCTCGACCGACCTCGTGCGTATGCCGGCCTCGGTCATCACCGGTCTGGGCTTTCTCGGCGCGGGCACCATTCTCGTCACCAAGAGCCATGAGATCAAGGGTCTGACGACCGCTGCCGGACTCTGGGCGGTGTCCATCATCGGCACCGCCATCGGCGCGGGCTTCTACACGGGCGGCACGGTGTGCTACGCCTTCATTCTGCTGGCAATGAACGTGCTGCGGCTGGTGGACGTGCGCATCCAGAGCCGGCAGAAGACCGCCACCGTCTACTTCGAGCTCCGCTCGAAGCTGAGCATCGGGCAGCTCGTCCGCCTCGCGCGGGAAAAGGACTGCACACTCTCGGAGCTGGAGCTGTACGCCGATTCCGGCTACGGCGACAACCTTGTGTGCGGCACGTTCACCCTCTGGGCGGAGGGCCGCACGTCGCTCGACGATATCCTTCGGGAGCTCAGCGCCGTCGAGGGCGTCATCTACCTCACCAGGATCTGACCACAGCGGCATGGGACGCCGAAGCCGTATTGCCGCCGTTTCCGGCGCGGCGGCCTGTCTTGCGGCGATCCTCGGTCTCGCGCTGGCGATGCCGTCCGTCACGGCGCGCTTCTCCGGCGCGGACTACTATGGCGGCATGACCGCCAGTCTGTTCACCGGCGAGAGCCTCGGCTATCTTTTAGTGGGACTGCTGGCCTTCGCGCTCGGTGTGTGCGTGACGGCGCTGTGCTTCCGCCTGCTCGGGCAGCAGACCGCAGCGCAAAAGCAATAAGATCATCGGACCGTCCGCATTCGAAATGGATGCGGACCATTTTTTGTCAAAAATCTTCCAGCTTGTTCCTTGGATAAACTGGCGCGATTTTCAAAGACTAAGGCCAGTAAAACGACGTTAAAGGAGAATCGGCATAGATGAAAGCAACCGGAATCGTGCGCCGGATCGACGACCTTGGCCGTGTGGTCATTCCCAAGGAGATCCGCCGCACCATGCGCATCCGCGAGGGCGACCCATCACAGATAACATTGGCACTGTGGCAGCGTTTCAGCTTCGCCATGCTGGATCTGGCAAAACGGCAAGGCTGGAACTAATACATAATGTCGAGACGGCCCGACTCATGTCATTTGCATGAGTCAGGCCGTCTTTTACCACCAATATCCGGAATGTTTTGGCGTTTTTTCATCCTTTGCTTTTGCGTGATCTCGTTTTCCCAGAAGCTCATCCTCTCGGGATATGGTCGGATCGTACCAATCCGCTTTTGCGTTTGCCCACTCCTGCCATTCAGAAATATCTTCATCCAGATGGGCTACTTTATACGCTGATATGTAGCGGCGAATCTTGCAAGCGGTGTCATAGTCATCAGCAATATTAGCCAGCGCAAGAGTGCGGTCGACCTCTGTATTATACCGCTTGCGGCGTTCTTCCTCCCTGCGCGCATCTTCCTGACGTTTGCGTTCAGCCTCTTCACGCGCAAGTCGCTGCTGTCGCAATCCCTCAGCAGCCGCATAGAGCTCCAACATCATGTCGCCCAAACGGTCTTCCAGTTGATATGCTTTACAATCGCGGAAGCTTTTCTGATTGTTGATCTTGAGACAAAGACGGCCGTTGTATTGGTAGTCGTACTTGCTAATCTGGGGCCTTGATGCATAGGAATACTTCCGGCGCTTTTCTTCGTATTCTAAAAGTTGGCGGTTTTCCTCTTTTGTCGGGATGTGATTGATTTTATCCTGTGACTCAGAGAAAGAAACACAAACAGTTTCCCCATTAACAGCAAACTCCAGATTATCAGTAAGCTTGCAGCCCAACGGTTCCATTGCTTTGATCAGGGCGTCTATGATGCGGCAGGCACGTGGAATAGAAGTGTTGGATATCGTGTTTGCTAAAAACGGTGGTGCCGGTGTATTGCGCGGCCGCCATTTGTCATTGGCATTGCGGTTTTCTTGCTTTTTCCATTCCGCAATCACCTTCCGGTGGGCAATGATTTTGGAATGCATACGTTCGTTTTCATCCGGCAAAAGAATTTGTGACGCAACTGCCATCACAACAGCACGCTCTTCATCCCCCAGAAACTCAAGAACATTTTGGTTTGTTTCAGATGGTGGAGTGTATCCTGTTTGTGCGCCGATTTTCTTTGCAGTCTTGGTGCTTTGAGGTAACGGTGTCTTTGCAACAGGCTTTCCAGCCCTGAGTTTTGCCCAATACCCCTGTGACGGAGTTGGGATCTCAAGGGATTTGCACACCTTATGGATGGCAACGTCTGACACTTTGTATTTCTTTGCGACCTCTGTCACCGGGGCAGCCCAGACCTCCTTGTAGAGTGTTTCTCGGTCATAGACATTGTAAGTTTGGCCCCATTGTTTGATGGTTTCTGGTTCCTGAAATAGTTCCGCAACCACGTCAACTTTATGCGTCTCGTCGGGTACCTGTTGTTCCTGTACTACGGTTGACGATACAGAGAGTTGCCGTACCTTTTCCTGTTGATCAGAGAGTTTCTTGTTTGGATCAGATCCCGGTTCGGGCTTCTCCCCCTTGGGCAAAGAGACTTCCTTTACGAGCGAAACGACTTTATCAAACGGCTTTTTCAGCGCAGTCTTTTCCACAGGTTTCCCAAAACTTATTTTTGTCCAATATCCGGACGGTGGAATTGGAATATTAGCCTCTTTGATCTGCTTTAGAAACTGCGAATAGGGAATATCATATTTCTTCGCTGTTCCGGCGGCGGAGATTTCCCAAATCTCATCATATAGCTGCTTCCGTGTCAATCGAATGACTGTCATTTGCACAGTTGACACCTCCTTTCTTTTTGAGCCTTGGACTGTCTGGTCTTGCGGGGGAATGACTTTCTCTGTAGCAAGCGTATTGGGTTTCGTACCATCATCGTTTTCCGCCATTATGGAATTCTGTGGTTCTAATGGCTTTCCGATGAGCGCACAAAATTGTTTGATCCCTCCTATTCTTCTTTTTCGCTTAATAGAAAAACCAGATCCCGCTTCAAGTCCTCAAATTGAGAAATGATCCGACTCAGATTCTTTTCAATCCCTTCCACCTGGATCTCGTTGATTTTGCCGTGGTTATAAGCAATCAATCTTTCCGGAATGATGGAGTAGCTCCAGCTTTCACGGTAAGCGTCTTCATTCTTTACGGCAAACCCGATCGGCAACACATTGTTTCTCATGCCGAGTGTCAACAAGTTCGTAGAGATCCCGAGATAATCCGCTGCGATTTTGATCGTGATTTTAGGCATTGCTCTGATTTCATCATCTGTATACTTTTCCATGCGTTCACCTCCTTCTAAAAGTTATTTTATGGGCAAATAATTTGCCATTGTTGCTTTCATTGTACAGATTTCGTTTCAGTTTGGCAAGGTTTCTCCGAAAACATGATTGAGTGGAAGACCACGCAACAGCGTAGAACGAGGACCACTTGAAGTTCTGTAAAATACAAATTGAACATTTGCGGTTTACATTAGCGCCGTGGGAGCAGTTTTGTTTCGGAATGATGGATTTAGCCAAGCGGCCGGGGTGGAAACCGCTGTGATCCCGACTACTTATGGAACGAAATGATATTGCACATCCTCATAGGAAAATTCGTAGATTGGTACATCAGGAAATTTTGCACGGATCTCCTCTAAGCTGAAAAAGGACTCGTTGGAAATTCCTTGTTGCCCAAGGGAGTCCGGCCTGCGGAAATCCATATAGCGACTGGCAGAAAACTGACCGTAATGGCTCCGAAATTTTCCACAGAGCCTGCATCTTCCGCCCCATGCATACCCAATAAATTCTCGGATGATAACTTTTTCATATTCGTGTTTGTGGTTAGAACGTTGGACACTTTTTGAAGTCTTGGAGGTTTTGGATTTCTTTCTATGACGCACATCCTCATCGTACTCCTGTAAGAATCGCTTCATCGGTCATACCCCCTTATTGGTATCACGGAGAAGTTCTCGTTTGCTCTTTGCTCGGCAGTAGGTCTTTCCACTCTCGATCCGCTTTGTGACCGGACAAAGGCCGTTCCAGGAACCGCACTGCTTTGTGTAAAAGGCTCGCTGTGCCCGTTTCGCCTGCTTTTTTAATGGGGTCAATTTATTCATGAAGTCCCTCCTTCTGTGGTGCATTAAGTAACTCTTGAAAGCTACGGCAAAAATCAAGATAGCCAGCATGTCCCAAAAGAAGCATCTTAGCCGGCAGTTTTTGAAGGGCGGTCAGAAAAGCCGTTTCGTCACGCTTCCTGACCTTACAGAAAATAACGCAGTAGTCGTTGTCGGTGCGATGGGTTTCCTGTCTAAAATAGACCCGCACTTTCTCCTGAATGAATAGCTGATCCGCAAGATAGTCTTTCGTATCCACAAAAGCATAGTGCCGAAAGAGCAGGGAATGGCGTTCAAGTTGAACAAAGTGCGTGTTGCATAGAACCTCTTGTTGCAATTTCATTACAATTTGGTGAAAATAGTTGTTTTTCTGCTTGAAATTCGCTATGCTAAAATCTCCCACTGGGAAATTCACCAAGGAGGCTGAGAAAATGAGCCTTGTATCGTTTCCGGTCATTGATCCTGCTGCAACAGGCAAAAACATTATGCGCTTGCGTCTGGAGCAAGGGTTGACGGTTCGTGATGTACAGGTGTTTTTCGGTTTTGAAGAACCGCAGGCCATCTACAAGTGGCAGAGCGGGAAAAGCCTGCCCACCGTCGATAACCTCTACGCCCTGAGTGCTCTCTTGGATGTACGGATGGATGAGATCTTAGTTGCCGCAAAGCCTGAATTGAAAATTGCAGAAATTGAGCCGCAGGCCGAAGCCTGCGGCTCAATTATATTTATAGTCTGTTTTGTTGGCGCTGTCATTGAACTGCTGGTTGAATTTGATGACAGCATTGTAAATTGGAGAAATACGCAAAATTCCAGAAAGTGAATATTGACTTGCTTTCGGGAGTACAATATAATGAGGTCAAGAAAACTGCGTAATTACGCAAAATTCCCGAGTGAGGTATGGGTATGATTGAACGGAAAAAATATCTGGAACGGCTCATCGCAAGAAAAGAAAACGGTTTAGTGAAGGTCATCACCGGCATCCGGCGGTGTGGAAAGTCCTATCTGCTGTTCAATATCTACAAGAGCTATTTGAGATCCATCGGTGTGGAGGACGAGCAGATCATCTGCCTTGCGCTGGACGATGACGAAAACATCCAGTACCGCAATCCGCTGGAGTTGGGCAAATACATTCGTAGCATGACCACAGATGAGAGCAAGACCTATTATGTGTTTCTCGATGAGATCCAGAAGGTCGTAACCATTCAGAACCCCTACATTCAGGGCGTGGAGGATAAGATCGGCTTTGTGGACGTGGTCCTCGGCCTGATGAAACACGATAATATTGACGTGTATGTGACGGGCAGCAACTCGAAAATGCTGTCCTCGGATATTTTGACCGAATTTCGCGGGCGCGGCGATGAGATCCGGGTCAATCCCCTGTCTTTTGAGGAGTTTTACCACGCCTACGAGGGCGACAAGCGGGACGCTTGGCAGGAGTATTATACTTACGGCGGCCTGCCCCTCGTGATGATGAAAAAGAGCCACGAGGAAAAGGCAAAGTACCTGCAATCCCTGTTTGATAAGATTTATCTTGGCGACATCATCGAACGGAACAAGATCTTGCACGATAAGTCCGTTTTAGATGATATTCTGAACATCATTTCCTCCTCGGTCGGCTCCCTGACCAACGCGGGTAAAATTGCCAAGACCTTCCGCAGCGAGCGGCAGGTCAACATCAGCGATGAGACTGTCAGCCGGTATCTGGAGTTTTTCGTGGATGCCTTTATGATCTACAAGGCAGACCGCTATGATGTGAAGGGCAGAAAATATATCGGCTCGCCGCTGAAGTATTATTTCAGCGATGTGGGCTTGCGAAATGCCAGACTGAATTTCCGCCAGCAGGAAGAAAATCATATCATGGAAAACATCATCTATAATGAACTTCTGTGTCGTGAGTTCAATGTGGATGTGGGCGTGGTGGAGTACTGCTACAAGGATGAGCAGAAAAAGAGCAAGCGCACACAGTTGGAGATCGACTTTGTGGCAAACAAGGGGAGCCGCCGGTATTATATCCAATCTGCCTTGACCGTGGCGGACGAGGAAAAGCGGGCGCAGGAAGTAAACTCCCTCAACCGCGTGGGGGACTCCTTTAAGAAGATCGTGGTGGTGAAGGACAATATCATCCCATGGCACGATGAGAACGGGATCCTGTATGTGGGCATCGAGAAATTCCTACTGAACGAAACAGCGATGGAACTGTGAGAGGGTAGCGAGGTGTTACTATGTTCTACAAAATGATCGAAGCCAAGCGCAATGAGTGGTTGGCTTCGGAGACTTGCACGGTCAAGGCGGTCATTGACTACATCGTAAAAACCGGGCAAATGCGCGATGCGCAGGTTGAGGCAATCAAAACCTATCTGTTTTTAAAAATCGCGTGTGGCTGCAAGCCTTTAGCAGAGTTGTTCTGCGAGGGGGCGTTCAATACGCTGGATCTGGATGATTCGGAGGTATCGCACAGCACCCGTGAATACCTCAAAGTAAACAAAGCTGCTGCAGCACTGTTTGAATACGCCTGCCTCACCAACGATGCAGGAGAGCAGGTCTCTCTCAGGTTGGAACAGCAGATCCGCAAAGAACCGGAAATCATTGATTGCCATGCGTTCTTCCACAAAGCCTTTTATGATTTATCTTACACCGACTACCTGTTCAGCCTCCCCATGGGCGCAGGCAAGACCTATCTGATGGCGGCTTTTATCTATCTGGACTTATACTTTGCACGGAATGAGCCGAAAAATTCTGCTTTCGCACATAATTTTATTATCTTTGCGCCCTCCGGCCTGAAGTCCTCCGTTGTCCCCAGTCTGAAAACTATTCAAAACTTTGATCCTACATGGGTCATTCCCGAACCGGCCGCTTCGGAACTCAAGCGCATGATCTCCTTTGAGGTACTGGATCAGAGCAAAACGGCAAAGAAGTCCAACAAGACGAAAAACCCGAATGTGCAGAAAATTGCAAACCATCAGCCGCTGTCGGAGTTGTTCGGTCTGGTTGCCGTCACTAACGCGGAAAAAGTCATTCTCGACCGTATTCAGGAAAGTCAAGGTCAAATCAACCTATTTGAGGAAAGTGATGACGAAAAAGATCGCCAGGCGAATGAGCTGCGCAACCTGATCGGCAAACTCCCCGCTCTGTCGATTTTCATTGACGAGGTGCACCACGCTGTCAGCGATGAGATCAAACTGCGCGCTGTTGTTACACGTTGGGCGGAAAATGATACGGTCAATTCAGTCATCGGTTTTTCCGGCACGCCGTATCTGGAAAAAGCAGAGAAAATCACCGTGGTGGACAATCTGTCAGTCGCCACAGCGGAGATTACAAATATCGTGTATTACTACCCGCTCATTAACGGTGTTGGAAATTTTCTCAAGCGTCCGGTGGTGAAGATCGCGGAGTTTGCGGACAGCAGCCGTATCATTGAATCCGGTGTGCGTGAATTTTTTGAAACCTACAAGGATACCGTCTATGCCAATGGCACAGTCGCAAAGCTGGGCATCTACTGCGGAACCATCGAAAAGCTGGAAGAACTTGTTTACCCGCTTGTCGCAAAAATCGCCGCGGAATGCGGCTTTGGCAGCGACACCATTCTCAAGTTCCACAAGGGCAATAAGCAGTACCCCCAGCCTACCGACAGCCAGATGCAGTTTGATTCACTGGATAAAGCAATTTCTAAAATCCGCGTTGTTCTGCTGGTTCAAATCGGCAAGGAGGGCTGGGACTGCCGCAGCCTGACGGGGATCATCCTCTCGCAGGAGGGCGACTGCCCGAAGAATATGGTGCTGCAAACCTCCTGCCGATGCCTGCGTCAGGTGGATAAGAACGCGCCGGAAATGGCACTCATCTACCTGAACGACAGCAACGCGGACAAGCTCAATGCTCAACTCCAACAGCAGCACCGCATTTCTCTGAAAGAATTCACCGAGGCCAGCCACGGTAAAACTGAAATCAAGCGGTATGACCGCACCGCTTATTTGAAGTTGCCCAAAATTAATTTCTACCAGTTCAAAGTCAATTACGAAACCCAGACCGAGGAACCTGCCGCTCCGGAATCAAAGATCCCTGTTGCCGCAGACGAAGCGAAGGTGTCTGGTGACATTATCAAGACCACCGACCTGACTATGGAGACTCAGGACATCAAGGTGGATGATACTGAGCGCGGCACAGAACAGGCGACCTTTGCCACGTGGCTGCTTCGTATTGTCAAGGGCAGCTTTGGTTCACTGACCATGCAGGAATTAAGCCGCTACAGCGATTTGCTGCGGGAGGTCTATTTGACCGTGACCTACGAGCGCGACGGCGTTCGTTACTACAGTTCCCGCTACGACCATGCTATGGTGGAAGCAAATATCCGAAAGGCGTTCTGCGAAAAGCGCACCTTCCACACAAAGGAAGAGCTGATTCCCGAGGAAGCCAGCCTGCTGAATATCGCAAATTTCACTCCCACAGTCCACACAGAGAAACCGGACGATTACTACCCCGCACAGGACTTGGTAGAACGCATCATTCTGGATGATAAAGGTAAGTTGAAAGTCAGCGCAAAAGAGCAGGCCATGATGGAGTTGGCAGAGGAAACCGGAAATACCGCCATTTTGGAGATGCTTCGCAAGCAAAATTCGTCCCATCCGCAAAAAGACCGCACCTTCCACTATCTGCCTTATCACACAGACAGCGGCTTTGAGCAGACTTTCCTCAAAGAAGTCCTGACCTTCGATGAGGTTGAGCGGCTTGGCTTGGAGGTCTACTACAACGGCGACCGTGCCATGACGGAATTTAAGATCAAGTGCTATCAGCGCCTGAACGGTGGCTGGCGAAATATTGGAATGTACACGCCGGATTTCCTCGTTCTCCAGCGCAAGGATAATAAAATCCACAAGGCCATTATCGTGGAAACCAAGGGCAGTATTTATGCCAATGACCCTGCATTCAAGGATAAGCGGACTTTTATGGAAATGGAGTTCTCCCGCTATAACAATCAGGCGTTCGGCTATGAGCGGTTTGAGTATCTCTATTTGGAGGATACTCTGCCTGAGAGCGAACGGATCAGACAAACACATGAGAAAATCTGTGGATTTTTTGAGGAGAGATAAATAATGGATTGGCTTGATTATCGACAGGCACTTGGGTTATCGTTTAATGACGACCAAAAAAAGAATCTATTTATAAAACGTATAGAAGTCTTTATGCGATCCGGAAAACGATATTCCTTTACCGAACGAGACGAAATTGCTTTTGCGTACATGATAGGTGAAGATTATCTTCCTTCTGACCGAAAATCGTTTAATTTTTGTTTAGACGAAGAACTGGTCGGACTTCAAAAAGTATGGCCATATCTCAAAAAACATACTGATAACTTTCTCGATTTTTTGGCAACGCTTGTTGCATTCATCAATACATACAAAGGGAAAAATCCGGATAAAATTGCCGTTTTTTCTGCCATAAAAGGCGCACTCAATGACTGCCATATAGATTTTGAAATCGTAAAAGATAGTGATGGTGATTTCATTTTCCCCAAAGGCGCAAAAGAATTGGATGATGCGCTTGTTTCTGAGCCGTTAGAGTGGTTAGCTGATTATCCTGAGTCGCGCAAGGCATTTGTAAAAGCTCTAAAAGAGTATTCAGAAACAACTCCGGATAACGCCAGCGATATTGCAGACAAATTTCGCAAAACCTTGGAAAACTTTTTCCAAGAGTTTTTTGGAGGCAACAAGTCACTCGAAAACTACAAAAATACATATGGGACATATTTGAAAAGCCAAGGAGTTCCTAAAGAAGTAAGTGGAAATTTTGAAACATTGCTTCAAGCATATACAAGCTTTATGAACAACTACGCAAAGCATCGAGATGCCACAAGCAACAGACTTCTGGAATACCTTATGTATCAAACAGGCAACATCATTCGTCTCCTGATCACATTAAAACAAGGGGAGGACAAACAATGAATATCAGACCTACAGTAGATTTTGATGACAAATATCTGAATGCAAAGTGTAAAGTGATTGAATGCATTAAAGCACTGAATCAACTAACTCCGGAACAAAATCAGCAACTGGCTCGAGAATGTTTTGCCTCCATGGGGATGGCAATGTCACTTGAACAGTTCATACACCACATGGAGAATGGAGGACAAGGATAATGCCCATTAAATACATTCCCTTCATTCCCGAACCCGTGGAGGGGCAGGCGGTGCTGGGAAATTTCAACCGCATTCTGCGCTACAAGGGCGCGGACGAACTGTCCATGACGCTCCAGCGGGGAATGCCCCTGTACGAGATGGAGAAGCAGGAGACCGTGGGCGAGAACACCGGTGGCAACATGGTCATTCGCGGCGAATGCATGTCTGCTTGCGCCTATTTGAAAGAGCAGGGCATTCAGGTTGACTTGGTCTACATCGACCCGCCCTTTGCCAGCGGCGCGGACTACGCCAAAAAGGTCTATATCCGCCGCAATCCCAAGGTTGCCGAGGTCATTGCGCAGGCGGAGCGGGAGCTGGATGTGGACGAGCTGAAAGCCTTTGAGGAAAAGATGTATGGCGATGTCTGGGATAAGGAAAAGTACCTGAGCTGGATGTACGAAAACCTCATGGCGATCAAGGGCGTCATGAGCGAAACAGCATCGATCTATGTGCATCTGGACTATCACATCGGGCATTATGTGAAGATCCTGATGGACGAGATTTTTGGCGAAGACAATTTCCGAAACGAGATTATCTGGAAGCGTGCTACCGCCCACAGTGATGCGGAGTTTTACGGCAACAACTTTGACTGCATTTATTTCTACACGAAATCTCAGACGGATTATATTTTTAACACGGTCTATCAGCCCTATGATGATGCGTATGTTGCTCGCTTTAGCCGGACTGACCCCGATGGTCGCCGCTGGGACAGCGGAAATCTGACCGCGAAAGGCCTTTCCGGCGGCGGTTACGACTACGAGTATAAAGGCTATCGCTCGCTTTGGAGAATGCCGCTTGAAACCATGGAGCGCTTAGACCGTGAAGGCAGAATCCATATTACAAAGACTGGCGGCATCCGTTCCAAAGTCTATCTTGACGAACTGCCTGGTATGCCCGCACAATCCATGTGGCTGGATATTAACCCTGTAAATTCACAAGCTGTAGAGCGTTCAGACTACGCCACGCAAAAGCCGGAAGCGTTGATTGAACGCATCATCAACGCTTCCTCCGACAGAGGTATGCTCGTTGCTGACTTCTTCGGCGGCAGCGGCGTGACTGCCGCCGTTGCCAACAAGCTGGGGCGGCGCTTTATCCACTGCGACATCGGGCTCAACTCCATCCAGACCGCCCGCGACCGCCTCGTTACTGATGGCGCGGAATTTGATGTACTGGAGATCAAGGACGGCGTACAGCTTTACCGCAACCCCGTTCAGACGATGGATAAGATTAAGTCCCTCATTCCCGGTCTAAAAAACGAGGACGATTTGGACTCCTTCTGGGAGGGAGCCATCTCTGACAGCAAGTTGGGCATGATTCCTGTCTATGTGCCAAACCTGATGGACAGCAGCTCCAAGCTGCTGGATGTGGTGCTGATGAACCGCATTCTCCATCAGGCCATCCCTGACTTGGATAGTAGTGTAAAAAAGGTCATCGTGTATTACATCGACATCACCGACGAGGACGAAATTCGCCGCTTTATCGCCGCGGATGACAGTACCACCGTGGAGATTGAGCTGCGCGATCTGAAAACGGTGCTGGACGATGTGGCCATTGGGGACGAGGTATCGTTCCATTGCACAGAAGTCCATGATGACCTCTTCGGCGGCTGGCAGGTGGTGATCGACAGCTTTGTCAGCGACCGCGTGCTGCAAAAGATCACGGAGTTCAACAACAAAGCCCGCATGAACGCCTCGCCCAAGAAGCCCTTCAAGCCCATTGAAATCAGCGAGGAGGGGCTGGAACTGATCGAGTATCTGAGCCTTGACTGCACCGCCGCTGACGGCGCATGGCACTCCGACAGCGAGATCAAGATCGACAAGCTGGGCTATGTCGCCCGCAACGGCGAGAAAACCAAGGAGTTCTGGGACGGAGCTATCCGCAGCGAAAAGAAACCGGTTAGATTGAAGATCCGTAACATCTGCGGAGATGAAACCATGTGGGAGATTTGATATTATAAATCTTTGGAAAAGTAAGGACTGAGGGAGTTTTACTCCCTCAGTCCTTATTTTTTATACTTCTCCCTTAAGCTCCCATGCCCGCCGCGGGCGATATTCTCCTGTTCCTCTGGCGTCCAAACCTTCCATTCCGCATTCTCCTCTCTCAAGTCCAGATGCATGAAGCCTCGGTAGTTGATAGCTGGATCAAAGTCCAGATTCCCCTTGATATGCCGACGCCATGCTGTGCTGTCCGGCTCCGGCAGAGACACCTGCTCGACCTCATAGGTTTCCAGTTCTCCAAAGGAATCGATTTCCCGTAGGAAATCCGATGCGGAAATTTTTTCTTTGAGATACCGTTCTCTGGCCTTGACCGCTGCCTTGATCCATTCCTGATAGCGGGCATCGCTCACAGGCTTCAGCCGATCCCGCTGGTCTGGCGGAGCGTCCTCATAACGGTTCCGTCGTTCTTCCATCCTATGTCGCAGAACATTGTATATCCGCAGTGCCTCATCCAATGCCGCACCATCCTTGCCCTTGAGTTTTGGCCCCAGCGCCTTGCAGGACAGTCCGTCGATCACACGGTCGCAGTAGTGCGTTTCCGCAGAGGTTTTCGGAATGAAATACTGCCAGCAGCACTCACACCGTGCGATACGCTTTTTCTTCTGGCGGAAATAAAGCTGCAATTCCAACAGGTACAGCTCAAAGATATTTTCAACCGTATACCGCAACCGGTGTCCGAACGGCATCGGCCTGCAAGGAAAGAACTGGTGCATTAACGCGGGGTATGCCTCCTCCAACGCTCCATACCGCTCCCACTGCGCGGCGCGCTCATAATCGGCAAACCCGATCTCCAGAAGATTTCGAATACGCAGCTGTGCCCTGCACGGCTCGTCCAGTGCCCGAAGAACTGCGGCACCTTTCTCGGACGGAAAAATCGGCGAACCATTGTCCTGCATTGCCATTGCGTCCTGAAGATGTTCAGCGGCATAAAAAGCGGAGATGGTATCGATCTTCATGATCCAATCAGGCAAGTCGCCGATCTGCTTTTCAAAATCCTCATAGTCCGAATAGGGAACATCCATGCGTTCCAAAAACAGAGGATGCTCCGTCCAGAGCCGCTGGATCACGGCATGGTATTCCGCAAAATCCAGAGAAGTAAACCGAACCAGTTCCTCCGCTGGCGTTCGACCCCTGAGTTCTTCTACACGCCCATCCTTGCCAACCAATAAAATATCGATGTTCTCTCCGGTATCTGTTTCCAAAAAGATGCCGGAGATATTCTTTTCGGGAGCGGTCAACTTGGGGTCACGCAGTCCGAGCTGTAGTTGCAAGTCTTGGAAAAATCTCGAAAACCACTCTTCCATGTAAAAACCATCTCCCTTCCTTTACAGTATCAGTATACCACATTGACAAACCGGAAAGGAGAAATTTTTATGAACCGACTGCAAACCATTGACGCGGACACGCTGCAAAGCACCGCTTACGAACCGGTCTCCTTCGTGGTCGACGATCTGCTCCCCCAGGGACTGCACCTGCTGGCAGGCGCACCGAAGATCGGCAAATCGTGGCTGGCGCTGTGGTTGTGTCTCTGCGCCGCGCAGGGCAAGCCGCTCTGGACGTTCGCCACACGGCCATGCGAGGTGCTGTACCTCTGTCTGGAGGACAGCTTCCAGCGTATCCAGAGCCGCCTCTTTGATCTCACGGAGGACGCGCCGCCCACGCTGCACTTCGCCGTCATGTCCCAGCAGCTCCACAACGGGCTGGTGGAACAGATCGAGCAATTTTTGAAGGAGCATCCGCAGACCAGGCTCATCGTCATCGACACGCTCCAGCGCATCCGCACTGCGGGCAATGATGCGAATGCGTATGCCAGTGACTACCGGGACATCGGCGTTCTGAAAGCGCTGGCGGACACCCACGGCATCGCCATTCTGCTGGTGCATCATCTGCGGAAGATGAATGACGATGATCCCATGAACATGATCTCCGGCACCACCGGACTCAGCGGCGCCACCGACAGCAACTTCGTCCTCCGCAAGAGTCAGCGCAGAGAGAACACCGCCACGCTCTACTGCACCGGGCGGGACATCCCCTACCGGGAACTGGCGCTGGAGTTCGACGGTGAGGATCACGTCTGGAAACTGCTGTCAGATGACTGCGAACAGACGGAGCAGCCCACCGAACGGATTCTTTTCCTTCTCTCTGAATTGCTGCGCCGGCAGCCGGAGATCAGCGCCCCTGCCAAGGCGCTGTTGGAAAAGATCGACCCTGCCGGTACAGAGGGGCTGACCCCCAACAGCTTCTCCCACCGAATCCGTAAAAGCGTTGACGCTCTAAGGAGAAACGGCATTACGGTGTCCTTCCGCAAGAGCAACGGCGACCGTCTGATCTGCCTGAAAAGGGCCGATGGTGTCGATGATCTCACTACCGAGAACATCGTCACCATCGACCCTGATAACCCGCCGTGTTTCGGCGTGTGAGCCGCTGTGTGCGCGGTTCGGGGCCGGGGTGGCGTGTGTACCCGACGAGGGGAGATTCAGCCCGCACAGGGCGAATTCTGGGGCGGCATAAAAACGGTAAATACGCCGCCGTGACCCGCGGGCGTCCAGCGTTTCAACGGCATGAAGCGCACACCGAGGGTAGTGATACCGCCCCCATGCAGGAACGCCAAAAAAGCACTGTGTGCAGGAGGGAACAGCGCGTTCGTCGGCGCAGAGCACCCACTCTGAGAAAGCCGTTTTTTCTGCCGAAATAAACCCCGCGCGGGGTTGTTCCGACACAGCCACAGCAGCCGGAGGGTAGTGATACCACCCACATGCAGGAACGCCGAAAAAATGCAAAACGGGAGTTTTATCACCTCCCCCAACAGGGCTCCCGCCGAAACCCAGCGAAGCGGTTTCGGTGGGAAGAGGACGAGCGACAGAGAGAGCGAGTCCTGCCGCTTGCGGCGGGACGAGGGATTCGTCGTCCGCTCGGACGACGGCCAGCATCGCATTTGTCTGGTCTGCGGCGAAGCCGCTGCCCTGCCAAACGCTCTGGGCGGGGCAAAGCCCTGCACCCAAATTCCGGGCAGAAGCCCGGACCCACTTGAAGCCACCCCAGCTCTCCGAGGGGACGAGAGAAATCATTTCAGAAAGGTCATCGATTATGAAAAAAAATATCAAATTCAGCACGCGTATGGCATCCGCCGACCGCGAGAAGATCAGAACGCTGGCGGCGAAGGCCCACATGTCCATGAGCGATTATGTCACCGCCTGCTGTCTCGGCAAGCGAATCATCGTCATCGATGAGCAGAAGGAACTGCTCCGCCACCTCAAGGGCATCGGCAGCAACATCAACCGGCTCACCGTCCTCGCCAACATGGGCAAGGTGCAGGTCATCGGTCTGGAAAAAGCTGTCGGTGAGCTGTCCGAGGTCAGTGCCGCTCTGCGGTCAGTCATGGAAGGAAGGTGAGCCGTATGGCCATCGTACATTTTGTGAACTACAAGCGGGGCACACAGTCCCGCGCCGCCATGCGCGGCGTGATGCTCTACGTCATGCAGGAAAAGAAAACCACGTGGGAGGGCGCGCCGCTCGTCAGCGGCATCAACTGCCAACCCCAAAGCGCCTATGATGATTTCCTGAACACGAAGCTGCTCTACCACAAGGATGGCGGTGTGATGTTCTACCACATGGTACAAAGCTTTCCGAAGGGTGCGGCGGTCGATCCCCGGCAGGCTCACGAAGCCGCGCGGCGGCTGGCGGAATACTTTGACGGCTGCGAGGTGCTGGTCTGCACCCATGTAGACCGGGAGCACATTCACTCCCACTGCGTCATCAACTCCGTCAATTCCGACACCGGCAAGAAGCTGCACATGGCGAAGGAACAGATCCAGGAACTGATGCGGCGCAATGACATGATCTGTCAGGAGATGGGTCTTCCTGTCTTTGATGCGCCAACACAGCAGGCCCGCGGCATGAGCGGCGCGGAATACCACACGGCACTGAAAGGCCAAAGCTGGAAGCTGCGGCTCATGAATACCATCGACGAGTGCATGAAATACGCCGCCGACAAGGACGCCTTCGTTTCCCTGATGGAATCCGAGGGCTACGCGGTGTGCTGGGAGAGCAGCCGTAAGTACATCACCTACACCACGCCGGACGGACTAAAGTGCCGCGACAGCAAATTACACGAAGAAAAGTATTGCAAGGAGGCCATGGAGCATGAATTCAGAATACGGGCAGAGCTCGTCAAGAGAAAACTCCGTCGAGCAGCGGAAACCGATGGAGGAATTGAAGCGGCTGAATCAGCCGAGCAGCGCACCGCAGCAAACAGCGCAGCCGATCCAGCCCATCGTGATCCAGTGCGATCTGCCGCAGGTAATGAGCAAGCTGGCGGAGCAGGCAGACGGAATAAACTGGGAGCTGGAGGAAATTCGGAAGACCCTGCCAGAATTGAAAACACGCATCGACCTGACGCCGGTGCAGAAGTCGCTCACGGAGATGCAGAGATCGCTGACAGAGATGAACAAACTGCTGGAACGGGTTGGGAACCTGAGCGAAAAGTATTCCTCCAAGTGGATCGACTGGCTTCCGGACTTCAGCCTGCTGGTGGCCCTCAAGTGGATCATGCTGGTGCTGATCCTTGGCACGGCGGCACTGGCAGGGTGGTATGGCGCGGCGGCGATCCGCAGCCTGTTCCTCTGATGTCTGCCGTGGCCGGGCTGACCGCTGCGGGAGCGCTATTGGATGAGGATGAGGACACCGAGGAAAAGCGGCGGCGCATGGAGGCGAAAATCGCCGCCGAAAACTTCGGTGCAGTGATCGGCTTCGCCGCAGGCGCGGCTCTGGCGGTGAAAGAAAAATTGGATGAACAGGCCGCGCGGGAAGAACAGAAAAAGCAACAGCAAGAGCAAACGATGGGAGGACTATGACGGCAGACATCGGGTATAAAGTCTTGAAAGCAGAGGAAACTATTGGAAAAGGAGCGTGATGCGTTTGGAAATCAATGTCCATGATGATCGTAAGATCGTAGAGATATGGCTCAGCCATTCGGAACAGGCAGATGCCGCTTTGCGTGAACAGATCCGTCCAATCTATCAGGAATACAACGGCAAAAAATACACCGTAGCAGTCTTTCAGTCCGGCACGGAAGATCTGTATGAGCAGACCCATCAGCTCCTGCTCTACAATCGAAACCGTGCGGCAGAGCTGGAAGCGAAACAGCAGGCACCGGTGATGGAATAAAAAGCGCAAGCGGTATCGGTACTGACCGATGCCGCTTAGTCAAACCGATGAAACGAAATGCGATTTGCGGTTGCTTTTATAAAAAAACCGTGATACAATATTATCTGCAAAGTGAAATCAACAGACAGAACAATCTTGATAGAAAGGCGGTGTGCCTATGAGTGGACCCCTTCCACAACACGGCGAAATTCTACTGTACGACAACGGTACTGACAAGCAGTTCGTCAGCGTGGTGTTCAAGGACGAAACCTTTTGGCTGACACAGAGCGGCATGGCAGAATTATTCGACTGCTCCGCTGACAACATCTCTCTGCACTTGAAAAACATCTATGCGGACGGTGAATTGGAGCAGGCGGCAACTACCGAGAAATTCTCGGTAGTTCGCAAGGAGGGCAGCCGCGAAGTGCGGCGCAGCATTGACCATTACGATCTCGACGCCATCATCGCCGTAGGCTACCGGGTCAACTCCAAAAAGGCCACCCACTTCCGCCAATGGGCCACCAAGACCCTGAAAGAGTACATCCAGAAGGGCTTTGTCCTCAACGATGAACTGATGAAGAACGGCCGTCTATTTGGCAAAGATTACTTTGATGAACTGCTGGAACGCATCCGGGAGATCCGGGCCAGCGAGCGCCGGGCTTACCAGAAAATTGCCGATGTGTTTGAGCAGTGCAGCTACGACTATGATAAAAACAGCGAGACCACGAAAGCGTTCTACGCCTTCGTGCAGAACAAGCTCCACTTTGCTGTCACCGGTAAGACAGCGGCAGAGCTGATTTCTGAGCGGGCAACTCTGGACAGCCCCACCATGGGCCTGACTACATGGAAAGGTGCGCCGGACGGAAAAATTCTGAAAAGCGACACGCTGGTGGCCAAAAACTACCTGAACGAAAAAGAATTGAGCCGTTTGAATCGTCTTGTGACCATGTTCATCGACTACGCCGAGTTGATGGCGGAGGACGAGCAACTCATGAGTATGCAGGACTGGCTGAACGAAACCGACCAATTTCTAACCAACAACCGCCGCAAGGTGCTGGAGGGCAAGGGCCGCATCTCCCACGAGGCGGCAGTGAAAAAAGTAGGTACTATTTACGAGGAATTCCGCAAAAAGCAGGATGCCGACTACATCTCTGAATTTGACCGGCAGATCGCTGCATATCTGAAAGGTGACAAGCTATGATCGAACGCTTTGCCATCGCGGGCTACGCGCGTATTTCGGTGGACGAGGAACTGGACCGCGACAATGTGTCTATCGAAAACCAAAAGGCTATCATCGAAGATTTTGTGAAGCACCGCTTTCCCGACAGCACGCTGACCTTCTACGAGGATCGTGACCGCTCCGGCTACACCTTCGAGCAGCGTGAGGGTTATCAGGAAATGCGGCGAGGGCTGATGAGCCACAAGTACGACATTCTTATTGTCAAAGACTTCTCCCGTTTCTCCCGCCGCAATTCCCGCGGGTTGGTGGAGTTGGAAGACCTGCGGGACGCCGGCGTGCGTATCATCTCCATCGGGGACAACATTGACTTCCCAAACGACGATGACTGGCTGAAAATTCAATTTCAGTTTCTTATCAACGAAATGCCGGTGACGGACACCAGCAAGAAGGTAAAGTCCGTCATCCGCCGCCGTCAGGCAGACGGCGCGTGGCTTTGCGCCGCGCCCTATGGTTACATTCTCAACAAACAAAAGCAGTTTGAGATCGTCCCCACGGAGGCGGAGATCGTGCGGGAAATCTTCCGGCTCTATCTGGACGGCTGGGGATATAAGAAAATCGCCAACCACCTGACAGATACTGGTGTGCCCACCCCTCGGATGTCAGAGCAGCTTCGCAAAGAGGCAGAGGGGGAGGAATCCCGCCGCACGGCGAAAAAGGACTGGGCTATTGTCACGGTGCAGGGTATTCTGGACAATGATTTTTACATCGGCACGCTCCGGCAGGGCAAGTACACCCGTGCCAAAATCAACGGTAAGGATGTCAAGCGGGATGAGTTGGAACACATTGTTATTGAACACCACCATCAGGCCATCATCGATTACCGCACCTTTGCCACCGTTCGCGCCCTGCGGGAACAGCGCTCTACCAACCACTACCGCGGGAAGAAAATCAATGACAATGTGTACTCCGGCTTTTTGGAGTGCGGTGACTGCGGCAGTCCCATGTTTGCCATGAGCCGCCGGGATCTGCGCCCTGCCTACACCTGCGGCACCTATCACCGCCGGGGACTGTCCGGCTGCACCAGCCACCACATCCGGGTGGACAAGCTGGACGAGTTGATGAAGCTGTATCTCAAAAAGGTAAAGGACAACTCCGCCAATATGCTGGAGCGTCTCAACGCCGACCTTGCCCACGAGCAGGAGGACATAAGTGAAACGGAACGCACTGCGGAGAATCTGGAAACCCTGCTGCTGGACGCACAGGAGGAACTGAAAGCCACCAAGCGCCAGCGTATCCGGGATATGGCGCGGCACCCGGAGCAGGAGGCCATTTTGGAGGAGACCTATGACGAGCTGGAGCATGACCTGATTCAGCGCATCAACGGCTTGCAAAATCAGCTTCAAATGGCGGCGGACAAACGCAATACCATTATCCAAGTGAACCGTGCGGCGAAAACCGCCATGGAGGTCTTTGATGACCTGCTAAGCAAGGAACATCTTGACCGCAAGGATCTACAGCTTATCATTGAGAAAATCAAGGTCTATGAGGATCATCTGGAAATTCGGCTGAAAGCCGACATTGACTGTCTGCTCCGCTGCGGAGAGCTGCCGCATGAGGAGGACTTCGTTGCCGCCATGGCCCGTCAGGGGGGCAACGTAAATTTTCCTGACGGCACGGGAGATATCTCAACCATTACCATCGTCCAAAGCGCAAAAATGCGTCCGGACAAGGTCTTTCGTGCCAATGTTATCAGCAACGGCGACCCGCTGGAGATCTACACGAGCAAGGAGGGCGAGGTCATCTTCAAGAAATACTCGCTCATGGGCGGTGTGGACGAGTTTGCCGCGCAGATCTGTGAAACACTCAACAAAACCACCGGCCTGACCGTCGCCGTGACGGACCGCGACAGTGTGGTGGCCGCAGCGGGCAGCGCGCGGCGCGATCTGATCGGCAAGCGCATCAGCACCGAGCTGGAGCAGATCATGGAGGACCGCGCCATCTACCGCGCGCAGGGCAGCGAGCGCAGCGTCTACGTCACCGACACGCTCGACCGCTGCTGTGCCGCCATCGCTGCGCCCATCATTTCCGAGGGCGACGCGCTGGGGCTGGTGCTGTTTGTGGAGAACGAGGGTGAGAACCACGTCGGCGAGACGGAGTACAAGCTCGCGCAGACCATCGCCTCCTTCCTCGGCAGGCACATGGAGAGCTGAAAAAGGGAAGCGTCCCGCAAGCGGGACGCTTCCCTTTTTTCTCTTTTCTCAGTCGTTGACGACCTTGATCTGGCACATCTTCATCGTCTCGAGCGCGTGGCGGTGGCTCTCCGGCGTGACGCCGGCGCAGCAGCTCGCGTCCACGGTGATGGGTGCTTCGGGCATCGCCGCCTTGAACAGCAGCGCGTTGGACACCACGCAGATGTCGGTGCAGAGGCCGACCAGCTCGATCTCCAGCGCCTCCTGCGCGCGCTCGGTCATCAGAATACCGGCGAGCCGGTTGGAGCCGAAGGTGGGCTTGTCGATAACGGTCGCCTTCTCCGCGGCCTTGGCGACTGCATCGTTGAGCTGCCAGCCGTGGGTGCCCTCGATGCAGTGCTCGACGGGCAGATTGCGGCCCTCCTGCGTGTCGAGATAGTTTTCGTAATGCGTGTCGCGCGTGAGATAGATGTTCCACGGGTCGTACTCCTTCATCTTCTCCACAACGCGCGGAACGATCTGCTGCGCCTCCTTCGTACCGAGCGAGCCGTCGATGAAATCGTTCTGCATATCAATGACGACGAGAATCTTACGCATGGCAATGCCCTCCTGTTTTTTCAGATGCGCTTCCACTTCGCGCCGTTCGGCACATCGGTCACCTCGATGCCCCGTGCCTTCAGCTCGTCGCGGATGCGGTCGGCCTCGGCGAAGTTCTTCGCTTTCTTGGCGTCTGCGCGCTGACGGATCAGCGCCTCGACGGCCTCGTCCGGCGTGCCGTCCTCGGCGATGACGGTGAACGCGCCCGCGCTCTGCGCGGCGGCTGCGGCGTTCTTCTCGCGCAGCGCGGCGGCCTTGGCGATGAGGTCAAGGCTCAGGACCTCGTCGAGGTCGGCGATGATCGCGAGCTTGGTCGCGCCGCTCGTCTTGGCCTTGAGCACATCGTAGAGCACGGTGACGCCCATGGCGGTGTTGAGGTCGTTGTCCATCTCCTTGGAGAATTTCGCGCGGTACTCGGCGCGCACGGCCTCGTCCACGCCGCCCTCGTCCTTGAGGTTGGCGATCTTCGCAAGGAGCTTGTTGTAGGCGAGCACGGCGTTATCCAGATTCTCCCATGTGAACACGAGGCTCTTGCGGTAGTGGCTCTGCAGGCAGAAGAAGCGGTAGGCCAGCGGGTCGTAGCCCTTCTGCTCAAGCAGGGAAACGGTCAGAAATTCGCCCTTGGACTTGCTCATTTTGCCGTCCGTTGTATTGAGGTGGGCAACATGGCACCAGTGGGGGCACCAAGGATGTCCGAGGTAGCTTTCGGACTGGGCGATCTCGTTCGTGTGGTGCGGGAAGGCATTGTCCACGCCGCCGCAGTGCAGGTCGAGGTATTCGCCGTTGTACTTCATGGAGATGCCAGAGCACTCGATGTGCCAGCCGGGATAGCCGACGCCCCAGGGCGAATCCCATTTGAGCGCCTGATCCTCGAACTTGGACTTGGTGAACCAGAGGACGAAGTCGTTCTTATTCTTCTTGTTCGTGTCCTCCTCCACGCCCTCGCGGACGCCCACGGCGAGGTCCTCCTCGTTGTGGTCGTTGAAGATATAGTAGCGGCCCAGCTTGCTCGTGTCGAAGTAGACGTTGCCGCCGGCGAGGTAGGCGTAGCCGGTGTCAAGCAGCCTGGTGATGATCTTGATATAGTCGTCGATGAGGCCGGTGGCGGGCTGCACGACGTCGGGACGCTTGATGTGGAGCTTTTGGCAGTCGGCAAAGAAGGCGTCGGTATAGAACTGCGCGATCTCCATGACGGACTTGTGCTCGCGCTTGGCGCCCTTGAGCATCTTGTCCTCGCCCTCGTCGGCGTCGCTCGTAAGGTGGCCGACATCGGTGATGTTCATGACGCGGTTGACGCTGTAGCCTGCGAAGCGGAGGTACTTCTCCAGCACATCCTCCATGATGTAGCTGCGCAGATTGCCGATGTGGGCAAAGTGATAGACGGTCGGGCCGCAGGTGTACATCTCGACGTGGTTCGGGGTATGGGTCTTGAGCTCTTCCTTTTTGTGGGTGGCGGAATTATAGAGATACATACAGAAACTCCTTTTCAGAGCAAAATTAACTTGGCTTCAGTCCGGCTCGCGGAACACGTCGGCATTTTTGATGAAATACTCAATGCCGGAATAGGCGGTGGTCAGCACGATGACGGCATTGCACAGGGGATCGAACCACGCGTACGCGCCGAAAACGTTGAGCAGCATCGCGCAGAGGCAGACCATGGTCGAGGCCGTTTTGACCTTGCCGGACCACGCCGCGGCGATCACGCGGCCCTGCTCGACGGCAACGAGCCGCATTCCGGAGACCGCGAACTCGCGCAGCAGCACGATGGCCAGACACCAACCGGGCATCTGCCCGATCTCGACGAGGTAGCACATGGCCGCCATAACGAGCACCTTATCCGCCAGCGGGTCCATGAATTTGCCGAAATTCGTGACCTGGTTGTAGTGGCGGGCGATGTAGCCGTCCACAAAATCCGTGAGGCACGCGACCACGAACACGCCGAAGGCGGCGCAGCGCGCATAGGGGAAATCCAGATACAGGATCACAAGAAATACAGGGATGAGCGCCACCCGCGCAAGGGTGAGCTTATTGGCAGTCGTCATCTGTGAACAGTCCTTTCAGGGCGCTCGCGCGCCGGTTTGCTATTTTGCCGCGTCCGCGCGGCGTCTTATTCCTCGGCCAGCTCGCCGGTCAACTCGCCGTCCATCGCGCCGGTGATGCGCACGGGCACGAACTCGCCCGCCGCGACGTCGCGCGGGGCGGAGAAGTAGATGCGCCCGTCGATGTCTGGCGACTCGGCATAGCTGCGGCCGACAAAGAGCATGGATTGCCCGTCGAAGCCCTCGCAGAGGACCTCCATCACGTCGCCCTGGCGTTCGTCGTTCCACGCGTCGATGATCTCGCTCTGGATGTCCACGATCCGCTCGGCGCGGCGGGCCGCCTCGTCGGAGTCGACGCGCTCCATCTTTGCCGCGCGCGTCCCCTCCTCGGGGGAATAGGGAAACACGCCCGCGCGCAGCAGCTTCTGCTCGCGCAGGAAATCGCACAGCTCGTCGAACTCCTCCTCGCCCTCGCCGGGCAGTCCCGCGATGATGGACGTGCGCAGCACGAGGCCGGGGATGCGCTCGCGGAGCTTATCGAGCAGGGCGCAGAGGTATTTCTTGTCGCCGCGCCGGTTCATCTTCTTGAGGATCTTATCGTTGCAGTGCTGGAGCGGAATATCGAGGTATTTCAGAATTTTGTCCTCGCGGGCGATCACGTCGATCAGGCGGTCGTCGATCCACTCGGGATAGAGGTAGTGCAGGCGGATCCAATGGAAATCGAGCTTGCAAAGCTCCTCTAAAAGGTCGGCCAGATGGGGCTTGCCGTCCCAGTCCATGCCGTAGCGCGTGATGTCCTGCGCGATGACGATCAGCTCCTTGACACCGGAATCGGCGAGCTGCCTTGCCTCGGCGAGAACATGCTCCATCGTGCGGGAGCGGTATTTGCCGCGCAGCTTGGGGATGATGCAGAAGGCGCACCAGTTGTCGCAGCCCTCCGCGATGCGCAGGAAAGCGTAGTGGCCCGGCGTGGTGAGCACGCGGCCGAACTCGTCGACCGGCGCGTTGATGTCGTCGAAGCGGCTGACGGTGCCGCCCGCCATGACGGTCTCGACCGCGTCCACAATGTCCTTGTAGCTGCCGGTGCCGAGAATGCCGTCCACCTCGGGAAGCTCCTTTGCCACCTCACCCTGATAGCGCTGTGTCATGCAGCCGGTGACCAGAATTTTCTTGAGCTTGCCGGCCTTTTTCAGCTCCGCCATGGCGAGAATGTTCTCGATGGCCTCCTCATTCGCGCTCGAGAGGAAGCCGCAGGTGTTGACCACCGCAGCGTCGCAGCCCTCGGGCGACGGGCAAAGCTCCATGCCGGCATCGCGGCACAGGGCCATCATCTGCTCGCAGTTGACCATATTTTTCGCGCAGCCGAGCGAAATAAAGTGAAGTTTGTATGCCATAGTCCTCTTCCCGTCCGCCGCGCACCGGCGGCAAAAATCGTTTTCGGTCACAGCCCGTCGTCCGCGTCCGTCAACGCCGCGCCCGCCGCCCGCAGGGCAGTCTTGACCTCGCCCCGCGAAAAGCCGCGGCGCAGCAGAGCGTCCGACAAGCGTTTATAGTCCTTTTCGTTCAGGGGCTTCCCCCTCGTTTTCGACGCGATGACGCACGCGAGCGTCTCCTGCGCGTCGGGGGCTGTTTCCAGCGCTGCGCCCCACAGCTCGCGGGGGACGCCGCGGCGGTACAGCTCGTCGCGCAGACGCGCGCTGCCGTAGCCCTGTGCGCTGTAATGGCGCACGAGCATGGCGGCATAGGCCGCGTCGTCCAGCGCGCCGATATTCTCCAGATATTCCGCCGCCGCGCCGGCGTCGTCCGCCTCGGCGCCCTTCTGCACGAGGCGGCGCGTCAGCTCGCGCTTGGAGAGCGGACGGGCGGAGATCATATTGGCGGCGCGCACGCGCGTCTCGCTGCGCGCGCCGCTTTTTTGTAATTGTACCACAGTCTCGGGTGAAATGTCCAGCCCCACATATAAGCCGAAACGCAGAAGCTCGCTCTCGGTGATCCGGAGGAGGTTCCCCCCCTCCAGATACACGAGAACGCGCTCCTGCTTATGCTTTGACCGTTCGATGCGCTCGACTCTCATCAGCCCTCAAAATCGTCGGCGCTGACGTCCACGGCGCGGCCCGCGGCGCGGGCGGCGATCTTGGACTGGCTGCTCATGAGCTTGTGGAAATCACGGCGGATATCGGCCTCGAGCTTCGCGGCGATCTCGGGGTTGTCGCGTAGGTACTGCTTGGCGGAATCGCGGCCCTGCCCGATGCGCGTTTCGCCCATCGAGTACCACGAGCCGCTCTTCTGCACGAGGTCGAGCTTCACGCCGAGGTCGATGAGCTCGCCGAGCATGGAGATGCCCTCGCCGTACATGATGTCGAACTCCGCCTCGCGGAACGGGGGCGCCATCTTGTTCTTCACGACCTTGGCGCGGGTGCGGTTGCCGATCATCTCGCTGCCGTTTTTGAGTGTTTCGATGCGGCGCACGTCGATGCGCACGCTCGCGTAGAACTTCAGCGCGCGGCCGCCGGTGGTGACCTCGGGGTTGCCGTACATCACGCCGACCTTCTCGCGCAGCTGGTTGATGAAGATGACGATGCAGTTGGTCTTGTTGATCGCGCCGGCGAGCTTGCGCAGCGCCTGCGACATAAGGCGGGCGTGGAGGCCGACGAAGCTGTCGCCCATCTCGCCCTCGATCTCCGCGCGCGGCACGAGCGCGGCGACGGAGTCCACCACGATCACGTCGATCGCGCCGGAGCGCACGAGCGCCTCAGTGATCTCAAGTGCCTGCTCGCCGGTGTCCGGCTGGGAGACGAGCATATCCTCCACATTCACGCCGAGGGCGCGGGCGTAGCCGATGTCGAGCGCGTGCTCGGCGTCGATGAACGCGACCTCGCCGCCCGCCTTCTGCGCCTGCGCGAGGACGTGCAGGGCGAGCGTCGTTTTGCCGGAGGACTCGGGGCCGTAGATCTCCACGATGCGGCCCTTGGGAAGGCCGCCGATGCCGAGCGCGAGGTCGAGCGCCAGCGAGCCGGTGGAGATGGCCTCCACGTTCGCGGCCTGCTCGTCGCCACAGCGCATAATGGAGCCCTTGCCGTAGAGCTTTTCGATCTGTGCCATCGCCGTTTCGATGGCGCGCTTCTTGTCGGCGTTGGGCGCGGTGGGCGCCGCCTTAGTCACTTTCTCTGCTGCCATTGGTTCATCCTCCTGTTTCTGCTTCTGTATCTTAAATTTTTTGTCAGATCTCTTTGCAAAGCCGTCCGTAGACCACGCGGGGGATACCGCGCAGGTCCTTGACGATCTGGATGTCGCCGAAGCCGTTCGCGCGCATGATGCGCAGCACCTCGTCCGCCTGCCCGATGCCGACCTCGAAGGCCATGAGTCCGTTCGGCAAGAGAGCGTCGCGCCATTTATCCGCGATGACGCGGTAGAAATCCAGTCCGTCCGCGCCGCCGTCAAGCGCGAGGTGCGGCTCGTGGTCGCGCACGGAGGGATCGAGCGTTTCAATGTCCGCCGTGGGGATATAGGGCGGGTTGGAAACGATGCAGTCGAACTCGCCAAGCTGGCGCGAGGGCTTCTCGCGCGCGTCCATGCGCAGGCTCGTCACGCGGGCCGAGAGCTGGTTGCGGCGGATGTTCTGGCGGCAGATCTTGAGCGCCTCCTCGTCCCACTCGCCGAGCAGCACACGGCTGCGCAGCACCTGACTGGCGACGGCGAGGCCGATGCAGCCGCTGCCCGCGCACAGGTCGAGCACGCGGCAGTCCGCGCCGGAATCCAGCTCATGCACGACCGTCTGCACCAGCACCTCGGTGTCGGGGCGCGGGATGAGCACGGCGGGCGAAATATCCAGCCCAAGGCCGTAAAACTCCCACTCGCCGATAAGATAGGCCACCGGCTCGCCCGCCAGATGCCGCGCGCACAGGGAATACGCCGCACGCTCGACCTCGGGCGAGGCGTAGAGCAGCCCGTCGCGCAGAAGCTCATTTTTCGTTTTGCCCGACGCGGTGCAGACCAGCTCGCGCGCCGCCTGCGTCGCGTCCTCCGCGCCCGCCTCGCGCAGGCGCCTGCGCAGGTCCATATAGAGGTCGTTGTACTTGATCGCCATTTACCACTCGTCCTTGCCCTTCTGCTCGGGAATGACCAGCTCCATCGCGCGGATGGCGGCCTCGAGCATACTGTCGTCCGGCTCGTTGGTGGTGAAATTTTGAAGCCACAGCCCCGGCTTTGCCAGCGCGTTCGTCACGGGATTGTCGTGTCCGCCGACGTAGCGGTTGAACTCGTAGGTCACGCCCACAACGGGTATGAGCAGCAGCAGGTGCAATCCGATGCGCACCCAGACATTGCGCCAGTCGACGAAGCTGAACACCACGCTCGAAACGAGGATGGACACCACGACCACCACGAACAGAAAGCTCGTGCCGCAGCGCGGATGGTGGCGCGGCTGGATGCGGCAGTTCTCCACCGTCAGCGGCAGGCCCGCCTCGTAGCAGAAGATGGTCTTATGCTCTGCGCCGTGGTACTGGAACACGCGCTGAATGTCCTTCTGCTTCGAGCACAGGAGCAGGTAGCCGAAGAAGATCAGCAGCTTGATGACGGACTCGACCAGATTGTGCACGACCACGTTCGGGATGAAGCGCCCGAGCAGGCCCGCGAGGAAGGTCGGTAGGATCATAAAAAGTCCGATGGTCAGGCCCAGCGACAGCACGACCGCCAGCGCCACGACGAGCTTCTGCAGCTTTTCGCTGCCGAGCTTCTTCTCCAGCCACAGATCGAGCTTTGACGGCTCGCCCTCCTCCTCGGGGAAGAAGTCCGCCGAGTACATCAGCGCCTTCACGCCGCGGACCATGGAGTCCACAAAGGTCACAGCGCCGCGCAGCACAGGCAGGCCGAGAATGGGATAGCGGTCGCGGATGAGCTTCAGCTCCTCGACCTTCTCGACCAGCCCCTCCTTGGAGCGGACGACGATGGCCTGCTTTTCCGGTCCGCGCATGAGGATGCCCTCAATGAGTGCCTGACCGCCGATGGAGGTGCGGAATTTGGGTTTTGTCTGGTTTTGCTCTGCCATGTAGGTTTCTCCTTGCAATGATGGTATCATACTTTTTGAAAAATTGCAACAACTGTTCTAAAATTTATTTTTCCATAGGAAGCGTCATGGTCACGACCGCGCCGCCGCCCGGGGCGTTGGCAATGTCGAACGTGCCGTTGTGCAGACGCATGATCTCGTCGCACACGGCGAGGCCGATGCCGCTGCCGCGCGCCTTGGACGAGCCCTTGTAGAATTTCTGCTTGACGTAGGGCAGCTCCTCGACCGGGATGCCGGGGCCGAAGTCGCGCACACGGATGACCATGCTGCCCTTCTCGGCCGCCACGGACACGTCAATGCGCTTGCCGCTGCCGCCGTGCTTAGCGGCGTTGTCGAGCACGTTGCAGAAGACCTGCTTCATGCGTTCGCCGTCGGCGATGATAGGAGGCAGGTCGTCCGCGCACTCGTAGCGCAGCTCGATGCCCTCCCGGCTGAAGATCTCGCGGTAGGTGAAGATGGCGTCCTCCAGCTCGGCGAGCAGGTCGGTCTCCTCCACGCGCAGGGTGAAGCGCCCGTCCTGCATCCGGGTGAAGTCCAGCAGCTCCTCGACCATGGTGGTCAGACGGCGGGACTCCTTGACGATGATGTTGAGGCCGCGCTGCGTCTGCTCCGGATTCGCGCCGGGATCGGCGGCGAGCGTTTCCGCCCAGCCGTTGATGGCGGTGAGCGGCGTGCGCAGCTCGTGCGAGACGGAGGAGACGAACTCCTGCTGGATCTTCTCGGACTGCGAGATCTTGAGCGACATATCGTTGATGTTGTCCACCAGCTCGCCGAGCTCGTCGCGGTAGTGGTTATCGATCAGGATGCCGTAGCTGCCGGCGGAGATGCGCCGTGCGGCGTCGGACACGACGGCGACCGGCTCGACGACATTGTTGATGAAGATGGCGTTGGAGAAGATGGCAAGGCCCACGCACAGCAGCGCAACGCCGATGGCGACCGCCATGCTGACGAGCACGCTGCGGTCCGCCTCGTGCAGCGCGGTGACGTAGCGCAGCACGCCGATCACACGGCCATTGAACCGGAGCGGCGCGGAGACGGAGAGGATCCTCTCCCCCGTCTGCGGGTCAAGGCCCTCAAAGCTCGCCGGCTTTCCGGTGGCGACGGCCTCGGTCACATCGCTCGTTCCCGGCTGCGTGCCGGCGGTCAGGCCGTAGCTCGACACCTGCACGCGGCCGTTGACGTTGATGAACTGAAGCTCAAGCCGGTCCTTTTCCTCAAAGGTCTCCGCCGTGATGGAGGCGTAGCGGAAATACTCGCTGTAGCTTTTGAGACCGTAGCTCGAAAAATTGTCGGCGGCGACGCGGGCGCGGGTCTCAAGGCCCGAGCGCATGGCGCTGTAGTAGGTCCGGCGCACGCCGAGGGTGTAGACCGTGACGATGGCGATGACCACCAGAACGATGGGCAGCACGGCATTCACGAGCCAGCGCTGGCGCAGGCCGCGGATGCGCAAGCCGCGCTTTGCGGACATGGCGGTCACTTCCTTTCTGCTTCAAATCTTTTCTGCCTGCTCAGTCCGTGCTCCACTTGTAGCCCGTGCCCCAGACGGTGGCGATGTAGCGCGGCTCCTGCGCGTCGTCCTCGATCTTCAGCCGCAGGCGGCGGATGTTGACGTCCACGATCTTCACCTCGCCGAAGTAGCCGCGGCCCCAGACCGTGTCGAGGATCTCCTCGCGGGTGAGCGCCTTGTCGGGGTTCTCCATGAAGAGCTTCATGATCTGATATTCGAGCTGCGTGAGCTTGAGACGCTTGCCGTTCTTCTCCACCACGCGGTCGGTCATGTTCAGCAGAAACGGCGGCTGGGAGATCTCTCCGACCGCAGCGCTGACGAGCGGCGCATCGCCCGCGCGGCGCAGCAGCGCGTCCACGCGCGCGGTCAGCTCGGCGGGCGAAAAGGGCTTGGTGACATAGTCGTCCGCGCCGGTCATCAGGCCCGTGACCTTGTCCATCTCCTGCGAGCGGGCGGTGAGCATGATGATGCCGATATGCGGGTAGGCCGCGCGCACGCGGCGGCAGACCTCAAAGCCGTCGATGCCCGGCAGCATGATGTCGAGCAGCGTGACGCGCACATCGGGATTCTCGCTGAGCTTTTCCAGCGCCTCCTCGCCCGTCTCGGCCTCCACGACCTCATAGCCGGCGCGGATCAGATTGATGACGATAAAGCTGCGGATGCTGGACTCATCCTCCAGGACCAACACTTTTTTCATCGTATCTCGGTTCCTTTCTCAGTTTTCGCCCGTCGTCCACTCGGCGACGATCAGGCTGAAGCTCTTCTTCACGGTCTCCTCGTCGACCGCGCCGTCCCAGTCGTCGCAGGGCAGGAGCTCGGCGGTGTAAACGGTCTCGACCTGTCGGGCGAGCACAAAGCGGTCGCCGCGCCGGGCGTGCTCCTCGCGGGCGCTGCCCGTGAGGGCGCAGATCTCCAGAAACGGCTGCAGCTGTCCGTCGCTGCCGCGGCAGAAGAAAAGGACCGCGTTTTCATCGGGCGTTCCGGCGCGCAGGAGCGACACCCGCTCGTCCCACGTCTCCGGCAGGAGCAGGCTCCAGCCGTCGGCGGCGTTGTGGAAGGTGCGGCACACGACCTCGCTCTTTCCCGCGCTGTCGTAATCGCGCCAGAGGATGCGGTAGTAGGTCTCGCTCTCCTCGTCGAGCGGCGGGAAGGGGACCGGCTCGGGGATCTCGATCACGCCGCTGCCGTCGATGTCGGTCGGATAGAGCGAGAGGAAGCGGAAGCCGCCGTCCGCGGCGGAGGAGGCGGTGTTCTGCGTGACATTGCGCAGAACGCCGTTTTTCACGGTCAGGATATCGTAGGCCGCCACGCTGTTGTCCGCCACGCCGGTGACGTAAAGCGCCTGCTGCCCGTCCGAAAGAGCGCCCGCCGCCACGCGCGAAAGCTCGGGCGCGGAGAAGGACAGCTCGAGCGTCGAGATGCAGCTCAGCTCGCGGTCGTCCCAGGTGTAGCAGTCCGCCATGCAGCGGTTCTCCTCGCCGCTGTAGAGCACCGTCAGCTCCTGCCGGCCGTCGCCGTCGAGATCGCTCACGGCGTAACGGAGGTAGGCGGTGGTGAGCAGGTTGAGCGGCTCGCTGCCGCGCAGGGTGTAAACGGCGAGCACCTGCAGCTCCGTGCCGCTCTTGAAGCCGACAAGGATCTCGCGGCGTCCGTCGCCGTCGAGGTCATAGTATGTGATGGAGTAGATCGAGCTGGCGGTCCCCTCGATGAGGGCCATCTGCTCGTAGCTGTCGCCGTTGGAGCGGAAGAAGTAGATCTTCACGGGCCGCTCGTCCGTCGCCTTGCGGAAGAAGGCCACCGCCTCCTCTACGCCGTCGCCGTCGAGATCGACCATCTGCACGCTCTGGAGGTTGCTGCCCGAGATGGGCGCAGCGTGCTCCGCGCCGTCGGAGAGCAGGGCGTTGATCTCCGCTTCGAGCGAGGCGTATTCCGCCGGAAGGCTCGGCAAGGCATAGAGCTTGTCGGTCGAGACGTTCGTCGCGCAGCCGCCGAGCAGCAGGCAAAGCGCCGCAAGCGCCAGCGCGCGGGCAAATTTTCTGCCGTGGTTCGCCATGCTTTCCCCTCCCTTGACCCGCTTTGGGCATAATCTACCGATACAGAGTATAGCATAGCACAAGCCGCATAAAAAGGGTAGTCCCCTTTTGCGCTTTTCGCCGGAAAAATTTATCTTGCAAATCGACGCAGCGTCCTCTATAATAGCTTTTGTTATCGCCGGTGTGATGGAATGGTAGACGTAGCGGATTCAAAATCCGCCGGGGGCGACTCCGTGTGGGTTCGAGTCCCACCACCGGCACCATCCTCTGAAACGCTTGATACCTCAGCATTTGAGGCATCAAGCGTTTTTCCTTTTCTCCAACAAGAAGCATCCATTTCGCTCTGTTTTTTCACAGTTCTCTCCGCAGTTCTCTCCACAATCCTCTTTCAAACGCTTGTGCTGATGCCTGGTTCAATGATAACAACATTGCTCATCTTCGATGCCGAAGTATTTTTCGACGATGTGTCCAGATGTGCGTAGATATTTGCGGTTGTGTTATAGCTGCTGTGTCCAAGCCACTCCTGTATATCCTTCATTGGCACACCATTTTTCAGCAGCAGCGAAGCGCAGGTATGTCTCAAATCGTGAAAGCGAATACTGCGCAAGTGATTTTTCCTCAAGACGAGCTTGAAATGCTGTGTTACATAGTTCGGCTGATAGGGTTCTCCCATATCGTTTACAAAGATATACTCGCTTTCTGTATAGCAATTTCCACACAACTTCCGACAGCATTCCTGCCGTACTTTCATACGCAACAAAAGGTCGCGGTATTGCGGAACCAATGGCATTGAGCGGCAGCTTGACTGATTTTTTGTACGATCCTTTTCGACTGTGATGGTCGTACCATCGCACATACACTGAACAACTGTATGGTCAATCGTAATCAGATTGTTTTCAAAGTCGATTGCCCTCCACCGGAGCCCCATGATCTCACTCCTTCGCAAGCCATAAAAAGCTGCCATTAGAACAGGGAACTCGCAAGGATCACCTTTCACTGCTTGAAAGAGCGTTTCTAGTTCCGACACAGAATAAAATGCTCCAACATATCTTTGACTCTTTGGCCGCTCCACATTGTCCATCGGATTCGAGGCAATTAAATCGTGTTTACGAGCATACTTCATTGCCTTATGGATATTCGCATGAAAACGCTGAACCGTGGTTCCTTTTAGGTGCAGTTCATTGAAACAATAGCTGTAAAAATTCTCCACATCCAGCGCAGTCAGCTCTCTGAGCAGTATTCTTTGTCCACGAAAATATGGGACAATTCGCTTTTCAATATTGTTTACATATCCCGCATATGTATCTACCTCCACAGAGTTCTTGATGATACCCAACCACTTGATCATGTAGTCAGAAAAAGAAATATCTTCTCTGCTGATCACGGGAGATCCTGCACAAGGTGATGCAGCATCTTTATAGGTGCATCTGGTTTCGGCTAACATTTCTTCCGCCAACTTTGCACTTTTCTTCCCAGTTGCCGGTATCCCTGTTGAAATCCATTTGGACTTGCGATTGCCATCTTCGGATTTCAAATTCAGCACCATGTAATAGTAACCTTTTTTTGTTTGCAGATGACCCGCTACCATGTTGTTCCTCCTTTTTGTAGCGGTACAACCTATCTGTCAATGGCAGATCAATTATACCATAAGCTGCCGTTCTCTCCAATGTGCCTATAAACTTTATTTTGAAATCCTTGCGCCGAAATTTCTCCGTCAACCAAGCAGATACTCAATCACGCAAATCTTCGGAATCTTAAATGACTTACCAATTTTCAGATGGTGAATTTCACCGTTCCCCAACAATTTGTAAGCTGTTTTCATGCTGATTCCGCCCAACATGATGCACATCTGCTTAACGGATACCACATCAGGATATTCTGCAAATAGCTTTCCTTGATATGTAAGAGTCATGACACAACTCCTCTCTCAAATAATATTGATTAACAGCCAAACGGCAAAGGAGATGCCCCCGTTCGTCGGGGGCATCTCCTTTTTACCAGCCTAATCATACCATAGCGCCATATGACACTTCAAGTACATCGGCTTAGACATTTTTAGGACATTTTCAAAAAATCAGACGCGAAACTGATCGGAATAGGCATACATCTCCGCAAGATTTTCGATGGCAGTACGCTTGATCCGGTCGATGGTGCGGTAGGTCAAGCCAAAGCTGGCAGCAACTTCCTTCGTGGGAATTCCGTCCACAAACACCAGACGAATCACCTCAGCCTGCCGCTTATCCAATAGACCAATAAAGTATGTCAGGCGTCTCTGCTCACATTCCAAAGCATACAGTTCCTTTGCAATTTCGTGTGCTGACTCTGCATTCATGCGTTCCGCCTGTTCTTCGTAATTGAGTGCAATGTAGAGGGTCTTATTGGAAATATGTCCCGCACTATGGTCAAGACCATCGCCATGTCCGAAGTTCATGGCTTCGATCTGTTCTGACCTGCTTACTTTGGCCGGGTGCTCCAGATTATACCGAAGTACCGCAATCTTGCGTTCACGCTCGTTATAGCTCTCCAACAGCTTCAAAACGTACTTACTCATAGCACTTTCCTTTCTGTTATAGATTTTTGATTGCCATGAGCGCTGCAGGCGGAGAACGGCAGCGAATCTGTCGGTTGCCTGATATGGCAAAGCAAAAGGCACTTTCACGGATATCATAACCCGCGAAAGTGCCTTGAGAAAATATGGAGTTATCCCAACTACGGAAGCGCAGCGATCCATGGTTGAAATCAAGATCGTATAGAAGCCGACGCACACCCTCTCTGTGCGGCATCCCGCACTGAACGGCCGTCAAGAATATCTCTGCTAGCTTGCCCTTCGGAAAATATGCGTTTAATATCCTGCCAACATGCTGTAAAAACTCACATAGAAGTGCCGCAGCATACATCTTGCGGTAGAACTTCATCCGCCGTTTATGGAGAAGATACTGCAATCCGTATGCTACGAAGGCATCATACAAAGTCTCCTCCCGTTAATGAAGTATAGAACACCTTTGTATGCTGAATTAACACATTCATACTTGTCATACTGCATTATAAGATTATGTCGAGGTGAGTTATAATGCAGGAAGCGAAGATTAACTTAGGCAAGGTCGTTCGCATAGCCCGCAAGCGCAAGAGGATCACACAGGACTATCTTGCAGAAAAGGTCGGGGTTCAGCCACGAACGATTCTGGAAATAGAGAATGGCAGGGGAAATCCCCGTTTTGAAAATCTGTTTGTGATGGTTCGCCTGCTGGACATCGCCCCTAATGATATTTTTAATTACGATTGCGGTCTGGCGCAGGATACCGAACAGCTTTTTCAAGAGTTGTCCAGTTTTAGTGAAGAGGAACAGCGCATGGCTGCAGCCGCCGCCAGAGCGGTGCTGCAGCAGATCCGCTATGAGAAGGAACACTGCAAAGAAGAGGTTTCAAACAAAACGAACGGCTGAGAGAAGGTAAACGCCTCTCCCAGCCGTTTTGCATGATGGCTCATAGCAGCGTCTAGCTTTACTTGATCATTTCGGACTGCTTCACTTACACATCAAAATGCGATATATAAAACTCTTATAGCATATTTAATATAACACAGTCAGCAAAAAACCGCAAAAACGGGTTATGGTTATGTCATGAATGTCTTTGCGTTTTTCTGTTTCTTTCTACATCTCCTAACATAAGTTCAGGATTTTGCTTTATAAGCAACTCCCTTTCCACAAATTTTATGTACACTTAAACGGTGATACCAGTAGCGATTTACCATTGCAATATTTCTTGCTACATTTGATGCACTCATCATCGAAATCGAAAGGGGACATTGGCTCAACTGCCAATGTCCCCTTGTTTTTTATTTACGCAGCCTTTTGCTGAAACCGCTGGCTGCGAATACTGTTGGCCCTGACCTGAAGCTCCTGCGAAAGAAGCTTCAAGACGGAAAACTCATCGTCCAGCCCGTCCAGTTCCCGCTGCAGCACCCCCTCATAGTGGCGTTTCTTTTCCTCCAGCGCCTGTACCTTGAGTACCCAGCGTTCCATAACCGCGGGACTCTGGCTGCTGCTCTTAATGAGGTAGTCGCACTTTTCCTGATAGGCCGCGATCTCCTTTTTCACTGCCAGATAGAATTCCTCCGTCATCTTATCCCGCTGCTTGGCATCGTCAATGATGTAGAAGCTGTTGACCACCAGCGGCGTCTGCTTTTTATTTAGTCCGCTGAGCAGGGTGATGAAGTCCTCGAAAATATCCACGCGCTCCATAAAAGTGCGGGGGACAAAGTACATATGGCCGGTGACACTCAGTTTGGTTGCCTCCATTCCCCGCAGGAAATTGACGCAGATGGTCTCGATCTGCTTGCGGTTTGCGCATCGCTGGTAGAGCTCAAAAAGCTCCTCCGCTTTTCGGCAGCAGCCCTGCACATCCACCGCATCGTCCAGCACGAGATTATCACAGCGGAACATCCCGTCGTTCTTACCGCAGCTGATATTCGCCAGCTTTTCATACCGGTTGGTTTCACGATTCAAGGTCTCTTTGACCAGTTCCCGCGAAAAAACACCGGCGGTGCGCTTATTATCGCGGCAGTAGGCAAGATAGATGTTCGTCTCACCGTCTACCGTGACCGGAATCCTCTCCCGTATATCGCCTGTGGCAGAGCGGAACGCATCGCCGAGAGAAAGCCGGGTGCTGCCGGTGTAGGGAATGCCCATGCTCTCGCATAGCGAGGACAGTTCATCCTTATCCACCAGCAGGTTTGCAAGAGAAAAGTATAAGAACTTTCCAAGCATATGCTCCTGATCGCCCTGCGCCGCACCGAGAAACTGATTCATGTTGATGATCTTTTCTTCCATATTGCTGTCCTTTCTTTGTTACATGGTTGCCGCCTGACTGAGAAGGTAGTCGTCCACTCCCTTATAGGCGGGATTCCATGTGTATTTTGAATAGCGAATGCCTGGGATCTTTCGCACTTCCTTCCGCATGGTGAGAATGGCGCTGCGCACATTTGGATTGGTCATCTGATCCATGTCCATCGCCTCTACGACCTCACGGACGCCAAGTTCCCGGACGGTATCATTCAAACCGTTCAGCGCGTTGACGCCGCCGATGCAGATAAAGAGCGCATCTTGCGCAAGGAAACTGGCTACATCGCCCTTCAGCGGGCCTTCCGTCAGAAACGCACGCTTGCTTTGGGTGTTCCCTGTCACATGCACCCACGAATAGCTGCGGGTGCCGGATGGCAGATTTCGGCTGGAAAGCCAGCGGTATTTGCGATTGGCCTGCTGCGCATCGTCCAGACGGATCTTCAGCCCCTGAATCAGCCCATCCTTGTTCCGAACCGGAATCAGGAAACCGTTGGGGCCGGAGAGCGTCCAGTCACCATAATAGGTGCGAAAGCCCGGAATACCGTGCAGGTCATGGCCGTGACTGCGCAGGAGGTCGGCCAAAAGCCGACGCCCGCGCTCTGTTTCCGGCATACTGCGATACTCGTTTCTTCGGATGCGCTCTTCGCTCAAGCCCCGTTCTAAGAGATTCTCGCCGTGTTTTGGGAGAAGCGTCAGATGCGCCAGCATATCCGAATACACGGCATGGCGCTGCTCCAATGAGCAGGGCTGCCGTTCCTGTGTTTGGGGAGATGGCGATTGAGGCAAGGGGTAGACCTTGCTCTCATGCGCCAGCTCCAGATAAGCCTCTTTGTTACAGATCCCTTTGATCCGTGCATACAGGCTCACGCTGTTTCCGTGTGCGCCGCAGAGATTGCAGCGGTATTGGTCGGTATCCGTATTAAGGCTTAAATGATATTTCCCCGGCCCGTGGTCACCGCAGAAGGGGCAGCTTGCCTCGACTTCCTTTCGCCGCAGCGTCCGGGAGTCGAGGACAAGCCCACACCGTCTGGCCGTGTCCACAATGGGGATCTTATCGTAGATTTTTGCGGCCAAACGGTTTCACCTCCATCATGCGGCTCTCTGCTCCGCAAAGGCAATGGGTCTTATGGGTTTCACCTGCAGCGCCGCGCCGCTGACACATTTTGCCATGATGATCTGTCCGGTGGGCCTTACATTGGCAAGGTCATCTACCGACTCCATGTTATCGACAAACACGGGGTAATTCCGCCCGGTCAACCGCTTCATCAGCTCAGAGACCTCCATGCCGGCCCGGATCTTCTCCGAAAGAGAGAGCCGGTCGTACCGGCGGCCGCCATACTGGAATTTGAAGGTATCTTTGACTTCCCCTGTGGATTTCACCACATCGTAGAGCGAGATCTCCACACGGTTCATTTTAAGCTGCGAGAAGGTCAGCTCCGCCCGCTTGCTGATGTACGCGATCACATTGGCCATTTTGCGCTTGATCTCCGCAATGCTGGCATTGGCCTGCGCGATCTCCCGGTCAAAATCAGGAAGCTGCGCCGCCGTCATAGTCTGAAGCGCCGCTATTTTCGCTTCGCTCTGCCGCAGTTCCTCCCGGCATGTACCGAGGTGGTCGTATTCCGACTGCGAAAGATTGCCGTACTCCAGGTCAGCAGTCAGCGTCTGGATCTCTGCGCGCAGGCGCTCCGTTTCTGCGGAAGCCTGCTCCGCAAGCGAGGCACAGCGCTGCTCCATTTCCGCAGCTTCCGCGGCCCATTTGCCAAGGTCATCTTCTTTGAACTGTGCGAAGGTATCCGCAGCCTTTTTGTCCATCTCCTGAAGCTCTATCAGCTGAGCGCGCTGTTCACTGCCGGCAGCATAAAGCTCGGAGAGCACTTTTTTCAGCGCCGCCTGCACTTCGGGCAAGCTCTGCTCCGTCACGCTCCGGTGACAGGCAGGACACTCCATACCGGCGTGAAACGCCTTATATGCAGCGTTTTCCCGCTGATACCGCACGCCCAGGTCTTTGACTCTGGCAGACGCTTCCGCCAACGCTTCCGTGAATTTGGACTGGTACTGCTCCCCTTCTCTGCGGGCGATCTTTTCCCGCAAGGTCTGAATCTGTTCCCGCAATTTGGAAGTATCGGTGCGTTCATCCCTGGCAGCTTCCTCATATCGTCCGCTCAGTTCTACAAGCCGCTCCTGCATGTCACTTACATCCATGCCGGAAAACTGCCTTTGCTCCAGTTCCGCGATTTCCTCGCGAAGGGTGTCTGCCTGCAAGGTCAGCTCCTGCTCGGCCTGCTCATGGGATTCCCCCTGCGACGCCGCCAAGTCCTTCTGGCCTCTCAGATAGGTAATGCGTTCCTCCAGACCCCGGATCTCCTCCCGGCAGCGCTTGAGACTGCCCTCCGGCGAGAGAATCGTCTCGTTTTTGAGATGTTCCCGCACGGGCTCAGATAACTGAGAGAGTACCGTTTCATGAGGGATCGTGGGAAGATACCGCTCTAAAAGCTTTTTCCCATCCTCTCCCAACTCCTCGATAAAGTACAAGGGATTGAAGATGGACAAGAACACATCCCGCTCTCCAAAGAGATCTGCCAGATCCAACTGCCGGATCTCATAGCCATCATAGGTGATGGTCATGCGGTTTTTCCTGCGGGTGCGATTGAGCTCATGGAACGTGCCTGTTTCGTCCACAAGGCACATCCGAATGGCGACATCGGGGTTATTCTCATTGTGCAGGCGGTCAATTCCACGCTCTCCAAAGAAGGGACAGCCGGTAACGGCAAAGGCGATGGCGTCTGCAATGCTGCTTTTCCCTCGCCCGTTTCCGCCTGTGATGACCGTGGGGTTGCCGAACACCAGCTCTGTCGGCTCCTCATAGGACTTGAAGCCCGAAAGCATCAGGCTGGTAATTTGAAACTGCTCGATCTTTTTCAAAGAATTGCTCCTTTCCGTTTTTCGCTGAATCGCTGTTTATGCCGCCCTGTCCTCTTGCGGGACGATCTCGTAGGATTCCAGCACGTAAAATGCTACGGTATCCTGCTGACGCATGGTGAGCTTTACATTGCTCAGAACGGTGCCTGTGCTCAGTTCGGGCCGTGCGCCGCGGGCGAAGGCCGGGATCTGCTTGCCGTCCGGCGCTCGGAGCGTAACAAGCGTGCTGCTGCCGCTCATACCGCCCTGTACCTTGGTGCTCAGAACCACATAGCAGTCTGTTCTCTGCCGTGCTGCGCTCTGCGGCAGGGCAAAGGGGACGGTGCGGGAAGCTGCCGCTCTGCTTTGCTGTACGGGCTGAGTCTGCTGTGAATCGCTCCGTGTCGCAGGCTGGTCTGCTCTTTGCGGAGCCGATGCAGGCGCGGGCTGGAAATTTCCCTGCTTTGGCTGCGGACTTGCTGCAGTCGCGTTTTCCTCCGGTGCTGTCTGCCCCGGTAGGGTTTTCGGCGTCAGCAGCGATTGAATGCCGCAGGCCGCGGCCGGTGTCAGCCCCAGGCGCTTCAGCGCGCTCAGATAAGCGTTATCCAGCTTGACGCGTTCGCTGTCCTTGATCACAAAGCTGCGCCCGCGCTTCTCAATCTCGACCCAGACGGTATTAAGATCGTACAGCACGCGGCCGATCCCCCATTGGACGGCAGCGCGCTTCATACTGTCGGATAGGCCGCCCTTGACAGCCTCGATATCCGAATCTTCGGCGCCGTCCCACTTGGTAATGAAGCCGCGGCCTTCAAAGTAGATGGCGATGCCGCAAAGCTGTGCCTCCTTTTTCCCGTTGCTATGCCAGGGCTTGAAGTCGTTATACCAGTTCTCCGGCCCGCAGACCTCGTCCAGACGGTTCTGAATGGCGCGGTTTGTCACATAGGGAACGGCCAGGCCGCGCATCTTCTCTTCTATCGTGTTCTGCAGCCGCCATTCCAGATCCTCCGGGGCGAAGGGCTTTGCGAGAGCCTGCTGCATTTCTTTTGGGTTAAGCTGTGCCATGATGCTACCTCCTGCTGATAAAATCTCCCAGTGTTTTTCCATTGGAAACCAGAATGTCCGTGTAGTAATATGTGGGATCTTTGTCCTTGAGCTGTTCCCGAAGTTCTCCGTGCGAAAGCTTTAATCTGTTATGCTCCCTGTCATACATATCATCGTTGTCAGGTAGACCCAGCAGATACCGCGGAAAGTTCTTCAGCGCGGAAATCTTTCGATACCGCGGCAGCACATTGTTGCCCGTGCAGACCCGATCATCCGAATGGACATTGGAAAAGGGGTAAAAGAACATCGGCGTATCCACGGTAGGCGTTTCATCGGCAACGACGCCCATGGAACACTCCGCGACTTTGCCGTTTTCCAGAACCCGCACGCCAAACACCATGCGGGGAATCGGAAAATTTGGGTATTCCCTGTCCCCATAGATCACATCTGCCCGCAGTTCCGGATTCCAAAGTACGAAATACTTCTCCGTGGCGGACATGGATAGGTGAAGGCAGTGTTCCGGAAGAAAGCCGCTGTCCAGATAATCATTGCTGGCATAGCTCTGGTTGATAACATAGTACAGCTCCAGAGGATCAATTTCCCTGTAGGCGGCAATGCCGCCCGGTTTTTGCTCCTCTACAATGATCGTATTTCTGGTAGGAGATAACCGCAGAATGACATCTCTCGAATAATCCTTGTTTTCAGCCGGCTGCATCAGGCAGCCTCCTTTCTTATGTTTTCCGTTTCTCTCTCAGCAAGTTTTGCCTCTATTCGCCGGATGCTGCATTGGCAGTAACGAAGCAGATCCACCAGCGAATTTGCAAAATAGAGCGGCTCGTAGTAATCCGGCGACAGGCAAAATTCCAGAATGACATGATCTCCGGCGATATGCTGTGAGAATTTGTAAACGGAGTTTGTTGCCCCCAGCACGAAATACTCAGTAATATCGTGCAGCTTTTTACTCCATACGCTTTGCCTGCTTCCGTGCTTCGGATCAGAAGCGCGCCCCTGCTCATACAGCCAGTCGATGATTGGATGGGAGCATTGCACGACGGTCGCTTCATACTCTTCATCAAAGAAAAAGTTCACATCGTCAAAAATATCCCACATAACTTCATCGATCACCATGAGAAGCTCCTCCATATCAACGACAGGGTGGCTTTGGCAAAAGATGTGTGCGGCATCCGGAGACTGCATATGCAGGAATTTAATCATACGCAGAAGCAGCAGGATATCGTCTTCATACTCAATTCCATACATAACCGGCACCTCAAAAGAAAGAGCGCTCTTGCCGCTGGAAAACAGGAGCTTTCCGACAGTAGTGGATAAAGCCCTGTATCCAACCATCGAAGACCCGATGATAGACCCTCTCATAATTTTCGGGCGTTACATTCTCTATTTGGAACGCATCCCAATCAATGATAGAAAGGTCAATGGTTTCTTCTTTATCAAAGGCTTCCAGCAGCTTTTGGATATACGGGCTGCGCTCTGATTTGGGGAATAACGCCGCGTCGTCTTTTTGCGAAACAGAAAGCAGCATTTTTATGAAAATATCCTGATCAAATGCAGTCATCTTTTTTCCACCTCCGGGCTGAGCCGCACGACGCAAAGGGCATATCCGGCGGGGTTTGCCAGAATCGCCCGCTGTTCCTCTTGAGATGCGACCGCACGCCCGAGGGCGGCATAGTAGATCCCGCAGTCCGGGAGCGGCGCGCCTTTTTGCAGCGAAATGTGCCACAGCGCATGAATCATCAGCTCCGGATCGCTGCCATCGACCACTACGGGGCAGATAAGCGAATCGCCCGCTTTCTGTGCCTTGTCCATATCCACCTTTTTGATCATGGCGGCTGCATGAAATGCAACGGCCTCCTGCTGTGTCTGCTGCCCGGCCAGGAAGAGCGTTAAGAACAGCTCCGGCTCCTGACAGCCCAGCACCACGCCGAAAGGACTGGTGAGCTTATGGCCCCATGCGTCATTTGCGGGATGGAACTGGCGGTACAGCTTTCCCAAGGCAGGCATCAGCAGATTGGATGCCCGTCCCCAAACCTGCGCGCTGAGCGCGGCCTTGCTGCCGGTGAGCTGATCTACCGGGACAACAACTGCCATGTTGCAAAATTTCATTCTCGTTCACCTCAATATTCTCCCGGCAGCAGGATCGTCGTTGCAGAGCGATCCGCTTCCGTGATGATCATAATGCGAAGCTCTTTGGATACCTGATACCATGAAATAATCCGGTTTCCGCTGCGAAGCGCCTCTTCATTGGCCCTTGCATCGCTTTCACAGGTATCACCCCAATCGCCGCTCAGATGGCGTTCCAAAAGCCGGATCAGCCCTGCTCTTCCGACCTTATCCAATGCCGCAGGCGTCGTGCAGAGCTGACCGCAGCGAAAACGCGCTTTTTTATCTTGCATAAATTCCGCCTCTTTTCATGTCAATGCCTTAAAGCCGTTTGGCGTCAGGACATTGAAAATCATTTTGTTTGTAATGGTTTCTTTCACTTCGCTGCCAATGTGATTGCCCTGCGCGCTGAACTTTTCCTCGCTCTCTGTGCGGATGACCTTGACGATGCGGCCTTTGATGATGTGCGGCGTATCGCACGCTATGAGGCCGTTGATCATACCGGAGCCGCCGATCAGTCCGATCTGACTGATGGAGAGCGGGAGCAGCGGCCGCTTTACGCCGCTGTCCAGTTCGCTGCGCGCCATCATCTGCGCAAAGCTGTTGCAGCGCCGAAGCTGCTGCTCCAATTCCTTCTGGTTGAACCGCTCACCCTTGAAGGTGTTGACCTCTATCGGGTGATCCGGCAAAGCGTAGCGTTCTTCCGGCATCTCTGCAAGAGAGCGAATGGACATGGGTGCGGACGCAAGCTCCTCCAGCCAGAGGGTATCCTGCAGTTCTGTCCCCCGGGGCTTTCGGATGCCCAGCACCGCTACCTGCTTGAATTTTCGAAATTCGCTCTCGGTAAAGCGCCAGACGGAAAGATCATCAAAATTGTCCACAAGGATGCGGCAGATATCCGGCGTCAAACGGTAATAGGGAATCACATAGATCAGTAGGCCGCCATATGCCAACGCAGGCAGGCTTTCAATCAGAAAACGCTTTTCATGCCGGGAGCGTCCTCCGCTCTCATTGATGACCGAGAGATACGGCGGGTTAAGAAACAGCAGATGGAAAGCTTCGCGGCTGATGCTACTATGAAAGAAGCTGCCAAAGCCCACGCGGTGAAGCCTTGTCTGCGCTTCCTCCGCGCGGCTCTCGTCCAGTTCCACGCCATAGGCATAGCAGTTATTGCCCTGCGCCAGTTGTCGAAGTGCCTTGCCGCAGCCGCAGCAGGGGTCCAGCAAGTTCGTGGTCACACCCTCCGGAAATTTGATCCCCCGCAAAAGAAGAGCGATATTATCCGGGTCTGTTGGGTAATAGCCCAGCTTAATGTTGTTCATCAGCCGACCTACCACCGCAGCATTGGTCTTTTGTCCCACAGGAAGGGATGACGCGAAGCGGCTCAGCGCCTCGTAGACGCTCTTATAGCCGGTGCTCATCAATGCAAATCCTGCAAGGCCCTGCCGAAGCTGTCCGGATACTTTCGCAAGTGCGTATTCCTCCATTTCCATGAGGAAAAGCTGCACCTGTGCGAGTGTTTCCACCAAGGTTTCCCGCGTTCTACTCAGTTCCGCGTAAATATCCCGTGCCGCAGCAAGGTCGCTTTGGCGGCAGCGCTCAATCCTCGCCCGCTGCAAAACCATGCTTTTGGAGAGCTGGATGATCTTGCCTTGAAGCTGCGCAAGCTGATCCAGAGCATACGGCTTTTGCGCGGAAAGGTCAGGCAGCTCGCTCATAACGGCACCCATCCTTCCTCAAGGCACTCAGCGTCTCCAAAAGCTGCGGATATGACCAGGTTTTCAGGTCGCTGCTGGTGAGAAAATGATTGTATCCGCCTTTGAAGTCCCTGCTGCTTCGGATCGTCCGATAGCAAAGCACTTTCCCATCCGCGCATAAGCGCTGCTCGATCCACACCGCAATGCCTCTGTCCTCCCACATTCCATAAAGGGAGCATGTTCCCGACACCGCGATGCCGCCGCTGTTTGCACTGACTGTAACCTCGTGCAGTCCAAGATCCTTGGCAAGGGCGCGGAGGAATACCTTTCCCACATTCAAAAAAGCTTTCTTACTTCCATTGGGTCCGCTTTCCCTCTCGCCAAAGATGCAACCTAAATCAGTGGTCAGCAGCAGCGCAAGCTGCCGCATGTGACCTTCCTGCGATTTGATAGACATGTTGTATCCTCCTTTATTTCCGGATAAAAGAGGGCAAGGAACACGATCTGTTCCTTGCCTTCCGTTCGGGCGGCTCACGCCGCTCCCTTCCATTCTTTTTCGTGTCCCGCCGCCCGCAGCTCCATCTGCATACGGGCAAGGGGAATCCGCCGCTCATAATATGCCAGCAGGCGCAGTCCGCCGCCTTGCGTCGGAACACCGCGATAGATCTTTTCATAGAGCACAGTGCGACCGTGTTCCTCTACGCGGGTTCTGCTTTCCACTTTCACTTCACACATAGGCAGTTAAGCTGCGGGGCGAAGGATGCGCTCGTTTTCGAAATCGAAAACAGGCGCGTTTTCCTCCGGTGTCCCGGGAATCAGCTTGAGGGTATAACCCTGCTCACGTGAGAGCTTAAAGAGCCCAACGATACGGTTGAGTTCCTCATCCACTACATCTTCCTGCTTTTCTTCGACTTCCGGCACACTCTGGTCAGATGCAGAGAACTCCGCGCTCCCTTCATTCTGCACAGTTTCCGTGTGGTCTTCCTGCGCGGGCACAAATTCAGCATCCAGAACTTCAGCTTTCTGCCCGGGCGCTGTCAGCGCCGTCCAGAACGAGCGCAGCATGGAGGCAAAGAGTGTACCGAAGAGGGTGCGCTTTTTCGGCGTGAGATTCACGACCTCCTGCGCCACGACCTCATCCACCTCGCTGATCGCTGCCGTCAGCTTTCCCGTTTCCACATAGGCTGCGGAGAGGAAGCAGGATACGGCGGCACTCTCGGAGGCAAACACCTCCGGCGCCTGCACACGCTTGGCAATCAGGCGCTTGCAGATCACGGTGCCGCTTTCCACATCGTCGATGCAGACGGTATCCGCGTTGATGCTGCTGGCGTCGATCACGCCGCTTCCGGTGATGCTCTGCGCCTTGACGCCATAGGTCACATGAAGGCGGCCATGCACCACCAGATGCTCCGTTGTTAGAGACTCATAATGGACGGTTTCTCCCTTGGGAATGTAAACAGTTTTCATCTTGTATTCTCCTTTTTCTTTTTTAGATGGCTATGCCATCTTTTTTCTTTTCAAGCTGCCATTTCTTCTTTCAGCCGGACCGGCACCACGAGGGCAAAATCACTGCGTCCCGCAGCATCGATCACGATGGGAGCATGAGGACTGCTGAGATGGATGCAAACCTCCGCTTCTCCCTTAAACTGCTTCAGGGCATCCAGCATATGATAGAGGTCAAAGCCGAGAACCATGTCTCCGCGGCCCCTCACCTCAATGCCGGTTTCAAATGCTCCGCCGGACGCCGCAATGGAAAGCTGTTCGCCTGCAAAGCGCACATAAGGCTTTGCCGTGAGCGCAGAGCACTCCTTCAGGTAATTCAGTTCCCGCACAAAGTCAGCCGTTTTGACAGTCACGCTCTCCCGATACCCTTTAGGGATCACCGCATCCACGTTATAGGTATCCACGCCCTGTAAGCGGGCAAGCATACGCAAATTGCCGCTTGCAAACAGCACATGGCTGCTTCCGATCCGCACGGTCATATCTTCCTTGCCGAAAGCGCTCAGGTGCGCAAGCACATCGGCGCGCACCAAAAAAGGCTTTGGGAAAGAAACACCTTCCAGCGTATCGCAGGCAAGGCGGGTTCCATCCAGTGCGTAGACGCGATTCCCGCAAAACTGCACGCAGATCGCAGCGGGTCTTGCACTCACGCTTGGCTTTTCCGCAGCATAGCGCACACGCTCCACACAGGCGGAAAGCCTCGCGCTGCTTACTGAAAATGCATCGCCCTCCGGAGCCTGCGGCATATTCGGATAATCCGCTCCGTCGTAGACCTCAAATTCCGCACCGCGGCGTTCACAGCGGAGCAGAATCTTTCCGGCTTTTTTGCTGCCGCTCCGCGTTTCGGAAAATTCCATCGTCAGCTCACCGGCAAAGTGGGAACAGGCGCGCAGGATGTCTTTGGTTTTTCGGAAAACAAAGAACATATCATCGCCCGAAGCCGGGAGCTCTGCTGTAAGCCATGTTTCGAGATCTGTTGCCGTCAATGTGCAGCGCCCATTCTGAATCCGGAGACAGACCTCCTCCAGAATGGGTATTGCGCACTTTTTGAGGATTTTACTGATTTTGCTCATTGCATGGGAAAACTCTTTTGCGTCAACTACTGCACGACTCATGCCGCACGCCTCCTTGTCTGTTTTTCCAGCACCGTCTGCATCCGGATCGTTTGGGTGGAAAAATCCGTCTGCATGGCATTGTTTTCTCCATGTGTCAGAATGTTATAGACCATGATGAGCACAGCGGTCGCCGCAGTCACATTGGCCACAATACTCTGCGGATCTTCCTGTGCGGCTTCCGCACAGCTGATCTCCGAAGGGAACAGGTCGGTGTCCTTCAGCATTTCAGGATGAACGCCGCCGATGGATTTGCGGATCGTTCTTCCGTTTCTTCGCACGCCGCACACGACCTGCCCGGTGTACTTTCCGTTGCCGCTGTCGATGTAGATGAGTTCCTCGCTCTGATGAAAAGCCTGATGGCAGAGCTGCCGCGTCTTATTGTTATCCACGCAGCCCAGCAGCAGTACCATTTCCTTCGTCCGCTTGGTAGAATAGGGATTCAGCTCCCATTCCTTCGGCTCGATCAGCTCCATCAGATCCGGCAGCTTTTCAATGAAGTTTGGAACATACTCTGTCTCCATTCCAAGCACAGTGGAATACCGCTCTGCCAGCACGCGGGCTTTATTTTCACCCAAGTCTGCGGGGACAAAGTTCTGCCGGTCCAGGTTCTTTGGCTCGACAATATCCCCATCGCAGACAACAAAGCGGGCAGGACGATCCAGCATATGAAGCAGGCGAAACACATACGGGGCAACATATCCTCCTGTGCCGCCGGCTCCCAGCATGACCACCTTGACCGGGCGATCCGTTGGAAACTTCATAGGAACGCCTCCTCCAGAAGGTCCCGGAAGCTGCGCTTATCCGGCTTTTTGAATCGCTCGGACTTTCTGCTGCGGATACTTACCTGCGTCAACCATTCCTTGGGAAACGGCTGCTCCAATCCTTCCATCACAATATTGGGATCGATGGATACAAAGGAGTCGCCGCAGAAAATACGTGCTTTGACGTCCGGATAGAATTTATCAAGTTTTCCCAAAACGAGGTAGAGTCCTGTGGATCGCTCATCCTGATCATCTTTACCGGAGAAAAAGGCATCCATGCTGTTATGAGAGTGGATATCCGCGTAGCAAAGATACCGCTCTTCATCGTCATAGAGGCAGTCATGGAGATCGGCCTCTACTTCCTCCTTGCATACGCTCTGCTTGGGGACGTAGGCAAAAAAGCGTTTTTCCGCCTTGTCCCAGTAAATCTGGGCAAATGCTTCATTCTCCCCATGATCCGTCATAAAGGCGCGAAAAAAGGCGATGATCTGTCCCATCAACTCGGCGGGGATTTTCGGCAGAGCCGGGGAAAACCCGGCTCTGACCTCAGAGAAATCCACCACATTCTTTTTGGGGGCGATAAACTCGCCCTGCTCCATCTTGCGAAGCTCATAGATCCTGCCGTCGTTGGAGGGGATCAGGCAGATAACCTTATCCGAGTTGCGAGCCTCTTCCAAGGTGCCGAATTTCCCCTTATAAGCGGCATTCCCCTTGGTTTTCATTTCCACCTTTGGCTTTACATAGCAGCAAGGGGCTTTGTCCTTCGTTTTCTTGAGGGCGTCGAGAAATTCGCGGGAGCGTTCGATCATCTCCTTCATGGAAATGATCGTGGTCCCCTTGGGGTCTTTGACCTCCTTGCGAATACCGCAGTATTCCACGCTCCAGGATACTCTTTTGCCTTCCTCCAGATCGGTAAAATCATCGGACTTACGGATGCGCAGCTCCTCAAAGGTCATGGAGGGATCGTCGATCTCCTCTTTCACACCCTTGTGGTAGAATACCGGCGGCTTTTCCAACAAGCCTTTCTTGGTATTCTCCGCTGTTTTCTGCTCAAAGGCCGCGGCAATGGGATTCTCCGCAGGAGCTTCGACCGGCGCCTTGGCGATGGGTGCGGTTGTCGGCTGCGATGTTGCAGCAACTGCCGGTGTGATTTCCTGCGCCACGGGTGTCGGAGACGACGGAACGCTCTGTGCTGCCGCCGGAGGTGCAAACGGATCTCCCTGCGGTGCAGCGCTGCTGTCTCCAAAAATCGCGCTGATATCCAATCCTTCTTCTTCGGGGATCTCCTGAAAGGGCCACGCGCCGTTGCTGGGTTCACTCATAGTAAATTGCTCCTTTCGATTTTGGGACAAAAAAGACCGCAATCACTCCTATGAGCAATTACGGTTTCATTCTCGTCCTTATTACATTTCAAGCCGTTTGAGTTCGACGGTACTCGCAAGGAGCATGCCACATCTCTAAGCGGTAAAACCGCCATGAGCTGTGCAAAGGGCATACTACCTCCTTTCCACTCTTTCTTTCCTAACTTACTCCGCCCTAACTTACTTCGCCCTGAAATACAGCTTCATTGTAGCATTACGGGGAAAGACTGTATAGTTGGAGTTTTTCCATAGTAAAGAGAACGCTCTGGATATTGCCGGCTGACTTCACTCAGCCGGAGCCTGCAAATAATTTTGCGCATAAATCTTGACGGGACCCTTTGTCAACAGCACCAATTTGTCCCAAAGCAACCAAAACAAAATGCGCCTGTATAACACAAAGGCACACAGGCGCAAGAAATTACATATTCACTTAAAAGCTGACAATATACGATACTGCTATTGTAAAATCCGGTTTTTCCATTTAATGTCCATCCAGACGAAGAATTAGTTGTTGGCATATCAGATGCAGGCAGAAGGACGGATGGTGTCTGTCCGTGTTTATTAGCCCATGGACCATCGTTTGTACGATACCAGTAATGATAGTCGTAGTTTCCTCCCTGCTTACCGATTCTCATAACGATCATCCACTGATTGGAAGCAAGTGTAACATTCGGACCACTCACTTCCTTCCAACGGCCTCGGAAGTTACTATTGAGCCAAGTAGTCATTCGTGTCTTGGTGCGTGCAAGGGCTTGCGCCGTCGTGGTAGACTGATTCTGAACATAAAGATTGTCGAAGATTATAATGGTGGAGACCTGTATCAAAAGCACTTGTATCAAAAGCATAAGGGCATTTTAGTAGATACTTATGTCTATAGCGATGGGAGTCAGGTGACTGCATTCAAATGGGAGAAGCAATAGTATGTAGATGCGATCATTTTCAAGGCGAAGCCTTCGATTTTTATTGATTTGTCAAGTGTTTTTGTGAAAAAATATTATTTTTATAAATGCTTATCGACTTTAGACAGCAACCTACAAAATGTGGTTTGTATGGATCAGCTTTACCCCTGATTCAATCGCAGGAACAGCGAGAATCAGTTGGGAAAGGCACCTAAATCTTGTGCCTTGCTGAGTTAAGCCGATAAGCATATTTTTATATATCCCCCTGCGCTGAAATAAAAACGCTCAATCACCATCATAAGTGATTGAGCGTTTTGCGCGCAAACTTAATGACATTGCCTCTATGAGAGACAGTGAAATAAAACACTGTCAATCATGGAGGGAGCATTACTATGCCACAGAAGCAGAAATTAAGCGCAGAGGAAAAGTAACCGTCAAACCACCCCAGCGCATAGACATGCATGAGGCAATAGTAGCGGAACGTTGCGAAACGTTTGTATCGAAAGAAATGGCAAGAATGCCAGTTCCCTTGAAAATGGCAATTAGGACGGAAAACAGCAGGCCGGAGATCACCGGCGCTGGAATCGCAAATTTGCGAAGTACATGGGATCGGCGCACAATGGCACGTCCCGCAAAAATGACGAGTGCGGCAAAGCCGAGGCTTGTCAGATACTCAAATTGAAATGCACCGACCGCGCCATCAGCCCCGGGGGTAAAGGTTCCAAAGTAAGAGATCAGCTTATTCATCATATTCGCCCCTTTCAGGATCATTTGTTTGCTGTGCGGCTTTTTACTGCACGCGATATCCGCTCGCGCACTTTTCAAAAGCGTATGCAAGCCGCTCATCGGGAGAGGCAAAGGACTGCGGCTCAAAGCCTTCTGCCTTTTGGAAGGAAACGATGCGATTCGGGTGATCGATCCAGATCACACAGGTGTTCTGCGCAGAAGCTTCCGTTTTCATTTTTTCTCTCCGTTACACATAAGATTCATGATTTTTATAAAAGCTTGTCGGCTGTTGCCTGACAGGCGGCAAACCTCTCAGCTGCGGCGCTTTTCCCCTCGCGCAGCTCACAGTGCGCAAACTCCGTCGTCTGCGGCAGCAGTAGATCAAAACGCCCGATCCGGTTGATCTTCAGATGCAGCCGCTCCGCCGATAGGTCGAGGATATGCCCGCCCTGCGTTTTGTCGCTGCTCAGATAATGAAAATGCCAATCCGGTATGCAAATGCCGTCCACATACCGCGGGCACCAGACGGCGATCACATTGCCGCGGGTGTTTTCAAAGCAAAATTCGTTCCGGCTTTTCGCCGCCTCAGAAAGCACCGGGTAGGGCTTCCGGCAGCTGTTCCAGCTTTGCGTATGCATAGTCTTGAAAACGCCGCCGGCCTTGATCATATAAAAGAGATTGGGATTTCCCTGCACAAACGGCGCAAGCATCTGCTTGAGCGAGGTAAGATCATCGATGCCGTTCAGCGCTATCTCCGGGGCGTTTTCGTCAAACACCATGGCTGCGGCAAACGCCATGCTGTCCTCCGGCCTCATAACGGTGACCTCGCCGTCCGGCGCTGTCTTGTAGGCTGCGCCGTTTTCAAAAGTTATCACGCCGTCCAACGCTGTGCCGATGCCGACCCCGGTATCGGCACAGCGCAGAAGCTCCCGCACACTGATGACCGTATCGAAATTCCCAAGCGCCAGCGCGTTCCATGTAGACGCCTGAAACAGTGTTTTCACCATACTGCCATATCCTCCTCGCGAAAGGAAAAGGCGGTCTGCCTTTCCTGTTGCGGAAGGCAGGCCGCCTTTTCTATTGACTTACTCGATGGCGATCTTGCTGGAGGAGGTAAGCTTCTTCGGCTCCTCCTTCGGGATAAGCACGGTCAGCACGCCGGACTCGTACTTGGCCTTCACGTCCTCGGGCTTCACGTCGCCGACGTAGAAGCTGCGGGAGCAGGCACCGGAGTAGCGCTCCTGACGCAGCACGCGGCCCTTCTTGTTCTCTTCGTCCTTGTCGAGGCCCTTCTCCGCGCTGACGGTCAGGTAACCGTCCTGCACGTCCACATGGATCTCGTCCTTTTCAAAGCCGGGCAGCTCCACCGCAAAGCGGTAAGCCTTGGCGTCGTCCGTCTCGCGGATGTCGGTCTTCATCAGGTTTCTGGCGTGCTTGCCAAACAGCGGGCTGTGACCGCCAAAGAAGCTGCCATCAAAGAAATCATCAAACATGTTTTCACCATAGATGCTGGGTACCATAACAATTCCTCCATTCAAGATGAAATATGGGATTCCAATTTATGTGAAGCACGGCGGCGTGGTATCAGCCGCGCCGCAGCAGTGCCTGCCGATCAAATGTCCTTTGTTCTGGAAATGCAGGCGTAGACAATGGAACTGACGCCCTCCAGCAGAAATACGATGCCGACCGTCATGCCCATGGCCGCCACGCTGACCCACGGATCCATCAGGCAAATGAAACCGGCAAGCGTCAAAAGAATGCCGACTGCAAGGATCCATCCCCACGCGCGGACACCGAGGGCGCGCAGATCAAACGAACTGACGCACTGCGACACGCCGGAAAACAGCAGCCACAGCGTGAACAGGAACGGCAGCGACAGCATCGTGAACCACTGGTTGAAAAGCAGGAACAGCGACATGATCACCGTCAGAATACCATCGAGCAACAGCCAGCCGGAGCCGAGCATCACGCCGCTTGCCGCGGCAAACACCACGATCTCCGCAACGCCGGACAGCAACAGGAATATACCAAGCAGCAGCCCCGCCGAGAGCAGCGCCACGTCCTGATTGCACAAGCAATAGATGCCCGCGGCGATCAGCAGCACACCAGCTGCAACATTCAGGATACGCATGGACTTTGTACTCATAACGCCATCTTCTTTCTTTTTTCTCTTTCTGCTGTATAGTTTAGCTTTTTCTGCGGTAAAGACAATACGCCGCCGGTACAAGAAAAGAAATAGAGCTTGTGCCAAAAGCACAAGCAAGAACGAGAAAGTATGGACAGGGAAACCATTCGGACTTTAATATGTTTTACAAAGCTTCGATAGCATTGTTCATAAATTATGTGGTATAATTTTATGAATTAGAATATAAAGATTGAAATTGCAGGAGGCTAATTATGAAAAACAAAGGTTGGAAAATTCTTCAAATCATTCAACTTATTATTTTCTTATGCTTTAGTGCGTTCTTATTCGCAAGAACAGTAGATGGGCATGGAACTGTACAGACATTAGAAGTAAAGCTGATTAGTTTTGCTATATGGGCGGCTTTTTATCTTGGCGTCTTAGCCATAGAGTGGTTGATCTACGTTATTGTTCGACGCTCTAAAAAGCAAAATTAACATATGCCGATTTTTCTGTCACAAGTCCGGCAAGTTCTTCACCACACAGCGATTCCCCACATCAGTCAAGCTATGCTTTTTTGACAGCAATATCCCCGGATGGCGCATAGCCATCCGGGGATCTTTTTCAGGTATGTATCAGGAACTTCCACGGGATGATCACTTGGTGACAACCAGCTTGTCGTCCTCCACGGCCACGGCGTCCTCCACCTTGCTCTGGATGGCGCGGCGCAGGGGACGCGCACCGTATCTGGGGTCAAAGCCCTCCTTAGCAAGCTCCTTTACCGCCTCGTCGGAAGCATCCAGATGGATGTCCATGGTCTCCATGCGTCCGGCCACGGTCTTGAGCATCCGGCGGGTGACCTCCTCGATATCCTGCTCCGTCAGGGCGCGGAACACGATGATGTCGTCGATACGGTTCAGGAACTCAGGGCGGAAAGTCTGGCGCAGCTCCGCCATCACGGTCTCCTTGGCCTGAGCGTATGCTCCTCCGTTCTGCCGTTGATGCTGCTGCGATAGATGAAGCTGGCTCCTCATTTCTGCCGCAATTTTCACATTTCATAATCATCCCTCCGTGAATCTGTATATAAATCGTTCAAACTTTCCTTTCTGACACACAGTTTAGCTTTTCCTCTTGCAAAAACAAGAAGCTGCCGATACAATAAAGAAAAAACGACTTGTACCGAATGCACAAGCCGAAGAAGGAGGCAGACCATGGAGGAAAAACGCTGGGAGTCGTGCAATGCAGAGGCGCTACTGGAGGAGTTCTTTTCGCAGGATGATCTCCGGCAGTTAGCGCTGAGCACAGGGGAACTGCTGGGCTGCCCACTTCTGGTGCTGGACGACACCTTTCATATTGCGGCGCACCACCTGCCGCTCGGCTTTTCCGATGCGCTCTTTGAAACCGCCGTGCGCCGCGGCGAGATCTCCTATGAGGCCGGCGCAATCATCAGCAGAAACCCAATGCTCACAGCCGGTTGGGCGGACTATGTCCAGCTGGCGGACAGCCCCTATCGGCGGCGTTTTGCGCCGCTCGTCAGCGCGGGCGTGCGCCTCGGCTGCCTCATCTGCGTGGATACGGACGGACATTTGGAAAAGATCCCGCCGCAGACTTGGGAGCTGGTGGAGCACATCCTCGCCAAGCAGCTGTTCATGGAGGTGAGCCGTCAAGACAAGCCCTCCGAGACGGCGGAGGACATCCTCATGCACCTGCTGGACGGCGGATTTTCTTCCGCCGCGCACTTCCAGCTACAGGCGTCCGGCACTTACCTGGCGGATTTCCACCCGCTGACCTTCGCCCTCATCGATCTTGAGGCCTACCATAATGCGTACATGGGGAAGCGGCATCTGAGGGAGGAACTGGAGACGCAGATCCCAGACGCTCATCCGTTTCTGTACAAAGGCGATATTTTCCTCTTTCTGCACAGAGAGGGGGATGCGGACACGCTTTCCACGCTGGCAAAGGAGTTTCAGCTCAAGATCCTCGTGTCCGAGCCGCTGGATGAGCTGTTTGATCTCCCGGGGCTCTACCGCACGGCGCGCGAGGCGCTGGAGCTGATGACGGACGAGCGCTTTCACGGGGAGCCGGTCTGCTCCGTGGCGCAGCTGCGCACGCCGCTGCTGCTGAAAAATCTGGAGGGGCGCGGCGACCTAATCCCGATTGCGCTGCACCGCCTTGCCGCCCGCGACCGTGAAAAGGATACACAGTACTGTGAAACGCTCTACCATTACCTCACCTGCTGCCACTCGCTGAAAAAGACCAGCGACGCGCTCTATACCCACCGCAACACCGTGCTCTACCGCATCCGCAGATTGCAGGAGGATTTCGCGATCCCGCTGGAGGAGCCGTCCCAGCACGCCGACCTGCTGCTGGGCGTGTCGCTCATTTTGTTTGAGATCAAGGGGCCGGACTTTTTTCTGCGCGCGCCGAAAAATGAAGCATAAAACCGGCGCGATCACGCGCCGGTCAGATAAAAAAGGATGATATTATGAAGGAAAACAGAAAGCTTTTGAGAGAAGTCCTCAAGGACATCCGCCACGACATGACGGACGAAGAGGTACTGAACCTGCTGGCGGACAGTAAGATTTCCGAAAATCTCGCAGGCGAAAATGAAAAATACACCCTCGGCCAGCGGGCGGCAGACGCCATTGCTAAATTCGCGGGCAGCTGGGCGTTCATCTTCGCCTTCACCGGCGTGCTGATCCTCTGGATGGTTGTCAACACGCTGCTCGCGGCCAAGGCCTTCGACCCCTTTCCTTTCATTCTGCTGAACCTCGTGCTCTCGTGCGTCGCGGCCATTCAAGCGCCGCTCATCATGATGAGCCAGAACCGGCAGGAGGAAAAGGACCGCCGCCGTGCAGAGAACGATTATAAGGTCAACCTCAAGACAGAGATCATGATCGAGGATCTTTACGACAAGGTCAATGCCATCCTGGCCAGACAGACCGCACTGGAAAAACAGCTGACGGAGAAGGGCGAAAGCGTAGGGCAAAAATGAGGGAGGACAGAGCCGTCCTCCCTCATTTTTTGCTGTTTTTGCGCAACGCGGAATCCTCCTCCGCAAACCTGCGCGCTTTTGTTGAGATGCCTCTCCGGCGCGTAAAGCCCTTATACGTGCAAGACTCTATGTTGCTTTACAGCCGGAAGTGTTTTTTCAGCTTTTGGTTTTCCCCCAGCACGAGCAGTGTCATATCAGCGTCCAGCACCGTTTCGGGCGAGATGTTCACGTCGGTTTTGTTCTCCCGCTTCACACCGAGGATGTTGACGCCGTATTTTCTGCGGATGTCCAGCTCGCCGATGCTGCGGCCCTGCCAATCCTCCGGCACGGCAACCTCGATAATGGCGTGCTGCTCGTCCAGCTCAATGTAGCTGAAAATATGGTTGGCGGTATAGCGGATGGCCGCCCACTTCGCCAGCTGCTTTTCCGGGTAGGCGACCGCGTCCGCGCCGTTGCGCAGCAGAAATTTCGCCTGCACATCCCGCTCGGCGCGGGACACTACATACTTTGCCCCCAGTTCCTTGAGCAGCGACGTCGTCTCCAGCGAATTCTGAAAATTCCCGCTGATGGTGACATAGCAGACATCGTAATTGCTCACGCCCAGCGAGCGCAGAAAGTCCACACGGGTGCTGTCGCCGATCTGCGCGTTGGTGACAAAGGGCATGCACTCGTTGACGCGCTCCTCGTCCCTGTCTACTGCCATCACCTGATGGCCCAGCTCGTTGAGCTGCATTGCAAGATGCCGCCCGAAGCGGCCCAGTCCGATCAATAATACCGTTTTCATCGTGTGCTCCTTTCAGCCTACGGTAATTTTCTCCTGCGGATAGCGGGCGTAAGTCAGGTCATGCCCGGAAAACGCGGCGTAGATCAAGGTCAGTCCGCCGACGCGCCCGAAGAACATCAGCAGGATGAGAATGCTCTGCGACAGGACTCCCAGCTGCGGCGTCAGCCCCAGCGTCAGGCCCACCGTACCGGCGGCGGACGCTGTTTCATAGAGACAGGCGCCGAGGGGAAGCTCCTCCGCTGCGCTGATGGCCGCCGCGCCCGCAAAGGTCAGCCCCAGATACAGCAGCAGAATGGCGGCGGCGTTGCGGACGGCGGAGTGTTCCAATCTGCGGTGGAAGAGCTGCGGATCCTCCCGCCTGCGGAAGGCGGCAACGGCGTTGGCGATCAGGACGGCCAGCGTTGTGACCTTCATGCCGCCCGCCGTGGAGCCGGGTGCTCCGCCGGTGAGCATCAGCAAAATGGTGACCGCCTGAGAGGCATCCGTCATCTCCGTCAGATCCACTGTGTTATAGCCGGCCGTCCGCGGCGTGACCGACTGAAAAAGGGAGGCCAATATCCGCTCTCCTATCGGCAGGTCCGCAAAATCCGTCAGGAAAAAGAGGACTGCCGGGAGCGCGATCAGCAGCGCCGTCATGCTCAGAATGACCTTGCTCTGCATCCGGTAACGCCGCAGGTGCAGACCGTGCGTACAGACATCGTCCCACGTTAGAAAGCCGATGCCGCCCACGATGATCAGCAGCATGATAACGATGTTGACCAGCGGGTCTGCGGCATAGGCCGTCAGCGAGGGGTAGAAGGAATCCGTCCGCCCCAGAATATCGAAGCCCGCATTACAGAAAGCGGAAACGGAATGGAAAACGGACATCCATACGCCCCGCAGTCCATAATCCCGGCAGAAGATTGGCAGCAGCGCCAGCGCGCCCAGCAGCTCGACCAGAAAGGTCCCCTTGAGGATAAATCTCGTCAGGCGCACAATGCCGCCCACCGCGGGAGCGGAGATGGCGTCCTGCATGGCGCTGCGCTCCTTGAGCGTGATATTCCTGCCTGAGAGCATCAGAAAGGTCACCGCACCGGTGATCACGCCCAGCCCGCCGATCTGGATCAGCAGCAAAATGACCGTCTGACCAAAGGCAGACCAATAGCTGCCGGTATCCTGCACCACCAGCCCCGTCACGCAGACAGCGGAGGTGGAGGTGAACAGTGCCTCATGAAACGGCGTCCAGACCCGCTGTACTGTGGCGATAGGCAGCATCAGCACCAGCGCCCCCAACAGGATCACGCCCGCAAAGCCGAGGATCATGATTTGAAAAGAAGTCAGATGCCGCTTTAAGCGAAACACGGTCTCCGTCACATCACACACCTCCTTGAAACGATGGTACTCTCAATTTTCCGTACAGTATAACACAGCTTTTGCAATGTGTCTGTATGTATCTTGTAAAATTTTCAGGTGTGAAGTCCAGCTTTGCAGCCCAGAGGTGGGCTGCAAAGCTGCGGTTGACAGACTTTGGTGCATAGAATTCTCCGCGTGACCTGTGAATCTCTCCTAAATTTTTAGTGAACTCCACATTTATTGCATGGAACAATGCGGACCGAACACGTTCTGGATATGATTTTCTGTTCACTTGGAAGGCCGCCTTAAAAAATGTCATCATTTTCAAGGCGAAGCCTTAGATTTTCATTGATTTGTCAAGCGTTTTTTGAGAAATATTGTTTATATATGTCTCCCTGCGATGAAATAAAAACGCTCAATCACCATCATAAGTGATTGAGCGTTTTGTGCGCAAACTTAATGACATTGCTCATAGAGGGAGCATATCAATCGCCGTGCAGGGCTTTTTTATGTTCCTTTTCGATGTGGCTACTCTTTGGTGCAATTACAATACTCAGCGTACAGCCGATTCTTTTCTTCGGACAGTCTGGAATATTCCTCGCGCAGCTTGGCAAGGTCAGGGAGCTTGTCACCGACGCCCGCCGCTTTCAGCGCCCGCGCCGACGCTTCAAAGAGAATGATTTCGCGCTCACGTCCGCGCAGATACTTTTCCTTGTCATGGGATTTCTTGTATTCGCTATACAGCGGCTTTAGCTCTTTGTAGGTGGCGGTATGCTTTATCAGCAGCGCCAGATCAGGCAGTCGGTGTTCCGCCGTTTTCAGCGCAGCGGCAGTTTGCTCGTTGCTGTCCTGAAGCTCCGTGATCTTCTGCTCCAAATCGGTATAGTGGGAAATGCCGTGCTGGTCGAGAAATACCATTGTGCGGGCGGCGCGTTTCAGGTTTTCAATTTTTGCCCAGCGTTCATAGCCTGCGGATTGCTGCGCCTTGATGCAGTTTTCAATGTCAATCAGCAGCGACACGCCGCTGCGCTCCGGCTTCGGCGTTTTCAGAATGACCTTGCCCTTGATGCGTTCGGCTATGGCTTCCTCGGTGTAGGCTTCACCCAACGTCTTTGCACGGGTGAATCGCTCCTGACCGGGAGCGCGGAATGAGATATACTTTCCACGCTTGATTTCATACCCCTCGGCTTCCAGCCGACGCAGGAGGTCATCAAGGTCTTTGGAAATGGGAATGAGCCTGTCAATAGCAATTTTCAGCTTTTGCTTATAGCTTGTCCCTTTCCGCTGCGCGTCCCGTTCAGCGTACTGCTTGCCGCGCTCCGCGCCGGGCGTAACAACGGACAGCCCATTTTCTCGGCACAGCCTGTCGCTGACATGGCGGATCTGCGCATAGCTTTTGCGGTTGGAAATGTACTTCTTGTGTTCCGCAAAATCCACAGCACAGAAAATGATATGGTTATGGCAATGCTCCTTGTTGATGTGGGTAGCAATGACATACTCATACTTGCCGCCGAGGATTTCATCGGCAAGCTGCCGCCCGATCTCGTGGGCTTGCGCATAGCTGACCTCGCCCGGCTCAAAGGCCTGTATCAGCTGGTGAGCGAGATTGTTGCCTTTCTGCATGGCAAGCAGCCGTGTCTTCTCAAACTCAAGGTCCGCGGTTTCCACGGCGCAGCCGAACGAGGACACCAGCAGCTTATCGTCGGTCTTTGCCGGATCAACGATATAGTCAATAGCTTTTTTTAAGGTGCTTTTGATAGGATGGATCTTTGTAATTGCCATATCTCCGCCATCGCCCCCTTGATGTCCTCAATGTCCTGCGCATAGAGCGTTCCCGTAGCGTTCACGCGCTTCGCAATCTGATTGATGTTTGTGCCGATTTTTTGCAGCTCGGCGGTCATTGCTTTCACGTCGCTGTAATCCAGCCGGATTACATAGCCGTCTATGAGCATTTTCCGCGCATAAACGGAGAAGCAGCCCGTACCCATCTGCTGCATTTTACGCTCGATCATTGCCCGTTCCTCGGCAGTCACAGGAACGCGCAGCACGATATTCCGCGTTCGGTTTGCCATTTGTTCACCGTCCTTTCCGCTCCGAATAAGGGTTTGGGATTATCCCAACAAGCAAAGCACAAACAGGTGCTTTTTCGGGAGTGTGGCTACACTCCCTATGCTTGCTACGGTATCTCCCTCACTACTACAACGGCGGCACAGCCGCAATTTGGCAAACCGCAGGCAAACTTTTTCAAAAGAAAAACGCCATGAACCACCTGTTCATAGCGTTCCTTATACCGTATTCAATTTTCTCCCTCGTTGTCCGTCCTTGCGTCCAGCAACGCTTGCGCGGTTGCTGTGAGGATTTTGATTTCAGCGTCCGTCAGCTCATCCAACAGCGTTTCAAACTGCATCCGCTCCGTGGACTTGCCCTCCATAGTTTCACCATGAAGAATCTGATCCACAGAGATATGATAGCGGGACATCAGTTCTAAGAATACCTGTACGCTGGGATGCTGCCCCTTATTTTCGATGTTGGCAAGATAGCGCGGCGAAATAAACAGCGCGTCGGCCGCCTTATTCCGGGATTCTTTCTGCTTTGTGCGCCCAGCTTTGATTGCTGCACCATACGGCTTGAAGTCGATTTTCGCAACAGGGCGCTTTTCTTTTTTGCTCTTTTAGACATTTTCAATCACCCTATTACATTCTACTGTTCCCCTTTCTTTTGAAATATGTCTTGATTATTCAATGCAGTAGCTTAAATAATTCATATTACAGGAAGCGCTAAGCGGCGTGACCTCTTGCAAATATCTGAATAATGCAAAAACGCCATCTCGTGAAATTACGAGATGGCGTTTTTTGACGAAGCATGTATCGTATGTGAATACATGAAATGCGCACTTTATAGAACATATCGAAACGGGCGTACAATAATACGCAACAGCGATTGAAGGACTTGTTTGGTAGCTGAAACTTTTGGTGTTATATACAATTCTCCCGTAACTGTCACTCCGTCTGGTGATATGGTTTTGCCCTCGTACATCATCTGCTGTGCTTCATCCCGAAGTATAGCATTTAGTGCAGGACAGTCTATCAACAGCATCATTTCCGTATCCAGATAGGCACTACGCATATCCCAGTTAAATGATCCGATGATGCTAATTCGATCATCAATCAGAATCGTTTTAGTGTGCATGGAGAAGCTGCCGTTCCACTCACATATATCAACACCCGTTTCTAAAATATCATCCCTATGATTGAGATAATCAGCGCAGCCCCACGGATTTGCTCCACTCTGCGGCGCGTTGGTAATGACCTGTACCTGTACATTGTCGGTGACCTTTTTGAGTGCATTATACATAGCTTGGTTGCAGATCATGTATGGGGTTTGCAACACAATATTTTGTTCACCCTTCTGCATCAGCGTTGTCAAGGTATTCAGAAGCATCGGCTCCTTATTCCACGCAGTGCAATCACCACTTAAAAGTGCGACTTCATTTGTCTGGAGCGTTTCTGTCTCCCAGTTAATCGCTGTTAACTGTTTTGCGTCATTGATCTCAGTCCAACGTCTTGCAAGAATGGCAGTAGCTTTTTTAACCCTGTGATTCTCAGCCTCTGCGTGGAATGCACGGTTGGTATCAAGTAACCATATCCTATCAAAATATTCTAACAAGGTATTAGCGGACGCTGTTGTGAAACCGCCGTTGTATACGACTATATCACGATCTATGTTCTGACGTGACGTACCCCCACTCCCAAGGAATAAGTCGCTGGTGTTCCGCCCACCCATAAGATATGTAGATCGGTCGATAATCAAGTATTTATCGTGGCAGCGATAATTGACCGTCCAAAGTTGCGTCAGCCGAATAGGGTTGTAGAATTTGACCTCCACATTGTCGTGCGCTGCCAATGCCTGAAACACATCACTGCCGCTTAAATGCAGTTGCGCATTGATTCCGTCAATAATGAGCCGTACTTGTACGCCGCGCTCTGCCGCGCCCCAAAGCGCCGCGATCACATCTGTTCCACTGCTGTCGGCGCGGAAGTCAAAGGTTGAGAGAATGATTTCTTCCTGTGCCGAACGAATGAGCCTCAGCCTCCAAAGAAGTGCATCCTCGTTATTGTCAATCAAGCAAACTCGTTCAGACGTTGTTATGGATACTTCTGCCTGCGTATCACTCTTTTCATGTGTTCCAATCAGCGGAGGAATAATTAAAGAAACAAGTAGATATATCAAAAAGCATAATGACACACCTAAAACTAGTTTGAAGCATTTTATGCGAAAGGTTTTTTTCATGTTTGATTCGATTTCTCCAAGCAAATCATTTTTTCCTGAGTTGCTAATTTTATCTGCAAAATTGACTTATTTATGAGGACTATCATAATCTGCACGCGCTGGAACACAAGAGCAACTTTTTGAAATAACGTACCTTTGAGGAGTCTGGACTGGCTCCTCTTTTTTGTTGCACAAATTGTGCAGGCGGTGCTTGCACAATTATCAACCTAACATCTGCATTCCATACAATCTCGATATTGTCCTCCTGTTGTTCTGCGTTATGCTTTCTCCGTGCATTTTCGTATTATTTATTCTGCCATCTGACTTCGCCCTTGGACAGAAGCGGATAACAGATCAGCTGATCTGAATCCAGATTTTCCGCATGCATGTCAACCGCTGTGATCTGATGATTATCATAAGTCGTATAATAATAAATACCTTTTGCTGTATTACAACAGGACGTGTATATCGTGATCTCATATTTGCCTTCTGTCACCTCACAGCATCCACGCTGCTGATCTACGGATCCTAAGATATGGAAGAACTGGCTTACACTCTCATCCTCTTCTTCACCGGAGATCGAATTTAATTTTGTAAAGGCAACTTTCACAAATCTTGACTGGCTGGAAAGATCTCCAGGTATTCCCATTCCACCCATTCCTCTGCTATATGCATCAAGCTGTAATACTCCTGCAAAAGTACTCTCCGGCTGTTTTCTGGATACTCCGGCATAATTATTCAGTGCAAACATCTGACTCGGGAATGGTGGATTATTGGTAAGCACTCCTACCGGATTATCATATACATGCAGCCCATCTTTCATAGACTCAACAACGATACAGGAGTCTTTGTCTGCAATGATCCAGTGAAGCTGTGCTGTCGGCAGCTGTTCACTGAATGCTGTGCCTGTCAGTCTCATTGCTGCCAGCTTCTCTCTCGCCTCTGCTACAGTAGCACACTGTGTAAGGATCCATGGGATGAACTCGAACTGTGCCACCTGGCTGACTTCTGTTTCATCTTCCGGCAAAGCTTCTTCATATGCCGCATTGCCGACAAAATTAAGACCTGCCATTCCAAGGCCTTTTTCATTAACAGCATCATAATAAAGCGGATAACCTCCTGCAACAAATGCCATTCCGATCAAAGCATAATGGCTTTTTATCTTCCCGGCAAACCGGAAATCAAATTCGTAATTTCTTGGCGTTATCGTGATCTGTTCCCCATAGGAAAATTCATAATCAAGCGTTCTGCCCATATAAAAATCTTTTGTTTTGTAAGTTGCTGCTGTACACATATCGAACACCTCTTCTTTCTGCTATAATAGTCCTGCAAACAATCTCATAAACAACTGTCCGAGCCATAAATATGCACTCCGTCCTGTGCGGTACTTTTCGGTCACTTCCCTGCATTCATTCGAGGATTTTTCTTTACACAATAACTCCATATAATTACCGGAATCAGACAAAGCCGAAAAAAGAAAGAAGATTAGGAACCGTAATAATTCTATTCAAATTTTCTTTCTGATTCACTTCACTCTGCATGTACGGTCACCTCACTTTCCTTTTTTTAGGCATAAACCAATAAAATATAACACAAAATGCTAAAGCAAACACAACACCAAAAACATTTTGACTCACTCTAAGACTAACCGCTCCTTGTAGTCCATATGTCTCTGCAGCAATGGCTAAAGCACCAAATGTGTTAAATACTGCCTGCCAGCCATATTGTGCTGAAAATCCTACACCGATTCCACCAAGAATTCCTATATATGCATAGATTGACGAAGGAAGCAGAAAATATAATACTGTAAAACATATAACACCTGCAATATTTCCGACAATCCTTTTACGGACTCTGTAGTGCATATCTTCCATAGACGGCAAAATCACGGACATGGCCGCAATACCAGCCCACATTGCACGTGGCATATTACAAAGTTCTGCAATGCAAAGGACAATCGGTACGCATAAAATCTGACATATCTGCCATTTTGTTCTGGAAGAAGTGATATCAAATTCTTGTATCAGATCTTTCAGATTTCTTTTATAAGTTCTGTTTTTATGATTTCGATAAAATACGAAGCAGGTAAGTGCTGCACCTAAAGCCATTCCGACTAATCGCATCTGATAGCTTTTTCCCGTAACATCATAACCATATAGCAGCAGATACCCAAGAACCAATGTAGATTGATTAAACATGGATGGATTATGGCATCCGAACAGAATCAACACAGCCAGTGCCGCAATATTTAACAGCATTCCCAATACCGGTGAAAACTGATTTGCTAAATGCGGACATACAGTCATAATTACAAAGAACAAAGCCAAAAGCATCGTAGATTGTCCGGTGTGGATCCCCAGATCCGCATTCCTAAACACCATGAGACATAATAAGACTACTACACCTACAATGCTGTTCTCATTTCCAAATAGGATGCTGAAAATACTAACAAAGAAAAAACAAAATGCCATTGTAGCAGCTATCTTCACCAGATATACCCACATATGATATAGTTTTTCTTTTAGTGTTTCACTCTTTTTCAACAGGTTTTTAGAACCTGCCTGATTTAACTGCAACTCCTGATAAAATGTCATATAAATCCTCCCATCTTCTAATTTATCTTAAAACTAGATAATCTCATCTTTCTGCTTTGGCAGCTCTATAACAAATCTGCATCCACCATATTCACGGTTTTCTGCTTTGATTGTTCCTCCGGCACTATCTACAATCCGTTTTACAAGTGCAAGACCTAGGCCATTTCCTTCTGCTTTATGAGATCCATCTACCTGATAGAACTTGTCAAATATTCTGGATTTTACATCATCCTCTATTCCTGGTCCTTCATCTTCCAGAATGAACTTAACAGAATCCTGTTCTTGTTTCAGAAACATCGTAATTGTCCCCTTTGAAGGGCTGAACTTAATCGCATTATCTAAAAGATTTATCCAGATATGCATAAAAAGTCCTTCATTCGCAGTATATTTAACTTCCTCCAATTCTACCTGAAAACCAATTTCTTTTTCTGTCCATTTTGTTTCCAATGAAAGAACTGCCTGGCGGATCTGTTCATCCAGACGATATAAAGGAAGTGATCAGCCCTGCAATCAATGTATTGAAAATCAAAAGCCAGCCAATATCGTCAATAAACGCACAAACTATTCGAACGCCTGCTACATCATTGAGATATGTCTGTATTCTCGTCTGAGTTGCTTTGTACATTGGACAGCTCCGGTTTGCGGGTATGCAGCCGCCGTTCGATTGATTCGTGTAGAAGCTGAGATACAAGAGCCATTAACGGAATAAAGAAGATCATGCCAAGGACACCGAACAGTTTACCGCCCAGCAAAACCGCCAACAACGTCCAGAATGGGGATAGCCCTACACTGTTTCCCACGACGTGAGGATAGATGAACTGATTTTCAACAAACTGAGTTGCCTGATAGACGATAAAGCATAGGAGCGCCTTGTTCGGAGCCGCCAATAAAGTAAATAAAATGCCGAAAGCGCAGGAGAGAAATGCTCCAATATAAGGAACGAATGCAAAGGCGGCAGTTAAAACGGCTGTTAGCCCCGCATATGGAATCCCTGCAACAGAAAGCGAAAGAAAGATCAATGTTCCAAGAATCATAACCTCGACACACTGACCAGAAAGAAACTTCGCATAGGTGTCATGTGCAAGTTTCGAAATATGACAAATTCTATCTGCAACGGATTCCTTACAGTAGGCATACAGTGCCCGTTTGCTTTGACTGCTCAATTCACGCCATCCAATTAGCACATAGAATGTGATCACAAGTGAAATTGCAACATCAGCAATCGCAGATACCGTAGAGCCAGCAACATTGGCAACTGAGGAAATCACTGTGTTCATTTCGCTCGAAATGCTTTGCAGAATAGATTTCCAATCGAGCGCAGCAAAATGTGCCGACAGTTTCTCTGTGTCAATGCCGTATCTTTGCAATAAGCCGACCCAGTCAGGCCATTTTTCTTGAACAAGAGCAGCAATGCTTTTTACAGATGCAGTGAGCTGTGGAATCGCAATTACACACAGAAGAGCAATAATCGCAATAACACATATCAGCGTCAGTAACAGGCTTATCATGTCTATTTGCCGATCTGTAGCTTTAGTCAGCTTTCGTCGAAGCCTCTTTGCCAGTCCGCGCACGGGTACACTCAGAACAAAGGCCAGCAAAAGGCCTGATAAAATCGGAGCGAGCAAGCCAATACACGATTTTAGAAAGTTGGCAACATAGTTTAGATTGTTGAATGCCGCAAATAAGATCACCCCAAACGTGATTAGTAGAAGCGGTTTTTTGTAGGATTTATCCATGATTACATCCTCGTAAGAAATCGGTTTGTTTTATTATTGGGGAGTATCTTATAGGCAATCCACCAACCAAAGAAACAGACTGGCAATGCAGCGAGAACATCCATGATAGAATGCTGTTTCATAAAAACGGTGGAGAGACTGATACACACGGCGATTGATGTAGCAGCGATTTTCCATCCGACGCTTTGGAGCGCCTTGCAATCCCATAACCCAAACATCGCGGCAACGGAGCCTATTACATGAAGTGAGGGGCAAACATTTGTATTGGTATCGAAACTATAGAATAATTCAATAAAGCGTGTAAGTAGATTATTGCGTACAAATGCTTCTGGCCGCAAATTTTGGCAGGTTGGAAAGAACAGGTAAAACAAAACCGTGATCGTATAGGTGACTATCACAAAATACATCATACGCCGAAATGCAGGTACATCGACGAAAAAAGTATAAACCAACGTACCGATTAGAAAGACAAACCAAAATAGATACGGAATCAACGCCCATTCACAAAATGGTATTATATCATCGAGTCCACAATAGACGGGATAGTAATTTCGTTGCGGTTGCAACCGCTCAAGAAACAAAAACAGCAAGCCGAAAATTGGCCAGTAAAGCAATAGCCTGACGTGAGAAAATTCAGGTGTATTAAGTTTATGGATGCGGAACTCACGGTAATTAACTTCCGGCTTTATATGATTACTTTGCATGACTGTATATCCATTCATAGATTTTATCGGCTGCCGTACATTCCGTCTGCGACCGCATTGCCGCGCGCATTTTAGAAAGAAGCACTGGGGCATTTAGCGTTTTTATTGTGGTGTCTGCGATTGCTTTTGGCGTATTGGCTGTAACGGCCATTCCATTACGCAGAAAAAAATTCAGATTATGTGTCTCGCAGCCAGCCACTGCATCGATAAGCACCATTGGTAACTCTGCCGCCATTGCCTCAGATGTACTTAGACCTCCGGGCTTTGTCAGGAATAGGTCTGAGGCTTGCATGAGCTGCGGCACATTATTGACGGTTCCCAGAACATGAACTTGAGAATACTTTTCTGTTCTTTTTTGGAGTTTTTTGCGTAAATCATCATTTGTGCCGCATACAACACTAAGTTCTTGTTCTGTTGTGAGGTAAGGGCAGAGATACGATATAATCTCCTCCATTGGACCGCAGCCCATGCTACCGCACATCATTAAAATATGCTGATGAGCAGGAGAGATTCCGGCGTTGGCTTTTCCTGCTTCTTGTGACACACGCTGGTAGAATTGCTGCCGCACAGGGATTCCACTGGCGATCAGCTTTTGAGGTTGAAGTCCACATTGTTCAAACTCACCTAACAGCGAAGTGGACGGAATGAAATACCAGTCCAGCGCAGAATCCGCTGTGCAGGGAGCGCAGGTATAGTCTGTAGAAATGTGGCTCGTTACAAGCTGTAAGCATGGGTGCTGTCGGCGCATTTCTGTCAACGCCAAGGCTGGGAATACATGAGTACAGATAATATTATCATAGCCTGCAGAGCGGATGTATTGATACATCCGCTCTGCGCCGGAGGAAAGTAGCTTATAGGTCGGCGTTCCCTCACAAAAAATATCTTCGTGAGATTCCGCACGCTGATACCCAGCATCAAAAAGCCTTGGAGCATGGCGGTAAATTCGGGTATGCCAATTAGAAATAAACGTGGATGCTTTTTCTGAAATAAACTGCAAAGAATCTATAATATTGCAGATTTCTCCGCGAGAGTGGTAGGCTTCCTGAACTGCTTGCGCACAGGAGTTATGCCCTGCGCCAGTGTTGCAGCTTAGAATTAGTGTTTGCATTTGAATCTCCTATTTTTTCCTTTGCTGCATAGCAAACAGCTTTTGCAGGCGTGGGCGATTATAGCGCTGGACAACAATAAACGGCAAATTACCCAGCACAATGTAGATAATCGTTATACATACCCCGCCAACACCGGACCATATTTTCAGCAGTCCAAGACCGGCGATAGACAACAGAATATGTGTCCACTCTGCCACGCAAGTTTCTTCTATCATGCGCGGCAAGTTCTCATAGTTTTCCTTTGTCAGTTTCTTTTCCGGCATGATTTTAACGAATATGCGGCTCATATCGGGGATCTTTGCCTGCCATTTCCGAACATGAAGCCGCTTCCATAGTTTTTGCTCTGCCGGGTGGCAGACCCAAGGAAAACGATCGGCGTGAAACCAATGCTTCGGGATCAAGCGCCCCACTACAAAGGAGAGAACCCCTAACGCCGCGATATATAGCAGACACATAAGAAAATGCTTCATAAAAACCTCAACATAGCGGTGCGAAAATACGAAGGACACCATCTACGACCCAGCGGCGCGAATAATGTTTCATATCATAGGGCTTTACCTCTTTACATTTTGCCTGTGTAGCGATGAAATCGTCCTTTATTGCTGCAATAATACTGGAACGATAAAAGAACGAATTGTTTTCAAAGTGGAGAAAGAGACTGCGGTAGTCCAGATTGACAGTTCCTATCGTCGCAACTTTGTCGTCTGATACAAAGCTCTTTGCATGAACGAAGCCGGGAGTATACTCATAAATCTTGATGCCGCCAGTCAGCAACACCTGATAAAAGCTCCGAGACATACGGAAAATCAGCTTCTTATCAGGGATGCCGGGCATAATGGTCCGCACGTCTACACCACGTTGAGCAGCGGAAATCATTGCATCCATCAAGTCATCGCCAAGCATAAGATACGGTGTAAAAAACCATGCGTAATCCGTGCTTTGAGAAAGCAAGTCAATAAAGAGCTGATTACTGGTAGCTTCATGGTTAAGGGGCGAATCGTAGTAACTAAGCACATAACCATCAAATGTGTGCGGCGGCGCAGGATACCTTTTGGGATATGTGGGCATTGCAAGCTGTCCTGCTTCTTTTTCCAGCGAAAATGCGTTCCAAAAGGTCAAGAACATATGGGTAAAATTTTTTACTGGCTCACCAGTAATCCGAAAGCCTGTGTCCTTCCAGTGTCCATAGGGATGTTCCAAATTGATATACCGATCTGCTAAGTTGATACCTCCGCTATAAGCAACTTCGTTGTCAATAATCAGCATTTTGCGATGATCGCGATAGTTTGCAGTTCCTTTTAAGGCAAGGAAAGGATTAAAAGGAATACATGGAATGCCTTTCTTTTTCAGTTCACGGACATTACTGAAATTGAACGAAGAAATACTGCCAAGATCATCGTATATCACACGTACATCAACGCCCTGCTCCATTTTTACTTCCAGTTCGTTCACGATTGCGTCCCACATATGCCCCGGCTCAATAATGAAGTATTCTACGTAAATCGAGTTTCTTGCATTTTTCAAATCGGCAAGCATATCAGGGAACATATTATCGCCCAACGGATAGTAACGAACCTGCTCAACTGCACACATCGGATATTGCGTTTTTTCTTCCAGCCACCGCACTGTTTGCCCCATGCGTTTTTCGCCGTCAAAGGGCGCTTCTTTTATTGGAAGAGGCTGCGGATTGCAACTCTTTTGAACTTGCTGCAAGCGCCTTTTTAGAGGGCGGGCCGTCCGTTTATTTCCAAAGAGCAGATATAGTAACGCTCCTACCAAAGGTAGTGACAGAATAACCAGCAGCCAAAGCAATTTATAAGCGGTTTCATCTCTCTTTATAATAATAAATACCACCAAGAAAAACGCTGCAACGGAAAGCAGTGACACAATAATCGGTGCGTAAGGGGTCAGCCATTTCATCAACAGCAAAAGCCAGAGCGATTGTAAAGCCACCGCTGGAATAATTGTTAGAATGCGTCGAATGATTTTCCCCATATGTTTACCCTCCTCTATGCTATTTCTCCTCCGAAGATGCTTCCCAATCGCAAACTATTTGTGCCATTTCCTGTGGGGTTTCTTTATAGCCTCGTAATACCCACGCATTCATAAGCCCAAACAATCCATATGTAATAAATTGGATAAAGTAGTGCGTTTTGGCATCGGCATTAGCGACAATGGATGCCGCTTCTTGTAAATAGAAGTTTAGAATCACATATTGGCGATCAGCTGAGTAGAGCAGATCACAAATAGGACGAGTGGAAAGGCAAAATTCAAAAAACAGCCTGATGCCGTCATAACTACCAGTGGCGAAGTTGGTAGCACCGTGTTCGTCGGAAAAGCGCTTCCACAGACATGTGATTTTGAAAGACAGAACTTCATCTTTACTTTTGAAATAACGGAAATAAGTGGAGCGACCTACATCTGCCTTGGCAGTCATCTCCTCAATACTGATTTTTTCAATGGGTTTTTCTTTCATTAGTTCCAGCAACGCTGTACCCATACATTCTTTCAGATAGTCTGTTGTAGCCGTTGTCCTTCGCATAAGAAACGTCTCCTTTAATTGCGTATCATTGAAACAAGGATTGTCATTTGTTCCACTTTCGCTCGGACTATTGACAACGCCTGCTTCTGTGATATTCTAGCATCTATGATACTATCGTCTCATTTATACTATCATTTGTTATTTGCCCTGTCAAGCTAAAATGCGAGTACGACGAGCAGAAAGGAAAACTATGGGTACGATTTTTTCCCGTGTAAAACTCAGCGGAAAGCATGTGGCCGCCCTCTTGGCGCTGATGCTGCTCTCCGCTGTGACAGCCATGCTGCTGCCTACTGCCCTGGCCAGTATGATTGACATCGGAGTGGCCGGAGAAAACCGAAACACCATCCTAATCATTGCGGCGGTGATGGCAACCCTGGCCATTCTGGGCTGTCTTTTCAACATGGCAGCCACGGTGCTGTCCGCCAAGGTGTCCACTAAATTTGCCGCTGATTTGCGGCGTGAGATATTCCATCAGGTGCAAGATTTTTCCGCCGCTGAAATGGAGCGGTTTGGCACCGCTAGTCTAGTGACCCGCAGTACCTCCGATGTGACCAACATCCAAATGTTTCTCTCATTGCTGTTGCGGCTGGGGGTGACTGCACCGCTGATGGCGGTGGCTGGGCTGGTACTCTCTTCTCTGACCGGCGGCGAACTCAGTTCCGTGCTGAGCTTGGCCATTCCCGCCCTCATCATTGGCGTAGGTGTCATTCTGATTTTTGTTTCCCGCTACTCGGTGACCCTGCGGCAGCGGATTGACCGACTGAACAAGATCTTTCTGGAAACACTGGAGGGGGTACGGGTGATTCGGGCTTTCAATCGGCAAGGGAAAGAAATGGAAAGGTTTTCCCAAGCCAATGGAGAACTGGCCTCCATGACCATTCTCTCTGGGCGGGTGACCGCACTGCTGATGCCGGTGATTCAGGTGATCTTTGGTGTGACTACAGCAGCGGTCATGGGCATGGGTTCCTGGTATGTGTCCGCCGGGGAGATGGCAGTGGGTGACCTGGTGGCCAACAGCCAGTATATCAGCATGATCCTTGCCGCTATCATGATGCTGGCATTGGTCATTATGCTCTTTCCTGTGTCCTATGCCTGCGCTAAGCGCATCGCAGAAGTGCTGAATACCGAGAGTTCCATCAAGGACGGCAGATACAGTGCCGCCTTGCGCAAAGGCCGCGCCTGTGTGGCCTTTGACCATGTGACCTTTACCTATCCTGGGGCGGACGAACCAGTGCTGAAGGATGTTAGCTTCGAGTGCCGGGCCGGGGAGGTCACCGCCATTATCGGGCGCACCGGTTGCGGCAAGTCCAGCATCCTCAAGTTGATCCCGCGGCTTTACGACGCCACGGTAGGCCATGTCTATGTGGACGATATGAATGTAAAACAATATAAATTGAACGAGCTGCGGGATCTGATCGGCTATATCCCCCAGAAGAATGTACTCTTTTCCGGAGACGTGGCCTCCAACCTGCGCTTTGGAGATCAGGACAGCAGTGAGGAACAGTGGCGGCAAGCGGCCTACGTCGCCTGCGCCGACGAGTTCATCGAACAGAAGCCGGACGGCTACCACGCCGAAATCGCTCAAGGCGGCACCAATTTGTCCGGCGGCCAGCGCCAACGCATGGCTATTGCTCGGGCTGTCGTAAAAAAACCAGAAATCTACCTGTTTGATGACAGCTTTTCCGCCTTGGATGTGAAAACAGATAAAACACTCCGCATGCGCCTGCGGGAGAGCATGGGGGATTCCACCATGCTCATTGTGGCTCAGCGGGTGGGTTCTATCCTGGATGCTGACCGTATCTTGGTGATGGAGGACGGACAGATCGTGGGGAGAGGCAAGCACCGGGAACTGCTACATACATGTCCGCTCTACCGGGAGATTGCTGAATTGCAGCTGGGAGAGGAGGAAGTGAAACATGAACTGGAATGCGTTTAAACGGCTGTTCCACTATCTGGGACGGTACAAGCTCCGCCTGATTCTAGTGATGATCGCCGCTGTCCTGAGTACCCTGTTTACCGTTTTGACCCCAGCGGTGACGGGCGGCATCACCTCGGAACTGTACGATGGCGTGGCAAGCGGCTCCTTCGACTGGGAAACGATCGTCTGGCTGCTCGTGACGCTGATAGCCCTTTATCTTGTGGCCCAGCTTTTCGCCATTCTCCAAAGCTTCAGCATGACTAAGCTGACCGCCTGCGTTATAGAGACTCTGCGGGGTGATATTGACCGGAAGATGCACCACCTGAAGCTGGACTATTACGACTCTCATACCCAGGGGGAAATCCTCAGCACCATCACCAACGATGTAGACACGGTGAACAACGCCCTGAGCCAGAACCTGACCCAAATCGTCACCCAGGTGGTCACCGCTGTGGGTATCCTGGTGATGATGTTCACAACCAGTCCTATACTGACGGCCATCGCAGTGGCTATGGTGCCGGTGTCTCTGCTGGCCTCTCTAGGCGTTATGAAAACGGGAGCCATACACTACGCCCGGCAGCAGGAACTCCTGGGACAGCTCAACGGCTACATCGAGGAGGTGTACCAAGGGCAGGAGCTGGTGTCGGTGTTCAACTACACGGATCGAGCAAAAGAGGAGTTTGATCGAATCAATGGGGAACTCCAGCGTACCGCTCAGAGTGCCGAGATTGCATCTGGTAAGGTCACTCCAATCACCGACCTGGTAAATAACCTTGGCTACGCTGTCAGCGCCCTGCTGGGATGTCTGTCCGTATTGCGTGGTGAGATGCGGATCGGCGACGTGCAAGCCATGCTCCAGTATACCAAGCAGTTCTCCCAGCCCTTCACCAGCATTGCGGGGATGGCGGGCAGTTTCAGCGCAGCGTCCGCTGCCGCAGGGCGCATTTTCGCTCTGCTGGATGCCTCGGAAGAGACACCAGACCCTGTTCCCGGACTGATGCCTCAGGTCAGCACGGGCGCGGTGGAATTTCGCCATGTGTCCTTCGGTTACTCCCCGAAGCACCAGCTGATGCATGATGTGAACATCACGGTGAAGTCCGGTCAGAAAGTGGCCATCGTGGGCCCCACCGGGGCTGGCAAAACCACCCTCATCAATCTGCTCATGCGGTTCTACGATGTGGACGGCGGTAGTATTTTAGTGGACGGGGTAGACACCAAGGAAATGACCCGTCACGAGCTACGGGATCGCTTTGGCATGGTGCTCCAGGATGCCTGGCTCTTTGAAGGCAGCATCCGGGACAACATAGCTTACGCGCAGGACAATCTGCCGGAGGAAAAAATCATCGCCGCCGCACGATCCGCCAGCGTGGACAGCTTCATCAAGACCCTGCCAGGCGGTTATGATTTTGAACTTTCCACAGGGGCGGAAAATATCTCACAAGGTCAACGCCAACTGCTGACCATCGCCCGAGCGATGGCGTCTGACCCGGAAATCATGATCTTGGACGAGGCCACCAGCAACGTGGACACGCATACGGAGCAGCTTATCCAAAAAGCACTTGCAAAATTGATGCACGGACGTACTTCTTTTGTGATTGCCCATCGGCTTTCTACGATTCGGGATGCTGACATGATCCTTTACATGGAACATGGTGATATTCTTGAGCATGGCAGCCACGAAGAGTTAATGGCACAACATGGAAAATACGAAGCATTGTATATGAGTCAGTTTGCACAGTAATATTACAAACGTTTAATTGGCTGCTTAATTGCCATTTGATGAGAAACAAAACTACTATCAAATACTGCCCCGTCCGGGGAAAGAAAAAAACCGTTGGACGGGGCAGATGATTTCCTGCGCACATTTAGCTCATTATTCTGTCGGCGGTTTTGATGGACTCAGGGCCGCCGTTTCTTTGCGTTAACACAAACCAATGACGACTTGCAGGGACACGGCAACCGATGGGAGGTTATTTTGCCGTGTCTACTTTACTATTCTATTTCTCCTGTGATCTGCACCAGTCAAAAAAAGTTCGTACCCGCCGTCGGGGTATTCTGGGTATGAATATGAACACAGAAATCATGTGAATAGATTTTATAATTCTTCTACGCCTGTCTGCATTTTGCAGACAGGCGTTTTTTGTCGTTTTCTTGGGTTTTGTGTCGGCTGCCGATCACCTCCTGTATCTATCCCTCGCAACGCAATGATGAAATAGGAGGTGCAGCGCATGGATTCTTCCTAAAGAATTTTTTCAAAAAATTTTCTGCGCGTTTGCCAGAACGCACGATGCAGACCGTAGTAGTGGCGAAAGGGGAAGAAAACCGTATCACCCGCCTTTGCGGACGCGAAGGCGGGTGAATACATGAAAGGGCGCATATAATCTTGGGCGCATCAATGCGGAACACGCAAAGTTGGCGGCATTCTATCCAAGGCAAGAGGAGCGAAACCCAGCAACAAAGTACTTAGGTTTGCAGTTAAAGCTATTTTGGTGGCTTGAGGTTAATGGTGGACTCAGCACACAAGAGAAAGTAGATACCCTATATGACATGATAACAGCAAAAAGCGAATTGACAGGCACAGACTACGAAAGCATAGCCAACCGTGAATTGACACTCAACACGAAAGGCTGCTTTCCCAATAAGGTATAACAAAGAACAACTGTTTTTGCTTTTCGCTTTCGGTATAGGTCAATTGCTTTGTTTTCAGTTATAGTAACGATTAAATATCTCGTTTGGGGACTCTTTGGATCATCAATCTCATCAATTATTTCTATTATCTTTAAAAAAGCGTCATGAACTATATCCTCAGAATCCCGTGTATCTCCCAGCACGCTATTTGCCGTATAGAACATCAGGCCTTTGTACCGCTCATATATGACCTCAAATTTTAGTTTCCCCTCCGGAGAGTCGATTATAGCTAGATATATGAACATAGAACGATCTCCCTTTATTTTCACCATAAAACATAATCCTGCTATTTTGTTTACTATATCCAATTGTTCATTTTGGGGTACTGAGTTTCAAAATATCGCAAACAGCTGCGGAACACTTTGATATGCTCCCAATAAGACAGACAAGGAAATCACAGCGGAGAGAGCACAGATGAGAAAGCGGAAAGAGCTTGCATCGGAAGAAAAGGTCTCTCTGGTGGAGGAATACCTTGCAGGACGGCTACGGATGCGGGAGGCAGCGCGGGAGGCAAGGTTAGGCCATTCCACCATGGAAAACTGGATCAGCCGGTATCGTTCCGAGGGTGCTTCCGGGCTGCGGGAAAATGGAAACCAGGCCAAGTGTCAGTACAGTTGGGGAGTAAAGCGCAGGGTGGTGGGGGAATATCTGTCGGGCCAGGGCAGTTCTATGTCCATTGCGGAAAAGTATCAACTGTGCTCGGAAAATCGGGTATTGGACTGGGTGAAGGCGTATCATGACAGAACCTCCAGACAAGAGACGGGAGGTTCCGTCATGAGAAAAGATCACACCGTGGAAAAGCGGTTGCGGGCGGTGCCGGCCTGTTTGGATGGCGGTAAAGTCTTTGAGAAATTGCCCTGGCCCACCCTTAAGAATTATATCACATAATATTCAGTTACAGTAGATGACAAATGCTGATATTTTTAAAAATGCTTATCGACTTTAGACAGCAACCTACAAAATGTGGTTTGTATGGATCAGCTTTACCCCTGATTCAATCGCAGGAACAGCGAGAATCAGTTGGGAAAGGCACCTAAATCTTGTGCCTTGCTGAGTTAAGCCGATAAGCATATTTTTAAATATAAGTAGGGATATTATTGCGCTATGTAGGGACAGCCACAGGCTGTTCCCCTTTTAATAAGTCGGTGTGCCGTACCCGTAAATCTCATAATGGCCTATGGCATAGCGATTTTCCCGGCAACTATCGCCAGAGTTTCCTTCCACGGTATAGACAATCCCGCCATCCGCCTTTTCCACAATGCCTACATGGTCCGCAGCTCCGTCCTGGCCTTCGTCCTCATCATCCCAATCGAAAAAGATCAGGTCGCCGGGGCGCGGCTCATAGCTGTGGTCCCGCCACAGTCCTCTCTCCCGGAACCACTGGAGGCCGATGGAGCAGCTTGCGAACCTTGGGATGACGCCGGTGTCCAGATAGCCGCACTCGTTGGCGCACCAGGAAACAAAGCAGGCGCACCAATCCACCCGGCTCTCGAAGCCATACCAGGACCAATAGGGCCGACCGCCTACATTGCCGAGCTGGGAGAGAGCCACCGTTACGATCTCCCCATCACCTGTGCCAATGCCGTATAGTAGTAAATTCGTAGTAATTTGAGGGCCTTGTTGTCAGGAAATGCGGTGTAATGCGCTGTTTCACAGGGTTTTGCCAGTTCTCACAAAATATTTTATCCCAAATCTTTTGCTAGATCGGCGGAGAAATATCTGGGCCGATGATGGCTGGGCGCTTATGGGAGATGTACAGAGACGATGACAAATAGACGCACAAGGCGGGAACATCTTCAATGATGTTCCCGCCTCTACTATTATGAGTGTTGCGATAGAAAACCATCGCCTTTTTCGTTCCTCTCAACCGTCCAGGACCGTTTTCTGCCGGTAGCACTCCGCAATATAATCGCGGGGCTGATAATAGAAGGCAGCATTATAGTCCGAAAGCAGACTGTCGATCCAGGAGGTAAAGACCTGCAAGATGGTTTCTACGATGTTGTCCTCATCGGACACATCCTCGATAAGCCTTGCATAGACCTTTCCCATCGTCCACACATCGGGGACTGTATATCTTGCCTCAGCAAGATTGTCAAAGTCTCCGCCTTGCAGTGAAAATTCCGTGATCACATCGTCCGCGACCTTTTCGATCGGCTCACAGTGCAGAATGTCTGCATTGCGGTAGAGCGTCTGAATGCCGGCCTCGCCCAGTTCCGCAGCCACCTTACCGCGCCGCATGTGAAGGGAGCGGCCAAGCTGTTCGATCAGAGAACAGGTGAAAAAGAGCGCGTCATTGTTTCTCTTGCACATTGGCGACATAGCTCCTTTCAAATTTCAGTGCAGCGAGAGCACGTGCAGTGTGGAAGCTGATCTGATGGGTGGGATACTTGAATTTTGCCAACTCCCAGAAAGCAGCTCTGGAGATCTCACCATCCAAAAAGCTCTGCACATAATTGAAGATGGTATCGTCCGCCATCGGGCCTTCCACCACATCATAGTCATGGGGAACTCCATTCCGGCATGCCGCAATAAAATCCAACCATTCATCGCTCATTTCCGGAAAGCACTTGATCTTGAGCTCGGTCTGGTCATCGAAGGAATAGACATTGACAACCCCGGCTTTTCCAAAGCGCGTTGCCCAGCGCAGCGCCTGCTGTTCATAGGAGGTGCAGTAAAAGCCCCAGTAAAAATCCTTATGGAATTTTTGAATGCGGATCTCGGGTTGTTCCACAACCACTCTGCTTCCATGGTAAAGAGTCTGCATAACCGTCCTCCTTCATCTTTATATTTCATAATATTATAGCCTGTTTCCTTTCTGCGCGCAACCAATATCATACGCGATCCAACACAATTTCCCAGACGATCTGATCCCCGGTCAGTTCACTGGTGCGGTAAATATTCTGGCAAAAGGGTTTCAGGCTGAAATCCATGCCGGCGTTTCCCTCATCCAGCAGAATCCCTGTGACGGTGAAGCGAAGCTCTGATTGCGCCTTTTGCAGCATCTCCACACAGGTTTCTGGCAGTGAACACTCACCGTCCGTAATAAACGCGATGTCAGCATTTTCAAAGCCGCCCTCCCGCATAAGGCGTTCCGCCTCCGCAAGCGGCGTTTGAAAATCCGTGCCGCCGCCCAAGAAGGTTTCCGCCGCGTGCAGCTTCTCTTCAAGAGAAGACTGCCCGGGAAGAAATACATCCGTTTGAAAGCGGCCGGGGCCAGAGAAATGAACAAGAGCGAATTTTCGTCCCTCGCTCTGCGCGATCTCCAGCAGCGTCAGGGCAACAGCTTTTCCCCACGCGGCCAGATCTCCCGCAGTGGAGCCGGATTCATCCAGGCAGCAGATGATATCACCTGCGCCCTTATAGACCGGCTCCCGCCGGCGGTATTGCTTAATCTGCCGGTGCTGATACTTCCGCAGGAACAACGGCAGCGTTTCCGGCACAGCAAGCATGGCAAGCTCGGAGGTTAGTGCGCGAGATAGATCATTTCCCAGCTCCAATGCATATTTTTCTCCGCGGCCATAGGCATAGCCATTGCGCTTGCCCTGCGCGAAAATTTCCCGGAAACGCCCCAGATAGCGGGAAATGTCCCGCAGCGTTTTACTATCGCGCACACGCTCCAAAAGCGCCGCATTCGTGTCTGTCTTCCGCATATCACCGGGGGCGTCACTCCATGCGCCGAGGATCGTCTGTACTTCTTCCGCCCTTTCCGCGGCAGCAGACACCGCACGGGCGATCAGCGCACCGGCTTCTGCCTGATTCTGCGCAAGGCCGGCGTCAACGAGCTTATTGACCGCATCTGCCTGCCGCCGTTTGCTCTCGGCGTCATTAGCGGCTTTTACCACAGCGGCACTCAGAGCCGGATCGTCCTGTGGAGTCCCACGAAGCTGCTCCAGCAGTGCCGCGAGCTTGTCCTCTGCGGTTTTCTCTGCTTGCTCCAGCTTTTCCAGCGTCTGCACAGCACCGGGTTTTCCGCCTAATTTGGACAACAACTCGTCCAGTTCTCCCGAGGTCTGGGCAGTAAACTCTGCCGCTGCTTCATAGGCTGGAAGCTCCCGCCCTTCACACACCGCCTTGAGTGTGGGGTAGTCTTCGCTTTGAGTGATGTGCTCCAGAATCGGCATGTTGATCTTCCGCGCCGCCACTGAAAGATCATCTTCTGTGTTGCGCCGGGGCATCAGGGAGTAAAAGGACTGGAAAATATCCCGCGAGAGCGCCGGAAAAGAGCGCAGCTTTTCGCCTGCGCTGTTCTCGATCTCGTCCATACCTGTATCCTCCATGCGCAGATCCCGGTAAATGCTATCCTCCAGTTTGGTGGAACGCAGCACGCGGTCTGTCTGCTGCGAACTGCTTTTTGCTCTCTGCACCTGCGCCCACGGAGAGGAAAGAACATCCTGAACCGTCCGGTAGGGCTTCAGCATTTCTCATTCTCTCCCTTCTCAAATGTGCCAAACCACGCCAGCAGGATCTCTTTTGCCCGTTCCGGCGCATACCGCAGCTCCGGAAATTCTTCCTGCAAGTATGACGCAGCTCCGTACATATTGGTTTCGCCGCTTTGACGCAGCTGCTCCAGATAGTCAAAATACTTCTGGCATTCATTCTTGGAATAGGCGCTAAGAATACTCGTTTCCATATAAAACGCTCCCCTATCAATGCGAGTTTGTCACTTACCGTCTGCAAGATCGTCCTTGGTGAGTTCAAAGTCATCCAGCCAGTCTACATCGTCCCGTTCGACAAAAGTAGATCCGTCCTCGTCTGAGAGTGCGCGATCATACGCGCGCATCAGGGCGAAGTGGTTTTCGTCACCCAATTCTTCTCCCTGTTTGCCGCCCCGGAAACGATACTGCTGGACGGCGATCCTTGCGTCGCTGCCTACTGCGTCCCACATATCACGGAAGGGCTGGTCGTGCTTCAAAAGCTCGCGGATATCAAATTCATCCAAACAACCGCCCTCCATAAAGGAAAGCTCCACGCCATCACGGTCTTCGATCCGTACTTCCGTAAAAACAATGCTCATTTTGTTTTCTCCTCTTATCTTTTATATGGAGGGAGGGCTGATGCCCTCCCTCGCTTATTTGGTGCTCTTAAAATGGCATTTCCCCGGATTCGCCGCCAAAGTCCGGTGTAAAGCCGTCCGGCACGGCAAAGCTGTCGGGCGCTCCGGTATAGGCAGGAACATCATCTTCCTCACCGCCGTCTTTCGGCTTGGAATCTCCGAAGTAGACATTGTCTGCAATGACTTCGGCACTGCGGCGCTTGCCGCCTTCCTTATCCGTCCAGTCGCGGATCTGGAGCCGGCCCTCCACGACGGCCATGCGGCCTTTTGTGAAATACTTGCTCACAAACTCCGCCGTGGCGCGCCAAGAAACGATATCAATAAAGTCCGTCTCCTTTTCCCCGTTTTTGGACTTGAAGTCCCGATCCACCGCAATTGAAAACGAACAAACGGCGGTACCGCTCTCCGTCCTGCGCAGTTCGGGATCGCGCGTGAGTCTTCCCATAAGAATGATCTTGTTCAGCATCGTGATTCCTCCAATATTCTTTAATTTAACGCTGCAATCTCTTCCAGCGTCGTATAAGTAAAATGTGTCTGCTCGTGGGCCTTGCGGCTGATCTTCTCCAAATCGGCCAAGAGGTCATCCACCAGCGCAATCTCGCTGTCAGACTGCGCCGCCGTGCGAAGGCTGCACTGCATCTGATAAAGATGCGTCAATTCACCGCGCAGCTTGATAAATGCCTTGCGCGCAGTATCGGCCTTGCTGCCATCCCCCAGCGCGGCGTCAAATTCCTCCTGGGATTCCAACGCCATACCGCGGATATTGTTGACCTTATCCTGCATGGGGTTGACGCACAGGCGGGTGAGCACCGCTTCCACCTTTTCACGGTCTGAGGGCAGGTGCCAGAGATAATTCTTCAGCGCCAGAAGGTCACAGGATTCTACCTTGTCATGGCCAGAAAGCCATGCCTTGGCCTGCGCGATGGGATAATAGCCCAGATACTTTCGGTCCGACACCGCCATATCCTTACGAAGCTCACAGAGGATATCGTCAGCCAACTCGTTGATGGCGTCGGGAACGGGGATCGACGCGACCTCCTGCTGCATTTGCCGCAACTCCTCCAACGTGATCGTGGCGGAGATCTGCCCGAAGGCACCGGTTTGCTTATTCTTCAAAACGGCAAGGCGCGTGTCCCGATCCTCCATATTGGCCGTCACGACCTTCAGCTCCAGGCGGTCATACAGCGCCTCCAAAATCTTTTCCTGCGGGTCATTGAAATTAGGGATCTCATTGGAGGCCGCAAAGAAAGAAATGACCGGAATGGGATAGGTGCGTCCCTCGTTGGTGTATTTCCGCTCATTGAGGGCGGTGAGCAGTGAGTTCAGCACGCCGTCGTTGCACTTGAAGATCTCATCCAGCAATACGATATCAGCTTCGGGAATCTTACCGGCCGTCTGCACCGCGGGCTCGCTTTTGTGAAGCGCCGATAGCGCTGCACGATAAAGCTCCAGCTTTTCGGTGCCGCTCTTGAGCTTTTCCCATGTTGCGGGCTCGTCCTTCATGGAGCCGATGCCCTCGACGAGGACACGCAGGTTGAAGCGCTGGTTTTGATAGGTCGCGTCCTGCTCCAGCACAGTTTGCGGCACAGAGCCCGGCAGCAGACTCGCAAGATCAACACGGCCGAAAAGCTGTTCTTCATCGCTCTGCTTGGAAAGAAGCCGCTCAAACTGCCGCGCACCGGTGATGTGCCGGCGGAACAGGTTGATGGCATAGCTCTTGGCCTGTCCCGGCTCACCCAGAACAAACAGGTTTTTTCGCGTCAGCAGGGAAATGGCGATCATCTCCACCAATTCTTCCCGCTCGGCCACGCTGGCATTGGTATCCGCAATGACCGCCAGCATCTTATCTCTCAGCGTCATTTCCGTGCCTCCTTACGCCGCCAGCGTCTCTTCATAGAGGCCGCTGTTCTCAGAGAGCGTATCGATGGAAATGATATGGCTCTTTCGGAACGAGTGCGGTGCGCCGGTCATACCGCAGAGCCGGTAGGCCGATCTGCAGCTAAGAAGCTCATACTTGAGCTGGGCGAAAATGTGCTGCTCCAGGCGTCCCTTTTCCGGGTCATAGCCCGCCACAGCCTTGATAAGCCGCAGGGCAAGCTGCTGGTACACATCGTCATATTCCAGCCGAGCCGCTCTCATGAGCGGGCGATTCTGACGGATCACATTGTCGATGCACCAAAGATTCGCTTCCACAATGGCGTTGCGCTGAGCGATTGAGTAATTATTTTTCATTGTCGTTTCCTTCCTCTGGTATGGGCGCCCAAAAGCGGCAGTGGCCTTGGTCCCAGTCCTCCAGCAACATTTTGGTGGTGTAGTTCACGGAATTATAGTTCTTGTTTCTACAGTACTGCGTTTTTGCCATCGGTCCGCGATTGCTCGGCAGATCATAGGAATATCGGCAGTTACTGCAGCTTTTTACAGTTTCCTTCAATCAATTTCCTCCCTGATATTCTTCTTGGCAGTCTTGGCATCAAACGAGAATAAAAGCTCATAGCCATGCTCCGTTTTGTAGAAAAAGGCAGGCTTGATACCGTCGTCGATTTCCACAACATCGTAGTGCTGGACTGCTGCACCCAAAATCTCATCATCCGATTTTTCATTGCAGCACTCGAAAAACTCATACGGTGCCAGATCGGTATGCCCTTCATAGCGCACCGCATAGCGGAATGCAGATGGAGAAGTATCCTCGCCCAGATACGCGCACATACTGCGGTGCATCCTCCATTCTCTCTGATTCTTGAAGCCATAGATCCGCAGCTCACAGGGAGCCTTGAGCCTGGGACACCAGCTTGGCACATAGGTTTTGGGATCACTGCGTTTGAATTTCCTCGCGCGCTTTCCCGCAACACAGAAACGCTCCCCCAAGTGCATGGTGACGCCCTTTTTCTTGATCGGCAATCTTTCCATGTATTGGAGATTATGTGGGCAATCAGCGCAGGTCGGTTTTCGCAGCATCATCAGCCGCACCTCCTTTTTCTTCGATATTTTCTGCGTACAGCGGACTTTCGATGATCTCATAGCGGGTAAACCATCCGGCGGCATAGCCGTCCCGGTAAGCCTCCCAGAAATACTCGCCGTACTCCTCACAGTATTCTTCTGTCGGAAACGGGATCGTCCGATTTTCCTTTTCCTCCGTCACAAGGCGCGCAAGCTCCTTGCGGGCCTCCTCCTTCACAGTGAAGGCTGCCATACCTTCCGGAGCAGGAAAATTGCCCTGATCCGCATCCGCCCAGGAGTGGACGATGGTATAGACTCTCTTCGCATTTCCGCAGATCATGGCATGGATCGACTGGTTTTCCGGCATGCTCAGCCAGTCCTCAACAGCGGCGCGATCCTCCTTACGGAACATCTCTACAAACTTTGTGCGAAACGCCGCGCGAGGCAAGCACTGACCGATGGAGCGGTGAAAATGGTATAAATGCCGGTATACCGCAGCAAGGAAACCGTCAGTGCTATCCGCCTCAACGGGCCTTTGCTCCATGCACAGCCGCCCGCCGCAGATCCTGCATTTCCCGACCAGACACAACTGATAGGGCTTTATCTCCTTCAGGCTGTTGTAGGTCAGGCTCCATTGGACTTTCTCCATGTTCTCCGCCAAATGCGCGGCCATTCCAAGGGCGTCCCTGCAAGTGACCGGCGGACACGAGCAAAGTCTCTCATGCTCATGCCGGCAATATGTTCTCTCACACATTTATGCTGTCTCCTTCTTTTTCTCTTTGTTTCGTTCCTTTTCGCATAGCCGGATCAGCTTCTGGCACCGATCCATCTCAAAGCCGCCGATGTGGGCAAGCTCTTCAGAGAGTCTCAGCTTCTTTGCCATCCACTTATAGCCCTGCGTTCTGCTCATGCCCCGCTCCTTCCAGAAGCTGTCGAAGACCTGATGGGTCTCCATCCGCTTCATGCGAAGGGCTTCGTTGGCAAGATTGCCCAATGGCCGCGTGCTGCCCTTATGACAGCCCACACGGGCATTGCAGTTCTGACATTGATAAAATTTCTCACGTTCCAAGCCCAGTCTTTTTGCCGCCGCGGGGCCATACACCTTTGCCGCGGGAACAAGATGGACTGCACCGCCGCAATAGCGGCAGATCGTCGGAATCTCTACCAAAGGCATCCCTCCTTACGCCGCTTTCGCAGCAGCCGGCTGCGCGGCTTTTTGAGTTTTCTTCTGTGCTTCCGGCCGCATGGCACTTTGCAGATAGTAGGCATCCTGCGTGGCAAGCGTCAGCATTCCGCCCTGCGCGATCCCCAGCGTGACCGTGCCGCTCAAGGCTTTCAGGCAGGTGACAAGCTGCTTTGCGTTGAACCAGTAGTCCCCCGCAGGAGCGCCGGTCAATGCAATTACCTCAATGGGCGCCGATGCGCTGACGCAATCGCCTGCGCATTGGAATACAAGGCGCTGATCCTGAAAGCTCAGCTTCACCCGGTTTCCGGTGCCAATGCTTAGGACGGACGAGAGCGCCGCTCTCATGTCGTGAATATCCGTCAGCACGGTAAACGCATTCCGGATGCTGCCTACCAACTGATCCGTATCGATGTAGCCGCCCTCCATGAGCCGCGCGCTGAAAAGGAAGTTCTCGCGGAAAAAGACGATGCTCTTTCCCGTGGTGCCGACACGGAATTCATCCTTGTCCTGGCACATATTCGAGAGCTTTCCAAGCGAGGCGGCGGGGATGAGCAGGCTCACATCCCCCGTGCTCTGATTGTCACCTCTGGCCGTCACGATACAGTTTCCGTTGCTGCCGGCCGCGCGCAGTCCCGTGCTGGTAAACATGAGATTGACGCACTTGAGAAGCGGCTTGCTGTTATCCTGTGCGGTTGCAAATACGGTGTGCTGCGCCATAGCGGGAATCCCGCTGAGTTTGACGGTATCCTCCGGAAAAGGAAGATCCGGCTTTGGAAAAGCGCCTCGCTCCCATACATCCACTTCATAGCAGGCGTCTCCGCTTCTGAGCGTCATGCGTCCCTGATTTTCTGCCCGTCAGAGCTGCACGGTATCCTGCGGCAGCCGTGAGAGCATTTCTGCAAGCATCTTCGCGCCAAATACCAGCGCCCCATCCTCCTGAACGGTACAGGGGAGCTTTTCCTCCAGCGCCGCTTCCAGATTAGTCGAGGTGACGGTGAGCTTTCCTGCGGCAGCATCCGCCTCCAGCAAAACGCCCCGGAGCACGTCCAACGGCGAATCCGCCGGTGCGATGGCCGATGCACGCTTGATGGCGCACAGCATTTCCGCCCGATTGATCGTTACATTCAAATAATCTCCTCCTTTACGCAGCAAAGCCGAAGATCGACAGCTGGTTTTCATCCACCTCTGCCTTCTTCGACTTCCGTTTCTTCTGTTCTTCCGCAGTCCTGGCAAGCAGCCCTTCATAAAGTGCCTGACGCACTTGCGCCTGCGCCGTGCGCACGCCGAAGGAATCCTTGGCTGCGGGTGCTTTTTGTTCTTCTGCCGCAGTCTCTTTCAGCTGCGCAGCTGCGATGTTCTTTTTCCGCTCCGGGTTCATGACCGCCATTTTCCGAAAGGCCGCCGCAATATCCTCCACATTATCCCGGATTCCCAGCGCCAGCTCCTTTGCCATCTGTGAGGTCAGGTCCTTTACATCACTCATGGCCGCAAGGCCCTCTTCAGAAAATGTCCCCTCGATGATGCCCGCTACCGCCAACTTGGATGCCATCAGCTTCATAGCCTTTGCCTGCATGGTATCGGCGTAGTAGAGCATATATACCTCCACTCTGGGGGCGGTCTGATTGATCCGCCACGACCGGCGGGATGCCTGCCGCAGCGTAAAGAGGTTATAGCCCATGGAGTAGAAGATAATGGTGGTAAAGGCATTGAGGTCAAGGCCGGTTTCCACGCAGCGCGGGTTGGTAATGAGCACCTGCAAACCGTTCTTGACACGCTTGTTGACCCAGTCCTCCCGCTTATCCGTAGCGATCTGCGGCGTCAGGATCTCTGTCCGATAACCTTCCGAGCAAAGAAGCTTCTGGAGCTTTTTCTGTGAATCCGTGCGCGTCCAACTGGTATAGATGAGCACGCGCTCTCCGTTTGCCGCTTTCTGCCGCACCAGTTCCAATACCCGTTCCTCCTTGGGAAGCAGACGGGAAAAATCGCCGCAGTTCTTTGGCGTTACAATGGGCATTCCGTTTATGGGATGCACTACCTCCGCTTGATCGTAGGGCTGATCCGGGTAAACCGTCAGCAAATTGAGATAGGTGGACAGGATCTTCTGCGCCGCCTTCCGGTCTGTGCGCAGGACTTTCTGCAATTTGTGTTCCGCCTCTTTATAGGCCGTGCGTACATCCTCCGGCATCTCCAGCGGTACGGGGATCTCTTCGTAGTCCGGCAGGTCTTTGCCCATGTCGGAGAGGGAGAGAAATGCCGTGTATTCCAGCAGGAAACGGGAAAATACCAGCGGCGATACGCCGGGCAGCTGCTTTGACTTTGTTCTGCGCTTACTGGTGCGCCTATTGGAATTGTACTCCGCATCCTGTATCTCATAGGTATTTTCCACCACGCCGTACTCCGCATCGAAATCACCGGGGCTTTTGTAGCGTTTGCCATCCTTGAGCATCAACCCGGGAACAATGCGGTAGAGCAGGTGAAAAATGCCGGAGGAATAGCCGTTGATAAGCGTTGCCGTCATTCCGACAAAACACCTGGACGCGCCGTACAGCTCTGCCATGGCATCGCCCTGCCCGCTATTGTTGTTGTACTCGTGCAGCTCATCGCAGAGGAAGCCGTCGATGCGCCCGCGCAGCTTTTTCTTGATGTAGGTACTCAGGGGAAACCGCTGGTGCGCTCCGCGGATCGGATAGAATGCATCCGGATTTTGGGCGATCTCAGTGAGCTGATCGAGAACACGCTCGTTTTTGGTACGATGCAGATGTGCCTGCGCGCCGTAGCGGTAGACCCATCCGTATTCTCCGATCTTCACCCAGTCGATCCGTTTGTCCGGATTGACCGCGGACCATAGCGGCGTACCGCAATGGGGACAGGTGTGATTTTTCTTGTGCTCCTTCTGAAAAAAGAACTGGTCGGCCGGCACCGTATAGCGGCTGCCGTCCTCGCTGATCTCCATTTCAATCACACCGTCGCAGTCTGGGCAGAGAAACGCGCGTCTGCGTCGATTCCAACGCACGGCGGGGTAACGCATATAGCCATCCCGCGCCTGCTCCTTGGAAAAAACAGCAAATACACTTTTGTCGCCCTTCTCGTACATCGCATACAGACGGTTGAGATCCTGAATCGTGCGCACCACCATGCCGTAGGTATCCGGGAGCGTTTCTCCAATCTCCCGCACCCACTTTTGTGTGACATGGGAGGGACACATGACGATGCCAAAGGATTTCCTGCCGTCTTTCCTCTTCTGATCGGCCCACAGCCCGTGCAAAGCGCCAAGAGCAGTCGAACCGATCTTCGTTTTGCCACTACCGCATTCTGCGATAATGAGCGCCACACGCTTACGCGCAAGCTGCCGCTTGACGGCTTCTGCCACCGCAAGCTGCGCATCGTAGAGAGAATATCCCACACGGCTCATGATGCAATCGTTGATAGCGAGCACTTCATCGGAAAGCGGTTCCTTGGCAGGATCAAAAAGGGGCATGAACTGATTGCGGATACGGTCAGCTACGGTAACGCCAAAGGTATTGAGATAGCCTGTGACATTTTCCACATTCTCAAAAACGTCTGGCATATTGGGGACTGCCCCGGGGATCTGGATATCTCCGCTCTGCAAGCCCTGCTCCAGCACCTCCACCACATTCTGATCCTGCGGCTTCAGATCCAGCACCCATGCGTCCATCCGCTCTTTCAGGGAAATGACCTCCAGTTGCCGGAGATCTCCCCGTTGGCGCAAACTGCTGAGCACATAGTCCTGAAATTCCGGGATCAGCGGCGCTGCCGTTTTGTGATCCAGTTCCTCAAAGAGCCGCTTTTGATCCCTGGCAGGACAGAAGATGTAGCACCTGCGGGGCTGCAGCTCCATCTGCTCCGTATCTACGAGGTTTGTATCCTCGTCTTTTTCATGCTTGCCGCTTCTGTCATCCTCCTGTACGGTGTCCGCAGCCATCAATGTTGCCACGGCGTAGATCCCATCGTGCGTGATCTGCCGCTGATAACTTTTGAGGCTGCTTTGGAGCATTCGGGTCGTGTCGTTTTGGGCGGCTTCTATCGTCGCGCCGCCGTAGATGGCATCTGCCATTGCCCGCACCATTTCGGGGTAACCGCCGAAGCGGATGGCACTGATGATGCTGCCGTTTTGATCGTGGTCGAGCACTATCGTATCCGCATAGGCCGACAAGCGCACCTGTGCGGATGGGTCGTAGTAACTCAGTTCGATCAGCTTGCTATTGGACATTCATTGCCTGACTCCTTTCTTTTGACGAAACAAAAAAAGACCGCAATCACTCCTATGAGCAATTACGGTTTCATTCTCGTCCTTATTACATTTCAAGTCGTTTGAGTTCGACGGTACTCGCAAGGAGCATGCCACATCTCTATGCGGTAAAACCGCCATGAGCTGTGCAAAGGGCATACTACCTCCTTTCCACTCTTTCTTTCCTAACTTACTCCGCCCTAACTTACTTCGCCCTGAAATACAGCTTCATTGTAGCATTACGGGGGAAGGCTGTATAGTTGGAGTTTTTCCATAGCAAAGAGAATGCTCAAGATAGTATATTTCTACCAAACCCCTTTGCTCAGAATAGCAGCGGGAACTGCATCACCTTTTATCACAAGCCGGCCCATGACAACGGTGAAGGCGGCGTTCTTTTCTTTATCGACTACTATCCAGATGATTGCTACATCCGAGATTCGTATTTCGGTATCCAAATATTGGATTTTGAGCATAATTAACCAAGCCCTTTCGAAAACCAAAGAGTTTCCTGAAATTGAGAGCCGCTATTTTGCTTCCGAAGAAGAATTTCGCTCGTTGCTTGCCTCGCGGCAATTTATCAAGGCGGTAATTCTTACGGATGTTTGCCGGTACCGTTTCTACGCCATTCCTAAGCTTTGCATAATTGCTGAATTCTTCACTTTGCATATACCTTTGGCTCTTTGCCCTGTTTGAAGCATTCTTTGAAGTAATGAATGTTGCATTCCATCCATCGATTTTTGGACGACACTGCCCTTGGTATGGACAACCAACGCAATAATTGCAATTAAACGAAACCTTACACTGCCTTGTCGTTTTAGTATAGCTTTGACTTACAGGTTCGTGCCCTGCAGCACATCTCAAAAGTATTGTTCCGTCATCATTAAAAGTGAAATCAGCTAATGCATGCAATAAAAAGCCGCTGTAATTTTCATCCCGTTATCGGATAAGCGTTACAGCGGCTTTTGAAAACTCTGTATTGATTTTTCTGCGCGAGGTGATATAATCGGCATATACCGAAAACAAAGGAGGCGCGTCCATGCCAAGACCGCCACGGTGCCGTCGGATTTGTGGTGCACCACAAGTTGAGACATTCTGCCCTGACGGATGTGGGGATAGTGAGCCGATCCGGCTGACGCTGGACGAGTACGAGGTCATTCGGCTGGTTGACCTGGAGCAGCAAACCCACGAGCAGTGTGCCGCGCAAATGGATATTTCCCGCTCGACCGTGCAGGAGATTTACGAAAGCGCACGGCGCAAGATCGCAGCGTGTCTTGTCCACGGGAAACCGCTGCACATCACCGGGGGAAACTACCGCATCTGCGGAGGACAGGAGGCAGCCCACTGCGGCCGTTGCTGCCGGATGCAAAGAACCAACACAGAAAAATCCAACGAAAATTGCAAAGGAGATTCCATTATGAAGATTGCAGTTACCTATGAAAACGGTCAGATTTTTCAGCATTTCGGCCACACCGAACAGTTCAAGCTTTATGAAGCTGCGGACGGCAAAATCGTCCATGCGGAAGTCGTTGATACCAACGGCAGCGGTCACGGCGCGCTGGCAGGCTTCCTGATGCAGCACGGCGTAGACACTTTGATCTGCGGAGGCATCGGCGGCGGTGCGCAGGCAGCACTCGCCGAAGCGGGTATCAAGCTCTACGGCGGTGTCAGCGGGGACGCTGACGCGGCGGTGAGCGCATTGCTCAGCGGAAATCTGGGCTGCGATCCCAATGTTCACTGTGACCACCATGACCACGAGCACGGCGAGGCTGGTCACACCTGCGGTGACCACGGCTGCGGCAAGCATAGCTGCCATTGATATGGAGCGCACACTGACACAGCTTCCGTTCTGGTCATCCTTGACCGAACAGGAGCAAGAAACGCTGCGCCGAAGCGCCTTTGTCCGTCATTATGAAAAGGGTACGTTCGTACACAGCAGCGACAATGAATGTCTCGGAATGCTGTTCGTCCTTTCCGGCGAGATCCGCACCTATCTTCTCTCCGAGGAGGGGCGGGAGGTAACGATGTTCCGCCTGTATCCGGGTGAGCTATGCGTGCTTTCTGCCTCCTGCGTGATCAGTCAGATCACCTTTGATACGCAAATGACCGCGGGAATGGATACGGAGGTTCTGATTATCTCTGCAAATGTCATCGCTGTGCTCAAGGAGCAAAATCTTCATGTCCACTGCTTCCTCTATGAGCTGGCAACGAAACGGTTTTCTGATGTGATGTGGGCGATGCAGCAGATCATGTTCAAGGGGCTGGATCGGCGGCTGGCAGAATTTCTCCTTGCCGAAGCGGAGCGTACCGGCTCCGACACGATACGCATGACCCATGAGCAGATCGCCCAGCACATCAGTTCGGCGCGGGAGGCAGTGGCACGGATGCTCAAAAGCTTCTCGGAGGACGGGCTGGTGGAGCTGAAGCGCGGTGCGATTACGCTGCGGGATACAGACGGATTGAATCACTTAAAATGAAAATATTGTTTATAACACGAATCCGTGTTATAATATGAGCAGAAAAGCTGAAAGGAGCATCGACCATGAAAGAATCGAAATACGCAGGTACCCAAACCGAAAAGAACCTGATGACGGCCTTTGCCGGTGAGTCCGAGGCACGCAACAAGTACACCTATTTTGCATCCAAGGCCAAGAAGGAAGGCTACGAGCAGATCGCGGCGCTGTTTCTCAAGACCGCCGAGAACGAAAAGGAACACGCGAAGCTCTGGTTCAAGGAGCTGAACGGCATCGGCGACACCGCCGAAAACCTTCTCTCCGCCGCTGAGGGTGAGAACTACGAGTGGACGGATATGTACGACGGCTTTGCCAAGACTGCTGACGAGGAGGGCTTTCACGAGCTGGCACAGCGTTTCCGTCTGGTCGCCGCCATCGAAAAGCACCATGAGGAGCGCTACCGTGCCCTGCTGCACAATGTGGAGATGGCGGAGGTCTTTGCCAAGAGCGAGGTCAAGGTGTGGGAGTGCCGCAACTGCGGTCACATCGTCGTGGGTGAGAAGGCCCCGGAGGTTTGCCCCGCCTGCAACCATCCCCAGAGCTACTTTGAAATTCACGCGGAGAATTATTAAAGAAAGAAAAGGAGAATCATCATGGAGCAGAAGTTTTACATTTGCAAGCATTGCGGCAACATCATTGCCAAGGTCAAGGACACGGGCGTTCCCGTCATCTGCTGCGGTGAGCCGATGAGCGAGATCGTTCCCGGCACCACCGACGCCGCCGTGGAGAAGCACGTCCCTGTCTGGACTGTGGAAAACGGCATCGTCCATGTCAAGGTCGGCTCCGTGGAGCATCCCATGCTGCCGGAGCACTACATCGAGTGGGTGTCCCTCCACACCAAACAGGGCAACCAGCGCAAGGAGCTGCACCCCGGCGA
>CDYU01056063.1_pt1 | contig 174442 bp, 187 predicted proteins | sample 480701 | NCBI WGS metagenome assembly CDYU01 (sample SAMEA3182105, study PRJEB8094) | gut metagenome | biome: human; feature: gut; material: Stool; isolation source: human stools | place: Canada | collected 2013-02-26 | reverse complement strand
GAGGGGCGCAGCATCCGCCACCGGCGAGAGGGGCGCAGCATCCGCCACCGGCGTGAGGGGCGCAGCATCCGCCACCGGCGAGAGGGGCGCAGCATCCGCCACCGGCGTGAGGGGCGCAGCATCCGCCACCGGCTGGAGTGGCGCAGCATCCGCCACCGGCGAGAGTGGCGCAGCATCCGCCACCGGCGTGAGTGGCGCAGCATCCGCCACCGGCAAAGGTTGTGTGGCTATGGCTACTGGTCTTTATGGGCGCGTAATGGGAGAGATTGGAAACGCCGTTGTCTGCGTAGAGCGAAATACGAACGGAGAGATCGCTGCCATTCTGTCCGCCATTGTGGATGGTGAAACGCTGAAGCCCGGCGTGTGGTACACCGTTAAGAACGGGGAATGGGTGGAGGTGCAGTAATGAACCGATTGAAGGAACGGCGGCTGGAGCTGGGACTGACGCAGGAGGCGGTCAGCGGTGTGCTGAAGCTGGTGGATCCCCGTATCGACACCTGCATGGTGAGCCGGTTTGAAAACGGCGTGTGTCTGCCCACGGAGGAGGTGCTGACGGCGCTGGAGGCGGCACTGCGTACCAGCCGGGCATATCTGTACGGCGACGAGGACAAGGCCGACATCCCCCAGCGGACGGCGGAAACGGAGCGTATTGCGGCGCTGATCCCCCGCGGGCGGCGAAACGCCATCAGCCGTGCGGAGCTGGCGGCGGCGATGCAGACCTCCGACCGGATGATGCGAAAGGCCGTCAGCGATGCCAAGCGGCAGGGCGTGATGATCTGCAACGACGGCGAGGGATACTACCAGACGGAGGAGCTGGGAGACCTGTATCGGCAGTACAAGCGGGACACGGCGCGGGCTATGTCCATCCTCAAGGCGCGAAAGCCGATGCGGGACGTGCTGAAAGCGGCGGGCCGACCGGTATGAGAAGCGTGATGCAGTATTGGGAACCGGAGCGGCCCTTAGAGCCGAAGGACTACGATATGCCCGTCTGCCCCGTGTGCGGGGAGGAGACGGACACCTACTACAAGGACAAGGACGGCGTCATCGTTGGATGCGAGTTTTGCATTGAGACGGTGGACGCATGGGAGGAACAGAAATGAGTATGAGTTTGTATCACATCGACCAGGAACTGGAGAACCTGATCGACCAGGAGACCGGCGAGGAGGCAAAGGTCATCTGCGATGATTGTGGTGCGGAGTTTGAAGACCCGGCCATGTGTACCTACAAACATTACCCGGGCGGCGAGTTCGGTAAGGAAATGACGGAATACCAATGCCCGTATTGCGGCAGTGAGTATGTGGGAAAGGCGGAAGAATAATGCTGAAATCATTTAACGAGTTGATACAGGTGGATGTAAAGCCGTTTTGCGATCTTCGAGACGCAAAGGACGAGAAGGGTAATGTTATCAAGGTCCCTTATTTGAGCTGGGCAAAGTGCGCGAAGTTGCTCCACGAAAACGGAGCATCCAGCGTGTGGTATGTCCCTCGTAGGTGCCCGGAAACGAATACATACCTGTGGCCGCAGGCCAAAATTACTACCAGTAAAGGAAGGATTACAGAATGCTGGTTTGTGTCTGTTGAAATCCACATTGACGATTTGGAGTTTTCCTACGACATGCCTCTGCTGAACGGGTCCCTTGTGGTATATGAGGATACGCTGAACCAACTTCGCATAAACAACGCGCTGGCGAGAGCTTTCGTTAAAGGTGTTGCCGTGCGTACCGGTCTTGGGTTTGACCTTTGGGCAGAAGGTGACGGAGACGATGGTGAGGACGATTTGAGCCGTCACAGTATCTTTGCCATAAAGGAGAGACTGGAAAGGCTAATCACCATGAAAGAACGAAACGGGCTTGACCACAACGACCTGCTTCGGGGACTTGGGATCAACGAAAAACAGCTTGTGCAGTTGATGGGTTATTTTGCAAAGCTGGACGCGCTTGAAAAGGCTGTGAGTAAGCTATGATACGAAACCACGACAGAAGCGGGTGGTTTGGCGCAAGCGACACCGCCACCATCATGGGGAACTGGAATACAGACACGTTTCGAAGATGGTGGCTGGTGAAGCTTGGGGTCAGGAAGGACAGGTTTATTACGCCGGCAATGCAGTGTGGCACGGCCTACGAGCACAAGATACTTGACGCGCTGCGCGTGAAGATACGAGACAGGCAGATACGCATCCGTTCGCTCCGTTTGCGGGTGAACTATGACGGGGAAAGCAGACAACTTATTACCGAAGTGAAAACGCACAGCAAACCTGTGTTCAAGGTTACGAAAGCGTATTGGCAGCAGTGCCAGGTGGAGATGTTTGCCAGCGGATGCGGATTGTTCCGAAAGAGGAAGTTTTGCAGAATCGTGGCATACCGCGTTACAGAAGACGAATTGTTTAATTTCTTCCTGCCAATAGACGAAAACAGGTTGACACAGCACAAGGTTGATTATGACGCGGAGTGGGTCGAGGGGTGTTATCTACCTCGCCTTAGGTATTTGGCAAAATGCCTACGAACAGGACATTGGCCGCAGGAGGAAGAATTATGCAGCAGGTAACGGTTAACGCGGCGCGGTGGTCGCAGGACAGCGAGGGCGCGTGGCTCTGCCTGCGGGTGAAGTCACCGGAGACGGCGATGGAGGTCTGCGACGCTCTGAAGCCGGGCAAGGAGTACACTGCCACACTCAAGGGCAAAGGACGGAGCTTGGACTGTAATGCCTATGCGTGGGTACTGCTGGACAAGCTGGCGGCGCACTACGGCGTTGCGAGAGAGAAGGTATACCGGCAGGAGATACAGAGCATCGGCGGCGTGAGCGAGGTGCTGTGCTTGCGGAAAAAGGCGGCGGAGGCGTTCTGCCGGAGCTGGGAACGAAACGGTATCGGCTGGATGACCGATACCGGCCCCAGCAAAATCAAGGGCTGCGTAAACGTGACCGTCTGGTACGGCAGCTCCGTATACGACACGGAGCAGATGGCGCGGCTGATAGACGCCATCGTGCAGGACTGCCGGGATGTGGGCATCGAGACCATGACGCCGCGAGAGCTGGATGCCCTGGTGAGCCGGTGGGGAGAGGTGAGCGTATGAACGACAAGCGATGCTTTTTGTGCGGGCGGAACGACCCAAGTGACCCGCTGGAGAGGCACCACATTCTGGGTGGTGCGAACCGGAAGAAGAGCGAGAAGTACGGCCTTGTGGTGTACCTGTGCGGCAACCGCTGCCACCGGAACGGGCGCGGTGCGGTACACAAGAACGGCGACCAGATGCGGCGTCTGAGGCGGTACGGGCAGCTCAAGGCAATGGAGGAGCAGGGCTGGACGGAGGAGGACTTCCGCCGCGAGTTCGGAAAAAGTTACTTATGAGAGGAGATAAGAAATGCTGAACAAGATTTTCATTATGGGCCGCCTGACCCGCGATCCGGAGCTGCGCAGGACGCAGAACGGCACCGCCGTCACCAGCTTCACGCTGGCGGTAGACCGGGACTTTAAGAACGCGGACGGCACCAAGGACACGGATTTTATTGACGTGGTGGCGTGGCGCTCCACCGCCGAGTTTGCCGCCAAGTACTTCACCAAGGGCCGTATGGCCGTGGTGGAGGGGCGTTTGCAGCTGCGGGACTGGACGGACAAGGACGGGAACAAGCGCCGGAACGCCGAGGTGCTGGCGGACAACATCTACTTTGGCGATGCCAAGAAGGACGCGGACAGCGGCGCGGCGCGACCCACCGGCTTTACCGAGATCGACGAGGACGACGGCGATCTGCCGTTCTGATGGGAGGGGTAAGCGGCATGGATTACTGGCACAAGCGGTACACCTGCCCCTACTTCACCAGCAGCGAGAAACGGCGGGTCTGCTGCGAGGGCGGAAGCCGCGTCAGCTTCGAGACGGGCGGCGCGGCATCCCGCTTCATGAATCAATCCTGTGCCGGTGCGTGGGAGCATTGCACCATCGCACGGCACCTGACGGACGAGTACGAGAGAAAGGAAGAAAAGAATGGGAAGGATGCAAGATGAGATCAAGGGTCTGCGGCGGCAGAATCGGCACCTGGAAAACATCGTACAGCGCCAGCGGCAGCACATCGAGGACGCGGAGAGCGTGATAGAGGCGTTCAAGCGCGGCGTGGATGCGCACTACGCCGCCTGTGCCGTACAGGTCGGCGAGAAGCGTGAGGACTGCGACACGCTGTGGGGCTACCATCTGGAGATCCCTGCGGAGCTGGTGACGCAGGGGCTGGCGGACTACACCGTGCAGGTGGCGCTGGACAAGGAGCGCGGCGTGTACGTCATCGGGGCGATGAAGAAGGAGTGAGGCGGTGTGAAGCGCAAACAATTTACGTTTTACAGCTCCTATTGGGATGCAATACAGCCTCTCCCCAAAAAGCAGCAGGCGGAGATCCTTCTGGCGATCTGCGACTATGCGCTGAACGAAACGGAGCCGTCCAGCAGTCTCTCCCCCGCCGCCAGTGTCGCGTTTAATCTTATCCGTCCAACCTTGGACAGCGGAAGGAATAAAGCCGCCAACCGCCAGAACAAATCAGAATCAAACGGATAACAAACGCACAACAAACGCACAACAAACGCACAAGGAGAAAGAGGGGGAGAAAGAGTAAGAGAGAGAGGGAGAGTAAGAGAACGAATGTTATATATTACGGCGGCGGGAGTATGTACTACCGTAGGAGGAAGAAATGGACAGATGCGAGGTTGAGAAGCTTTTTACCCTGTTTTCGCAATTCTGGCCGAACAAGCAGGTCACGGCAAAAATGAAGCTGGCGTGGGAGATTGCCTTAGAGCCTTACAGCTACGCGGACGTAAGAGCCGCCGCCGTCGCCTATGCCAGACGCAATAAATTTTTTCCCGATGTGGCAGATATCACGATGGGCATTGCCCCGCAGGAGGAGCAGGCGCCGGAGGAAACGCCGGACATGATGGAGCGGTTTACTTGGATGCGGGATTACGTCCACAAGGAGCGAAAGCTGGGCCGCATCTCCCGCTATGCACGGGAACACGGGATGACATGGCAGGAGGCCAAGGAGGCGCTGGATGGATAAAGGCATCTGGCGTGTGGCCAGAGCGCGGCTGTGCGTGGCCTGTTTGCAGGAGATGGCGGCGGATTACATCATCGAGCCAGCGTTCCACGGCTGGGCGCAGGGCGTGTGCCAGCGCTGCGGAAAAGCGCAGAAAATGACGACGATCAAGCGCTACACCATGAGCAGGCGCGGGCTGGAGAAAAGAGGGTTGTTGAATGAACAGTGAGGATCTGATGCGGCTGGGGCCTGCGGCACAGGAGCAGGTCATGGAGAAGATGCGCAAGCCAAGCAAGTACAAGGCGCAGAAGACGCGGCGCGGGAAGCTGACCTTTGACAGCAAGAAGGAGGCGGAGCGCTACGACGCGCTGATGCTGCTGCAAAAGGCCGGGGAGATACGGGGGCTGAAATTACAGGTGCGGTACTGCTTGCAAGAGGCGTACACGACGTTTGAGGGCGACCGCGTGAAAAGTATCGACTACATCGCGGACTTCGTGTACGAGCGCAGAACGGCGCCTGACAGCTACGGACAGCGGCACTGGTTGCCGGTGGTGGAGGACGTGAAGGGTGTGCGGACGCGGGAGTATGCCATGAAAGCAAAGCTGTTCCGCAATCGGTACGGATTCGCCATCCGGGAGGTGTGAGCATGACAGTCTACATGATTGTCACCCGCGATAAGTACCGCCTGCCCCGTTGGTGGGGGACGACCACGGCGGAGCTGGCGCAGTTGTCCGGTCGGAAATATCAGAATGTCCGTGTGGGTATCTGCAAGGCGTTCCGGCACGGCGGCAGCTACGGATGCTATGAGGTGGTGCGTCTGGAGGAGGGCGAGTGATGATGCCGACAAATCAGCCGCTGACAAAAGAGGCGGCACGAAAACTGATGGCGCTTGATTTGACGGCAAAGGAGCTGACCACCTACGAGAAACTGGACGAGTGGTACACCGCATGGGGCGGACAGTGCTATGTCAGTTTCTCCGGCGGAAAGGACAGCACGGTGCTGGCGTATCTGGCGGCGCGGTATTTGGCGAGTTTCAGGACGCCGCCGTGGGAGCTGAATCTGGTGTTCGTGAACACAGGGCTGGAATACCCTGAAATTCAGAAGTTCGTGAATGAGTACGCCGCGTGGATGCGGAGGGAATTTCCCCGCGTGACCGTAAACCTCCACCGCCTGCGTCCGAAGATGAACATCCGGCAGGTGGTGACGAAGTACGGGTACAGCATCGTGAGCAAAGAGGTTGCGGAATATGTCAGCGAAGCCCGCAGGAACCCAAACGGCTTGAGAATGAAGCGGCTGCGAGGGGAAGCCGTGCGAAAAGACGGTCAGCCGTCTGTCTACAACTGCGAGAAATGGGAATATCTGTTGTACGCACCGTTTGTAATCTCCTCGACGTGCTGTTCCATTATGAAAAAGTCACCGCTGAAAACCTACGCACACAAAACCGGGCAGCAGGCTACAACAGCGACGATGGCGGAGGAAAGCAGATTACGCATGGCGTATTGGCTGAATACCGGGTGCAACGCCTTCGAGGGCAAGCGACCGATGGGCAAGCCCATGAGCTTTTGGACGGAACAGGATGTGCTGCGGTTTATAGTAGACCACCAACTCCCCTACGCCAGCGTGTACGGCGACATCGTGGCCAGCGACGGCGAGAACGACTACGGCGCTACGCTGATCGACTGCAAGTTGCACTGCACGGGATGCCAGAGAACGGGCTGTATGTTCTGCGCGTTCGGTGCGCACCTCGAAAAGAACGAGAATCGTTTTGAACGCATGAAACTGACGCACCCGAAGCACTATGCGTTCTGCATCGGCGGCGGGGCATTTGACACGGACGGGCTGTGGAAGCCCACGAAAGACGGCCTCGGCTATGCGCGGGTGCTGGACTACATCGGAGTGAGGTATTGACATGGGCAAGCAGCATTTGAGCCGGGACGACCGGATTTTTATGGACGGCAAGCGCAGAGGCACACAGGAGTGCATGGACATGGTGGCTATGGCACTCATCGACAAGTGCGGCTGGCACGTCCAGGAGGAGACGCCGGACAGCCGCGACACCCACAGTATTGCGTACCTGTACAAATGTCTTGAGAAGATCACACAGGAGATAAACGAAGGCCGCATCAAGCGGAAGCACATCAAGGACGTGCTGAAGGATGAGTGCGGCGTTGTGTTTGGAGATTAGGAGGTGATTTAGGTGAAACATTTAGGCGATATTACGAAAATAAATGGGGAAGAGATTGAACCCATTTGGTGTATTACAGGTGGTTCACCTTGTTAGACAGGATCTTTCCATCGCTGGGAAACGCGCCGGTTTGGCGGGAGCGCGAAGCGGCTTGTTTATGGAGCAGGTGCGCATCGTAAAAGAAATGAGAGCGGAGGACAAACGGAATGGACGGACAGGTAACATGGTCCGACCTCGGTATCTCGTTTGGGAGAACGTTGTCGGAGCATTCAGCAGCAACAGAGGACGGGACTTCCACGCCGTGCTGGAAGAAATTGCGCGTATCGCAGAACCAGGATTTTCTCTATCTGGACTGCCGGAAAAGTGGAAATGGACAAAAGCAGGAGCCATTGACGGTGATGGGTGGTCTATCGCTTGGCGAACTCACGACGCTAAAGACTGGGGAAAAACCATCCGAGACAGCCGTACAGGAAATGTTATCCGTCTGGGGACCCCACAGCGTCGCCGAAGAATCTCGGTTGTCGCAGATTTTGGAGGTGAATCCGCTGCCCAAATACAATTTGACCGCGAAAGCGTGTCTGGGCATTCTGCGGAGAGCGGAGCGGCGGGGGAAGGACTTGCCGAAGCTGCTGAAAGCGGTTTTAATCCGGCAGTCGCAAGGAGTCTCACCGCAAGAGCGGACGGAAGCCCCTGCGCCGACAGAGGCCCCAACATCGTATGCAGTCCGCATCAGGGGGGCTGTGACGGAGGAGGAAAAGGCGCGTTAGTGCAGACGGAGAAAAGCGGAACGTTGGGTACGGGCAACGACCAGACGATTTTTACGCCCACGCCTATAAACCTGATGGTGGCTACGCGCTGCAAAGCGTTAGGGCGCGGAACAGGATTTGGCGTAGGAGAACCGGGCGACCCGGCGAACACCATTTCTGCCGCACATTCGCATGGCGTATTTGCAACGGCAATCCCCATCAACGACAAAGCCACCAGATGGCAGGGCGGCGGAGAGAGCCGCAACCACGATGGCAGCGGCAACGGTCTTGGCATCGGCAAAGAGGGCGACCCATCCCCCACGCTGACCGCCGGCGACCGCCACGGGGTAATGTGCATGAATCCTTGGGATGCACAGAGCGCAAGAGTGTACGATCAGGATGGCGCATGGCACAGTTTGAACGCCAACGAGAACGGCGGCATGGCAAGGGACAGCGTATTGTGCGCGTACAGTTTTGACAGTCTTGCCAGCAACAGCATGAAAAGCAAAAACCCCAATAGCGGTTGCCGAGAAACCGAAATTGCAAAAACTCTCGACACAACAAATCCAGACCCAAGCAAAAATCAGGGCGGCATAGCGGTGGTGGCGCTGGACATGACACACGCCTGCGACGTCATCCGCGAGTGCGGGGAGCAAGTCCCGGCGTTGCAGGCGAGGATGGGCACGGGCGGAAACCAAGTGCCGCTGACATACCAAGATGTGACAGGAACGCTTTCCCCCGGCGCTCACGCAGGGAGCTACAACGGGCAGGACGCATACAACGATATGTTGGTGTGCGGGGCATCCCCGGATGTGGCGCACGCGCTGCGGGCAAAGGCAAACTGCGCTTATCGGGAGGACGCAGAGACATACCCGGTGCAGAACATGGTCGTGCGCCGCCTGACGCCGATGGAATGCGAACGGCTGCAAGGATTCCCGGACGGATGGACGGACATCGGCGAGTGGACGGACGAAAAGGGAAAGAAGCACAAGGACGCGGACAGCCCACGGTACAAGGCGCTGGGCAACTCCATCGCCCTGCCCTTCTGGGACTGGATGCTGCGGCGCATGGCGCGGTATCTGCCGGAGGACGCGACGCTGGGAAGCTTGTTTGACGGCATCGCGGGCTTTCCGCTGATCTGGGAACGCATACACGGTAAAGGCACGGCGCGGTGGGCAAGCGAGATCGAACCGTTCCCTATCGCGGTGACAAAGAAACATTTTCCAGAGGAGGAATGACATGACAAGAGATGAGATCGTGACCGCGCTGCGGTGCTGTGCCAGTTTCAATGGCGAATTTGAGTGCAGTAAGGATTGCCCGTTTTTCAGCACGAGCGACGAACTGGGCGACTGCTGCACAAAGAAAAATGTTGCCGCCGCTGATCTGATTGAGAACCAGCAGCGGCACATCGAGGCACTGTTGCAGGCTAACGCTTCCCTGCGGGACACCGTACTGCGGCGGGATGCACAGATCGAGAAGATGAGCGCAGAGCTGGCGGACGCGCGAAATGAAATCAAAAAATTTTACAACGGATATGACCAGCTGGACGCTTCCAACAGTAGGCTGATGGCCGCAAACGAGAAGCTGGCGGCAGACCGCAAGGCTCTTATCAACGAGCTGTGCCAATGCTGCGGGAAGTACAAACAAGCACACGAGGGCACCTGTGACGGGTGCAAATGGAGGGAAATGTGATGGACATCGACATTAAAGATTATCTAACCCCAGAAGAAATCAAAGACGTCTGCAAAAATGCGCTATATCAGAAAATCAGAGAAGATATGCGCGGGCTTAACGTCAACGATATCATTGCAAATATTTCCAATGCGGACGTTGAGGCAATGGTTGACGCTTATGTGGGCGAGGATGATTTTTGCAAGACGGAAATTCCGAAGATGGTTCGAAAGGCAATCGAAAATATCAGCGCATTCACTGTGTTTAGAAAGGCAGATGTGTGGGAACGGAAGAACAGCATTGCCTACGACATCATGGAGGAAGAATGCCGCGCCGCAAGACCGCTTATTAAGAAGCGGGTAGAGCAGATCATTGATGAATACAAGTTCCCGCAGTTAGAGCGTGACGAGATTATGTACACAATCGCCGATGTGCTGACAGACAGGCTTTTGCCGGAGAAGGAGGTGGAGTGATGGAAAACCTGTTGCAAAACATCGCCAGCGTGCTGTGGATCGTGTTGGGCGTGTACTGTTTCTTCGGACTAAGGAAGTGGAACAAGCGGTTTAGCGAGTTGTATGACGAACTGAAAGAGGAGATGAAGTGATGGAACGACTGACGGAATATGAAAGCATTGCAGGACACGCGCACGCAATACCCATCATAAGCGACATGGATGTCATTATGATGCGCCTCGCTGCCTACGAGGACACGGGGCTGACGCCGGAGGAAGTGGCTGCGCTGGTTAAAGACTGGAGCGACCTTTGCACGATCATCGGAGAGTGCGTCGGCATCGACCGCCTGCGAGAGCTGGCCAATGCAGACAAGGGCGGTAGACTGGCGGTGCTGCCGTGTAGGGTTGGCGACAAGCTTTATGAAGTTACGGGGCGAAAAACAATCAGTGTGTATAAAGTTAAAGCCATCCGCGTGGAATTGTTTGGCTTGTTTATCGAGTGGGACATTGTAGAAGGGTTTGTTTGGCAATCGCTGTCAGGTATAAACGCCGGGGAAATCGGCAAGACGGTTTTTCTGACCCGCGAGGAGGCGGAGAAGGCACTGGAGGCGATGAAAAATGGCTGAATTGAAACGCTGCCCTGAGTGCGGTGGAGTTGCAACCGTTATCCATATGTACGATACCTACGATAGAGCAGATTTTGGGTGGGATGCCGGTTGTGGGAGATATAGGGCTGGTGATGGCCTCCACACAAGGAGGATGAAAGTATCTGGACTGCCCAGCAAAGAAAAAGCAATCGAAGCATGGAATAGGAGGGCTGACAATGGCGACAAAGAGAGTATGTGACAGCTGCGGTGCGGAGATTAACCTGCCCAACTCCGTCACCTACGCCGGTATGCGGCGAGTTAAGAACGAAATAAACGACAACGACTACGAGCTTTGCGTCTCGTGTGCGCACAAACTGCGGAAGTGGCTCAACGGGGAGGAGAACGACAATGGCGGGATACATTGATAAAAACGCCACCGTTGGCATTTTGGAGGCCATGAGTAGAAATGCCGACTGTGAGTGCATTAAAAAACGACTTGAAAAGGCAGCAAAACGAGTAAGCACTATGCCCGATGCTGATGTGGTGGAGGTGGTGCGGTGTAAGGACTGCAAGTGGGACAGGCCGGATACTCTGCTTGACAAACATTGGTGTTCTCGCTTGTTGGGATGTATGGAAGTAAGAGCGGACGACTTCTGCTCCTACGGCGAGAGAAAGGACTGCGGCGATGCAGAAGGGTGATACCATCCGGGCGCGGTTTCTGACGATGCCGGAGCCGTTCCCCGGCACCGGGGCGACAAAGGACAATCTGTACCCTGTGCGCAAGGCAACGGTGGTGTATGTGCATCCGAAAGGTCGATACATCGTGGCGGAGTGCAAGGGCATTCGGGAGACGTTCTTTCCGGAGGAGGTGCTGACATGAGCGAATTCCCGGAACGGCTTAGAAAGCTGCGGGAGAAAAAGAGACTGAAGCGGTATGTGCTGTCGGAGCGCTGCGGGCTGAACTCGGACGCCATACGCCGGTATGAGCTTGGGACGGCGAAGCCGACGATGGATGCGCTGAAGAGTATAGCGGATGAATTTGGCGTGTCGGTGGACTATCTGATGGGCAGGACGGACTATCCCTGCGTGGTAGATATTGCCGAAAAATAAATTTTGAAAATTCCACTTAAAAGTGGAAAAATTGAAAAAACGCACTTTATCATGGGAGATGCAGGGGCAAACTCTGCATCTCCATTCTTTTTCTTTTCCCCCTTCTTTCCTGATGGGCGGGGCTTTGGATCCGCCCGGATGGAGCAATATGCCGCAGGCAGATGCCGCCCCACATTTCGGGGGGGCGGGAGGGCGCACCTCTCATGCGGCGCCAGATGAAAACGTTGGATCGTTTTCACCCGCAAGGGGCTTTCTTGGGGCGTATGCCCCACACGCGGCATAGGTGCCCCGTAAGGGGAGGCCACAGCGAGTGACGGGGACTTTCCCCGAAGCGCTAAAGCAGGGCAGGACTGCAATGCCGTACCAGATGTATGCTACCGCATTGCGGCACCACGGAAGGGTAAGACCGCTACAAGGGGCTTGCCTGTGCGCTGTACGAAAGCGGCAGGACGAAAGAATTTATGTATTGGCTGGCACCGGCTTTGTAAAGATGAACGGATGCGACCGACGTACCGGCGCAGGGCTGTAAAGTTCCGTGGTTGGTCTGGGTACCACCGTGCCGAAAGAAATCCGAGGAGTGGATGTGGGGTGGTGGCGGTTGTCTTAGGACAAAGCCGCTGTGTAGGACAGTATGGATACGTGGTGGAACCCGACCGATTGTGTAAAACAAAAGGATTTCGCCGTGGCGGATGCTATGTATGCTTGCGGGGCACATAGCTCAGTAAGCCGGGCGAGAATGTGCTTGACCTGTTCGCTGGGTCCGGCACAACGATCATGGCAGCGGAGCAGAATGGCAGACACGCTTTCTGCATGGAGTATGATCCGAAGTATGCCGATGTCATTGTTGACCGTTGGGAGAAGTTTACGGGGAAGAAAGCGGTGCTTTTGAATGACGATTGAAGAAGCACAGGCGATCATAGCCAAAACCAGCAGCCCGTATTTGAAGCGGGACATGGAGAAGTTTATTAAACGCCAGCAGAGAAAGGAGGGCGCGTATGGCAAGGCCAAGAAAGGAAATAGACCAGAAGCAGTTCGAAAACCTCTGCGGCCTGCAATGCACGCTTGAAGAAATCTGCGGTTGGTTTGATGTGACCGATAAAACATTGGACAGCTGGTGTAAACGCACCTATCATGCCAGTTTTTCCGAGGTATTTAAGCAAAAGCGCGGAGCTGGGAAAATTTCACTGCGTCGGAGCCAGTGGCAGCTTGCGGCAAAGAACGCAAGCATGGCTATTTGGCTGGGGAAACAGTACCTTGGCCAGCGTGACGTTGTGGAGATTGGCTTGCCGACTGACAACACGCAGGAGGACGCTTTGAGCGTAAGCCTGCGCGAAATGGCAGAGGGGTTGGAAAGCGATGATTAGCGCAAAGCAGCAGAAGATCCTTGCCTTCCCCTATTCCAAGTATGACGCGCTGATCTGTGACGGCGCGGTGCGTTCCGGCAAAACCTCCATCATGATGTGGGCGTTCGTCCGCTGGGCGATGGAGAATTTCAGCGGCCAGCGCTTCGGCGTGTGTGGCCGCACGGTGGATAGCTGCACCAAGAACATCATCGTGCCGTTTACGGCGATGAGCCTTGCCAAAGAGCGCTATATCATACGCTGGCGGCGCGGCGATAAGGTAATGGAAGTGCGGCGCGGTGCCGTGACAAACTACTTTGAAGTGTTCGGCGGCAAGGACGAGGCAAGCTATACGCTGATCCAAGGCCGCACGCTGGCGGGCGTTCTGCTGGACGAAGTGGTGCTGATGCCGCGCTCGTTTGTGGAACAGGCATTGACCCGCTGCTCCGTAGACGGGGCAAAGCTGTGGTTTTCCTGCAACCCGGGAAGTCCGCAGCACTGGTTTTATACAGAGTGGATACAGCGGAACAAAGAGCGGAACGCGCTGTATCTGCATTTTGAAATGACGGACAACCCCGGATTATCTCAAAAGACGCTGGAACGCTATCAATCTATGTTTTCCGGCGTGTTCTACGACCGATACATTCGCGGCCTGTGGGTGGTGGCCGAGGGGCTGATCTATCCCATGTTTGACGAGAGTTGCATTGTGGACGAGCTGCCGGAGAAGGGAGAATACTATGTTTCCTGCGACTACGGCACGCTTAACCCGTTTTCTGCAGGACTTTGGCGCTGGGACGGCAAGACGGCCACGCGCATCCGCGAGTATTACTATTCCGGGCGCGAGAACCAAAAGAACAAGACGGACGAGGAATACGCCGACGAAATAAAAAAGCTTATCGGCGAGACGGGCGTCAAAAGCATCATCGTTGATCCGTCTGCCGCCTCGTTTATCGAGGTTTTGCGGCGGCGTGGGTATATGGTGCGTAAGGCAAACAACGATGTGACAAACGGTATTATGACTACGGCGCGGTTTTTGCAGGACGGCGTAATCAAGATACACCGAGATTGTAAAGACTGCATTCGGGAGTTTGGACTGTATCGGTGGGATGAAAAATCCACAGAAGACAAGCCAATCAAAGAAAACGATCACGCAATGGACGAGACGCGCTATTTTGCCTATACGATTTTGAAAAACAAGGCGTATCGACGCGATTATACCCCCATTTGGAACAGATAGGACGGTGAGCGGCTATCAAAACATATAATGACCTTGTGGCGGTGGGCGAGGACGAAAAGGCGCGGATGGAGTTTATCCGCAGCGCGATCAACGCGCATCGCGAATCCCACGCATATAAGACGGCGGTGGATGCGGAGGAATACTATAACGGTCTGAATCCAACCATTAACCGCTATGAAAAAATCATCTACGATATGCAGGGCCGCGCCCACACGGATATGTGGACGGCAAACCACAAGCTGGCCAGTCGGTTCTTTGGCTTGGCGGTGGATCAGGAAGTCTCGTATCTGCTGGGCAACGGCGTAACCTTTGCGGAGAAGGAAACACCGAACAAACTGTGCCCGGACTTCGATCAAGAAGTCATGGATGCAGCACGTGAGGCAAAAATTGCAGGCGTGTCCTTCGGCTTTTGGGATTTGACGCATTTGCGCGTGTTCTCCCTGCTTGAGTTTGTCCCCCTCTACGATGAGGAGGACGGCGCGATGAAAGCCGGTATCCGGTTCTGGCAGGTGGCACAGGATAAGCCGTTGAGAGCGACGCTGTATGAGATCGACGGCTTTACCGAATATTTCCAGCCCAGCGGCGAGGATATGGATGTCATGCAGCCGAAGCGCAGCTATAAGCTGATTGAGCGCAAAGCGGAAGTCGGCGGAACCGAAATCTATGACGGCGGCAATTATCCGAGTTTCCCCATCGTCCCGCTAAAAAACAACAAGCGGTGTCTCTCCGAGATCGTCGGAAAGCGCAACACCATTGACGCGCTGGATCTGGCGTCCTCTAACATGGTCAACAACGTGGACGAGGGCAATCTGATCTATTGGGTGCTTTCCAATTGCAACGGCATGGACGACCTTGACGATGCGAAATTTGTGGAGCGCTTGAAAACCACCCACGTCGCCCACGCGAATGGCGATGACGGCGCAAAGGTGGAGAGTAAAACCATCGAGGCCCCCTATGAGGGCACCAGCAGCACCATTGATATGCTCAAGAAGAAGCTGTACGAAGATTTCCAGTGCTTTGACGCGGCGGCGGTATCCGCTGGAAATCAGACTGCAACGGCAATTAAGGCCAGCTATGTGCCTCTTGATTTGAAAACGGACAAGTTCGAATCCGAGGTAACGCGGTTTATTGGTGAGATTCTGCGTCTGGCAGGCATTGAAGACAAGCCGAGCTACACGCGCAATCAGATCATCAACAAGAGCGAGGAAACGCAGAACGTCCTTCTGGGCGCGGCGTATTACGATGACGAATACATCACAAAGAAGCTTCTGACGATCAACGGTGACATTGACCAATATGAGGATATGATGAAGCGCAAGGCAGCAGAGGTGATCGATTTGACTGAGCCGGTGATTGACGATGGCGACCAGTGATCTTGGCCACAAGCTGACCGATCAAGAGCTTGCGAAACTGGAACGGCGCATTGCGAAGCTGTACCGTGAGGCTGGGAAAGAGCTGCAAGCGACCATTGATACATACTTTGAGCAGTTTGCCAAGCGCGACGAAGAAATGAAATCTCTGATCGGCACTGTGCAGAACGGTAAAGAATGGACGGAAGCCGACTATAAGCAATGGCGGCTCAATCAGATCGGACGTGGGGAACGCTATCAGGCCATGCGGGATAAGGTAGCGCAGCGCGTGACCAACGCAAACGCCGTGGCGGTGTCTTACACCAACGACGCAACGCCCGGTATCTACTCCCTCAACCGCAACTATGCGGCGTACACCATCGAGAGCGTGGCCGGGGACATTGGATTTGACCTGTGGGACGAGCAGACAGTGAAACGCCTGATCGTGGAGCAGCCGGGGTTGATGCCGTACTATCCGAAGGACAGAGCGCTGAAACGCGGCATTGATCTCGCGTATGGCAAGAAACAAATTACGGCCAGTGTCACCAGTTCCATCTTGCAGGGCAAAAGCATCAAGCACATGGCGGACGACCTGCAAATGCGCATTACCACTATGAGCCGCGATTCCGCCATCCGCACGGCCAGAACCGCCGTGACAGGAGCACAGAACGCCGGACGCATGGACAGCTACGCGGCGGCGGAGAAGATGGGCGTCAAGCTCAGGAAACAATGGCTTGCGACGCTGGACAATCGCACGCGACACGCTCACGCCATGCTGGACGGTCAGACGGTAGATATTGACAAGCCGTTTAAGGCCGATGGGAACGAGATCATGTTCCCCGGGGACACTTCCGCGCCAGGTTACCTCGTGTATAACTGCCGATGCACGCTGATTGCGGATGTGGATAGGGTGGATACATCAAACGGGCTACGAAGATCGCGAGATGGGTTAATCTCGGACATGACTTATGCGCAATGGGAGGCATCGAAGCGAGGATATGGCGCAAGACCAATTTCGCCGTATCATAGTGGGTTCAAAAGCACGGCAAAAGATATAACAAAAAAATATAATGAAAGCGCCACTCCACGCATAGGCAAAATGCGATATGAAAACGGTTATCGCGCAAAAGACCATAAGGATGAAATTGAAGTTGCAAACCAAATTCGGAATCAATTTGGCGGTAAGATTGTTCTGTTGAAAGAAGCAAATGTGCAGGGAATAAAAACCCCAGACTACCTGTGGCGTGGAAAGCTGTGGGAATTAAAAAGCATTTCAACTGAAAAAGCGGCAGATTCGGCGCTACGAACGGCGATACAACAAATTAAGAATAATCCCGGCGGAGCTGTTATGCAGTGTGGACGTGAATTCGACATTAGAACACTTATCGAAATCCTTGATGCAAGGGCTATGAGAAATCTTAATTTTGATTTTGATGTCATGGCACTTAAATTGGACGGATCATTGTTATTTGTCAGAAGGTATAAAAAATGAGCCGCCCCCCCGCCAGATCTGGGCAGAGGTTCGGCTCAAAAAGCGGAAACATAAGTTTCCTCGTATGCAGTATATACAAATGTCGGGAAATAGTCAAGAGGTATTTCTATGATAGTCGAAATCCAAGACCACAGTACAGAAGTTTCTACCAAGATAGGAGCGGCGCTACTAAGAGGGCTTGAAAAAGTTGGTCTGGTGGCAGAGGGATACGCAAAAAAACTATGCCCTGTTGACACCGGCAATCTGCGGAACAGCATTACCCATGTGGTAGACGAGCAGGAACCAGCGGCAATTATTGGAACGAATAATGAGTATGCCGCTTACGTCGAGCTTGGTACCGGCATTTACGCCGAGGGCGGCGGCGGACGGCCTACGCCGTGGGTGTATCAGGACGCAAAGGGGAACTGGCATTACACGCGCGGGAATAAGGCACAGCCATTCCTAAAGCCCGCTGCCGCCGACCACGCCGGACAGTATCGGGACATTCTGGAAAGCGAGCTGAAAAATGGATAACGAAACCATCAAGGCCATTGAAGCCATCATTAAGCGCGGCAACGATGCTGAAATACGCCGAAAAGGCGACGGATACATCGTTTTAGAGGTTAAGAAAACAATCAAATACAGCACTCAAACATAAAAGAAACCGCCCCGGTTAAGGGGCGGGGAAATCATTGTTTTTTCTGTCTTGAATGTCCGTTTAAGTTAAAACCCGAGTTTCGTTTGACGATTGATCTCGTAAGCAACTCCTGCATCATAAGCCTTAATAAGTGGCAAAAGTCCGTTTTCTACTTCTTCCATGAGACCGTACATTGCGTTACTTTTGCAAGCGGGAACAATTTTCCTTTGCTCGTGCGCCTCCTTGATGCCAATTTCATAAGCTTTTATTTCAATGGCGTTCATGTCAATTTCCTTTCCGGCTTTTGCCTGTCACATTTGTTCCTTGTAAGTATATGATAATATAAGTTTACTTATATTTCAAGATGGGATATTCAACAATAATTTGTAGATTGGATTGTTGAAAATGTATAAGTTGACTTATTGCCTGGAATGTGATACCATGTTGCAAAAGGAGGTTTGCAGCATGGCAACAGAGGCGCAGATAAGGGCAAGCACGAAGTACAACCGAAAACAGGACACCATAACGGTGCGGGTGGATAAAGAAATCGGCAAAAAAATACGCGATGCCGCAGAACGGCAAGGCGTAAGTGTGAAAGAGTTTATTCTTACGGCGGTAATGCCGCACATCGACGATAAGTAAATAACATCTTCCGCGTAATAGGGCGCGGGAAAGGGCAATAGGAGCCAGCTTGTAAGGATTTCTTACAGGTTGGCTCTTTTTCTTTTAGGAGGCAACGCATGGCTAACAGCAAAGTCAACATTTTAAGCACGGATTACGAAATTGTCGTTAAAAAGTACGGCGACGATGAGGCGTTTGAGCGCAGGAGCATTGACGGATATTGCGACCACCTTTTGAAGCAAATCGTAATTTGCGACATGACGACCTATAAGGGTTGGGAAAACGAGCCAGTAGAAACGGCAAGAGAGGCGCAAAAGCAAACGTTACGGCATGAAATTGTACACGCATTTTTCAGCGAAAGCGGTCTTTCGGATAGCGGGCTTTCTTTTGAAGGGGCATGGTGCAAAAACGAGGAGCTTGTCGACTGGATCGCATGGCAAGGGCCAAAAATCCACAAGGCGTGGGAAATGGCAAACGCAATTTAAAACAGGTAAACACCGCGAGGTACAGCGGTTTTTATACAACGTTCGCCCCCGAAGAATTGGGGCCAAGGAAAAGGAGAACGAATAACATGGCGAAATTTACGAGAGCGGAAATCAGAAATATTCTCGGCGAGGCTTGCACCGAAGAGATCGAAAATCGCTTGGTTGCGCTGCATCTGGGCGTGGTTGATCCCCTCAAGGACGATCTCACGAAGTACAAGGCGGACGCGGAGAAGTTGCCAGGCGTCCAGAAGGAATTGGACGATCTCAAGGCAGCGGGTGACGGCGGCTATAAGGAAAAGTACGAGAAGGAACACTCGGCCTTTGAAGCTTACAAATCCGACGTCACAAAAAAGGAAAGCAAGGCGGCAAAGGAAAAAGCTGTCCGTGCTTACTTTGAGAGCAAAAACATCACCGGCGCGAATCTCGACCTTGCCATGCGTGGCTGCGGCGAGGAAATGGCCGCATTGGAGCTGGACGGCGAGAAGATCAAGGACACCAAGGCCCTTGATGCACTTGTGGACGGCACCTATAAGGGGCTGGTCTCCACCACGCAGACAAAGGGCGCAAATCCCGCCAATCCCCCGGCGAACACCGGCGGCGCAAAAACCCGTGAGGACATTTACAAGAAGGACGATAAGGGCCGCTATGTGATGTCTACAGCGGAGCGCCAGAAAGCGCTTGCCGATCTGATGGCAAGCGAAAACAACTGATTTTTTGAAAGGAGCTATTTATGGCTGCGAAAACTAACGTAACGACTTCTGCACAGTTTACCACTTCCGCACGCGAGGTGGATTTCGTGTCCCGCTTTGCTGACAACTGGGACGCGCTGCGCAACATCATGGGCATCATGCGCCCCATCCGCAAGGCCCCCGGCACGAAGCTGGTTTCCTACAAGGCCAGCGTGGACGGCGGTCTCAAGGGCGGCACTGTGGCTGAGGGTGACGAGATCCCCTTTACCAAGATGAAGGTCGAGCCTGTTGCCTACGGCGACATCGACATTTCTAAGTATGCCAAGAGCGTGACCATCGAGAGCGTGGCGAAGTACGGCGCTGACGTTGCCGTGGAGAAAACCGACGAGGCTTTCCTCGTGGCCCTGCAGAACAAGGTCCTGACCGACTTCTATACCTCCCTTGGTACCGGCACTTTGAAGGTGACCGAGAAGACGTGGCAGCGTGCTCTGGCTATGGCCAAGGGCAAGGTGCTGGACAAGTTTGCTGGTCTGGATAAGGACGTGACCGAGGTGGTGGGCTTTGCCAACATCATCGACGCTTACGATTACCTTGGTGACAAGGAGATCACCGTGCAGACCATGTTCGGCATCAACTATGTCGAGAACTTCATGGGCTACCGCACTCTGTTCCTGCTGCCCGAGAAGTACATCGCCTCGAAGAAGGTGATCGCTCTGCCCGTGGAGAACATCGATCTGTACTATGTGGATCCCAGCGACAGCGACTTTGCCAAGCTGGGCCTGAACTACACCGTAAAGGGTGAGACCAATCTGATCGGCGTCCACGTCGACGGCGACTACAGCCGCGCCACCGGCGATATGTACGCCATCATGGGCATGAAGCTGTGGGCGGAGTATCTGGACGGCATTGCCGTGGCTACCGTTACTCCGGCTACTGCGTAAATAAGGGGGCGGCGTGATGCTTGAGCAGGTCTTACGGCACTTGAACAACTGGTTCCTTGTGGAAATCCACGAGGGCACGTTCACCGTGGAGAATGGCAGCATTGCGCTGCCCTTTCTCCTGACTAATCAATATTTTCGCATCTGTGGATCCGTGTTTAATGACGGTCTGCATCAATATCCGGCGGCCGATCTAACGGATGAGACATTTACCGGGATGGTGTGGGCGCTTGCGGTGCCAAAGGCAGTTGTGACGCTTTCCGAGGATATCGCTGCGTGGGAGAGAAAGAACGGAGAAGCCGTTTTAAGCCCCTACACGAGCGAGAGCTTTGGCGGGTACAGTTACACCAAGGAAAGCGGCGGAAAAGCTGACACAAGCGCTGTGGCAGGCTGGCAGGACGCTTTTAGAGGTCGTCTCAACGACTGGCGGAAGCTCAAGGGGGTGGAACCGTGAGTTTGCTTGACGATTTTGCCAAAAAGTGCGTTCTGATGGAGAAAAAGCGCACCCCAGACGGCGCGGGCGGCTATATCACCGCATGGGCCGAGGGCGCGGAATTTCTCAACTATCAGGCGCTCGACACCTCGATGGAGGCGCGCAGGGCGGAAAAGGAGGGTGTGACCTCGGTATATTCCGCTTTGGTTAACCAGAGCGTTCCCATCGAGTACAACGATTATTTCCGCGACACTGAAACTGGGCTTACCTACCGCGTGACCTCGAACCCCGAAGAAAAAGCCGCGCCGAGGTCTGCGGGCGCAATCATTAAGGCACTGAAATTCTTCACTGCGGAGCGAAAGGAGTTGCCGAGATGACAAAAGATAAGGCGCTCCATGCGTGGTTTTCCCAATTTCTTCCGGCGTATCCGGCCTCTAACGTGCCGGAGGACGCGGTTTTCCCTTGGCTGACCTATGAGCTTATCACGGGATCATGGGAGAGCGGCGAAATCGCGCTGACGATCAACCTATGGTATTACACCGAGAGCGAAGCGGTGCCGAATGCCAAGGCACAGGAAATCTCCGACGCTATCGGAATGGGCGGCTGCATGGTGCCGTACGACGGCGGGGCGATGTGGCTCAAGCGAGGCTCCCCGTGGTGCCAAAACATTGCGGATGAAAGCGATAAAAACATCAAGCGGCGGTATCTCAACATGACGGTGGAATATCTGTCGCAGAACTGATGAAAGGACAAAACTATGAAATTTACAAAAATCCCTTCTGATGCATTCCAGAAATTGCAAATCAATGCGGGAATTCTGACGACAGACTTCACGCCTGCGACCGGCGCCGTCGGCGAGGCGGGGCAGATCGGCGCAACGACCGGCGGCGTCAATTTTACCGCCACGCCGACCTATTCGGACTTTGGCGAGGATATCGACAACTGCCCGAAGAACATGAAGGAGCTGAAAAAGCTCGATTCGTGGGAAGTCAAGATGACCGGCACGTTTGTCAATGCCGATACCGCCATTGCAAAGCGGCTGTGCGGCGCGGCGGACATCGGGGCGACCGACACGACCAAGGTCACACCGCGCAATGACCTCAAGGACGCGGACTTTGACGATATCTGGCTTGTGGGCGATTACTCTGACAAGAACGGCGAAACCAACGGCGGCTTTATCGCCATCAAACTGATCAACGCGCTTTCTACGGGCGGCTTCCAGCTCCAGACGAGCGACAAGGCCAAGGGGCAGCTTGCCTTTGAGTTTACCGGCCACTATTCCATGAGCGCGCAGGACGCTGTTCCCTTTGAAATCTACATCAAGGCCGGCACGGAGGAGGCGTAAATGAGACTTTCCGACATTCAGGGCGAACGCGTCTTTGACGTCATTGCGGACGTCATTGACCCCATCGCCAATATTGCACAGGACGAAAAAGCTTCGGCCATGTTTCGGCGTGAACCGCTACCGGAGGGCATGACGGCAAAGCAGTTTGCTACGCAGAGAGCGCGAAAATCGCTCCCAGAGCTGCTCAAGGGCCACAAAGGCGATATTATTGCCATTCTTGCGGCTATTGAGGGCGTGAGCGCAGACGATTACAAGGGCGCACTGAACCTTGTGAAGCTGACGCGGGACGCGGTGGAGCTGTTGACGGACGAAGCATTCGTCACGCTTTTTATCTCGGCGCAGAGCGAGAAATCCTCTGGCTCTGCGCCGGAGAATACCGAGGGCAAAAGCGAATAAAACCGTTCCTGCGATACTGCACGGCACGGCTCAATGAAAAAGCAAGAAACGACGCATACCGCATCTATGTGACGGACGCGCTGCGCATTGTGGCAGAAAACACGGCGCGATACGCGGGAGGGAACTACATCAAGGCGCGATACGCTGATATGATTGAGCCGAAAAAGCAGGACAACAGAACGTGCGAAGAGATTACCGCCGATGTGGTCGCGCGGTGCGGATTGGTGGTGAAAAAATGAACCTGCTTGACCTTTTTGTGAAAATCACTGTTGATAACAGCGACGTAGACATTGGTTTTGGGGAAACGAGCAGCAGAGCAGAAACGCTTGCAAATAAGCTTAAAGGCGGGCTTGCGACTGCTGCCAAAGTTGGCGCGGCGGCTGTTGCTGCGGGAGGCACGGCTATTGTAGCTGTTAGCAAACAGGCGATGGCTGCCTATGCCGACTATGAGCAGCTCGTAGGCGGCGCAGAGCTGATGTTTGGAGGAGCTTACGACTTTATCGCAGATAAAGCCAAAAACGCATATAGCACCGTTCAAATGAGCCAGAACGAATACCTGCGTCAAGTAAACGGATTTGCAACGGGCTTAAAAACGGCGCTCGGTGGAAACGAACAAGCGGCGGCAGAGCTTGCCGACAAGATCATCAATGCTGAAGCAGACGTTGTAGCGGCGACCGGTAATTCTCAAGAAGCAGTTCAAAATGCTTTCAACGGAATTATGAAGTCCAACTATACCATGTTGGATAACCTTCAAATCGGCATCACGCCCACAAAAGAAGGCTTTCAAGATGTTATCGACAAGGTAAACGAGTGGAACGCGGCAAACGGGCGCGCCACAGAGTATCAAATCGAGAACCTGGCTGATTGTCAAAGCGCCCTTGTAGATTACATCGAAATGGTTGGAATGCAGGGGTACGCATCAAGGGAAGCAGCTGATACGATTCAAGGCTCCGTGGCTTCCATGAAAGGTGCATGGGAAAATCTGCTTACTGGCATCGCCGATGACAACGCAAATTTTTCAGAACTGACAAGCAGTTTTGTCGACAGTGTTGTTACTGTTGGCGGAAACATTATTCCTCGCGTGAACGTGATTATTCAGGGGCTTACGCAGCTCATAACAGAAGCGTCACAGACAATTATTCCGATGGCCGTTCAGATTTTGCTTGAGAATCTTCCGAGCATAGTTGCGGCTGGTATGGATTTAATTACGGCGCTGGTTAACGGAGTTCTTGACAACATTGATCTTCTGATTAGCTGTGTTCTTGAATTGGTCGATACAATTGTCGACAAGCTGATTGAAAACCTTCCGACGCTGGTTGACGGTGGGATCAAGCTAATTGTGGCGCTGGCAGGAGGATTGATTGAAGCGCTACCGCAACTCGCCGCAAAAATCCCACAAATCATTCAGACAATTGTAAAGAGCCTTAGAAGCGGCATCCCCGACATTTTGAGCGTCGGCAAAGACCTCATCCGCGGATTGTGGGATGGCATAAGCAGCATGTGGGACTGGCTGTGGGGCTGTGTAAAGGGTCTCTTTAGCGGAGTTATTGACGGTGTAAAAAATCTACTCGGAATTCACAGCCCGTCTAAGGCTTTTGCTGGCATTGGCGGATTTATGGCGGAGGGACTTGGGGATGGATTCGGAGAAAAATTTGCATCTATAAAAAAAGACATTGAAGGAAGCATGACTTTTGATGCCGCAGAAATAGGTTTTTCTGCATCTGCGCCCATCGGAGAATTGCCGGGTACAAGCAGTGCCCGGGGAAGCGATAGAAGCATCCACCTCACCGTCGTTTCGCCGAGTGGAAAGGAACTGGCACGTTTTGTCGCGCCGTATATGGGCGCACAACTTCAACTTGTTAGGGGGTAACAGTATGCTCGAGTGGTATATTAACGGCAAAGAAATGACGCAAAATGGCGCATATATCAGCACGGGCTATATTGTTACCTCCGCGCCTGTTAACAGGTCTGTGTATGCGGGAGGATGTTCTGCCTATGTAGCGACAAAAGCGAAAATTGGTTTAAAGTCTCTTAAGATCCCCGTGCGAATTGTGAAAAGTTCTGCCGTCGACGCATCCAGAACAAAGTCCGCGATCCTGTCTATGTGCCTTGGCGATAAAGTTGATATCATGCTGTCAAATGGAGATAGATATGTCGCGGCTCTTGTGAGCGCAGGAGAAGCAGAATCGGTTAGTAATGGCGTCCTGGATTTTACGCTTGAGTTTCTGGGGTATCAGCGCGGCGAGTTGGTGTCGGCGAAGACCCCAGCTGTTATGTGTTTCTCCACCGCGCCGGAAACGCTATACAAGGCAACCGTTAAATCGGATCGAGATGGCTCGTTCGTTCTGGCGGGGATAACCTTCCTTGGTTGCAAACCGGGAGACGAGCTGGTTGTTGACGGATTGACTGGTAGACTGTTAAAAAACGGAACACCCGTATTGATTGCGGACACAGATTTCGTCAGTTTTCCTTTTTTACAGCCTGGAGAGAATGAAGTCCGTTGCACAACGGAAGCAGATATAGAATATTATCCGGTTTTTTTGTGATTGGTGGTGAAATATGCTAACACTTTCGGATGGAACAATTCTGGCAGTAGATGACTATTGCATAAAACAAAAATACAACGGAATCAATGAGCTGTCTTTCTCTGTCCCAGATGACATCAAGATCGTAAACGAGCAGAGCGTCCACGAAACCACGCGGAACCAGGCATATCTTGTCAAGATTGTCAATGGCGACAACATCACCTGCGAACTTGACCTTGATGAACTGCGTTCCGTGCAAACGGACTACGATGCAAGCGCAACGCCACACGATCATTTGTCGGCAGCTCTTACGTCTGTCGGATGGAATCTTGTTGATAACACCGGGATTACAACGCGCAGGACGATTACCGGCGCTTTGACACCGATGGAGATTATCGAACAGGTGGAAGATACATGGACCGGCGTGACCGCTATGTTTGACACAGCGACAAAGACCGTCACAATCCTTTGCCCGTCCGACAACAAGCCGCAATACGCTTTCTTGGCGGAAGAATTGAACCTTCGGCAGCTTGACATTGCAGGTGACAGTTCTTCCTTCTGCACACGTTTACGGGCGAAAGGTGCTGACGGAATGACTTTCGCCAGCATCAACAACGGCAAAGACTACGTTGAAAACTATACCTATTCCAATAGAATCATCTATGGCGTAGCTATCAGCGATGAACGCTTTACAAACAAAGAATCCCTGCTTGAATATGCGCAAGCCACGCTGGACGCAAATGCTGTCCCGGCTGTCAGCTATGAGTGCGATGTTGTGGACGTTGCTGCAATCGACAGCGACTACAGCTTCCAGAAGTTGCAGATGCACAAGGCTGTGTGGCTGCTTGATAAGAAATTCGAGACAAGAGTCGCGCATAGAATTGTTGAGTATTGCATCTATCCCAACGACGCAAGCAAAAACAAGGTCACTTTGTCAACTGTGATTCCGTCTTTGCAAGGTTCTGTCAAATCTTTGCAAACTGCGATTTATGATCCGAACAGCGCAGTCCGGCAGCGGGAAACATCAGCAGTCGAGAACGCCACAAAGGCTATTACTGGCGCTTCTGGTGGGAATATCCGCTTTGTGTACGATGGCAACGGAAAGCCAATTGAGTTCCTTATCATGGATACTGACGATATTGCAACCGCTCAAAAGGTGTGGCGCTTCAATATCGGCGGCTTTGGTTTCAGCAGCAACGGCTACAACGGCACATACGCAACAGCAATCACGCAGGACGGTCATATTGTAGCTGATTTCATGGACGTTGGGACGCTTACGGCTGTACTTATTAAGTCACAAGATGGAAAGAGCAAGTGGAATCTAAGCACCGGCGAGATGTCTTTGTACAATACAAAAATTTCAACACTTGCCACCGGCGCGACCTACAAAAACTCCGACTACTCGCAGGCAGATCTGGATCGAATCAGTCAGATCCTTACAAAAAGCGTGACTCCAACTTTGAGCGATTATGAAAAGCTGGACGTTGACGGGAGTGGCATATTTGGGCCATCTGACCAGTTGCAGATAGCTCAGATTATCTCCGGTGCGAGAACTGTGAACTTCACCACACGGTGGAGGCTGCGCATCGATCCCGCCGATGGCGATAGCCTGCTTAAGGTCTACCGGGTCTACCACAGCAACATCACGGGCGCCGACACGGAGAACGTTATTTTCTCGGCTGGCTTTGGCCGGGTGACCGTCAACGCAATTGATGCGCAGTATGGTGACATCACGCATAATCTCGTGGTGGGCGGCACGGTAGATGCTACCGATTACCTAAAGGGCGGTAAGAAGATCACGTTCCCGGAGCAGAAGGTCATCGGCTATGTGGTCTACTGCTCCGGCAGCAGCGACAATCAGGCCAGCTGCTTCATCCCGGCCGGCCGTTCCGGCAGCTATCAGTGCGCGTCTGACGACTGGTTCTGCGCGTTCTCGTTTGATGGCGCGGGCGTCGCAACGCAGATCGGAGGCACGGGTACGATAGATGCCATCGTGGGCATCAGCAATTTCTGACGGAGGTGTAATTATGGCAGGCAACATTACAGTCTCGCAAACCATTAAACTTAACATGACACTGGACGGCGTTCCGCCGACGCTACACATGGTGCAGGGAGACGCCAACACCCGCGTCATTTCGGCATTTCTCTGGGCCGGCGCGGAGCCCTATGCCGTCCCCAGTGGAGCTGCAGTGATGCTGCGCTTTGCCAAACCAGACGGCACCGGCGGCCTTTACGCAAAGACCGAGAATAACGACGCGATCTCGTGGAGCGGCAGCGAGATTACTATCCCTGTAGCGGCTCAGGTGCTCGCGGCAGCGGGCATCGTCCGGGCACAGGTGGATATCTTTGTGGGCGCTGGAGACGCCGCAGCCGCCAGGTTGGCGACCTTCGCGTTCCGCATCGATGTCCAGCCGGATGTCTACAGCGACGCGCAGATCATCTCCAGCGACTACTACAACGGCATCATCAACGCGCCCTATATCGGGGCAAACAATCACTGGTATGCATGGGATCCCGCCACCGGCCAGTTCAAGGACACCGGCGTTTCGGCGACCGGCGTTCCGGGTCCTGCTGGCAAGGACGGCGCCACCATCGTAGCCGATGGCCTGTATGGCTTTGACGTGGACGAGGACAGCGGAGAACTACGGCTATTCTACACCGGCAACACGCCGCCCAATTTCAGCATCAGTACAGATGGCTATCTGATCTACACGCTGGACAGCGGTGTGTCGGTGGTCATCGGCAAGGTGACGGGGGCCACAGGCCCCAAGGGCGACCCTGGAATCACCAAAATGACGCAGGCCGCCTACGACGCGGCGGTGGCGGCTGGTACCATTGACGCCGACAGCTGGTACGGCGTGTATGCGGAGGGCTAATGTATGCTATACAAAGGCACAAAGCCCGCCGCGCTGTACCGGGGCTCTTACAAGCCAGGGAAGCTGTACAAGGGCACACAGCTAATTGCAGGCTATGCGGACGCAGCAAAAGCCGCGCCTGCCAGCTGGGACGGCACCTATGACGACGTGATGGGCGTCACGGCCACCGGCAAGGGAAAGCAGGACGGCACGCCCACCCCCTCCGCGCCGGTGCCGCTGGTGGCGTCTGAGGGCACTCTGACGGCCAGCGGACGGACGGGTACCACACCCACCACCGTGACGCTGCCGGTGCTGAGGGCAATACCCGGCACGGAAATCCGCGACGAGATGGCGTACATCGGCGGCGGGCAGTGGCAGATCACCCGGCGGGTGGGGGTAGTGCAGTTCGCCGGCACGGAAAACTGGACAATCGGCGGCCTTAAAGCAGACAAATCAGACTGGTATTATCAGTCTCCCGCTCTGGCGGATGCCGTGAATACCGCTGTCTCGGATAGCGCCTGCACACATTATCCGCAGGCGTTTATCTCCAATAACCAGACCCGGCAGGGCTGCGGAGTTGTTTGGGGTACCGTCCGTGTCCGCTGGGGCGACCCGCCGGACGGCACGGACGCGTGGAAGGCGTTTCTGGCGGCGCAGGCTGCCGCCGGGACGCCTATGACCGTCTGGTATACGCTGGCGACCCCCACCACGGAGACGGTGACGCTGGGGACACTGCCAAGCTATCCCGTCCACACGGAGCTGGCCGTCAACGGAGACTACCCGCCTGATGTGGTCGGCACCGTCAAGGTGGGAACTTAGATTAGAGAGGAGAGATAATATGAGCACACCTACTCTTAATCTTGGTCGCGTATCGTCCTATGGCGAGGCCAAGCGTGGGGGCTACACCGGCACCTACGACCAGTGGTGCGCGCTGCTGGCCAGCATCGGCACCATGCAGCACGCGCTGACGCCGGGTTACAACATCGGCATCGCTGACAACGTCATCTCTACGCTGGCCCCGGCTGTCGGGGAGAACCTGCTGATCAACTCGGACTGGCGACCCTCCGTCCGGGTCAACCAGCGAGGGCAGACGATCTACAACGGCGCGGTCTACGGCCCGGACTGCTGGAAGGGCACCAACGATGCCGTGCGGATGCAGCTGACGACCCTGGGTCTGTATCTCACTGGCACCGACGCGACCACGGTGCCGTATGCGCAGCAGCGCATCGAGAATCCGGACACGCTGCTCGGGCAGTCGGTGACCTTTTCCGCCATCAATACGCAGGGAACGTTGTTTGCCAGAACGTCCACGCTGCCGGAGACGCTGCCCGCCAGCGCTGCATCTTACTGCAATGAGGACAATGTATTCTACCTGCTGGCCATCAACGGAACGCTCAACGCCAGAATTAAGACCAGCGCAGGCGGCCAGCTGCACCTTATCGCGGCCAAGCTGGAGCTGGGCGACACGCAGACGCTGGCGCGGAAGAATGCGGCGGGGGGATGGGTGATCAACGAAGCTGGGAACTACGCCCGGACGCTGTGGCAGTGTCAGAGGTACCTACAACTGTACGCTACGGAGGCAGCGCGCCCGGCTAAAGCGGAGGATTGTCGTCCTGTCATGCGCACTGACCCAACCCAAAGCGCAATCACGGTGGGAAGCACTACCTACTACGTCAACAGCGCGGAATTTTGATTAAGGGGGTGACAAGGATGGATGTTTGGGCGCAGGTAGCGGTACCGCTCGTGGTGGCGGTGCTGACTAGCAGCGGCCTGTGGGCCGTGGTGGCCAAGCGCGTCGACCGGGGCGGCGCCGAGCGGAAAATGCTGGTGGGGCTTGCCCATGACCGCATCATACATCTGGGTATGGTGTACGTCGACCGCGGGTACGTCACGCAGGACGAGTACGAGAATCTCAACGACTATCTGTACGCGCCCTATGAGAAAATGGGCGGCAACGGCAGCGCAAAGCGCGTCATGGAGGAAGTGCGGAAACTGCCGATCCGCAAAACTTGACAGGCCGACAGGCCGGAAAGGAACGCAGTTATGAAACTGAGCAACAAGGTCTATGATGTAATGAAATGGCTGGTCATCATCGTGCTGCCCGCCGTGGCTACGCTGTACGCGGCGCTGGCGGCTGTCTGGGCGTGGCCCTACGCAGACGAGGTGGTGACCACCATCACCGCCGTGGACACGTTCCTCGGCGCTGTGCTGTGCATCAGCACAGCACAGTATCACAAGGAGGTTGGCAACAATGGTTAAGCGGGTGTATCTGTCTCCCAGCGACCAGAGGCGCAACACATACGCGGTGGGCGACACCACCGAGGCCATCCAGTGCGGACGCATCGCGGCGGCGTGTAAGGCGGCGCTGGAGCGCTCCGGCGTGGAGGTGATGGTGGGGCAGTACGACACCATGGCCAACCGTGTGGCGGCGTCCAACCGGTTCAAGGCTGACCTGCACGTCCCCATCCATTCCAACGCCTGCAACGGCAAGGCCAGCGGTACGCACCTGTTCTGTTACAGCGGCGACCGGAACAGCGCCGGGTACAAGGCGTGTCAGGCGGTGCTGGATGTGCTGGGGCCTGTGACGCCGGGTGCGCCGGACGTCATCCGGGCGTATCCTGCACTGTACGAGGTGAAGCATCCTGCCGCCACGACGGTGTATATCGAGACAGACTTCCACGATGTTCCCAGTGTTGCCCAGTGGATCATTGACAACACCACCCTGATCGGCGAGACCATTGCCAAGGGGCTGTGCGCGGCTCTGGGCGTACCCTTTGTGGAGAGCGCCAACGCGCCGGTGCCTGCGGAGAAGGACACGACGCTGCCCATGCAGGTGCGGATGCTCAAGCGCGGCATGGAGGGCGCGGATGTGAAGACCCTGCAAGCGGCGCTGACCGCCTACGGGTTCTCCTGCGGTCGTGCCGGTGCGGATGGTGACTTCGGCAGCGGCACGGAGACGGCGCTGAAGAAGTTCCAGACCAAGTACGGCCTCGGTGCTGACGGTATCGCCGGGAAGGGGACTTGGGGGAAATTGCTGGGACAGTAAGGAAATCGTTTTTTCTATGTGAAGAGAGCGACACATTTACGGATCCAAAACTCTGGACGAAACAGGGATAACGATGCGCCGACCCCTGCTTCCACCAAAGCTCCGCAAGTCCACGGCGAATATGATCGCCATGAATACAACTTACCGAGACATCCGCGCAAGACTGCGCAGTATGTCCCCGCAACGCGCCATTGATTACGTTGCCGCGCTTGAGCTTCCGGGAGACGAGGCGTTTTGCATCATCGCGTGCGACGTTAAGCAACAATCCCGCCAGCAGGTAGCAAACAGGCTGTTTTCATCGGTCGAGTATGTCAAGAAGTGCCGCCGCAACGGTTACCAAAAGATTGCCGACCATATCAAAAACCCATAAAGTAAAGACCCAACAAAGACCTTTTTCAGGCTCTTTGTTGGGTCTTTTTTGTTGTATGTTGTGAGATATACAGGGGGTGTCGAAATGAGTGTAATGGAGCGGCTGTTGACGTGCGGGTATACGGCGGATATGGCGCGGGATATATGCGACCAATACGGAGCGGACTTTGCTGGATTGCTTTTCCTTGTGCGCATCGTGGAGCTTTTCCACGACGATAGGCGCGAATATGTATAGCTACTACAATGAAAACCCACGAGGTAAAAACGTAGGCGACTGTACCGTAAGAGCCATATCAAAAGCAACTGGCAAGGACTGGGGTGAGACGTACCTCCGGCTTTGCGTACAGGGATATCTTGACGGAGATATGCCGTCGGCTAACTCCTGCTGGGGCGCTTATCTTCGGTCGGTAGGTTTCCGACGGTACATCGTGCCGGATACCTGTCCTGATTGTTACACAGTTGGCCGTTTTGCCGATGAGCACCCATTTGGGACGTATATTCTCGCGCTCTCCGGTCATGTCGTGTGTGTACAAGATGGTGTTTTATATGACAGCTGGGACAGCAGCAACGAAACAGTTTTGTATTATTGGGAAAGGACGGATGAAGCATGAACTATCCATACTACGGAAACCCCTATATGCCGCCGATGCAGGACAACCTCGCCCAGCTGAGGCAGCAGCAGATGCAGGCCATTCCGCCGATGCCGCAAAATCCCCTGCCGCAGAGCGGCGTGCAGTGGGTATCTGGCGAACAGGAGGCAAGAAGCTGGATGGTCGCGCCCAATGCGGCGGTGGCGCTGTGGGATTCGACGGCGCCCACGGTGTATCTGAAACAGGCCGATGCAAGCGGCAAGCCGACGCTCAAGGTGTACGACCTTGTGGAGCGGCTTGCAAGCGCTCCTGACACGCAGAAAGCGCCCGCTGCGGAATATGTGACCCGTAAAGAGTTTGACGCGCTGGCGGCGCTTGTGAGCGAAATGAAGGGCAAGAAGCGCAAGGAGGAAAAGAGCGATGAATAATCCGTTTTTCGGTGCAATGGGCGGCGGCAACGGCTTTATGCAGATGGTGCAGCAGTTCAAGCAGTTCAAGGCGAATTTCCAGGGCGACCCTAAAGCGGAGGTCGAAAAGCTTTTGCAAAGCGGCAAGCTCACACAGCAGCAGTTGAACCAGCTCCAGCAGATGGCAAAGCAGTTTCAAAGTCTGATGGAATAAGCAAAGTCTAAGCAAAAGCATAAGACAAAACATAACTTGTTTCTTGATCGTGGCCGCGATTCAGATAAATTACATCAACAAAAAGGAGTGATATTATGTCTCTTTCCGAGGGTATGCCCACCATGACCATGCCTGTTACCCCTGCCAATGGCGGCGGTAACGGCTTTGGCTTTGGCGGCGACGGCGCGTGGTTCCTCATCATCCTGTTCCTGTTCGCGTTCTGCGGCTGGGGCGGCAACGGCTGGGGCAACAACGGCAATTCCGGCGGTGTGGTGGATGGCTATGTGCTGGCCTCCGACTTCTCCAACATCGAGCGCAAGATGGATTTGATTAACGGCGGGCTGTGCGACGGCTTCTATGCCGTAAACAACACGCTGTTGACCGGCTTCGGCAATGCCGAGCTGTCCCGCGCCAACCAGCAGGCCGCACTGATGCAGCAGCTCAGCGCTATGCAGATGCAGGCGGCAAACTGCTGCTGCGAGAACAGAGCCGCCATTGCGCAGGTGCGCTATGATATGGCGACGCAGGCGTGTGACACGCGGAACACCGTGCAGAACGCCACCCGCGACATCGTGGAGAATCAGAACGCCAACAGCCGTGCCATCCTGGACTTCTTGACCAACTCCAAGATGCGCGATCTGGAGAGCGCAAATCAGGAGCTGCGTCTGGCCGCGTCTCAGGCTGCGCAGAACAGCTACCTGATCTCCCAGCTGCGGCCTACGCCCATCCCGGCGTATGCATCCTGCAACCCGTGGGCTGGCAGCTACACCGGTTGCTCCGGCTGCTGACAACTGCATAGGAATCTATTTCCAAAACGGAAATTGTTCAGCTCCGGGCTGATATTGAAAGGCGGCGGGGCAATAGCTCCGCCGCCTGCATTTTTGAAAGGAGTGAGTATTTTGGCTGAATATGTAAATACCAACATCGTTTCTGTTCCTGCTGGGCAGAATGTACCGATGACGGAAACTGCCGTTGCGGGCAAGTCCTGCATCGTACACCGCGAGGGCAGCGGGCAGGTGTTCCTGCGCGGCCTGACAAACCAGTGCAAGGCGCGTTTCCGTGTGTCCTTCGGCGGAAACATCGCCATCCCCACCGGTGGCACGGTGGGTGCAATCTCCGCCGCGCTGGCTATCAACGGAGAGCCGCTGACCAGCGCCGTGGCAACGGTAACGCCCGCCGCCGTGGAGAACTATTTCAATATCTTCGTCGCTGCCAACGTGGACGTGCCGAAGGGCTGCTGCGTAACGGTGGCGATGGAGAACACCAGCGCTCAGGCGATCAGCTTTGCCAATAGCAACATGATCGTGGAGCGCGTCTGCTGAAAGGAGGTAAAGCATGAGCATGAAATCTATGTATGAGCTGCGCGATATGCTTTGCGATGAGCTGGACGAAATTGCCAGAAAGGGTGAGCTTGGAGCAGGTGATCTGGATATCGCGCACAAACTGGCAAGCACCATCAAAAATCTGGATAAAATTGAGGCAATGGAAGATGGCGGCTATTCCAGAGCTGGGTATCAGCCGCGTCGGTATCCGCGCGATGAGTACGGAGGTGGTAGCTCCTACGCAAGAAGCCGAAAGCATTATGTCCGGGGTCATTACAGCCGCGACAGCGCACGCGACGGAATGAGACGGCAGTTGCAGGATATGCTGGATAGCGCAGACGATGACACCATCCGAAGCGCCATTCAGCGCTGCATGGACGTGCTGGAGGACGAAAGGGGGTAAACGCCCCATGATTGATGAGACCGAGATCAAAAGGTGGATAGCGCGGTTAGAAACCGAAGAGTCCAGCTGGACAAACTATGAACGCCTTGCCGTGCTGTATACGGTGCTTAACCAGCAAAACGACGTTAACGACAAAATGTCGCCAATGCTGTATTCCGCCGCTCCTGCACCGGTTGATGTTTTCGGCGACAGCGACTTTCTGCGGGCCGTATCAGCTGTTGAGCCAAGTGTGGCATGGGCGGTTATGGACGAACTGATGGACAGTTTGAAAGTTGTTAACGAGCGCGTCTACAATAGCGTCATGCGTAAACTCGATAGGTAAAAAATCCCCCGTCATTTACGGCGGGGGATTTTTCGGCATACTTCCCCTTTGTGTCCGCCAAGGGAAAGCCCACCAACAGTGAGTTCATCGCCATGATCGCCGACCGTCTTCAGCTGAAGCTGAAGAAGCGGCAGGCGTAGAGGGAAGCGGAGCGCGTTTGAGGGAGCGCGCTTTGCAGCGAAAAACAGGAAAAGAGCGGGGACACACGAAAGTGTGTCCCCGCTCCTTTGCCGTGCGGGGTCAGCGGATGTCCGTGACCTGATAGCCGGCGTCGGCCACGGCCTGCTTCAGGGCCTCGTCGCCGGCGCTGCCGGTGACAACGGCGGTCTTACCGGCCAGATCCACCTGAGCGGTGACACCGGGCAGGGCGTTGAGGGCCTTTTCCACATGGGCCGCGCAGTGGGCACACATCATGCCCTCAATGGTAAGCGTCTTTTTCATAGCGGATTCCTCCTGCTGCGCCGCAGGTGCGGCGGTAATAACGTTTGGAGCGTCCGTCAGGGCGGCGGACTTGTCAGCGGGCGCGGGGGCGTCAGGCCGGGAGCCTTTCCAGCCACGGAGCCGCAGGGCGTTGGACACCACGCACACGGAGCTGAGACTCATGGCGGCGGCGGCGATCATGGGGTTCAGGGTGATCTGGAAGGCGGGGTACAGCACACCGGCGGCCACGGGGATGCCGATGGCGTTATAGAAGAACGCCCAGAACAGATTTTGCCGTATATTCCGCAGGGCGGCGCGGGAGAGCGCCGCCGCGTCCACGATGTCCATGAGACTGCTGCGCATCAGCACCACGTCCGCCGACTCGATAGCCACATCGGTACCGGCGCCGATGGCAAGACCCACATCCGCCGTTACCAGCGCCGGAGCGTCATTCACGCCGTCGCCCACCATGGCTACCAGACGGCCCTCCCTTTGCAGCTCCTGGATGCAGCGGGCCTTGTCCTGCGGGAGCACCTGCGCGATGACGCGATCCACGCCCACCTGACGGGCGATGGCCTCGGCGGTGCGCTGGTTGTCGCCGGTGAGCAGCACCACCTCGCAGCCGCCGCGGCGCAGGGCGGCGATGGCGGCGGCGCTGTCGGGCTTCACCACGTCCGCCACGGCGACGACGCCCAGCAGACGGTGCTCCTCGGCAAAGTACAGGGGCGTCTTGCCCTGGGCGGCCAGCTCCTCCGCCGCACTCCGCAGCACGGAGACGCCTGCGCCGATGAGATCCATGTAACGGTCGTTGCCGGCGTACAGCGTTTTGCCGTCCAGTACGGCCTGTACGCCGCCGCCAGACACAGTGGTGAAATCAGACACGTCGCACAGGGGGATGCTGCGGCGCGCCGCCTCCTGCACGATGGCGTCGGCCAGCGGGTGGCCGGAGGGCTTTTCCAGCGAGGCGGCGGCGCACAGCAGCTCCTCCTCGGTGACGCCGGGGACGCACAGCACGTCCGTGACCTGCGGCTTGCCCTCGGTGACGGTGCCGGTCTTGTCCAGTACCACGGTGTTGACGCGGCCCAGCAGCTCCAGACTGGCGGCGGATTTGATGAGGATGCCCTTTTCGGCGGCCTTGCCGGTGGCCACGGTGATGGCCACGGGGGTGGCCAGACCCAGCGCGCAGGGGCAGGAGATCACCAGCACGGCGATGCCGATGGACAGGCAGAACCGGACGCCCATGCCGCCCACAGCCGCCCACAGTATGGCGGCGAGAACGGCGATGGAGATCACCACCGGCACGAACACGGCGCTGATCTTGTCGGCCAGACGGCTGATGGGGGCCTTGGACGAGGCGGCCTGCTCCATGAGCCGGACGATCTGGGAGAGGGTGGTGTCCGCGCCCACGCGGTCGGCGGTCATCTCCAGATAGCCGCCGGTGAGGACGGTGGCGGACACGGCCTTGCTGCCGGGGATCTTTTCCACGGGCATACTCTCGCCGGTGAGGGCGGATTCGTCCACGGCGCCGCTGCCCCTGGTGACGGTGCCGTCCACGGGGATGCGGCCGCCCTGCCGGACGATCACCGTCTCGCCGGCCTTGATCTGGCCGGTGGCTACCGTGACCTCCGTGCCGTTGCGGCGCACCACCGCCACATCCGGGGCCAGCGCCAGCAGCGCCGTGATGGCGCCGGTGGTCTTGCCCTTGGAGCGCTCCTCCAGATATTTGCCCACGGTGACGAGAGCCAGGATCATGCCGGCGGACTCGAAGTACAGGTCGGGCATGCCGGTGACCTGTCCGGCGACCAGCAGACCCATTTCGATGAGACTGTACACCAGTCCCGCCGCCGCGCCCAGCGCCACCAGCGAGTCCATGTTGGGGCTGCCCTTGAACAGGCGGGAGAAGCCCACGGTGAAGTAGGCGCGGTTGAGGATGAGGATGGGCAGGCACAGCGCCAGCTGCACCACCGCCGCCAGCAGGGGCTGGCGGTGCATGAAGCCCGGCACCGGCAGGCCCATCATGTGGCCCATGCTGAGGTAGAACAGGGGCACAAGGCACACCACCGACCACAGGAGACGGCGGCCCATGGCCCTGGCGGATTCCTCCTGCTCCCGGCGGATATCGCGCTTGGCGTCGTCCGCCGGGGCGGCTCCGTAGCCCGCCGCCTCCACGGCGGTGATGATGGCCTGCGGCGAGACCCTGTCCGCGTCGTAGGAGCACACCAGCGTCCCCAGCATCAGGTTCACGGCGGCGCTGTCCACGCCGTCCAGCGAACTGGCCGCCTTTTCCACATGGGCGGCGCAGGCGGCGCAGGTCATGCCGGTGACGACAAATTTTTCGGTCATCACACGCTCCTCCTTTATTTCATCAGCTTTTGCAGCGTGGTCACCAGCTCGTCGATGACCTCGTCATCGCCCTGCCGGATCCCGTCGGCCACGCAGGTGCGGATGTGGGTGGCCAGCAGCTCCCGGCTGAAGCTGTTCAGCGCGGCGCTGACGGCGGACACCTGCACCAGAATGTCGGGACAGTAGGCGTCGGCTTGCAGCATGTCCCGCAGGCCCCGTACCTGCCCCTCGATGCGGCTGAGGCGGTTGGCCAGCTGCTTTTGCTCCTGGGGGGAGCGGTGCTTTGTCTTGCGGCAGCAGCATTCGTTCATATCGGATACCTCCCGGGGGTATATTTTGATGGTGGCATTATATACCCCCGTGGGGTATTTGTCAACGCTTTTCTTTGGGGTGGAACAGCACAGCCATCAGCAGGCCGAACACCACGGCGGCGGCAATGCCGCCGGCGGCGGCGGTGAGCCCGCCGGTGATGACGCCCAGCAGGCCCTTTTCCGCCACGGCCTTTGCCACACCCTTGGCCAGCGTATAGCCAAAGCCGGTGAGGGGCACGGTGGCCCCCGCGCCGCCCCAGTCCACCACATACTGGTACACGCCCGCCGCCTGCAGCGCCACGCCGCAGACCACATAGCCCGTCAGGATGCGGGCGGGGGTGAGGCTGGTCTTATCGAGAATGATCTGCCCCACGGCGCACAGCAGTCCGCCGCAGAGGAACGCATGGAGATATTCCATTTATAAAGTGCCCTCCTTCGTGTGGGAAAGTACCACCGCGTGGCAGATGCCGGGCACGCTCTCGCCCTGAAAGGAGCTGGTGGGGCTCAGCAGCGCGCCGGTGGGAGCAAAGACCATGCGCTGCCATTTGCCCGTGCGCAGGCCCTGCAGGAGATAGCCGTTGAGCACCGCGGCGGAGCAGCCGCAGCCGGAGCCGCCGGCGTGCATATCCTGCTTTGCCCGGTCATACAGCAGGATGCCGCAGTCGGTGCAGTTGTCCCCCAGCGTCACGCCGTCCCGGCGGAACAGCTCCACCAGAAGATCGTGGCCCAGATAGCCCAGATCGCCGGTGACGATGAGGTCGTAGTCCCGGGGCGTGGTGCCGGTGTCCCGGAACAGGGCGGACAGGGTGTCGTGGGCGGCGGGAGCCATGGCCGCGCCCATGTTGGCCGCGTCCGTGACGCCCAGATCCACGATGCGGCCCCGGGTGGTGTGGGTGATATACGGGCCCTCGGACTGGGCGCCTACCACGCAGCAGCCGGCGGCGGTGGCCGTCCACTGGGCCGTGGGCGCCCGCTGGCTGCCGTAGGGCACCGGGGCGCGGTACTGCCGCTCGGCGGTGCAGAAGTGGGAGGAGGTCTGGGCGGCGGCGATGCGGGCGAAGCCGCCGGCCACCGCCATGGCCGCCAGAGACAGACCCTCGCCCATGGTGGAGCAGGCGCCGTATACCCCGTAAAACGGGATGGCGAAGTCCCGCAGGGAGAAGGTGGCCCCGATGTTCTGGTTCAGCAGGTCGCCGGCAAAGACGCAGTCCACGTCCCGCGGTGTCAGGCCGCCTTTTTGCAGGGCGCGGCGCAGGGCCATGGCCTGCATCGCCGCTTCCCCCTGCTCCCATGTCTTCTTGCCGAAGAAGGAGTCATCGTCCGCGATGTCGAAATACGCGCCCAGCGGGCCCTGACGCTCCAGCCGTCCGGCCACGCTGGCCCAGCTCACCACGCCGGGAGGCTGGAGGAGCCGGCAGGTCTGGCGGCTCAGTCGTTTGATGTCCATAGTGTTCCACCTCACGCTTGCAGATTTGCCCTTAGTTTGCGCGGGAAGCGGAAAAATATGAAAAAGGACGCCCGGCGGGGCGTCCCTGGGGTGCGGTATGGACTTACACGAATACCAGCTGCACCAGCAGCATATACACGGCGGTGCCCACCAGAATGGACAGCAGCGTGCTGCGCTTCCACAGGTGGAGCCCGGCGGTGACGGCCACGGCGATGGCCTCCGGCAGACCGTGGCTGCCGGTGAAAGGGTCGGTGTTCCGAAGGCTGTATACCACCAGCAGACCCATCATGGCCGGGGGCAGCAGACGGCCCAGATCCTCCACCACCTTGGGGAGCTTCCGGCCGCCGGAGAACACCAGAAACGGCGTCCAGCGGGTGATCTGGGTGGCCAGCGCCACCATGCAGACGATGATCAGGGACTGGATAAAATTCAGGCGCATAGCTTTTTCCTCCCCAGCAGAAGTGCGATGAGCGTGAGCGCCATGGCCGGGATGACCATGCTGTCCGCGCCGAACACGGCCAGACCCGCCACGGAGCAGGCAAGGCCCATGAAGCCGGCGGGGCGGTTCTCCCGCTTGATGACCTGCTCGATGAACAGCACCACGAACAGCGCCGTCAGGGCAAAGTCGATGCCGGTGATGTCAAAGGTGATGAGGCCGCCGATGAGGCCGCCCAGCATGGAGAACGCCACCCAGTACAGCCACGTCAGAAGGCTCATGGCGAAGTAGAACAGCGTGGGGTCGGTGTCCTCCGGCGGCTCCACCGTGGAGCTGAGGGAGAAGTTCTCGTCGCTGAGGGTGTAGATGAGGAAGTACCGCAGCCGTCCCAGCCCCCGGTATTTGGGCAGCAGGGCCAGCGAGAAGAACAGGTGCCGGGCGTTGACCATCAGGCTGAGGAAAAAGGCGCTGAGGGGGTCGAAGGCCGTGGTCAGCAGGGTGATGGCCACATACTGCATGCTGCCGCAGAAGGCGAAGGCGCTGACAAAGCCCGACCACAGAAAATTGTAGCCCTTGGAGGACATCAGCAGGCCGTAGGCCAGACCCACCGCCAGATAGCCGGTGAGGATGGGCACCGTGTGGGGGAACGCCGCCTTCAGCGCGGCGGGGAAGGACTTGCGGGGCAAAACGACCACCTCCGATGAAATGTGTCAGCATTATAGCGGAAAACCGGGAAGGGCGCAAGAGGAAAAAACCGCAGGAATGCGGAAAAAAACTCTGGAAAAAGGGACGCCGGGAGCGTATAATATAAGGACTTTACACAGGAGAAGGAGCGTGTACCGATGGAGGAAATGCGCAGCTTTGGTTATATCTGCCCCCACTGCGGAAAGGCGGTGCTGCACCAGCGCAGCGTGTTCGCCCTGTCCGCCGCCGCGGCCCGGATGGAGTGCGAATGCGGGCAGGAGGCGCTGGAGGCACAGACGGACGGCGTGAGGTTCCGGCTCTGGGTGCCCTGCGGCGTGTGCGGCGGGCACCATCAGGCGGAGTGCGGCGCCGACGCGGTGCTGCATGGGCGGGGCATCGGCCTTGCCTGCCCCGAAAAGCAGGAGCTATGCTGCTATATCGGTGAGGAGCAGCAGGTGCGCCGGGCCATGGAGGAGCTGGCCCTGCGCGTGGAGAAGGAGAAGGCCGGCGGCGAGGAGGCCTTTACCGACAACGTCATCATGTACGAGGTGCTGTCGGAGCTGAAGGACATCGCCGCACGGGACGGCATCTCCTGTACCTGCGGCAGCCATAAGTACACCATGGCGGTGCGGCGGGGCGCGGTGGAGCTGATCTGCGGTGACTGCGGCGGCAGACTGCGGCTCAACGCTGCCACTGATCGGGATCTGGACGATCTGTGCTGCCAGATGAAGCTGACCATCCGGGGAGCGAAGCGGTAAGCCATGGGGATGGAGAAAGGAGAGAACGCGCATGATACGACTGCTGGCCCGGTGGCTGATCCCTGACCGGGAAAATGTGACGTCTCCGGCGGTGCGGCGGGCCTACGGCACGCTGTGCGGCGTGGTGGGCATCGTCCTGAATATTCTGCTGTTTGCGGGGAAGCTCTTTGCCGGACAGCTCTCCGGCTCCATCGCCGTGACGGCGGACGCCTTCAACAACCTGTCGGACGCGGGCTCCTCGGCGGTGACGCTGCTGGGCTTCCGGCTGGCAGGCCGGAAGCCGGACACCGACCACCCCTTCGGCCACGGACGCATCGAGTATATCTCCGGCCTTGCGGTGGCGGGGCTGATCCTTCTGATGGGCGTGGAGCTGGCCAAGTCCTCGTTTGAGAAAATCCTCCACCCGGAGGAGGTGGCGTTCTCGGCGCTGGCGCTGGGCATTCTGGCGGCGTCGGTGTGCGTGAAGCTGTACATGTGGCTGTATAACCGGAGCATCGGCCGAAGGATCAAGTCCGCGGCCATGGAGGCCACGGCTATGGACAGCCTGTCCGATACCGCCGCTACGGCGGCGGTGCTGCTGGCCATGCTCATCGGTAAATGGACGGGGCTGGCGGCGGACGGCTATGTGGGCCTTGTGGTGGCGCTGTTCATCCTGTTTTCCGCCTACAAGGCGGCCAAGGAGACATTGTCGCCCCTGCTGGGGCAGGCCCCCGACCCGGAGCTGGTGCGGGAGATACGGGACATCGTCATGGCCCACGGCACCGTGCAGGGCGTACACGATCTGGTGGTGCACGACTACGGCCCCGGACGGTGCATGATCTCCCTCCACGCGGAGGTGCCGGCCCACGGGGACATTCTGGAGATGCACGACATCATCGACAACATCGAAAAGGAGCTGGCGGAGAAGCTGCACTGTCAGGCGGTGATCCACATGGATCCCATCGTCACCGACGATGCGCTGGTGGGGGCGCTGCGGCAACAGGTGGCCGAGGCGGTGAAGCAGGTCGATCCCGGCATGACCATCCACGATTTCCGGCTGGTGCGGGGCACCACCCATACGAACCTCATCTTCGACGCGGTGCTGCCGTTTTCCTCCGGTAAGACGACGGAGCAGGCGGCACAGGAGATCCGGCGGCTGGTAAAGGCGCTGGACAGCACCTACTTCGCCGTGGTGACGGTGGAGCACAGCTATACGGCATGAAAAAGTCCCGCGCCGGCAGGCGCGGGACGGGGCGTTATTCCCATGTCTGCCAGATATCGGGACAGTAGCCCACGGTGGCCTGATGGCCGTTGCGGACGATGGGGGCGGCGAAAAGCTCCGGATAGTCCAGCAGCTTTTCCTCCGCCGCCTGCGGCGTGATGTAGGCCATGTACTGCTCCTCGTAGGCGCGGCAGGACTTATCCACCAGCGCGTCAAGGCTGCCCACGGCGGCGCGGATGGAGCGGTACTCGCCGGGGGATACGCCCTTGGTGACAAGATCGATATACTGGTACTTGATGCGGCGCTCCTTAAACCAGCGCTCTGCTTTCTTCGTATCGAAGGACTTGGACTTTCCGAAAATTTGAATATTCATAGACGGCTCCTTGTGGGCAGAATGGAGGGTTTTTCATGGACGAGAGTATCCACAGATTGAAGGAATTGCTGGACGGCTCCGACAACATCGTGTTTTTCGGCGGGGCCGGGGTGTCCACGGAGTCGGGCATTCCCGATTTCCGCAGCGTGGACGGGCTGTACAGCCAGAAGTTCAAATACCCGCCGGAGACTATACTGAGCCACACCTTTTTTGAACGGCACACGGAGGAGTTCTTCGACTTCTACCGCACCAAGATGCTGGCGCCGGACGCCCAGCCCAACGCGGCCCATCGGAAGCTGGCCCAGTGGGAGCAGGAGGGGCGTCTGAAGGCGGTCATCACCCAGAACATCGACGGTCTGCACCAGAAGGCGGGCAGCCGGGAGGTGCTGGAGCTGCACGGCAGCGTGCTGCGGAACTACTGCACCCGCTGCGGGAAATTCTACGGCGTGGAGCACATCGCGGAGAGCACCGGCGTACCCCGCTGCGCGTGCGGCGGCGTCATCAAGCCGGACGTGGTGCTGTACGAGGAGCCGCTGGACGAGAACGTGATGATAAAGGCCATCCACTACATCCGACAGGCGGATGTGCTGCTCATCGGCGGTACGTCGCTGGTGGTGTATCCGGCGGCGGGGCTTGTCACCTACTACCGGGGACACAAGCTGGCGGTCATCAACAAGGGCGGCGCAGGCGGCGGTCTGGGCGCCGCCGTCACGGTGGACGGCCCCATCGGACAGGTGCTGGCGCAATTATAACACGGAAATACGGGAAAAGCCACCCCGGCAGGGGTGGTTTTTCTGCGCTCGGTGGGTGGTGACAAACGCGGCGGCATGTGCTATACTATTCCCATCACAACCAAGGAGGACGTATCATGCGCATCAACTGGTTCAAGGACGAAAATCACCTCGTATATATCAACGGCGCGACGCAGCTGGCGGAGCTGGAGCGGACGCTGCACTTTCCCGGCCTGGAGGAGGCGGCCAACGAGCTGCGGCAGCATCCCACGGCGGAGGGCTTTACCATCAAGGGCCCCAAGCGCACCAGCGGGCGGCTGTTCGTGCCCGACCTGACCTTCGGCGAGCACATCGAGATGGGGGAGAACATCTTCTTCTACATGGGTGAGATGCAGGAGTGCTACGTCATCTACTGGCCGGACGCGCCGGTGGCGGGGTGAGGCGGCATCGCCACGCTCCGTTGGGGCGCGGGACGATCTGGCTGTCCTGCGGCCTGCTGACCGTCAGCTTCCCTGTCATGCCCGTCCACGACGGGGAACAAAAGCCGAACGAATAAAAAACAGCACCGGCAGCGCTACCCACACGCTGCCGGTGTTATTTTGAGGGAAACCCTCATGGAAAAGAAAAAGTATGGTTGGCTGAACCATGACCCTATCATAACAGCAGAAAAAGCATTTGTGAAGCGCATGTTTGTTCTTGAAAACATGAGGACTTGTATAGTACAATGGGGGTCGAAACGAGGTGCGCTATGAGTATTTCCAAATATCAGGTGTTTTTGAAAACCGTGGCCTGCGGCAGCTTCTCCAAGGCGGCGGAGGCACTGAGCTTTACCCAGTCCGGCATCAGCCACGCCATCAACTCGCTGGAAAACGAGCTGGGCGTGAAGCTGTTGAGCCGCAACCGCGGCGGCGTGGTGCTGACGGCGGACGGACGGGCGGTGCTGCCCAAGATCGAAAAGCTGTGCGCCGCACACCATTCCCTGATGCAGACGGTGGAGGGCCTGAAGGATATGGACAGCGGCCTTGTGAAGATCGCCACCTTCTCCAGTGTGTCCGCACAGTGGCTGCCCCGCATCCTCAAGAGCTTCGGCAAGATCTACCCCAACATCGAGTTTGAGGTGGTCACCGGCGATTTCTACGACCAGATCGAGGGCTGGATCGTCAGCGGCACGGTGGACTGCGGCTTTCTGCGCCTGCCGTCGGTGAAGAACTTGCAGACCTACGCCCTGCACCGGGACGAGCTGCAGGTCATTGTGCCCTGCGACCATCCCTATGCCGACCGCGACCCGTTCCCTGTGCCGGCGCTGGCGGAGGAGCCGTTCATCCAGCTGGAGGAGGGCGACGACTACGAGATCATGGCGGCCTTTGATGAAATGGGCATCCGGCCCAATGTGAAGTACATCGCCCGGGAGGACAGAACCATCCTGGCCATGGTGTCGGAGGGACTGGGCATCAGCCTCCTGCCGGAGCTGATGGTGCGCCACAGCCCTACCCCCATCAAGGTCTGCCGCGCGCCGCTGCATTTCTACCGCACCATCGGTATCGGCGTCAAGGACAAGAAGGCGCTGTCCAACTCCACGCGCCTGTTCGTGGACTATGTGCGGACGTGGGTGGCGGAAAATGGGAACCTATAAACGGCCGGGAGCGTGAAGAAAATAGAAAAACCACCCCGGGGGGTGGTTTTTCTGGTGCGAGCGATGGGAGTTGAACCCACACGACCTTACGGACACAAGCACCTCAAGCTTGCCTGTCTGCCGATTCCAGCACGCTCGCAAACGGAACACCCGTTATTATATCAAAAAGCCCCTGTTTGTCAAGGGGCGCACGGAAAAAAGCCGCCCGGAGGGGCGGCTTTCCCGGTTTTCGGGTGTCCGGCAGGGGGGCGGGGGGTCAGGAGCGCTCCTCCACCTCGTAGCCCTTGCGGCGGAGACTGGAGAGAATTTCCTGAATGTGAGCCTTGTCCCGGGTCTCCAGCGACAGCTGCACCACGCAGGAGCCGATGGCGGCGCGGGTGTTGCGGCGCTCGTGGCTCACGTCCAGCACGTTGGCACCCAGCGAGGACACCACCTCCAGAAACGACGCCAGCGCGTGGGGCTGGTCGGGCAGGACGGTGGAGAACGTGACGGTGCGGCCCTCCTTGGCAAGGCCGCGGGTGAGGATGCGCTCCAGCATGGTCACATCCACGTTGCCGCCGGACAACAGGGCGCAGACCTTCTTGCCCTCGATGTTTACCTTGTGGTACATGGCGGCAGCGATGCCCACCGCGCCGGCACCCTCGGCCACCAGCTTCTGCTTTTCCAGTACTGTCAGGATGGCGCTGGCAATCTCGCCCTCCGTCACCGTCACCACCTCGTCCACATACTTCCGGCACATATCAAACGTCAGATCGCCGGGGGTCTTGACCTTGATGCCGTCGGCCACGGTGTCCACGCTGGAGAGGGTGATGATCTCGCCCTTTTTCAGGGACTCCGCCATGCTGGGAGCCCCGGCGGCCTGCACGCCGATGACGCGGCAGTCGGGCTTCAGGTTTTTCACGGCGTAGGCAAGGCCCGCGATGAGCCCGCCGCCGCCGATGGGCACGAAGATCACGTCCACATCGGGCAGCTGCTCCAGAATTTCAAGGCCGATGGTGCCCTGACCGGCCATGATGCGGTAGTCGTTGAAGGGATGGATGAACGTCAGGCCCTGCTCATCCCGCAGGCGCACGGCCTCGGCGTAGGCATCGTCGTACACGCCGGGGACTAAGACCACATTGGCACCGTAGCTGCGGGTGGCCTCGATCTTGGAGATGGGCGCGCCCTCGGGGATGCAGATGGTGGCCTTGATGCCCATGTCCCGGGCGGCGAAGGCCACGCCCTGCGCGTGGTTGCCGGCGGAGCAGGCGATGACGCCCCGGGCCTTCTCCTCGTCGGAGAGGGTGGCGATCTTGTAGTACGCGCCCCGCAGCTTGAACGCGCCGGTCTTTTGCAGGCAGTCGGCCTTCAGGTAGAAGTCGCAGCCGGGGACGATGCCCTTGGTGGGCACCACGGGGGTACGGTTGATGACGGGACCCAGCACCCGCTGGGCGTCGCGGAGCATATCCATCGAGATCATGGGGAAGCCTCCTTCATGTTTGTGATGAAATGGGGTCACTGCACGAAGCCGGACACCAGATCGGCCAGCACGGCGGCCATGGCGTCCAGGCTGGCGGCGGGTATCCACTCCCGCACGCCGTGGAAGTTGTAGCCGCCGGTGGACAGGTTGGGGCAGGGCAGGCCGTCCCAGGACAGGTGTGCGCCGTCAGTGCCGCCGCGAATGGGAACGCAGACGGGCGTGACGCCGTTTTTGCGGAAGGCGTCCTCCGCACGGCGGATCAGCTCCATGTGAGGCAGGATCTTCTCCTTCATGTTGTAGTAGCTGTCGGCGGTGACGGCGGTGGCCGTGCCGGGGCCGTACTTGGCATTGACGGCATCGGCGCACCGGAGGAACAGGGCCTTGCGGGCCTCAAACCTCTCGCGGTCATGGTCGCGGATAATGTAGTGCAGCGCGGCCTCCGTCACATCGCCGGACATGGCGTGGAGGTGAAAGAAGCCCTGATAGCCGTCGGTCTTTTCCGGCACCTCGTCCGCCGGGAGCATGGCGTGGAACGCCATGGCCACGGTGGCGGCGTTGACCATCACGTCCTTGGCGCTGCCGGGGTGGACACCCACGCCGCGGAACGTCACATCGCCGGAGGCGGCGTTGAAGTTCTCGTACTCGATCTCGCCCAGCGGGCCGCCGTCCACGGTGTAGCCGTAGTCGCAGTCCAGCTCCGCCACGTCCAGACCGTCCACGCCGCAGCCGATCTCCTCGTCGGTGGTGAACACCACCCGCACCTCGCCGTGGGGGCGGCTGTGCAGCAGCTCCACGGCGGCCATGATCTCGGCGATGCCGGCCTTGTCATCGGCACCCAGCAGGGTGGTGCCGCCGGTGACGATCAGCTCCTCACCGGCGTGGGCGGACAGGCCGGGGCACAGGGACTCCGTCAGGGAGACGGTGTCGGACAGGGGCAGGTCGCCGCCCTCGTACCGGACGACGCGGGGCTGCACGTTTTCGCCGGGGGCGTCGGGAGACGTGTCCATGTGGGCGATGAGAGCCAGCACCGGGGCGGTGACGCCCTCCGAGGCGGGCAGGGTGGCGATGACGTTGCCGGCGCTGTCCATACGGGCGCCGGTAAGGCCCAGCGCCGTCAGCTCCGCCAGCAGGACGCGGCCCAGATCCTTCTGCCGCTCCGTGGAGGGGGAGGCGCCGGTATGTTCATCTGAGGTAGTGTAATAGGTCACATAGCGAAGAAAGCGGGAGCGTGCCGTTTCCATGGCAAAGTCCTCCTTGCATTTTATAGATGTGTCCAGTGTAGCACATCCGACTGCGGGCTGCAACGGGAAATGCGCGTGCATAGGGACTTGCCGCAGGGGCATAGGTTCAGAAAAAAGGGAGGTATGCGCGTATGATCTCGGCATTTTTGCTGCTGCTGTGCAACAGTCTGTTTCTGTCGCTGCACCTGTCCGGCGGGGCGGGGTCGTTCCCCAAGCCGCTGACCGCCGCACAGGAGCGGGAGTACCTGCGGCGGTGCGGGGAGGGGGATATGGAGGCCCGTAATCTGCTGGTGGAGCACAATCTGCGGCTGGTGGCGCACATTATCAAAAAGATGTAGTCCAAAATGCCAATCGGAAAGCTGGAACGCGGAAAAATACAAGGCGGAAGAGCCCCCAGCGGAAGATTGGTGGCGTACATCTTCCCTAAGTGTTGCGCCGCCAAATGCGGAACAACTGCTGTCCGGCAGCCTGAGAGTAGACAGCTACAACCGGCATCTGGATATTGCGTATCAGACGTACCTCCTATTGGCATAGGGGACAAGCAATATAAAACAGGAAGGAAAAAGAGCCGGTGTGAACCGGCTCTTTTCCTATACAAAAACAAATAAAGGAGGAGGAACGCCCATGGCTGTATTCAGGGTGGAGAAAACGCGGAACTATACCGTCATGTCAAATTACCATCTGCGGGACAAGTCCCTGTCGCTGAAGGCAAAGGGGCTGCTGTCCCTGATGCTGTCGCTGCCGGAGAATTGGGACTACACCACCAGGGGGCTGGCCTACATCTGTAAGGACGGTGTGGACAGCATCTGTGCCACGGTGCGGGAGCTGGAGGGCGCGGGGTACATTATGCGGGAAAGGGAACGCCACGCAGACGGTACGCTGGGCGGCATCGAATATACCATTTTGGAGCAGCCCAGAGAGCCGGAAGCACCTAAACGGGAAAATCCCGTTCAGGCGGAAAATACCGGTGACGCACCTAAACGGGCTTTTCCTGAACAGGTAAAACCTGTCTTGGGAAAACCTGAACAGGAAAATCCCGCGCAATTAAATATACAAGAACAAAGTAAAGAAATACTAAGTACGGATTCTACTAAGTCCTTCCCTTCCCTTCCTCATAAGGGCAAGCCTATACAGGAGAGCGGAATGGAGCGACGAGAGACATACCGAGAGCAGATCATGACCAATGTGGACTACGATTATCTCGTCGGCTATACAGAGGTAGATCGCGGACGGCTGGACGAACTGGTGGGGCTGATGCTGGATACCGTGTGTTCCACAAAGCCTACACTCCGCGTGGCGGGAGAGGAGCTGCCAGCGGAGGTAGTGCGTTCAAGGCTGCTGAGGCTGACCGGCGCGCATCTGCTGTATGTACTGGATCGGATCAGGGAAAATACTACCGACGTGCGCCATGTGAAGCCATATCTGCTGACCGCGCTGTATAACGCGCCGTTGACCATGGATAACCACTACGCGCTGATGGTGGGCCATGACCTCAGCGGCGGAAGCGGGTAGAACAGAATACTGTCAGAGCAAGAGCCGGAAGGCTCTTTTTTTGTTGCACGAAATGGAGGTATGCTTTTGAAAACCATCGCATTGGCAAATCAGAAGGGCGGCGTGGGGAAAACCACCACAGCCGCCAGTTTGGGTGTCGGCCTTGCCCAGCAGGGGAAGAAAGTTCTGCTGGTGGACGCCGACGCCCAGGGCAATCTCACCCAAATGCTGGGCTGGCGGCAGCCGGACGAGCTTTCCCCTACGCTGGCCGACCTGATGACCAAGACCGTCAACGAGGAACCCATCGCACCCGGCGAGGGTATCCTGCACCATGCGTCCGGCGTCGATCTTGTCCCTGCCAACATTGAACTGTCGGGACTGGAGGTGACGCTGGTGAACATCATGAGCCGGGAAACGGTGCTGCGGCAGTTCTTGTCCACGGTGGCACCGGCCTATGATTACGCCATCATCGACTGTATGCCCTCACTGGGGATGCTGACCATCAACGCACTGACAGCGGCGGACAGCGTTATCATTCCGGTGCAGGGGCAGTATCTGGCCGTCAAGGGGCTGGAACAGCTCATGCGTACCATTGCCCGCGTCAAACGGCAGATCAATCCCCACCTGACGGTGGACGGTATCCTGCTGACCATGATGGACAGCCGTACCACGCTGGCTAAGGAGGTCAGTGAGCAGCTGCGCAGGAACTACGGCAGCCGTGTGTTCAGCAGCGAGATACCCCGCTCTATCCGCGTGGCGGAGATCAGCGCCATGGGAACCAGCATCTATGAGCATGATCCGGACGGGAAAGCGGCGCAGGCGTATGCCGCGCTGACGAAGGAGGTGTTGCAGCTTGGCCCGCAAATTAAACGGCATCGAACTGGTCAAGTACGATGATCTGTTCAAGACAGACGCGGAGCGGGAGCCCGACCAGCAGGAGCGGGTACAGATCGTGCCGGCGGAGCAGGTGTTTCCCTATGCGCGGCAGCCGTATTCCGTAGACCGGCCCAGCGCCGATCTGGTGCGGCTGATGGACAGCATCGAACGCACCGGCATTGCCGAGCCGCTGATCGTCCGTCCTCGCAGCGAGGGCGGGTATGAGATCATCTCCGGCCACCGGCGCGACTACTGCGCCAAGGTGGTGGGGCTGGATACCCGCCCGGTCATCGTGCGCAATTACAGTGACGAGGACGCGGACATTCTGGTGGTGGACTACAACATCAACCGGGAAAACCTGCTGCCCAGCGAGAAAGCCAAGGCGTACAAGTTGAAACTGGATGCTATGAAAAGGCAGGCAGGGCGACCGGCAAAGAATGGGGACCAATTTGGTCCCCATTCTTTGCAAGGAAAATCCAAGGAGATTTTGGCAGAACAGGTCAAGGAAAGCGCAACGCAAGTTCAACGGTTTATGAACCTCAATAAGCTCATTCCGCCGCTGATGGAGGCGGTAGACACCGGAAAACTGAAATTCGTTCCGGCAGCCGACTACATCTCCCACCTGACCGAAAAGGAACAGACCTATCTCCAGTTCCTCATGGAGCGGGACGAGGTGTCGCCCTCTGTGGATCAGGCCCAGCGGCTCAAGCAGATCAGCGCAGAGGGCAAGCTGGAAAACAACATCATCGACCTCATCATGCGGGAGGAAAAGCCGCTGGAGCGCAAGGTGACACTGCGGAATGACCGTCTGCAAAAATACTTTCCGCCCAGCTATACCCCTAAGCAGATGGAGGAAGTCATCGTCAAGCTGCTGGAGGGCTGGCACCGGAGAAGGCAGCAGGAGCAGGGACGATGAGGAGGCCCATGATGAGAAGAAATGAATTGCCTGATTTCTGCCTCTCTACGATCCCCTCCACGGGGCAGCTTATCATTCTCAAGAAGGGTGTGCGTGGTTACTACGCCTCTGGGTGGGACACCGGAAATCGAGAGGAAAACCGGAACATTGCCCAAGCGCATAATCGGCGGCGCGGTATTTCTGACATACAGGAGGCTGCCATGAGTGCCGGTTCCATGTTCGGCTGGAGTTTGCCGGGGGCAGACCCGCAGTGGTATTTGGACAACGCCAGATATGTGAACGCGATCATGGCAAAGGGCCATATTAAAGACCCTGTTATGAGCATTTACTATCCGATGGACGATTTCCTGCTGCGATATGAGGTCTTGGGGGAAGCGAAAATGTATCTGCCGGTATCGGCGCTTCCGAAGGAGGTGCTGGGCGCAAGGTCACAGTTTGTCATGCAGCCGGATCTGGTCTGCGGTGTACCTGCCATGCCGGTGAAAGCATGGCAGGCTCAGAACGGCAGCTACACCATGGAACTGGAAAGCGGCAGCTATGTCATTGGTGAGATCATCAACGCAGACTATAAGATCACGGCGCGGGTGCGTGTGGGAGATTCCGAGTTTGTTTTAGGTGAACACCCGAAAGCACCTGCCCCGTTCGTTACCTGGCAGCGCAATTGCAAGAACGACGGAGATGGGCCGCCCAACTTCTTCTGGGGACATTACGGTGTAGACCGTGCATCCATGATCGAGGATTTCTGTGAGCGGGCAAGCGGTGAGTATCAGGAACAAAAGGAGTATCAACAGAACAAGGAACGCGAGGCAAAGCAGAGATTATCAAAGGGCAAGGAAAGGTAAGACAATATGGCTGATAAAGAAACTGTGCGGATGGCCGGTGACTATGAGATCATGCAATCCTTTCGCATGGGTGGTACGACAATGTTGATCGGCTATAATCCGGGAGATGCCACCTACATGACTTGCTAGTTGAAAAACAATACGTCCAACACTTTTGAGAAAGGAGGCGAAACCTTGGCAAGTAAATTTCAATTCATTACGGAGTTATATCATTCCACGCTGGCAGAGTTGACCGGCGATTATGAGAGTTGGACGGGCTTTCTGCGCTCGGCCTGCTATAACTATAAATGCCCGTTCGACGAGCAAGTCCTGATCTATGCCCAGCGGCCTGACGCCACGGCGGTGCTGGAGCTGGAGAAGTGGAACCGGCAGTTTGGTCTGTGGGTCAATGCCGCTGCTACCGGCATTGCTGTCATGGACGAAGCCCATGGAAAAGGGCGTCTGAAGCACTACTTTGACATCGCGGACACCCATACCACACGCATCTCGCGGCCTGTTCCCATCTGGTCGATGGAACCGGCCTACACGGAGCCGGTCATCGAGACGCTGGAGGCCACCTTTGGTACACTGGCCGAAAAGGATAATTTGCCGGACGCCATACTGTCCGCCAGCCGCAACGCTGTGGCGGATAATATGCAGGACTATCTGCGGGATCTGCTGGATTGTCGCGGCGGCAGTATGCTGGAGGAACTGGACGCACTGAATGTAGAGGTCACATACAGGCGGGCGCTGGAGAGCAGCGTTGCCTATATGCTGCTGACCCGGCTTTCTCTGCCTGCCGCAGCCTACATACCGCCGGAGGATTTTGAGGGTATTTATTCCTTTGATACCCCCACAACGATCAATGCACTGGGTATCGCCACCAGCGATATTGCGGAGATGGGTCTGCGGGAGATCAGCCGCACGGTGATGCAGGCGCGGCGGGAGCAAATTTTTGCAAAGGATGCACAAATCGGCTATGATGCTGTCAAAGAGCAAAATAACGCCGAAAAAGAAAGGAGCGCGGAACATGGAAGTGACATACAGAGCGCAGGAGGGCTATCGCCTGCCGAACTTGCTGCTGCCCCAAGAGGCGGAGGCGCATCTGGGCAGGTACGCGGAGCTGCGGAGGCAGTACATCAAGAAGCATCGCAGGGTGCTGTATACGAATCTCAAGACCAGCGGTCAGCTGGCGGCACATCTGGCGGAGATCGAAGAGACAGCGCAGCGGATGGTGACACAGGCCGTGGCGCAGATGGCGAAAACCGAGGGCGTGACGGAGGAACTGAAAGCCGCCGATCCCCAGCGTTGGACGGGGCTGATGAACAACCTGAAGCACAGCGCGGAGGAAACGGTGCTGAACGACCTGATCTATTATTGCCCACGCCTATGAGATCGCTTGCCGCGACAATTTCCTGATGATTTTTGAGGAGGAAACCGGCCTGAAACCGCAGCAGCTCAACGCCCTGCTGCGGTTTGAGCATCCGCTGGCGGAGTTATACGACGACTGGGTGAAACGAGAGACGAGCGAGATGGACAATTTCCGCAGCAGCATAGAGTGCTGCGCCAACGATGCGATCCGCAGGGAGAAGGAGAGAAAAACTCGGAAGAAAGATGTGCCGGAGAGGTAGGGCGTGTGCTGTATATATGTCAAAGCAGTTGAACAGTGCACGGAATAGGGATTGAAAAATAGGGAACTTTATAATATAATTAAAGCAATAAAAATTCCCTATAAGGAGTGCCGTATGAAAGACAACTATCCGCAGATCCAAGAACTGCTTCACCAGAGAGCAGATTATCAGGCGAGGTTAAACCTATTGCCGTATGACGGAAGCCCTGAGATCAAGGAAAGCGGCGGCAAGCAGTATTTGTATATCCGCAAGAGGGTCGGCTCAAGGCTGAACTCTACTTATGTGGATGTATATTCTGATGAACTGTATCAGCTATTGCTCCGCAATGCCCGCGATGCAAGAGAGTATAGAAAGAATATCCGCCGTTTGGATAAGGAACTGGCTCAGTTGGGATATTCAGATCAAGAGGTGTCTCCAGGAGTGCAGATGAATTTGGACTTTGCAAGAGCCAACATGAAGTCCAACATCTATGACCAAGCTGTTTTGGAAGGTGTTGCTACCAGTTTTCCGCAGACGGAGGATATTATCGACAATGGTATTGTCAGCGGTATGACAGCCACCGATGTGCAGAAGATTTTGAATTTGAAGCACGCATGGGAATTTATTCTTGATCGGGATGTGATCACATACCCCACAGACTATTCCATTCTGTGTCACATCGCCAAGCTGGTCAACGAAGGCTTTTTCCAGAATGGAGGGCGCATCCGTGGTGTTCCGGTAACGATTGGAGGATCAAGCTATATACCTCCGCTGCCCATTGAAACGGTTATCAAAGAAAACCTGGAAGAAATACTGGAGCGTGATATGCCCGCAGATGAAAAAGCGATTGCGTTGTGCCTCTATTGCATGAAAGCGCAGATATTTACCGATGGCAATAAGCGGGCATCGGTCATTTTTGCAAACCACTATCTTATCTCACAGGGCGGTGGAATGCTGATCATTCCGGAAAAAGAGGTGCCGGAGTTCAAAAAAATGCTGGTCGCATATTACGAAGATCGAGACCGCGGTATCGCGGAATTCATGAAAGACAGGTGCATCAAGAAATTCTGATATAGGGAACAAATGAGGCGTCTGTCACTTCGAAAAGTTCCCTAATTGAAATAGCAGAGTTGCTGTGGCTTTTAACATGAAGATGCGCGGTAAACAAAAAGCGTAGGCATAGTGCCTGCACTTTTTGCTTGCCCGGAAGGAGGTGATGTCCTATGCCGTTTATTCCACCAGAGCAGTTAGCCCATGCCCGTGAGATGGATCTGCTGACCTATCTGCGGTGCCGTGAGCCGGAGGAACTGGTCAGCGTGGGCGGCAATACTTATGCCACCAAAAGCCATGACAGCCTGAAGATCTCCAACGGGGAATGGTATTGGTGGTCACGGGGCGTCGGCGGCAGCGGTGCGCTGGATTACCTGACCACTGTGCGGAGGCTGTCTCTGCCGGATGCGGTGCAGCGCGTCCTAAGTGCCGGCGGCGCAGCGTTGACAGAACCGCCGCACCGGAAAGCCCGCCCGACAAAATCATTTTCCCTGCCGCCCAGACACGCCGACAACCGGCGTGTTTTTTCATACTTGCGTGGGCGCGGTATCGACCCGGAGATCATCAACCACTGCATCAAGCACGGCCTGCTCTATGAATCGGCACAGCATCACAACTGCGTGTTCGTAGGCTTTGCCGGTGACAGACCGGCCTACGCCATGCAGCGGGGGACGCTGCAAGACAAGCGTTTTGTGGGCGAGGTGGTCGGCAGCGACAAGCGGTATTCCTTCGCAGTGCCGATGACACCGGGGGACAGCCCTACCCTGTGCGTTTTTGAAAGCGCCATTGATGCCCTTTCCTACCTGACGCTGCTGAAGCAGCGGGGGAGGGGCTGGCGCAAGGCAAACACACTGTCGCTGGGAGGTGTCGGGAAGGAAGATCGGCAGCTGCCACCGGCGCTTTCACGGTATTTGAAGGCCGCACCCCATATTACCCGCATTGTGTTGTGTCTGGACAACGATGCGCCGGGACGGATGTCGGCGGTATTGCTGCGAGAACTGCTGAGAGGCTATGAGGTCATCGACAAGCCCCCGGCGCAGGGCAAGGACTACAATGAGCTGTTAATGTTAAAGAACACATCCAGCGTGAAGTTGTGTGCCGTTCCGGACGCTTCGATGACGCTCAGAAGTGAACGACTGATACTCTGCCAAAAATGCGGCACACGCAAGCAGCAACATCCACATTTCAACATTTCTCAAAATTTGATGTTCGTGTCCTTTACGAAGTTCTGCGTACCGTACAGCACCAGCGTATCGGTAATGCTGTGCTCCTTGGCGTACTCTACCACATCACCATTGAAGAAGCGAAGATCGATCACATGGACTTCCGCATAGTCCTCCACGGGGAATTGGGAAAAGGTGTTGCCGTAGGAATCTTTAATAAGCAGGAGCTTGCCGCTCTTGCCGCTGCCCTCGATAACGGTCTGTGCCTGGTTGGAGTTCAGAAACACAGCGTACTGGTCGCTGCCGGACAGGTACTTGCGCTCGTAAATACTTTCTGTTTCATACTGGCCATTGTTATAGGAAACATGGCGGGTCGGATGCTGATACCATGCGGTGATCTCCTCAGCGGGGACGGAGGGCAGCGGAACTTTATTCCAAGTCGTGCCGTGGAAATTATCGCAGAGAACTTCCTGCGTCCACTCGCCCGCCGTAGGCTCAATACCGCGCCACGCACAATAGGCATAGTAGGCCCCAAGGCTCGTCCAATGGTGGTCGGTACGGTAATAGATGTTCTCGCTGCTATGAGCGGCGAGAGCAGAAAGCACGTCTGTTGTGTCAACGCCCGCATCGGTCAGCACTTGCAGAATAGCGGTGTAGTCTGCCACTGGCGCATAGGCAGGGAGTTTCTCCGTCAGCACTTGTGCCGCCATAGGAACAAGGATCGTATTCATGGAGATACCCTCTGCCGCAAGTTTTTCCTGTAATTCAGCAAGGGCGGCTGCGTTGGCGGCAAGCTGCTTTTTACTATAAGATGTAAACCTGTCCATCAGGTACTGATCCTTGCAGATATAGACACCGCCGCTTTCCCTTTTGCCGATGGCCAGTTCCATGTAGGTTTTCATCGTGACCCAGCCATCCCGCAGGGGAACTTGATCGGTGAGATACTTTTCCAGTTCATCACTAAACTCGCCGGAAATAAGGTCGGCAACGGTAAATTTGGGCTTTTGCGTCAAAGTGCGTTTTTCCCGTTCCGAGTAATACCGATCCGGCATCAGCAGCCCGATGAGCGCAGACACCGCCAGCAGCAGGCAGAAAAAAGAGGTTATGATTTTATTTCGCATTTTTCTCACCTCAGAATCGGAAGTACAGGAACGGATTATAGCTGCCGCTGACAAGATAGGCCGCAGCCATCACCAGCACACAGGCAAGGCCGCCGCAGTCAACCACGGTCAGTGCCCGCTGCCCCAGCCGTGTGCCGAGCTTTTCATAAAAGCGTTTTCCCAGCGGTGTGGCTGCTAACGCACAGATTGCCAGCATTGGCCCATACGTCAGCAGGAGATACAAACTGCCGCTGTCAAACGGTACCCCAGAGAACATGGCCTTGCACCACGCGGCGCCTTTGCTGATCTCTGTGAACGCAAAGAGTGTCCAGCTGATCGTTACCAGCACCAGCGCGTAGATGTGCCGCAATACGGCGGGCAGCCTTTTGAGCCAGCGCAATAAAAACAGCTTTTCCAGCACCAGCAGTATTCCAAAATACACGCCCCATAGGACAAAGTTCCAGCTTGCCCCGTGCCAGAAGCCCGTCAACAGCCAGACGATAGCAATATTGCGGAGCTGCTTGGCAAGGCCGCCCTTGTTGCCTCCCAGCGGGATATAGACATAATCCCGGAACCATGTCCCCATGGAGATATGCCAGCGCCGCCAGAAATCGGTAATACTGTCGGCAAGAAATGGATAGTTGAAGTTCTCCAAAAAGCGGAACCCCAGCATCCGTCCAAGGCCGATGGCCATATCGGAATAGCCGGAAAAGTCGAAATAGATCTGGAAACCGTAGGCGATGACGCCCAGCCATGCCGTCAGCACTGTGGGAGCAGCCTGCGCGGATGCTGCCTCCCACAAAAGACCGATGTTATTTGCCAGCAGCACCTTTTTCCCGACACCGCAGGCGAAGCGTTTCACACCATCGGCAAAGAGGTCAGCGGTGCAGTCCCGGTGCTCCAGCTCGTCCGCTACCGTCTGGTAGCGGACGATGGGGCCCGCAATCAACTGAGGGAATAATGCTATATACGCGCCGAAATTGATGATATTCTTCTGCGCTTTTGCCTCGCCCCGGTAGACATCAATGGTGTAACTCATGGTCTGGAACGTATAGAAACTGATGCCGATGGGCAGCGGCAGATTCGGCTGGGGGAGCGCCGTGCCGAACAAGGAATTGACCGTGCCGATAAGGAAGTCGCTGTACTTGAACACGCCCAGCAGTCCCAAATTGGCACAGAGTGATACCAACAGCGCGATCTTTGCTCCCCGCTGTCCCCGGTGCCGCTCTACCATTTGCCCGCAGGTGTAGTCCAACGCGGTGGAAAACAGCAGCAGCACCACATAGACCGGCTCACCCCATGCGTAAAACAACAGGCTGAACAAAAACAGTGTACCGTTGCGCCATTTCTGTGGGACAAGGAAATACGCCAGCAGACACAGCGGCAGAAAGCATTGTAAAAATGTCAGGCTGGAGAAAACCATAGTTAGCCGCCAAGCACCGGATCGTTGTTACCTTCATCGTCGGTTATATCAAAAAAGCCACCGTTGTTGCTGCTGCCATCCTCCTCCGGGATCGTAATACCGTTGTCAGCAGAACCGAAAATACCTCTCCATACTTCGTCCACCTTGGCAGCCTCCTCAGCAGCAAATTTAGCCTGTGCCTCATCACTGGCCTCCCAGTCACCTTGCGCACCGAGGATCAGCAGCGCCACATAGTTGCCGTTCACGAACAAACGTGCCTGCAAGACCTTCTGCAAATCCATGTTGTACATCCGGGAGTAGCTGAGAATTTGCTCATAGCCAGCCTGCAAAAGTGCGGCAGCATCCTGTGCGTAGCCGTCCTTAGCTTTAACAATAACAGCGTAACTGGAATTGACTGCGGAATTGGAATTGCTCATAGATGCCCAGCTTTCCACTTGCGTCATATCCAGTCCCCAATAACCGCTTATGTTATCTTCGGCTTCAGCGACGTCGCATCCAAAACTGTCACCCAGCTTTTCTTTCAACGTGTCCATAATCTCTTGTGCAGTCATGGTCACCTCTGTCTTGCCCTTATTGTCATCGGCCTTTCCGCCGCAGGCGGCCAGAGACAGCACCATCGTGAGTGCCAAGAAAAAAGTCAGAATGCGTTTCATCTCTATTTGCTCCTTTGTAGTTCAAAATTCATTTTATAGGAGGGGCAGAGCGGCGTCTCCGGAAACGCCGTCCCTCTTACCCATCCATATATCCATACGATTCAGCATGTAGAAATGTTGGAACGAAAAATAAAAAATTTCGGAGAGCACACCGCCCTCCGAAATTCCGCAGTTTTTGCTTCAATTTTGCCCCATCAGCAGCTCCGCCGCAGCGGTAATTGCTTCTTCACTCGCACCGTCAAAATTAGAAAGATAATAATTGACACCTTCTTTGCTCCAATGCGCCCGCCATGTGTCAGGCGATAGACAGTCGAGCGTTGCGCCATACTCTGCATTGAGTACGGTACTGCCCACAGCCTCCCCCCCTGCCCGGGAAAAGTTTCCGTCCAATTTGGCGGCTTCATAGGTGTATTCGTGACCATTCAGCGTAAAATCAACGCGGGCGATCTTACCATCATAAATGCAGTAATATAAGTTTTCTGCATTCTCCGGCGCGTCAATCGTAACCCCCAGTTTTTCAAATCCTTCAGGACCATCTACATCTTCAAAGGGGGATCCAACAAATACAGGTGGGTCATCCGGCTCTGATTGGTCGAGGAAATGAGGAAGTACAAATCCGGCGGCAATCACAATAGCAAGGCAGGCGGCTAAGCTGCCCCAGCGCCGCCACATCGGGATGGTTCGGCGTTTTTGAACGGTAGGCTGCTTTTCTTCGATATTCTCTTCGGCATTCTGAGCTTCCCTTTGTGCCGCTGCTTTTTTCAGAATATTTGCATACATACGCTCCTGCGCACCGGGTTCCGGCTCTATACGATCAAATGCGTTTTTCACTTCATTGTCATTCATGTACGCTCACCTCCTAATGTGAGTTTCAATTTTGCACGGGCGTCCCGCAGTTGACCGCGCACCGTAGAGGGGGAACGATTCAGCATCAATGCGATCTCATCCGTCTGATAGCCCTCATAATAGTGCAGCCAAACGACCTCTTTGTATTTCACCGGCAGCGCCATGACCGCTTCCACGACCTCGCTCTTTTCATCCGGTTCGGCGGCGATTTGCTCGGCCGCTTCATCGAGGTCCGTTACCTTCTGCCGCCACCAGTGCTTGAGCTTGTCCTTGCAGATATTCATAGCGGTGGTTGTCAGCCATGACCGTTCATGCCGCTCATTTTCAAAATCAAGGCCGCAGGACATAGCTTTTACAAAGGTATCCTCTGTGCAGTCCTCAGCATCTGCGGCGTTTCTCATAAAGGCATAGCAAACACGGTAGATTGCCTTAAAGTGTCGCAGATAGAACGCTTCAAAGTCCCCCTGCATGGCTTCGCCTCCCTCTCTATAATTTGATACGATTTAAGGGTACAGATTGTTGGATGGAAAGTCAAGCAAATCAGGTTAAGCACGGAAAACCAAGGCAGAAAAAAGAACAGGCAGGCAGCGGCTCACGCCACTGCCTGCCCATGCAAAAGGCCAGGGCATTTTGCGTACCTATGAAAGCAGCCATACAGCTAATATTTGTCGGCAAATAGCGGAATCGCCGCCTTGAATACCTGTCTGTGCAGCAGAGCATCGCTGTCAAGGACGCGCAGCGAGGCGAAGTCGAATCCTTGACAGCGAGGAGCGGCTGGGCCATCCATCATCACGAAAATACGGAGAGAATGAAATGATATTGATGTTTGCCGATAGGAGATAAGTCGATCTAAGCTCACTGGTGGGTGATGCCTAATTCATTCAAGTCCTTATAGATCGTGTATTTGGACACATCCAGCTTCTCCGATAAGAATGGAATACACTTGGCGAGGCCGAAGAAATTCTTTTCATTAAGTAGACGGATCAGTGTCTGACGGTCAGCCTTGCGGAAAACACGAACAGGCTTATTGATGACAGATAAAGCGTCTTCGTACAGGGCTTGCAGAGAATTTTCTTTTTTGACCTGCAGCGAACCAAGAAAATCGCTTTCTGTCAGACTGATATCCTCAGCATAATTGCGGATCTGCTCCATCAGGGTAATATCGTAGTTGATGCCCAGAATGTAGGTGAAATCTGTACCCCGCAGGTAATAGGAGGAGGACTTTATGACCTTTCCATTAGAGAGAGTTACCAACTGATTGGAGCTGTCCTGAGACAGCTTGGAAAAATCAAAGTCATCTGCCGACACATCATCACCATAGATGCTGCGTGTTGAGCCGACCTTTCGGCCTGAGACATGGCCATTATAAATGGCAACGACCTCGATCTCCTGTCCGACAACTTCCTGCACGACAGTCTCACAATATTTCCCGAACATTTTAGCGATGCCCTCCGCAGAACGGCACAAAAAATCATATGCATTTGTTTTATTCATACAATGACCTCCTTTATAAGGAGAAAAGATGCCTATTACAAATTTGGTTGAAAAAATATAAACTTAGTATTGACAAATTTTCACCTTTTTGATACAACTATACATAAGTTAGGCATAGTTGTCAATAGGCGCAGGAAAGAGGTGACTTGCTTTTGTGCGAAAAGCATAGCGCGCAGGCAAAAGAAGAGCACATCCCCACAGGGATCAACTTAGCGGGCGGCCCCTGTGGAAATGTGTCATAAGGGAGCCTTGCTCAAGACTACCTCGTTGTCATTCTATCACACACGCGGCAGAATTGCAATCTCGGCTGCGATTAGAATAGTCACAGGAGCAGGGGCAAGAGAAAATGACACAGGAAAGGATCTTGAGTTTGAAAGTCGGAGGGATTATTGGTGGTGTCAGCTGGCACTCCACAAAGCAGCTTTACGAGTACATAAATGCCAGGGTTGCGGAAGAAAAAGGCGGACACAACTGTGCGAAGCTGGTGCTTATCAATGTAAATCTGCAGGATATTCTGGATGCGCCTGATGCGGATGCAAAAGGTGCTGTCATTGTAGATGCCGCCATCTGTGCGGAGAAAGCTGGGGCTGATTTTGTTGCGCTGGGCAGCAACGGCCTTCATCAGTATGCTGAGCGTGTCGAGAAGGCGATCCGTATCCCGTTCATTCACATTGCGGACGTGACGGCGGATGCGATCACGGCGGCGGGTTATCAGACGGTCGGTCTGCTGGGTGTAAAAGAAACTATGGAGCAGGGCTTTTACAAAGACAGACTGGCAAAGCGCGGCTTGCGCGTACTGATACCGGAACAGCCGGAGCGCGATTTCATCAACACGGTCCTCTTTGAGGAAACAGGTGTCGGCATCGTAAAAGAGTCTTCCAAGCAGGCGTTCTATCGTATCGCCGGGCAACTGGCTCAGAATGGCGCAGAGTGCATTATTCTGGGCTGCACAGAGATCGAGATGCTGATGAAGCAAGAAGAAACCAATATACCGTTGTTTGACACGACGGCACTTTACGCGGAGAAGATCGCGCAGTTGTGCTGCAGCGATCAGTAAGGAGAATTTCAAATGTCCAAAATCGAAAAACGTATTGCGGAGCTTGGATTGGAACTGCCGGAAGCTCCTTCCCCCATGGCAAATTATGTGACGGCACGGCGCAGCGGCAATCAGCTGTACTTTTCCGGTGCGGGTCCGTTTCAGAACAAAAAACCGGCGGTGTTCGGCAAGGTGGGCAGTGATCTGACGCTGGAGGAGGGCTATCAGGCAGCGCGTCTGACCGGCCTGAATCTGCTGAGCCAGTTAAAAAATGAGGTGGACGATCTGGACAAGGTTCGTATCATCAAAGTGTTGGCGTTTGTGGCCTCTGCGCCGGACTTCCTGCAGCAGCCCGCCGTGATGAATGGCGTGTCTGACCTGTTTGCAGAGGTGTTCGGCGAGAAGGGGCTCCACGCCAGAAGCGCGGTAGCTGTCACACAGCTTCCCTTTAACATCCCCATTGAAGTTGAGATGATCGCAGAGATTGAAGAATAACGGAGTGGAATAACTATGGAAAAGAAAGTGTTGACCCAAGTAAGCCCCGTCGTATTGCCGTGGCGGGTGAAGATCCTGTATGCTGCCGGAAGTTTTTCCAAAGCGCTGCTGGCCGTGGCGATGGCAGCCTTCATGCTGTATTTTTACACCGATGTCTGCGGTATTGATTCTACCGTGGCGGCGACCATTATCCTGATCGCCAAGATTTGGGATATCATCAACGACCCCATGATGGGCGCTATCATTGACCGTACCCGTTCAAAAGAGGGTAAGTGCCGATTCTGGTTGAAGTATATGTCCGTCCCTGGCATGGTCATCGTAGCGCTGTGTTTCTTTGTGCCGGAGTTGACCACCACCGGCAAGATTATCTGGGTGGCGGTGACCTATGTGCTGCAGGGTATGATCAGCACCTCCCTGCTGATACCTTTTAACACCATGATCAGCCGTTTGACCAGCGATGAGCAGCAGCGGGTGCAGCTGACGCAGGCTGACGGTATCGGCCAGATGCTGTCCCAGTGGATGGTCGTTTCGCTGACCTTTACCTTCGTTGGCTGGCTGGGCGGCGGAGATACCCGGAAGGGCTTTCTGTATGTGGGCATCATTTATGGCATCATCTATGGTATCGGCCACTTGATCGTTTATTTTGCCACCAAAGGGTATGAGCCGGTGGAGCACAGCGCAGAGCCTGCGGAATCCGTAAAGGAGCGCACAGGAAGCGCCTTGAAGGACATCATCAGCAGTATGGGTGCATTTTACCGCAATAAGGTGCTGATGTTCTGTGGCGCGGTGGCATTTCTCTATACGCTGGGTATGGCCGTAGAGGAAGGCGCCATGGCGTGGTACTTCCAGTATGTCAAGACGGATGCGGAAGCATTGTATGGTATTTATGGCACGATGTCTATGCCGGTAGCCATTGTGATTTACCTGTTTCTGGATAAGATCGTCAAGAAGCTGGGCAACGCCCGTACTGTTATCGCTGGCTCCTGCTTCACGCTGGCGGGTTATGCGCTGGGCTTTGTTACCCACGATGCGACCAAGGCTATTATGATGACTCGTTGGTTCCTGGAGGGTATCGGCGCCGGCTTGATCGGCGCGGTGATCCTGTTGTGCGTTTTCGACTCCAAAACCTATGGTGTATGGAAAAACAACGACAACGATTCCGATGCCATCTTGACAGCCTCCTACTCGTTGTCTTATAAAATTGGTATGGCCATTGGTGGCCCGATCCTGGGTTATGTGCTGGCATTTGTACCCTATGAGGCGGGTGCCGCCGTGCAGCCGGAGAGCGTCTGCAATCTGTTCTTCTACGAGAGCACGCTGATCCCCGGCCTGATCTATGTGGCCACCTTGATTTTCGCCCTGTTGATGCGGAAGTATGAGAAGCGTATCCCGCAGATGCAGAAGGAGATCGAGGAGCGCAAGCAGAAGCAAAACGCCTGAACGAAGAATGTACCGTGCCTGCGGATGCCTCAATAGTATGGTGTCCGCAGGCACGGAGAAGCAGAAGGAGCAACAGCATGGATAAAGTAGAACGCCATGGCAAAGCAATCATCAACGGGCAGGAAGTCGCATTCCGTAGTGAGTGCGGTGACTATCCTGTAAAAAATGAGAACGGTGACGAGGCTGGCAGCGTATTCGTTTACACCTATCTCCGCGAAAACAGCGAAAAAGACAGACCTGTCCTGTTTGCATTCAACGGAGGGCCGGGATCGTCCAGCCTGTGGCTGCACATGGGGGTGTTGGGGCCGAAGCACGCCTGCTGCGACGATGTGGAGACATTGAGCGGTTCCGGCAATTACAGCGTGGAAGACAACCCCTATTCTCCGCTGGATGTTTGTGACATTGTGATCCTCGACCCGGTAGGGACAGGATACGGCAAGGAAAACAGCGCGGAGCTGGCACAATGTGCTTACGGTTTTGTCAACGATGCCCGTGTCATCGCCGATGTCATTGAGCGTTGGATCATCGAACATGACAGGTTCCGGTCTAAGAAGTACCTGCTGGCGGAGAGCTACGGCTCTGTCCGCAGCGTGGCTGTGGCCAACTATTTAATGGGCGGCTGCCTGTACGAAGGCTGCGTGTCCAAGGGCATTGCCATCGACGGCATCTTGAATCTGGGCAATGTGATCCTGCGCGACCCCGATCCGGCGGATTACACCGAGAAGGAGCGCGGGTTGGAGGAAAGCGTAAGCCTGCTGCCATCCTATGCAGCTACTGCGTGGTATTACGGCGGGCAAAAGGGCGAGCTTGCCGATGCTGTGGCGCGAGCGTATCAATTCTGCGCGGATAAGTATGTGCGAGCGCTGTATCTAGGCGGGCGGCTGCCTGCGGAGGATCGAGCGCAGCTCGCGAAGGAACTGTCATCCCTGATCGGCATCAGCAGCCATGTGCTGCTGCACAACGACCTACGTGTTACAATGGCGGACTTTTTGCGGTGGTTCCACGAGGAACACGGTATGACCATCAGCCCTTACGATACGCGGTTTGCCGGCCGCCACACGCCGGGGCTGCAAATACACGATCCGGTAGGCGACGACGAGATGATGTCCCGCTGTATGCAAGGGTTTTTGGGCGCATTTCAGGAAATTCGCCGGGATGTGCTGGGTATTGAAACAGACCGCAAATTCAACGTGATCAATTTCAATGTGAATAAAAACTGGCCGTATGCCAGCCGCTGCACGCCCTTTGAAATGCTGCAATTTCTGCTGAACCGCAGCAAGAAGTTCCGTATCTTCATCGGCAACGGCGTGTTTGATTTAGTGACCAGTGTAGGACAGGTGGCCTATACCGTGTCACAGCTGAAGTATGAGGAGGGACAGGTGACTGTCCGTGAGTATCCCGCCGGGCATATGCCCTATCTGGGACACCATGGCGGAGATGCACTGGCCAACGATATCCGCACCTTTATTCGGGAGGGTGAGAAACAGTGAATGATGATCTGATCTATGCCCGCGTTGTCAATACAGTGCATATCAACGGGCAGGACGTGGAATACGAAGCGGTATCCGAAGAGATACCGCTTCCCGATGAAAACGGCGGGACGGATGCCACCTTGTTCATGACATCCTATCTGCGGCTGAATGCGGAGAAGACGGGACGCCCGATTTTGTTTGCCTTTAACGGAGGGCCCGGCTCTGCCAGTGTGTTCCTGCACCTGGGCGGCCTCGGCCCGCAGATTATTGACCTTGGGGACGGCATTTCCGCACCGTTTGATCCCCCCTTTCGCATGAAAGAGAACGCGGCCTGCATACTGGATATCTGTGACATGGTGTTTATGGATCCTGTGGGGTGTGGGTACAGCCGTGCATTGACGGGAGATGCCGTAAAAAAGTACGCATCCTCACAGGAGGATGCCAAGGCGATGCTGTTGGGCATCGACCGCTTTCTCAGCCGTCATAAACGGTGGAACTGTCCTGTTTTTATCCTGGGTGAAAGCTACGGGACAGTGCGCGCTGCACTGATGGCTCAGCAGCTCTATGAAAATATGCTGGGCAACACCTGCAATGCACTGAATATCCATGCGGCGGGACTGATCCTTGTCGGATCACTGCTGGATCGGGACAAATCCCTGTTTCCCGTGGAGCGGACAGTGACAAATTTCCCGGCTATTGCGGCGGCGCACTGGTATCACACACAGGGCGAAAAGCCTGCGCTGAAAGATGTCATGGCTGCGGCGGAGGATTTTGCTCTGCGGTACTATCTGCCGGTGCTGGGACTGGGGAAAAAGGCAACGGAGGAAGAACGGGAAGGCGTCATAGAGTCACTTGTCCATTTTTCCGGCCTGCCGCGTGGGTATTTTGAACGTCATGGTCTGCGCCTGTCGGTGGAGGACTATGTCCGAGAGGTTGTCAACGAAGAAGGTTTACTGATTAGTCAGTATGACAGCCGGTTTGTGTCACATCCGCTGCAGGCGGGTGGACAATATCATTATGAGAGTGATGACGCTTGCTTTGAACGGCTGATGCCGGCATTCACCCATTGTTATTATGGCGTGATGAAGGACGCACTGGGCATCACAACGGATAGAGACTATCAGTTCACCGGCTTGCAGATGTGTCGTGCGTGGGAGTTTGACGCGCCCCGCAATCCCATTCACTTTGTAGAGGATGCCATGCGGAAAAATCAGGACATGAAAGTTCTGTTTGCCAATGGCTACTATGATATGCTCACCACATACAGTTACAGCGAGTATATGATCAACAACTTTGATCTTCCGACAGAGCGTGTGCGGCACACAGGCTATGAGGGCGGCCACATGGCCTACATTGGTGAAGCGCAGTGTGCGAAGTTCGGAGACGATTTGCGGAGGTTTGTAAAATGGGCAACAAAGAAGCAGTGAACGAACGGCTGGCTATCAGGAATGCGCGGTTAGTCTCCGCGTTGACAGAAGGATATGATGGAGATCAGGCCGATCTGTTGATAGAAGACGGGCGGATCACGGGCTTGTTCCCGGTCGGGCATGATTTCGGCAGCTGTGATGAAATAGATGCAGCCGGACGGACGGTCTTGCCAGGGATGCTTGACCTGCACACGCACCTGCATTTTACCAAAATGGATGACTTGTTTTTGATGTCCCGCAAGCAGAATGATGTGCTGCTGGATTGCGTGGACTACGCAGCGGAATTGCTGCGCCAAGGCTTCACCACGATCCGCGACTGCGGCAATCCGCATTATACGGCTATGGCGGTACGGGATGGCGCGGAACGTGGGCTTTTCCGCGCACCACACATTCTTTCCTGTGGCTATGCGTTAGCGCCTACCGCTCCAGGCAACGATGATTCGGCGATCACCGTTCATGCGGACACGCCGGAGGAAGTTCTCAAAGCAGGACGCCAGCAAATCGCCTGCGGCGCGGATTTCCTGAAATACTTCGGTACAGGAACAGTGGGCAGCGAGCATGGTGTTCCAGGCGCCCTTCTGACAACGAAACCGGAACTGCAGGCGCTGAACGATACGGCCGAGGCCTACGGCAAATACGCGGCAGTTCATTGCCACAGCAAGGCAGGGATACTGCTTTGCGCAGAGGTGGGGATACACACCATCGAGCACGCCTCTGATATCGATGATGAGTGCATTGAACGTATCCTGAGCCACGGCAGCCACAGCGCCATCATTCCGACACTGGGGCCCATTGGCTTGATGCGCAGCGGTATGCTGGGGGAAAGCATTGCGAAAAAGGTGCGCGAGACATCCTGTGAGCAGCAGAAGATGTTGGAAGCCAGCCGCGTAGGTGTCCTTACGGGGTGGGGGACGGATGTGAGCCTTGACTATTACAGCAGTAATCCCGGCAGCGAATTCCTGCTGCGGAAAGAACGCGGCTGGACGGCCGTGGAAATGCTGGAGCAGGCGACGATCAACAGCGCGAGGATCATCGGCGTGGATGACAATCTGGGAACGATCAAGGCAGGGAAAATCGCCGATCTTGTGATCGTTGACGGAAAACCCGATGAAGACATCGCAGTTATGACGAAGTACCCTTGGTGTATTTTACAGGCAGGCAAGGTGACCTGTGCTGAGGGTGTGATCGGCTAACAGACTACACGCGCATAGCGAGGTCGGTGGTTGTTCAGCATGGAGGCTTGGGCTATCTGAGAAGCATATCCTCTAACAATCTAAATTATATGGAAGCACCGCCAGCAAAGCGGCAATCACGCTGCTTTGCTGGCGGTGCTTTTTGCTGCAAAAAACTGTGATTATCGACAATTCCATACAAAAACCGTCGCATTTGCATAGGCCATTGTAGAACGAAACTATGACACAAACGGCCATAAATCGTGTAAAATTAGCATATCAAGAACAAAACAGCGTATGTCCACCGGCAAGAGATCCGCCGAGGATCACCGAGTGCTGGCTTTCAAAATACACAGGACAGGAGGGAACATCAGTGCCTATAGTTTGTTACGTTTCGGAACTTGACAAGAGCGTGCCTTTGGACGCTGAACGTTTGCTGCGTCTTCTGGGTGTATCCGGAAAGCTGTCTGGGTTTCACTTTGCTGTGTATATGTTGGAACAGGTGCAGGAGAAGCCGGAGTATGTCCTGCTGATCACGAAAAGGCTTTACAGCCAAACGGCACAGTATTTTCATACTACCACCAACTGCGTGGAAAGGAGCCCTTGTGCAGGCGTGTTGGAGACAGCCCCACCACAGCTTACTTGAGCGCATTGCAGGCCATCCGTTGTCGCAGCCACCAACGAACGCGCAGTTCATTGATATGGTAGCCGCTTTTCTCCGCAAGTAAGCTCTACACGGTTTAGCCCCCTCCGCCCACAGCGCCCGCCATGATCTTCCCATGGGGAGGGAGCGAAACAGGCGTTGTTCGGAAACAGGGCGGCACTCTGTTGGCCATGACCACCGACACCCTTAAAGATACTCCCGCATTGAACGCCCTCAAAGCATCGTGCGGCGCACCCATCAGCATGGGCCGGGGTGAGATTCCCGTGAGGCTGGCAGCCACCAGCCGCCTGTTTTGCTTGAGAATTCATAGTCAAAAGAGTGTGAGTGGGCAAGAGCGCACTTTTGAAAGCGCGTTGTCGCTTATTCATATCACCCCGATTACCGCATACTTTATGGAGGGAGGAGTTGCCTATGACAGAAGTTGATCGTGATATTGCATTGGTTTTGTTGAAACGTCTATGGAAGCGGGAGTTGATTTCGGAAGAGACATATGTTTCTGCCTGCAACTCCCGTTTTTTTGACAAATGCCGATTTACCTCTGATACTGAAGCTATGGAAGAAATAATGGTTGAGGAGGCCGATACCCATGATGACGGTTCGATGGTTGAGAGAGCAGATGCGGCTGGGCAAGTCGATTTATGACCTGCCGCTGTGCGTGACCTTCTATGCCCGCGTTTCTACCGAGAAAGTGGAGCAGCAGGGCAGTTTGGAAAACCAAATTCAATACTACACAGAGTTCATCCAGAAAAATCCCAACTGGACGTACATCCCCGGATACATAGACGAGGGCATTTCCGGCACAAGTACCTACAAGCGGGACAGCTTCCTGCGGATGATCGCAGACGCCCAGCGGGGAATGTTTGACTTCATCATCACGAAGGAGATCTCTCGCTTCTCCCGCAATACGCTGGACAGCATCCAGTATACGCAGGAGCTGCTGGAGAACAATGTGGGCGTCTTGTTCCAGAATGACAACATCAACACACTGGATAGCGATAGCGAGTTCCGATTGGTGGTCATGGCAGGTGTGGCACAGGATGAGGTACGCAAGCTCTCTGAACGGTTGAAATTTGGCTTTCGTCAATCTATCAAGAACGGTCGTGTACTGGGTAATAATCGCTTGTGGGGCTATGATAAGAAGGACTGTAAGCTGACCATTGTTCCGGAGCAGGCAGAGGCGGTAAAGCAGATATTTGAACTCTATGCCACCGGTCAATATGGTCTGCGCAGCTTGTCACAGGAGCTGACCCGCCGTGGTTACACCAGCTTGCAGGGTAATGTATTCAACACAAGCACCATCGGACACATTCTGCAAAACCCCAAATATAAGGGCTGGTATTGCGGCAACAAGACCCAATCGTTGGACTACCGCAAGAAAAAGACAGCGTTCCTCGACGAAAGTGAATGGGTATCCTATCCCGACCCGAATATTCCGGCCATCGTGTCGGAAGAAGTGTGGGATAAGGCCAATGCCCTTTTTAAGCAGAGGAGCGCCCGTTCGAAAGCCTATGGCGTAGGGTATCAGAGCCGGTATCCGTATAGCGGCAAGATCATCTGCGGAAAGCATGGAACGTCCTTTCACCGGCAATCCTTCAAAACGCAAGAGGGAGAAACGGAGTTTTGGAGATGTAAGATGTACCGTGAACACGGGAAAGCTGGCTGCGACCTGCCCACCATTCGCACCACAGAACTGGATACTATTTTGGCAGAGCAGTTTCAGAAGCTGGTAAAGCATCAAAGACAGATCATCCGTCTGGTGATGGATTCGGTTACAAATACACAGAAGAAGGAAGACCACTCCAAGGAGATTACCCGGTTGCAAGCGCAAATACAGCAGCTGGAGGACAAGAAAGAAAAGTTACTGGAGCTGAGTATGGCCGACGCCATTACCATGCAGGAGTTCAAAAAACGGAATAGCCGCTTCAATGAACAGATCACCTCGCTGCAATCACAAACGATTTCCTTGCAGCAACAGGAGCAGCAAAAGCAAATCGCAGCTGCGGATACGGCTGCGCTGGAAAAGGCATTGTGGGCAGATCTGAACTGCAAGGAGCCGATCCAATCAGAAGTGGTTGCCACGATCCTCGACCACGCTGTGGTATGTGAGGACAGTGATGACAAACATATCCATTTAGAACTCTATTTGCGGCTGGGGCAAACGGCTTCAGCCTATTATGAACGAGGCAAATTAGCCTTCAAGGATGCATCTTCAAAAAGTACTACACGCAGGCGGACGATCAGGAGGATCTCATCTCGATCGGCACCATCGGGCTTATCAAGGCGGTGAACACGTTCCGGCCCGACAAGGGTATCCGTCTGGCAACATATGCGAGCAGGTGTATTGAGAATGAGATCCTGATGCACTTTCGGGCGCAGCGGAAGCTGCAGGGCGAGGTGTCGCTGTCGGACACCATTGAGACGGGGCCGGAGGGCGACGCCCTCTACCTCAGCGATGTGGTGGGCGAGGACGACACCATGCTGGAGGAATTGCAGGACAAGGAGAACCGGCGCCTTATCCGGCGGCTGGTGGCGGAGGTGCTGACGGAGCGGGAGGCGGACATCATCCGGCGGCGCTACGGACTGGACGGACGGCTGCCCCAGACCCAGAAGCAGGTGGCGGCGCTGTACGGCATCAGCCGGAGCTATGTATCGCGCATCGAGAAGAAGGCGCTGGGGAAGCTGGAGGAGGCGCTGCGGGGGCGGATATAAGGCTGGAAAATATGGCAGTTTCTTTTAGAGAAAAATATTTCTCCGGAAAGTAGAAACGAAGAAAACGGGAAATTTTTTAACGGATATTTGACAGAAAATACGGCCTTCTGAGAAAAAAGCAAAGGCGTCTGGTCATATTGCATGAGAAATTATCCGCAGGATGCGGGAAATTCTCTCATGGCGGATATTGCCATTTCGGAGGGGGAACGGGTATAATACATCGTAGAAGGATATACCTGTTTGGGAGGATACAAAAGGAATGAGAAACATCAAATGCGGCGTGGCGGACATCCGCCGCCGGGTATTTGCCGAGGTGGCAAAGCTGGCCTACGAGGGCGGCGACTACACCCGGATCGAGAAGCTGCCTTACGAGATCGTGCCGGGAGAGATCGGGCGCCAGCGGGAGTCCGTGTTTCTGGAGCGGGCCATTGTGGGCGAGCGCATACGGCTGGCCATGGGGCTGCCGCTGCGGCCGGTGACGGAGCACTCGCTGCTGTCCGACGGCGTGGAGGAGAGCGCCATCGCGGAGAAATACTACGACCCCCCGCTGATCAACGTCATCAAGTATGCCTGCAACGCCTGCGCGCCCACCCACTACGAGGTGACGGGCGCATGTCAGGGCTGTCTGGCGCGGCACTGCCAGCATGCCTGTCCCAAGGGGGCCATCAGCACCGAGCGGGGGCAGGCCGTCATCGACCAGAGCAAGTGCATCAAGTGCGGTAAGTGCCGGGATGCCTGCTCCTATCAGGCCATCATCAAGTTCACCCGGCCCTGTCAGGAGGCCTGCGGCATGCACGCCATCGGGCAGGATGAGCACGGGCGGGCGGACATCGACTACGACAAATGCGTCAACTGCGGCATGTGTCTGGTGAACTGCCCCTTCGGCGCCATTGTGGATAAGGGCCAGCTGTTCCAGCTGATCCACGCCATCAAGAAGGGCGACAAGGTGGTGGCCATCATCGCGCCGGCGTTCTGGGGCCAGTTCGGCGACAACGTGACGCCGGGCCAGATCCGGGAGGCCATGAAGCTGCTGGGCTTTGACGCACTGGTGGAGGTCGCCATCGGCGCAGACCTGTGCGCCATTGAGGAGGCGGAGGAGTTCCTGCGGGATGTGCCGGGGAAGAAGCCGTTTATGGCCACCTCCTGCTGCCCGGCGTGGTCGGTGATGGCCAAGAAGGAGTTTCCGGGCTTTGCACCCTACATCTCCATGACCATGACGCCCATGGTGCTGACGGCCCGGCTGCAGAAGCAGAAGGACCCCGACTGCCGGGTCGCGTTTATCGGGCCGTGCGCTGCCAAGAAGCTGGAGGCCAGCCGCCGCTCCATCCGCAGCGATGTGGACTTCGTGCTGACGTTTGAGGAGCTGCGGGGCATGTTCGATGCCAAGGACATCGACTTCTCCCAGATCGAGGATACCGGCGCGCACTACGAGGCGTCGGCCCCCGGCGTGGGCTTTGCCGCCGGCGGCGGCGTGGCCAAGGCGGTGGAGGACGTGATCCGCCGGCTCCACCCGGAGGCGGAGGTCAAGACCGTGGCGGCGGAGGGCCTGGAGGAGTGCCGCAAGATGCTGCGCATCGCCCGGACGGGCAAGTACGACGGCTATCTGCTGGAGGGCATGGCCTGCCCCGGCGGGTGCATCGCCGGCGCCGGTACGGTGCAGCCGGCGGAGAAGTCCCGGCGGAATTTGGAGCGCTACAAGCAGGCGGCGCCCGTGAACAATCCCATGGATACCCCGTATCTGGAGGACATCCATCTGGTGTATGAGAATCCCGACGAGTGGGATCGCATTGGCCGGCACTGAGCCGCGAAAATTCAAATTGTACGCAAAAAAGATGTCCGGCTCTGCCGGACATCTTTTTTTGTCGTATCAGCCGTCGCCGCCCAGCACGATGCGGTAGTAGTCGTACTGGATGAGCAGCTTGGCGTAGGTATATTTCGTGGAGACAAGGTAGTTGACGCTGGAGACATAGCCGTCCTCCACCGTGACGCCGGGGTTGGGGGTGAAGGTGCCGGTGGGTGCTTCGTAGACGCCGGCGGCGGTGGCCCAGCTGTTGCCGGCGGTGGTGGGCAGCACCACCAGCGGGAAGGAGCCGGAGGCGCTGGCGGCGTTGTAGCTGTCGTCCAGGATGTCGCGGCCCGACAGGAGCCGGGAGTCGTAGGAAAGGCCGAACAGGTTGCTGAGGGTGGGCACGATGTCCACGGCGCTGCAGGGGACGTCTACCGTCACCGGCTCTGTCATGCTGCCGCACCAGAGGATCAGGGCGTTGCGGTAGCGGGAGGTATCCAGATCCGTGTCCTGACGGCCCGTCAGCTCGGCGTAGTAGTCCACATCCGTCTCCGCCAGCGCGTAGGGGTAGTGGTCGGCGGACAGGCAGATCACCGTGTCGTCGGCGATGCCCTTGGCCTCCAGCTGCTCCACCAGATAGGTCAGGGCGGCTTCCAGCTCCAGATTGGCGGCCACATAGGCCTGCACCGGCCCAGAGGCGTCGGGGTAGGCGGCCTGCGCGGCGGCCCGGTTCTTGGCGGCCATGGATTGGCCCCAGTTGTAGCTGCCGTGGCCGCTGACGGTCATGTAGTAGGCGTGGAAGGGCTGGCCGGTGGTGAGATAGGTGTCCGCGTAGGTGTCCAGCGTGGCTTCCAGCATCTCCAGATCGGAGTAGGGCCAGCCGCCGCCGGGGTTGGGGAGGTCAAGGCCGGAGCCGATGCCCTGATAGTCGTAGCCCAGATTGGGGTGGGTGGCGTTGCGGCCGTAGTAGTTGTAGGTGTTGTTGTGCCATGCCGGGGTCTGGTAGCCCAGCGCCCGGAACTGATTGCCCAGTGCCAGCGGCATGTAGTCGTAGCGGCTGGCCCAGAAGCTGACGTCGCCGTTGACCCATGTGGGCAGCAGGCCGGTGAGGACGGCGTATTCGCCGCCGGTGGTGGACTGACCCCAGCCGGGCTGGTAGTAGTTGGTGCAGACGAAGCCCTCGTGGGTCAGGCGGTACAGCGTGGGGGTCAGCTCCTCCGAGATGAACCACGGCGAGAAGGCTTCCGCCGTCAGCAGGATCAGGTTCTTGCCCTGGAACATGCCGGTGTACCGGTTCTGGCGGGAGGGGGTGCGGGAGGCCACATAGCGGTGGATCGAGGCCAGCGTGCTGTCGGACGTGGAGTCCGCCAGCGCGGTGAAGTCGATATCCAGCGCGTTATAGCCGTAGTCCGTGGGCGTGTCCGGGTCGGGGGAGGGCTCCGTCACCACCGGCTCCTCCGGCTGGGGCAGCGGCTCCAGCGGCGGCAGGGGCGTGCCGGTGAGGGCGTAGGTTAGCTCCAGACGGAGGCTGACGCCCAGCCCGAACCGGGACACGGCGCTGTCGGCGTTGTAGTCGTAGGTGTAGAGGGCGGCGTTGGGGCCGAAGCGGCACACCGCGGCGGCGCTGCCGATGGTCACGGCGGAGATCGCGGCCACGAACAGCAGGGCCGGACGGCTCATGCGCAGATCCTGCACGATCAGGCGGCGCAGGAGGATGGCCAGCACGAAGGGCACCAGCGCCAGCAGAATGAACGGCAGGCGGGGCAGCACCACATCGGGGATGGCGCCGGCAAAGTCGCTGATGACGTGGCCGGTCATCGTGACCATGAACGTCATGGCAAAGTAGGACTTGAAGTAGCTTTTGCAGCAGTACTCGATGCAGACGTACACCGACCAGAGGAAAATGACGGCCAGTCCGGCCCAGCGGGTGGCTTTGCGCCACGGCAGCAGGTTGGCCAGCAGGCTCAGCAGCAGGCCGCCGCCCAGTGCCGACAGGACGATGGGCAGCAGCGCCGCGTCAAAAAAGGTCACGGTGGTATCGAAGGCCCGCAGCAGCAGCTCGTGGTACAGCAGCGCCAGTGGGAAGTAGATCCAGTTCAGGGGCCCCCGGGGGACGCGGGAGGTGTCCGGCCGGGAGAGAACATGTTCGGGCATAGTGTTTCCGCCTTGTTGATGCCGGCACTACCGGCAGAATACCCCTCATTTTAACACGGTGCGCGGAAAACTGCAACTGCCGATTCAGTCATCCCAGCCGACTTTGCGGACTTTCCCGCAGTGGCCGAAGGAGATGGCGTCCCGGCCATATTTGCCCCGGATAGCGTCCATGGCGGACTCCAGCTGCTCCTGACGCCGGTCACGGGCGGTGGCGTCGCCGGCCAGCAGATCCAGCTGCTGGTAGGAGTCGGCACTGTCGGTGATGTACAGGGCGGTGACGGACAGAAGGCGGACGGGGTTGGGGGCCTTCCAGATCCGGCCCGTCAGCTCCAGCGCCGCGCCGTAGATGTCCCGCATCAGGTGGGTAGGCCCGGGCAGGCGCATCTGGCGGCTGACCGTGCGGAACTGGGCGTCCCGGACGCCCACGGCTACGCCGCCGCAGTACAGTCCCTGCTGCCGCAGGCGGGCGGCCACGCTGTCACAGAGCATCTGCAGGCCGCCGCGCACCTGCTCCCAGCGGGTCAGATTCTCCGGAAACGTGGTGCTGTTGCCCACGGACTTCACCGGCTCCTGCTCATGCTGGGGGCGGACGGGGGCGTCGTCCAGCCCGTTGGCGTAGCGGTATAGCTGGAGGCCCGCCTTGCCCATGAGCTGCTCCAGCAGCTCCGGCTTACAGGCGGCCAGCTGGCCGATGGTCTCCACGCCGAACTGGGACAGCGTGCGGCGTGCGGCGCGGCCCACGAACAGCAGGTCGCCCACCGGCAGGGGCCACACCATGTCCCGCCAGTTCTCCCGGGAGATGACGGTGGTGGCGTCGGGCTTTTTGTAGTCGCTGCCCAGCTTGGCGAACACCTTGTTGAAGGACACGCCCACGGAGATGGTCAGCCTCAGCTCCTGCCGGAGCCGGGCGCGGATGTCGTCGGCCAGCTGCCGCGCATCACCGCCGAACAGATGGAGACTGCCGGTGACATCCAGCCAGCTTTCGTCGATGCCGAAGGGCTCCACCAGATCGGTGTACTGCCCGTAGATGGTGTTGACCCGGCGGGAGTAGTCGGCGTACAGGCTGTGGTGGGGCGGCAGCAATATCAGGTGGGGGCACTTCTGCTTGGCCTGCCACACCGTCTCCGCCGTCTGGACGCCCATCCTCTTGGCGGCCTCGTTCTTGGCCAGAATGATGCCGTGGCGGGAGGCGGGGTCGCCGCAGACGGCTACCGGTACGTTTTGCAGCGCCGGCTTGTCCAGCAGCTCCACCGATGCGAAAAAGCAGTTCAGGTCGCAGTGGAGGATGATGCGGTCGCCCATGGCGGCGCCCCCCTTCGAATGGAATATTTGTTCTATTATAACACGGGCATCAGCGTTTGAAAAGAGGAAAAAACAGGCGCGCCGCTGTGGCGCGCCTGTCGGGAAATTTACTTGTGGAGCAGGGGGCTGAGGGGCTTGTAGATCAGGAAGCACAGCGCCACGTCCAGCAGGCCCTTGCACAGGGTGAAGGGGACGTTGAACACCAGCAGGCAGTTAAACAGGGCATTGCCGGTGGGAACGTGGGCCACGGTGCCCAGAATGGCCTCGTACATCCCCACGATGCCCTCCAGCGGCAGGCCGTACAGCACCACATAGGCGGGGTAGACAATGAAATAGTTCAAAGGCAGGCTGATGAGCGCCATGGCGGCGGCGCCTGCCACAGAGCCCCACAGAGCGCCGGAACGGTTCTTGTGCTTCTTGTAGATGATACCGGCGATGAAGGCAAAGGTGGCGCCCAGCAGGAAGTTGGACAGCTCGCCCACGCAGGCGCTGGAGCCGAAGGGCAGGTGCAGCAGGTTCTTCACCAGCTGGATGGCGATGCCGTAGACGGGGCCGAGGGAGAAGGTACCCAGCAGGGCGGGCAGGTCGGACACGTCCAGCTTCACGAAGGCGGGCATAATAGGGATGGAGAACTCCACAAACTGGAGGACGGCGGCCACAGCCGCCAGCAGGGCGGCCACGGCCAGATGATGGGTCTTTTGCTTCTGAGTCATAAAAAAACACTCCTTTTTGATGATAAACACCCGGAAAATTGCCTTCCAAGGTGTACGCATCAAAAAAGAGCATCGCAAAATGCCATACACGCCTTCTCTCATCCAGACTGTTACTGTCGGTACCGGAATTGCACCGGTTCCTGCGGCTGAACGCCGCTCGCGGACTGTACCGCCGGTGGGGACTTGCACCCCGCCCCGAAGACAAATATGCGGTTGTTTTCGACACATATGATACACCATGCGCCGCCGGAATGCAACTGTTTTCTGCAAAATGCGTGTGCATATTAAATCTCAACAAATGTTTATCGAATTACGATAAAAAATGATTGACAAACGATATGCGTGTGTGGTACGCTACCCACAGAAAGGATGTGGTGGATATGAAACGTATCGAGCATAAAAGGTTAGCGGTGCTGCTGCGCATCGGCCTTGTGATCGCGGCAGCGGTATGCGCGGCCATCTTCTTCTGGTTTCTGCCGGAGCTGGGGCGTGGTATCGCCAAGGCCGATCCGGCGTATGCGTGGGCCTTCTGGCCGTGCCTGGGCTTCGCGTGGCTGTTCGCCGTGCCGGTATTCTGGGCGATGCTCCGGATGTGGACGGTCTTTGGCCGCATCGGACAGGGCGCGGCGTTTTGCAGGGAGAACGCACAAGCCCTGCGTACCGTGTCTCGTCTGGCATTTTTCGACGCGGCACTGGTGCCGGCGGGCGTGATCACGCTGGCGCTGCTGGGGGCCGGCTCGCCGGGCATGACGGTGATCGCCATGCCGGCGGGCACTATGGTGTGCGCGCTGGTGGGCGTCATGGCCATGGCGCTGAGCCGTCTGGTGGCGGACGCGGCGGCCCTGCAGGACGAGAACGACCTGACGGTGTGAGGTGGCGGTATGATCGTATTTCATGTGGACGTGATGCTGGCCAAGCGGAAAATGAGCCTGACGGAGCTGAGCGAGCGGGTGGGCATCACCATGGCTAACCTGTCCATCCTCAAGACCGGGAAGGCCCGTGCGGTACGGCTGGAGACGCTGGACAGGCTGTGCGCCGCGCTGGACTGCCAGCCGGGGGACCTGATGGAGTTCCTGCCGGACGAGGTGGAATGACCCCTTTACAAATCTCTCCTTTTTGGGTACAATAAGCGGCGGAAGGCAGGTGACGGCATGGGCCCGAGACAGATGTCCGTGTGCTTTTCCGGCTACCGGCCGGAGAAGCTGCCGTGGGGCGAGGATGAGTCCGACCCCCGGTGCGCCGCGCTGAAAAGGCGGCTGTACGACGCGGCGGAAAGCGCCTGCGCCCAGGGCTACCGCCATTTTATCTGCGGCATGGCCCGGGGCGTCGATCTGTACGCCTGCGAGGCGGCGCTGCGGCTGCGGCAGGCGTACCCGGATGTGACGGTGGAGGCCGCCATCCCGTGCCCCAGCCAGCCTGAGGGCTGGCCGGCGGCGGAGCGGGAGCGCTGGCAGTCGCTGGTGGCGCGCTGCGACTACGAGACGGTGGTGCAGGCTCATTACGATGCCGGGTGCATGCAGCGGCGGAACCGGTACATGGTGGATCACGCCGCCCTGCTCATCGCCGTACACGACGGGCAGCCCGGCGGCACGCGGCGCACCATCGAGTATGCCATGCGCCGGAGGCTGGATGTGGTGATCCTGCCGCCGGTGGAAAACGAAAAGGAGACATGACCATATGACAACGTACACCTATATGACAAAGGGCGTCTGCTCCCGCCGCATGACGGTGGAGCTGGAGGACGGCATCATCCGCGATGTGCGCATCGAGGGCGGCTGCAACGGCAACCTGCAGGGTATCAGCCGTCTGGTGATCGGCATGAAGGCGGAGGACGCCATTGCGCGGATGCAGGGCATCCACTGCGGCGGCAAGCCCACGTCCTGTCCCGACCAGCTATCCATCGCGCTGACGCAGGCACTGGAAAAGGCCAGAGACAGTAAAGCATAAAAAAGATGACCGCACAGCGGTCATCTTTTTTATGCTTTCAGAGGGAACAGCGTCCACGGCCATGCATCCGGCGGGGGGCAGGTCACGTCCACCACCTTGCCGGTGACGGGGTGGGTGAAGGCCATTCGGTACGACCACAGCGCCGTGGTGCAGGGGGCCTTGCTGCCGTAGCGGATATCCCCCAGCAGCGGCAGGCCCCGGGAGGACAACTGCACGCGGATCTGGTGGGTACGGCCGGTGTGGAGCCGGACACGCACCAGCGTCAGCTCCTCTGTGCTGCCCAGCGTCACATATTCCAGCGAGGCCTCCCGGACGCCCTTTCGCATCCGCTTGACCACATAGCTTTTGTTTTTGGCGGCATCCCGGAACAACAGGTCGGTGAGGGTGGCGGCATCCTCCGCCGGACGACCCCGCAGCACGGCCAGATACTCCTTGGTGACGCGGCGCTCCGCCACGGCGGCGGTGAGCTTGCCCGTCACCTCCCGGCGGCGGGAGAACAGCATGACGCCGCTCACGATCTTGTCCAGCCGGTGGACGGTGGCGATGTAGTTGGGCTCTCCCTGTGCCCGGTAGTGCTGCCGCAGCAGGGCGGGCATGCAGACGCCCTGCTCGCTGTCCTCCGAGAGGACGCCCACAGGCTTGACGCAGAGGACGAGATAGGCGTCCTCGTACAGGATATGTAAGTTCTCCATGGCGGTCAGCGGCGGCGCCCGTGATAGGTGTGTTGGCGGTAGCGCTTGCTGGAGGCTCTGCCATAGCGGCGGGTGCGTCCGTACAGGCGGAACCAGACGAGCACGGCGATGGCCAGCACCATCAGCACGATGGCGGCGATCTTCACCGGTGTGCGGGAGAAGAACTGCCCGATGGCCTTTCTGGCCAGCAGGAAGCGGCTGGCGGATACGTCGGCCACGGCCAGCAGAGGAACGGTAACGTAGTCCGTGCCGTCATAGGAGATGGTGATGGTGCCCAGCTCGTCGCCGGTGGTGACGGGGGCGTCCACGGAGTCCACGCAGGTCACGGTGCGCTGCAGTTGCTCCAGCTCCAGGTCCTTGGGCAGCACCGCCTCGGCGGTGTAGGCCGGGCGGACGGCCACGGTGGATACCTCGTTGCTCAGGGCCACGGGCACCTCGCAGATCAGCTCGTTCTCATCCAGCACCGTGCGGTCGGCAAAGTTGTCGAAGCCCCAGTCGAACAGCCGGGCCGTCTCGGAAAAGCTCTCCACCCGGGTGCCGCCCGTCTCGGTCTTGACCTCCTCGCAGCCCAGCACCACGCTGATGAGGGTTCGGCTGCCCCGGATGGCGGAGGATACCAGACAGTGGCCCGCCGCGTCGGTGGTGCCGGTCTTGATGCCCTGTGCGCCGGAGTAGAGATAGCCGGTCATGCGCCAGTTGGAGATCAGGGCGTTGGTGCTGTGGAGCTCACGCTCCTTGTCGGTCATGTTGGTGGCGGGCACGGTGTAGGCCTTGGTGTTGACGATGGTCATGAACACGTCGTGCTTCATGGCCTCCCGGGTGATGAGATAGATGTCCCACGCGGAGGAGTAGTGGCCGGACTGGGTAAGGCCGGTGGTGTTGGCAAAGTGGGTGTTCTTGCAGCCCAGCTCCTGCGCCCGCTGGTTCATCTTGGCCACGAAGGCGTCCACCGTGCCGGACACGGCCTCACCCAGAATGTTGCACGTCTCGTTGGCGGAGATCACCAGCATGCAGTACAGCAGCTGCTCTACCGTCAGCGTCTCGCCCACCTTGATATCGGCGGTGCTGCCGTCCTCCACCATGCCCTGCATGGAGGTCTGGGAGGCGGTGACCTCCTGATCCATGCGGAGCTGGCCGCGGTCGATGGCCTCCAGCACCAGCAGGGCGCTCATGACCTTGGTGATGCTGGCCATGGGCAGCTCCTCGTGGATATTCTTATCGTACAGGACGGTGCCGGAGCCGCCGTCCACCAGAATGGCGGCCTTGGCGTGGATATCCGGATCCTCCAGCGCCAGCGCCTGCGGCGTAAACAGGGTGCACAGAAGGCACGTCAGTAAAAAAACAGATAAAAAGCGGCGGATTTTCATAGATTTTTTCTCCATGTATGTTATAATATCGTGGGATACGGCGGACAGGCGCTGCCCGCCGGAAGCGGCAAATTTCATTATATGCGAAAAGCGGGAGGTAGTCAACTGTGGACAGGCGAATAAAACTGTCAAGGACAGACGTCTTTCTGCTGGTACTGACGGTGCTGTTCCTGCTGACGGCGGGCGCCGTGTACCTTCTGACGCCGCATACCGTGCGGAAGGACTATACCGTGGAGGCGCAGGTACCGGTGGAGGCGCCGGCGGAGGAGCGGGTGGACATCAACACGGCGGACGCGGACGAGCTGGACGCGCTGCCGGGCATCGGGCCGGTGCTGGCCCGGCGGATCATCGACTGGCGGACGGCCAACGGGCCATTTGCCAGTCCGGAGCAGCTGCTGGAGGTGGACGGCATCGGACAGGCCACGCTGGACGGGCTGCGTGACCATATCACAACGGAGGAGATACAGGAATGAAAATATTGGTAGTGGACGACGAAAAGCTGCTGGTCAAGGGCGTGAAGTTCAATCTGGAAAACGAGGGCTACGAGGTGATGACCGCCTACGACGGCGCTTCCGCCGTGGAGCTGACCCGGAAGGAGAACTTCGACCTTATCGTGATGGACGTAATGATGCCGGGCTTGTCCGGCGGCGACGCCTGCATGCAGATACGGGAGTTTTCCGACGTGCCCATCATCATGCTTACCGCCCGCAGTGAGGACAGCGATAAGCTGATGGGCTTCGCCTGCGGCGCGGACGACTATGTGACGAAGCCCTTCAACATTCTGGAGCTGAAGGCCCGCATCCGGGCGCTGCTGCGCCGTTCAGGCGGCGGTCCGGCGGCCCAGCAGCCCCAGCGCGCACCGCTGCTGACCGTGGGCGACCTGAGCCTGGACACGGAGGAGCGGGTGGCCATCCGGGACGGCAAGACCATCGACCTCACCGCCAAGGAGTACGACCTCATCGAGCTTCTGATGAAAAACCCCCGGCGGGTGTACAGCCGGGAGAGCCTGATGGATCTGGTGTGGGGCTATTCCTACGCCGGGGATTACCGCACGGTGGACGTACACATCCGCCGCCTGCGGGAGAAGCTGGAGCCGGATCCCGCCAAGCCGGTGCATATCATGACAAAGTGGGGAGTGGGTTACTATTTTAAGGGAGACAGTCAGCCGACGGTGTAAGCCGGTGTGGGACAAGCTGTCGGCGTGGTACAAGACGCTGCGGGGCCGTGCGACGCTGCAGTTCAAGTTCAGTCTCAGCTATATTCTGGTCATCGCGGCGGTGCTGATCCTGCTGAACTCCTATCCGCTGCTGGTGTCCCAGAACCTGATGGTATCGTCCAATCAGGCCAACCTGCGCAGCACTGCCAAGGTCATCGAGTCGGCGCTGATGGGGATGGGGCAGCTGACGGAGGAGAACGTCTCCGCTGCGCTGAACGGTCTGGATGAGACGGGCGCCACCCGCATTATGGTGACGGACGAGACGGGACTGGTGCTGTATGACACCCGGCAGGGCGACGACGCCGTGGGCGAGTACGCGCTGTACTCGGTGATCGTCGCGGCGCTGAGGGGCAGCGACACGTTCTACTGCCAGTACGACGGCGAGGCGTTCCTCAGCCGTATGGCCGCGCCGGTGGTGTACCACAACCAGACGGTGGGTGCGGTGTACGCCTACGACTACGACACGGAGCAGGCGGCGCTGCTGAAGAGCTTTCAAAGCAATCTGCTGACCATCTCCGTGATGATCGCGCTGCTGGTGGCGGGGCTGAGCATCACCCTCTCCCGCATGCTGACGCGGCAGATCAGCGGCCTGCTGCAGGCCATCCGCAGCGTCCGCGAGGGCGCGTACAGCCACCGCGCTGATGCCAGCGGCACCGATGAGATCGCCCAGATCGCGGCGGAGTTCAACAGCCTGACAGACCGCCTGCAGACCACGGAGGATGCGCGGCGGCGGTTTGTATCCGATGCCAGCCACGAGCTGAAAACGCCGCTGGCGGGCATTCGCCTGCTGACGGATTCCATTTTACAGACGGACAACATGGATCCCGAAACCACCAAGGAGTTCGTCACCGACATCGGCCGGGAGGCGGAGCGTCTCAGCCGCATCACCGAGAACCTGCTGCGGCTGACGCGGCTGGACGGCGGCGTGGTGCAGGCGGCCTACCCGGTGGCGATAGAGCCTGTGATGCGGCGGGTGGAGCGGATGCTGGGTGTGGTGGCCGGCGAAAAGGGCGTTGCCATCTCCGGCAGCGCGTCGGAGGATGCGGTGGCGTTGGCCACCGAGGACGATGTCCACCAGATCCTATACAATCTGATGGAGAACGCCATCAAATACTCCGCCGCGGAGAACGGCTTCGTCCGAGCGGAGGCATCGGTGCAGGACGGGCAGGTGGTCATTACCGTTACCGACAACGGCATCGGCATCCCCGATGAGGATCTGCCCCATATCTTCGACCGTTTTTACCGGGTGGACAAGATGCGCTCCCGGGAAGTGGGCGGCACAGGTCTGGGCCTGTCCATCGTGAAGGACACCATTGAGAACCGGGGCGGCGCCATCCGGGCCGGGCACGGCGCGGACGGCGTGGGCACCGTGTTCACCGTGACGCTGCCGCTGGCGCAGCGGGAGGAGGAGCCATGAGCATGTGGAAGCGCATCGCGGCGGCGGTGCTGGCGGCGCTGCTGCTGCTGGGCCTGACGGCCTGCGGCAGCGAGACGGGCGGCCTGCGGCTGTACTATCCGGCGGTGCTGAGCGCCCGGGACAAGAGCACCGGCGGCTCCGACGCCATCACCAGCACGCAGGTCAGCTGGAAGAAGGTCACCGGCGACGACCGGGGCCGTCAGCAGCAGGCGCAGTATATCATGGAGCTGCTGCTGGGCGGCTGCAAGGTCTCCGGCTTTACAAGCCCCGTTCCGACGGGCACCACCGTCCGCAGCTGCACCGTCACCGGCGGCACGGTTTCGGTGGATCTCAGCAGCGAATATGACCGGCTCACCGGCATCGACCGCACCATCGCCGATTACTGCATCACCCTGTCGCTGCTGCAGCTGACGGGCATCTACGCCGTGCGGCTGACGGTGATGGGCGACCCCCCGGCGGGCCGGCGGGACGCGGTCTACACCTCCGCGCAGGTGCTGCTGACCAGCCCGGAGGACATCGTGCGCACCGTGGATGTGACGCTGTACTACGCCGACGAGGAGGGCGAGCTCATCGCCGAGAAGCGGCGGCTCACGGTGTACGAGGGCGAGACGCCGGCGGAGGCGGTGGTCAAGGCGCTGGCGGAGCGTCCCATGGACAGCTACGCCGGACTGGACTCCCTGCTGCCCAAGGGCTTTGCGGCGCTGGCCGCCAGCGTGGAGGGCGGCACCTGCTACCTGAACCTGCCGGGCGCCTGCGTGGAGCTGCTGCCGGAGAGCAGCGCCGAGCAGCGGCTGCTGCTGGAGGGGCTGGTGAATTCCCTGTGCTCACTGGAGGGCGTCAGCGAGGTGCAGATCCTGCTGGACGGCGAGTACCAGATGCTGCTGGGCACACAACCTATCAGCCGTCCGCTGCTGCCAACGGTATAACATTGCCCTTGTCAACTGATGGTACAAAAAGGACGGCACACCTTCCGGTGTGCCGTCCTTTTTGCGTTATTTTACAGGATACCTCGTTCCGCCAGCTGGCGGCGCAGACGGGCCGCGTCGCCGTGGAACACGATGCCGGCCATACCGGCGTTCTCCGATGCCTCGATATTGGCGGCGGAATCGTCGATGAACAGGCACTCCTCCGGCTGCAGGCCGAACCTCTGGAAGAACGCCTGATAGATGGCGTCCTCCGGCTTCAGCAGGTGGTAGTCGGCGGAGATGAACGTGCCGCTGAAATACTCGCTGCCGGGGATGTCATGCCAGTAGGTGTGCTGGCGGCTGGCGGCGTTGCTCAGCAGGTACAGGTCATACCCGGCGGCCTTCAGGTCGCGGGCCACGTCCGCCATGCCGGGCACAGGGACGATGGGATCGTTCCAGCGGTGGACGAGATAGGCCGCCGTGTCGTGAAGCCGTTGGGGCAGGCGGGCGCACATCCGGGCCAGTGCATCGTCATCGGAGATGGTGCCCCGATCCATCCGCACCCACTCGGTGGTGGCCAGCACCTCCCGGCGGATCAGCTCGGCGTCCGCCTCACTGAGACGGAGACGCTCCGAGAACAGACCGTCGCTGAAACGCACCAGCACCTGTCCCATGTCAAATACGATGTGTCGGATCATAGCTGTTCCCCCGGTTCTTCCACGGCACTGTCGCCGCTGCGGCGGAACACGCCGGTCAGGCGGTTCAGGAATTTTTTGCGGCGGGCCTTAGCGTCCAGCCGCTCGCCCAGATCGCGGCCGCCCACGCCGTAGACCAGATACAGGATGATGCCCGATACGATCATGATGAACACCGTGGAGGCGCAGCGCCGTCCGGAGGCGTTGACGTTGTAGCCGTACAGGCCCTCCTCAGCGCACATGGACTGGATGATCATAGCGTAGCTGGTGCCGTAGGAGCTGGCAAAGGTGGCGGACATATCGTACTCCGTGAACAGGGCGTTGAAGTTCAGGGCGAATACCGCCAGTACGCTGGGCAGAATGATGGGCAGCTTCACCTGCAGGAACGTGCGCAGGCCGCTGGCGCCCATGTTCCGGGCGGCATCCTCCAGCTCCGAGTCGATGGAGTAGAAGGCGGCCTTGATCATGCGCAGCGAGAAGGGCAGCTTCACCACCGTATAGGCCAGCACGATCAGCAGCCGGACATTCTCGGCGTAGTACAGGTTCATGTTGCCCACATACCAGATGGCGTCGGAGTTGAAGTAAGTGCGGTAGGAGTAGCAGATGAGGATGGTGGGCAGCAGCCACGGAAACAGCAGGCAGTACTCCAGCACAATGCCGGACTTCTTATTGCGGTTCTTGAAAATGTAGTTGCAGGCTACCACCACGATCAGGCAGGCCAGCGCCGCCGCCAGAACGGACAGCACGAAGCTCATCTTGATGCCGCCCAGCGTGGCCTCGTTGGCGAACAGGCCGGAGATGGAGCCCTTGCGCAGCTTGTAGGTGCCGCGGTTGGTCAGGTACTCGTAGTCCTGAGTGCCGAAGTAGTTGATAAGCGTCCAGCTGCTGAGATCCAGCTTCTTCATGCGGATGGCGCCGTAGGTCTGGAAGGAGAAAATGATGATCATGACCACGGGGATCATGTAGATGACGAACAGCACATAGGCGTAGATATGGGCCAGCACGTTCCACACGGGATTGGTGATCTTCTGCTTCACCAGCTTGGCCTTGGTCTTGGACACCGACAGGTAGTGCCCCTTGCGCTCGTAGGCGGAGAGCACCGTCAGCAGGACAATGGTGAACATGGCCAGAATGATGGACAGCAGGGCGGCCCGAGCCTGCGGGAAGGACTCGTCCGCCACGGAGGAGCCGGCCAGACGGACGATCTCCGGGTTGATGGAGTCGTAGCCCAGCAGGGTAGGGGCGGACATGGCGCACAGACCTGTGATGAACGTCATCACCGTCAGGGAGAACATGGTGGGCACCAGTGTGGGGAAGACCACCTTCCACAGCACCTTGAAGGGCTTGGCACCCATGTTCCGGGCGGCCTCCACGGTGTTGTAGTCGATGCCCCGGATGGCGTTGCGCAGGAACAGCGCGTGGTTGGAGGTACAGGCGAACGTCATGGTAAACAGCACCGCGTTGAAGCCGGAGAACCAGTTCCGGTTGAAATCCGGGAAGGCGTTGGCCAGCGCGGTGGTCAGGATGCCGTTGGGATCGTACAGGAACAGGTAGCCGGTGACCAGCGCCACGCCGGAGTAGATCATGGTGGTCATGTAGCCCAGGCGCAGGATATTGGCGCCCTTGATGTCAAAATACTCCGTCAGCAGGACGATGGACACGCCCACCACATTGACGGTGATGACAAGGCAGATGGCCAGCTTCAGGGAGTTCCAAACATAGCGGCTCATGTTGCCGGCGAAGAAGAACTTGATGACCGCCCACGGGTCTGCCTCGCCGGCGGCGTTTTTCGTGGTGAAGATGCTGGTCAGCGTGTTCAGACACGGCAGCAGCATGAACCCGAAGAAGAAGTAGGCGAACAGCACGATGCCGATGATCCGCACCACGAAGGCGGCATCGGGGCGCTGGCGCGTCAGGGAGTTACGCATGGGCTGCCTCCTCGCCGGCCTCGTAGGCCATGACATGGGCGGGATTGATGACCACGGACACCTGCTGGGCCGGCTCGTAGATGTTGACGCCGTCGTTCTTCTCAATGACCTTCAGGGTCTGGCCCTCCACGGTGATGTAGTACTTGATGTACAGGCCGTAGTACTCCCGGCTCTCCACCACGCCGGAGAGCGCCAGCTCGCCGTCCCGGGGCTGCACGTTGACATGGAGCCGCTCCAGACGGATATAGTTGTGCATGGCGGCGTCCAGCCCGGCGCCCCGGTCGTTGAGGTGCTGTACCAGCGGCGTCTCCAGGCGGTTGATGTCGCCGATGAAGTTGCACACGAACTCGGTGGCGGAGTGGTTGTAGACCTCATTGGGGGTGCCGATCTGCTCGATGACACCCTTGTTGAACACGGCGATGCGGTCGGACAGGGTCAGGGCCTCCTCCTGATCGTGGGTGACGTAGATGGTGGTGATGCCGAAGTCCTTCTGCATCTTCTTCAGCTCATTGCGCAGCTGGACGCGGAGCTTGGCGTCCAGATTGGACAGCGGCTCGTCCATACAGATGATGGCGGGGTTCGTCACCAGTGCGCGGGCGATGGCCACGCGCTGCTGCTGGCCGCCGGACAGCTGGGACACAGCCTTCTGCAGCTGCTCGTCGCTCAAGTCCACCTTGCGGGCGATGTCCCGCACACGCTGGTCGATCTCTGCCTTTTTCGCCTTCTTGACCTTCAGGCCGAAGGCGATATTGTCGTAGACGGTCATGGTGGGGAACAGGGCGTAGCTCTGGAACACGATGCCGATGTTGCGGTCTTCGATGGGGACGTGGGTGATGTCCCGATCCTTCACCACCACGGTGCCCTCCGCCGGATCGATGAAGCCGGTGATGGTGCGCAGGGTGGTGGTCTTGCCGCAGCCGGACGGGCCGAGGAACGTGAAGAATTCACCCTCCTTCACATGGACGTTGATGCCGTGCAGGGCGGTGAAGTCGCCGAACTTCACCACGATATCATTCAACCGGATCATAACACACAAAACTCCTTTGTTCGGTTTGTTTCGCACCTATATGGATATTGTACCCGTTTGCTTCACAGCTGTAAAGGCGGAAAGCAGATTTTCCGCCCTTACAGCTGTGGCGAGCCGGAGTCCGGCTCGCCACAGGAGTTGATGGAAAATGCTTACTCAGCCGCCTTCTGGGTCAGAGTAGCCCAATCCAGATTGTCCCAGTCGGGCTCGGCGACGGCAGCGCTGCTGTCGGCCCAGTAGAAGCCCAGGTTGGTCAGGATGTTCGTCCACTCGGAGGAGTGCGCGGCCACATACTCAGCGTAGGTGGTGTCGCCGTCCACCTTGGACAGGGCGAAGTTCTTCAGAGTGTAGATGGCGGGCACGCCGTCGGGGTACAGGATGTCAGCGGCAGCGGTGTTGCAGGGATAGGAGTCGAACTCCTCGCCCCAGGCCGCCTGAGTCTCGGCGGAGCCGAACCACTCGGCGAAGGCCTTGACAGCCTCAGTCTCCTCGTCGGTACGGCCTTCCTTGTTCAGGATGCCCAGATACTCAGCGATGTAGTAGGTACCGTCGTCGATCTCCACCAGATTCCAGTTCTCGGGCGTCATGGTGCCTTTCAGGGGGGTTTCGGAGCTCTCGGCAGCAGCGTCGATCTTGCCGTACAGGGAGGAGGAGTAGAAGGTGGAGACAGCCACATCGCCCTTATTCAGAGGATCGAAGCCGTACTTGTAGGTATCATCGGAGGAATACACGCCGTTGGCGCAGTAGTTCCACAGCATCTTCCAGCCGTCGATGGACACGCCGCCGGCGGGGGAGGTGGGATCGATGAAGGAGTACAGCAGGGCGGAGTTGATGTTGGCGTTGGTGGTGCCGCCGACCTTGTTCTGACGATACCACTTGTAGCCGCAGTTCACGATGTCAGACCAGTGGGCGAAGTGCAGCGCCTCGCCGTTGGTGCCCAGCTCATCGTTGCGGTACAGCATCAGCACGTTCTGGATGACCAGACCGTAGGCAGCGCCGGGATAGGCATACTCGCCGACCTGATCGGCCCAGGTGGGCGTCCAGTCCACCAGAGACAGGTTCTCGTAGGTGCCGTTGACGACCTGGCTCCAGCGAGTCTCGTTCAGACCGAACAGGATGTCGCCGTCCTTGTTCTCATTGGCAGCCTGAATGGCAGCGGTATCACCGGAGATGACGCTGTTATCGTCGATGGACACGGTGAAGCCGGCATCCTTGGCGGCGTTGACCAGCCAAGTGGTGCGCTCGGTGGAGTTGGAGTTGGAGTAGATGCGGATGGTATAGCCGGAATAATCCTTGACATCGGGGGTCTCCTCGCCGCCGTTATCGGCGGGAGTCTTGTCGCCGCAGGCTACCAGGCTCAGAGCCATGACCAGCGCCAGCAAGAGAGCAGTGATCTTTTTCATTCCAGATTCTCCTTTTTTGAAAGTCGGGCAGCGCGGCCGCACTGCCGCACCATTATTATACCAGCGCGGAATTCACCGGCAAAACGGGACATCTCTGCGATTATTCGGACTATTCTGACAAAAGGGACGGGGTATGTCAAAATACACCGTCCCTTTTTGTGCAATTTTTCTACCGGCAGCGATCCTGATACTCCGACGGCGACATGCCGGTGAGCTTCTTGAACGTGCTGCCGAAATACGCCACGTCCCGGTAGCCCACCATCTCCGCCACCTCGTACACCTTGTAGCGGCAGTCGCGCAGCAGCTTACGGGCCGTGTGGATGCGGTACTGGGTGAGATAGCCCAGCGCCGTGTAGTTCGTCTCTTTCTTGAAAACGTGGCTCAGGTGCCCTTCGCTGATGCCGATGTGCCGGGCGATGGTGGCGATGTTGATGTCCGCGTCGGCGTAGTGCTCGGCGATGTAGTTCAGGGTCTGCAGCACATATTTGCTCTTGTCGCCCTTGGGCAGCAGCAGCGTGTCCTCCGCCGGCCGGGCGGCGCCCTCCTTCTCCCGCACACGGGCGATAGCGGCGACGAGGTCCTGATCCCGGAAGGGCTTGAGCAGGTAGTCCGCCGCGCCGTAGCGCAGGGCGGAGCGGGCGTAGTCGAACTCGTCGTAGGCGGTGAGGACGATGAAATGGGCGGTACAGTCCTGCTCCCGCAGGCAGCGCATCATCTCGATGCCGTCCATGCGGGGCATCCGCACGTCGGTGATGATGAGATTGGGGTTATACCGTGCCGCGGCGGCGAGGCCCTCCTCGCCGTTGGACGCCTCGCCCACCACCACGCAGTCCATGGCGGCCCAGTCCGTGCCCAGCATGATGCCCCGGCGCACCACCGTCTCGTCGTCAACGATCAGTACCTTCAGCATAGCCGTCTCCTTTCTTCATGGGCAGGCGCAGCGTCACACAGCTGCCGGTCTTTCCGTCGGAGGACGCGGAGAGTCCGTAGTCCACGCCGTAATACAGTCGAATGATGTGATCCACGTTGGTCAGGCCCAGATGGCCCCCGGGGATGTCCTGATGCTGCTCCAGCCGGGCCAGCACCTCCGGGGCGATGCCCCGGCCGTTGTCGGACACCCGCAGCAGCAGGTCGCCGCCGTCGGCCTCGGCCCACAGCTTGATGTAGCCCTCCTCCAGATCGGCCACGCCGTGGATGATGGCGTTCTCCACCAGCGGCTGCAGCACCATCTTGGGCACGATGCAGTGCTGGAAGCGCTCGTCCACGTCGATCTCGCAGACGAACCGGTCTTCAAACCGGATCTCCTGAATGTTCAGGTACTGCCGCACCAGCTCCAGCTCGTCCTCCAGCGGGATCAGCTCGCTGCCGGAGATACCGGCCCGCAGCAGCGCCGCCAGGTCCGTGGACATGTCCGCGATCTGGGGGACGTGGTTGGCCACGCCCAGCCACTTCATACAGTCCAGCGTGTTGTACAGGAAATGGGGGTTCAGCTGGGCCTGCAGCATCCGCAGCTGCGTCTCGTTCAGCTCCCGCTGGCGCTGGACGGAGCGCTTCAGATTCTGGCGGTACTCCTCGGTCATGCGGTTGAAGCTGGCGGCCAGCCGGCCCAGCTCGTCGGGGCTGTCCAGATACAGCTGGACATCGTAATCGCCCTGCTCCACCTGCCGCATGGCGTCGTCCAGCGCGTTGACCGGCCGGGACAGGGAGCGGCTGAGCCACCACGCGGCCACGGCGCACAGCATCAGACACAGAAGGCCCAGCGCGCCGCCTACCAGATACAGGGAGCGCAGCACCCGCCCCGTGTAGATGCGGGGCTGCTGGAGCAGCAGCGTGAAGCCGCCGGGGCCTTCGGCGGTGTAGAACATGCAGTCGTCGCCCTCGTCGCCGGTGAGCTTCTGTCCGGCCAGCAGCTGGCTGCGCAGCGAGGCCACGGTACCGCCGGCCTGCACTGTGCGGGTGTAATACACCGTGCGCCACGTGCTGTCCAGCACCAGCAGATCGTCGGCGGGAGCCATGACGCCGTCAAACAGCCGGGCGAAGCCGCTGCTCTCCATGCGGACGGTGACATAGCCCAGCAGCTGGCCGCCGTAGCCGGTGACGGCCCGGGCCGCCAGCAGGCCCTTGTCGCTGCTGAGGAAAACGGTGCCGTCGCTGCGGCGGGCGGCGTACAGCGCGCCCCAGTCCGTGTCCAGCGGCGCGGCGGGCAGCGCGGCATCGGTGGTATACAGGCAGACGCCGCCGGCGTCGTAGATGGCCGCATCGGCGTAGGGCCGCAGCTGGGCGGCCTGACGGTACAGGAACTGATACAGCAGGCGGGAGTCCTCTCCCGTCCGGCGCAGGGCGCTGCGGGTGATGGTGCTGACGGCCAGCGTCTCCGCCGTGTCGCCGCACAGGGCGGCTGTATCGGTGAACCGGGCTGTCAGCGTGTCCAGCGCGTCCCGGCCCTGCCGGGTCTGGGTGTGCTCCGTGCGGGCCACGATGACCTGCATCATCACCACGTCGCACAGCAGCAGCGGCAGCAGCGTGGCTATCAGAATGGTGGCGAACGTCCGGTTGCGGAACGAGCGGCGGATCCAGTTTTTCAGTCTCATGCCGTCTCCTCCGCCGTCAGACTCCGCCAGGTGGTCAGCAGCTCCGCCTGATGGGCGCCGGCGCCGTAGGGATCGTAGGCCAGCGCGGGGGGCAGATCGCCGCTGCCGGCGTCCCGTATGGGTCGGAGGAACTGCTCCGCCATCCGGGTCTGCACCTCGCTGCTCAGCAGGAAGTCGATGAAGGCGCGGGCATTGTCCCCGTGGGCGCAGCCGGCCACCACGGCGGCACAGTCCGGCTGGAGGACAGTTCCCTCCTCCGGCCAGACCACGGTGACGCTCAGACCGCTGTCCGCCGCCTGCAGCGCCAGATCCTCCGTGGTGACACCTACATAGCAGCTGCCGTCAGCCACGGCGTTCACCGCGGCGGCGGCGGAGGGCACCACGCCGCCTACATTGCGGGCAAAGGCGGAGAGCACCGCCTCCTCCTCGCCGGGCAGCGCAAGCAGCAGCGCCTGCAGCGCGGTGCAGCCGGTGGCGGACACCGTGGGATCGGGGCAGGCGATGCGGCCGCGCCACGCCACGCCGGTCAGATCGGCCCAGCTGTCCGGCACGTTGCGCTGCACCAGTTGGTCGTTGTAGATCAGCACCGTGGGCAGCAGGGCAAAGGGCGTCCAGCGATCCTCGCTGTCCCGCCATGCGTCGGGAATGTCCGCCGCCAGCGGGGCGGCGTAGGGCGCGAAGCAATCGCCGTGGGCGGACAGGCTGTCCGGCGCGGCACCCAGCAGCAGGTCGCACCCGGAGTCCCCGGCAGCGATCTGTTCCAGCAGGGACAGCGTCCCGTCGGCAGTGCGCACCTCCACCCAGATGCCGGTGCGGCGCTCGAACTCCCGCACCGCATCGTCGTAGACGGCGGCGCTGCGGGCGGTGAAGATCACCAGGCGGCGGCTGTCCTCCGGCGCGGAGGCAGATGGCCCTGTGCCGCAGGCGCACAGCAACAGCAGCAGGCTCAGCAGAGGAATGACGCGCCGCATGCAAAACCCTCCCATACATCTGAAATATGTATGCTATTTTACAGGGCGGCGGGAAAAATAGCAAGCGGCGGGCGAAAAAAAGCGGAGCATGGGGTGACATTCGCTGTCTATCGAAAAAATAATAAATTATTGCGTTGCAAAAACGGGAACGGTGTGCTATGATGACGCTGAGTATGTGTTTCCATCCGAACAGAGCCGCAACCCTGAGCGTGGTCGGAGGGAACGTCAGGGGGGCAGTTATTCAAGTCATGGATAAGGACGAAAGATACACGGAGATCGATCTGGTCGCGCTGCTGAAGGCGTTCTGGCGGCATGTCTGGCTGATTCTGGCGGCCATTGCGGTGATGGGAGGCCTTGCCTTTTCCTATGCGCGATTCATAATCACGCCCATGTACACGGCCAGCGCGCTGATGTATGTGAACAACAACTCGCTGTCCGTGGGCAGCACGAAGGTGAGCCTGAGCTACTCTGACCTGACGGCGGCCAAGAGCTTGGTGGACACCTACGTTGTCATCCTCAACGCCCGCACAACGCTGAACGAGGTGATCCGCACCTCCGGTGTGGATTATACCTATAAGGATATGCAGGACATGGTCAGCGCCGGCGCCGTCAACTCCACGGAGGTGGTGCAGATCGATGTGACCATGCCCGACCCGCAGGAGGCGGAGCGGGTGGCCAACACCATCACCAAGGTGCTGCCCGGCCGCATCGCCGACATCATCGACGGCTCCTCCGCCCGGGTGGTGGACACCGCCGTGGCGCCCTCCAGCAAGGCGTCGCCCAGCTATACCCGCTATACGGCGCTGGGCATGCTGCTGGGTCTGGTGCTCAGCTGCGGCTTCATCACGGTGCGCGAGCTGTTTGACGACCGCGTGCAGGACGAGGACTACCTGCTGCAGCGCTATGCCGATATCCCCGTGCTGGCGGTGATCCCCGACCTGAACCAGACGAAGCACGGCTCCTATGGATACTATGAGAGTGCCGCGTCCTACGGCGGAAGGGAGGCGGCGAAATGAGCGATAAGAAAAACGCCCGCGATGCGGGCAAGCGCGAGGCGCCGGCGGAGCAGGCTGTCATCGGCGACAGCCTGGGCTTTGCCGCCACCGAGGCCTATAAGCTGCTGCGCACCAACCTGATGTTTGCCTTGCCCGACGAGGGCAAGTGCCGGGTGGTAGGCGTCACCAGCGCCCTGCGGGCCGAGGGAAAGAGCACGCTGACCATCAATCTGGCCTATACCGTCGCCCAGGCGGGATACCGTGTCCTGCTCATCGACGGCGATATGCGCCTGCCCACCGTGGCCAAGCGCCTGAACCTGCCCCAGAAGCCGGGTCTGTCCAATCTGCTGGCGGGCCTGTGCAGCGAGGAGGAGGCCATGCAGACCAGCGATCTGCTGGACAACCTGAAGGCCATCACCGCCGGCGATATCCCGCCCAACCCCTCGGAGCTGCTGGCCTCCAACCGCATGGGAACGGTGCTGCAGCACTTCAGCAGTCAGTTCGACTTCATCCTGCTGGATCTGCCGCCGGTCAACGCCGTAACGGACGGTCTGGTGCTCTCCAAGCTGGTGGACGGCATGATCTTCGTGGTGTGCCGCGGCTACTGCGAGAAGAAGCCGCTGGAAGCGGCGCTGCGGAACATGAGGTATCTGAACATCAAGATCCTGGGCTTCGTGATGACCCGCGGCACCGTGGACAAGACGGCCTACAAGAAGAAATACGGCAAGTACCGCTACGGCGGTTACGGCTACGGCGAAGCGCCGTCCGGGGACAGGCAGAAGTCATGATCGACCTGCACAGTCACATCCTGCCGCAGATGGATGACGGCAGCCGCAGCGTGGACGAGAGTCTGCGGATGCTGGCGGCGCTGGCTGCCCAAAGTGTCACGGAGGTGGCGGCTACGCCCCATTTTTACGCGTTGGAGAACAGCCCGGAGCGGTTTCTGGCCCGCCGCCGCCATGCGTGGCAGCAGCTGGCGCCCCGCCTGACGGCCTCGCTGCCTGCGGTGCATCTGGGGGCGGAGGTGCTGTATTTCGAGGGCATCGCGGGCTACGAGCAGCTGACGCAGCTGTGCCTTACCGGCACGGACACGCTGCTGCTGGAGATGCCGTTCCACCCGTGGAGCCGCCGGATGCACGACGAGCTGCGGGAGCTGGCGGCGCGGCGCGATGTCACGGTGCTGCTGGCCCATATGGAGCGCTACCTCCCCTATGTGGAGGAGGAAGACTGGCGGCGCATCGCTCACAGCGGCGTGCTGCTCCAGTCCAACGCCGACTTTTTCTGCGGCTTTTCCACCCGCCGCAAGGCCCTGCGCCTGCTGCGGGAGGGCTGGATACAGGTGCTGGGCACCGACTGCCACAACATGACCTCCCGCGCACCCCGTATGGACGAGGCGGTGCGCCGCATCGCCCGCGCACTGGGAGAGGACGCGGTACAGCGTCTGGAGATGCAGGCGGCGGCTCTGCTGCCGGCAGGGGAGGCGGACCCATGAAAAAGAAACTGCTTTTGATCGGCGGCACACTGGCGGTGCTTATCGCCGCGTACCTGCTGTGGACGTTCCGGACAGTGACGCCGGAGCCGCCGCCTGCGGTGGACAGTACACCGGACAGTACGGCGGACGGCGCATCGGAGCCGGACTACACCAGTCCCGTCGACTTTGCCGCCCTGCGGGAGCGCTGCGGCGATATCTACGCATGGCTGGACATCCCGGATACGGACATCAGCTATCCGGTGGTGCAGAACGCGGACGATACCTACTATCTGACCCGCGATATCGACGGCAATTACGCCGCGGAGGGCTCCCTGTTCACGGAGAGCGCTTACAACGGCACGGCCATGGATGACCCGGTGACGGTGATCTACGGCCACCGCATGAACAGCAATGTCATGTTCAGCACCCTGCAGAAGACCTATTCCGACCCGGACAGCTTCGCCTCCCACCGGGAGATCGTGCTGTACCTGCCGGAGCAGGAGATACACGCGCAGGTGTTCGCGGCGGTGCCCTACGACAACCGCCACATCCTGTATAACTACGATTTCGGGAACGCACGGATGACCCGTCTGTTCCTCAACAGCATCCGGGAGGTACACGCCATCGGCGCCAACATGGAGCCGGACGACTTCCCGGAGGAGGGCGACCGGATGGTGATCCTGTCCACCTGCCTGCAGGGGAACCGCCAGATGCGGTTTCTGGTGCTGGCGAAGTGGACGCCGTCCTGAAAGCCCGCCGCTCGTACCCGATAAGTGCAGAGGCACTTCTAAAAATAATACATCTATCACGAAAGTGAGAAAGGGGAATTCATCATGAAAAAGCTTATGACCCTGTTTCTGGCGCTGGCGCTGGCCGCGTCCCTGACGGTACCCGCACTGGCCGGCTTCACGCCCAGTGTGGAGAACAAGGGCGGCCCCACGGTTGTCGACGCCGTCTTTGAGGACGGTACGCCCGTCGGGCGCGACGACCTCCGCGTGACGGCCTACGGCAAGCGCAACGACTACAACGACAACGCGGCTGTCGCCATCAAGAAGATCCTGGAGGACGCCCACACAGAGGTGAAGTCCGCCGGCCGGCTGGACAGCCTGACGGCCGACGTCAACACATGGCTGACCGATCACCACACCGGTGTGAAGGCCGAGGATCTGCTGGTGTCCGACCTGTTCGACGTCAGCTTTGTGCAGGGCGGCGAGCTGCTTAAGGATATGCCCGCGTCCCACAAGACCGTGACCATCACCTTCCAGCTGACGGTGCCGGTGGAGAACGTCCTGCTGGTGCTGCACAAGGACGGCAGCAGCTGGGAGCTGAAGAACTCCAAGAACACCGCCCAGTACGAGAAGATCGGCAAGGATCAGGTGAAGGTGACCTTCGACTCCCTGAGCCCCGTGGTGTTCGCCATTGACAGCGCGGAGTTCCATGTGGATCCCAACGGCCCCACCTCTCCCCAGACCGGCGAGATTTCTCCCGTCGTGGTGATCGCGGGCATGACCATCGTGGCCGCCTGCGCCGCCGCCTATGTGGTGCGCAAGGAGAAGGCCGCCCGCTGACGCGGCGCTGCGCCGGAGGACAGGCGTGTGAAAACGCAGAGCTTGAAAAATCGGCCCATTGGGCGTATTGCGGCGGTGGCGGCCATTCTGGCTGCCACCGCGGCGGTGCTTCTGCTGCTCCACGGATGGGAGACGCGGCGTCAGGCGAATGACGCGGCGGACGATCCCTACGCCGGGCAGGAGGAGTCGCTGACCTATTACAACGGCGCGTGGTATGCCCGCAAGGAGCTGGAGACGGTGCTGGTGATGGGCGTGGACAAGTACGCCGACGATGCGGCGGCGGAGGACGGCTATACCAATCAGGAGCAGGCGGACTTCCTGCTGCTGCTGGTGCTGGATCGGAACGCCGGCGTCTGCACGGCGCTGCCTCTGAACCGCGACACCATGACGGAGATCACGGCGCTGGGCCTGGCGGGCGAGCGCACCGGTACCTTTACCGGCCAGCTGGCACTGGCCCACACCTACGGCTCCGGTGGGCTGGACAGCGCCCGCAACGAGGGCCGCGCCGTGTCGGCCCTGCTCTACGGCACGGAGATCGACCATGTGATGGCCTTCACCATGGACGCGGTGCCGGTGCTGACGGACGCGGTGGGCGGCGTGCCGGTGCTGGTGGAGGACGATTTCTCCGCCATGACCGATCAGCTGCCCATGGGGCAGGAGGTCACGCTCCGGGGCGAGCTGGCGCTGACCTTTGTGCGGGGCCGTGGCAGTATGGGCGGCGAAAAGACCAACCTGAACCGTATGGCCCGGCAGAACGCCTATCTGCAGGGGCTGTACCGGCGGCTGCAGGACACGGCGCAGGACGAGGGCTTCCTGACCCAGCTGCTGCTGGAGCTGTCGCCGTATCTGGACACGGACTGCACGGCCGCCCAGCTCAACGACCTGTACCAGACGGTGGTGCAGGACAGGCTGGCGGTGCTGGACGCTCCCGCCGGCGAGGCCGTGGTGGGCGACGAATTTATGGAGTTCCATGTGGACGAGGACGCCCTGCAGCAGACGGTGATCGAGCTGTTCTATGAGCGGCGCGATCAGGCCTGAGCAGGCGGAGGAGGCAATATTTGAACCGAAAGAGCATCGGTACGGCACTGTTGCTGCTGGCCATTCTGGCGGCGCTGGCCTTTATCTGGGGCAACTCGCTGGACAGCGCCGTGGAGTCCGCCGTGAAAAGCGGCCGGGTGCGGGAGCTGCTGCAGCCCCTGCTGGAGCGGCTGGTGGGACAGGGCGGCGTCACCGACCATCTGGTGCGCAAGCTGGCGCACTTTACGGAGTTCGCCGTGTTGGGCGCGCTGTTGCTGCTGCTGACGGCGGCAGCCTTCCGGGTGCGGCTGCAGAGCGTGGTGAACTGCCTGTTTTTCCTGCTGCTGGCGGCGCTGACGGACGAGACGATCCAGATCTTCACCGGGCGCGGGCCGCAGGTGCAGGACGTGTGGCTGGACTTTGCCGGCGGCGCGGCGGGCCTGCTGGTCATGCTGGCGCTGGTGCAGCTGCTGCGGTGCCTGTTCCGGCCCCGGAGGCGTCCGGCGGCGGACGCATGATACGCAAAAAATATCCCCCGGAGACGGGGGATATTTTTTTTCAGTTATTGCAGGAATTACAGGCAGTTTTTCAGTACCTCGCACACCAGCGCGTACATCCGCGCCGTGGAGGCCACGCTCAGCCGCTCCCGGGGAGAGTGGATGTCGTGCAGCTCCGGGCCGAGGGACACGGCGTCCAGCCCCGGCATCTTATTGATGAGCAGACCACACTCCAGCCCGCCGTGGGTGGCCATGATGACACCGTCCTGCCCGGTAATGTCCTTGTAGGCGGCCATCACCGTGTCCCGCAGCGGGGACTGGCGGGCGTACTGCCACGCGGGGTAGTCGCCCCGGGTAAACACGCTGCCGCCGGCGTACTCCACGATGGCCTTCACCCGCTGGAGCAGCATCTCCTTCTGGGTGGCCACGGAGGAACGGATGGAGAAGGAGAAGTGCAGCCCGTCGTCCCCGGCGGTGATAACGCCCAGATTCAGGGAGGTCTGCACAAGGCCGGGGAAGTCGGCACTCATGACCTGTACGCCCTGCGGCAGTGCCAGCAGGACGTGGAGCATCCGGCTGGACGCCTCAGCGGAGTAGGCCGCAGGGGCCTGCGCCGCCGCGCAGGTGAGGGTCACGCCGCCGTCGGTGGCGGCGTATTCGCTTTTCAGAATGCCGTCAAACTCCCGGATGAAAGCGGCGAATTCCTCGGCCTTTTCGGCGGGGACAGCCGCCACCGCGTCGCAGCGGGGGCAGATGACGTTGTCGAACTGGCCGCCGCGCAGGTCGGCGATGCGCAGCGAGCCAACCCGTTCCATAGCGGTGTACAGCACACGGCTGATAAGGTCGTTGGCGCTGCCGCGTCCCTTGTCGATCTCCGCGCCGGAGTGGCCGCCCTGCAGGCCGGAGATGGTGACGGCGAAGCACACCTCGCCGTCCAGCGGCTCCTTTGCGGCGGGGAGGAAGCAGTCGGCCCGCAGGCCGCCGGCGCAGGACACGGTGAACACGCCCTCCTCCTCGGAGTCCAGATTCAGCAGCCGCCGTCCCTTCAGGTCGGAGCAGTCCAGCGCCACGGCGCCGTCCATGCCCGTCTCCTCGTCCACGGTGATGACGGCCTCCAGCGGGGGATGGGGCAGGGAATCATCGGCCAGAATGGCGAAAATGGCCGCCACGGCGATGCAGTCGTCACCGCCCAGCGATGTCTTTTCCGCCCAGACGTAGTGGCCGTCTGTGGCCAGATCCAGCCCCTCGCGGGTCATATCCTTGGGGCAGTCCTCCGTCTGGGCACAGACCATGTCCATGTGGCCCTGCAGAATAACGGGAGCGGCGCTCTCATAGCCGGGGGAGGCGTCCTTCCAGATGATAACGTTGTTGCAGTCCTCCTGCCGGTACCGCAGGCCCAGCTCCCGGGCCATGGTCACGCACAGGTCGCTGATGATCCTGGTGTTGCCGCTGCCGTGGGGCACGGCACACAGCCTTTCAAAGAAATCGAAAACAGCCTTGGGCTCCAGATGTGATAAAACACCCATACGTCAAAAACTCCTTTCAGAATGGTGGGTCAGCGCTGCAGGGGCGCGGTGGCCTGCGCCAGCCACGCCTGCTCCTCAGCGGGCAGCAGGGGGGAGACGGTATCGTACACCAGCCGGTGGTAGTCGTTGAGCCGCGCCAGCTCCTCCTCCGTCAGCAGGGCGGTGTCGATGGCGTCCCGGTCGAAGGGCACCATGGTCAGCGGCTCCAGATACAGGAACTGGCCGTAGTCCGTGGCCTCGCCGGTGCGCACCAGCATCAGATTCTCGTGGCGGATGCCGAATTTTCCGGCGGCGTAGTAGCCCGGCTCGTTGGAGATGACCATGCCCTCCTCCAGCACAATGCGCCGCCCGTCAAGGCTGCGACAGCGGAAGCTCTGGGGCCCTTCGTGGACGCTGAGGATGAAGCCCACGCCGTGGCCGGTGCCGTGGTTGTAGTCAAGGCCGTGTACCCACAGGGGCATGCGGGCCAGCGCGTCCAGATTTTCGCCGGTGACGCCATGGGGGAACCGGGCGGCGGCCAGCGCCAGATGCCCCTTGAGCACCAGTGTGAACATCCGCCGCTCCTCATCGGTGACGGGGCCGAGGACGATGGTGCGGGTCACGTCGGTGGTGCCCTGCCGGTAGTGAGCGCCGGAGTCCACCAGCAGCAGTCCCTCCGGGTGCAGGGGCACATCCGTCTCCGGCGTGGGATCGTAGTGGACGATGGCGCCGTGGGGCCCGTAGCCGGCGATGGTGTCGAAGCTCAGCTCCAGAAAGTCCGGCTGCGCTGCCCGGAAGTCCGCCAGTCTGGCGGCGGCGGACAGCTCCGTGATGGGCTCTTTGCCGATGCGGGTCTTCAGCCAGTACAGGAACCGGCACATGGCCGCGCCGTCCCGGATGTGGACGGAACGGAAGCCGTCCGTCTCCTCCCGGGTCTTGCAGGCCTTCATGAGAATGGCGGGGCTGGGCTGATCCAGCACCTCTGCATGGGACAGAGTCTCCATAATACGGTAGTTGGCGGTGGCGCTGTCAGCCATGACCCGCGTGCCCGCCGGCAGGGCACGCAGCAGGTCGTAGACGGCGCCGTAGGGCTGCATGGTCACGCCGCAGGCGGCCAGCCTCGCCGCGATGTCCGCCGGTACGGCCCGGGGCTGGATGCACAGCTGCGCGTCCTCCCGCCCGATCAGCAGGAACGACAGGAACACCGGCGTGCAGGCCACATCGCCGCCCCGCAGGTTCAGCGCCCACGCGATCTCCGTCAGGCTGGTGAGCAGCAGGTACGCGGCGTTCTGCGCCGCCATCTTCTCCCGCAGCTTTGCCAGCTTTTCCTCCCGGCTCATGCCGCAGCCGGTCAGCTCCCATACGGGCCTGTCGGACAGGGCGGGGCGGTCGGGCCACACGGCGTCCACCAGATCCTCACTGCCATGGAAGCGGATGTGCTTTTCCGCCAGCGCCGTTTCCAGCGTGTGAGCGAAGCTGCTGGAGACGGTGCGGCCGTCGAAGCCCAGCACGCCGCCCTCCGGCAGGTGCTCTGCCAGAAACGCGCCGATGGTGGGTACACCGGGCTGGCCCATGCGCATCAGGTCGATGGTGCTGCCGGTCAGCTGCTCCGCCGCCTGTAAGAAGTAGCGGCCGTCCGTCCACAGCGCCGCCTGCTCCGGCAGCACCACCAGCGTACCGGCGGAGCCGGTGAAGCCGGACAGATAGGCCCGTGCCTTGAAAAAGTCGCCCACATATTCCGAGCCGTGGAAGTCATCCGTGACCACCACATAGCCGTCCATGCCGTGTCCCGCCATCTCCCGGCGCAGCTGTGCCAGACGTTCCGTTATGACCATAGTAGGATACCACCTTTCCCGGCAGCCAACGCCGCCGTGTAGCTTTGTGAGATACAGATAATTATATCACAGGGAAATAAAAAAGTGTACCCCCATTTCCACGCTGTATAAGCCGTCCGGCGGCGGCGTATAATAAGGCGATACTGCAAGGGGGGACGATGTTGTGAAGCAACGAAACCAGAAATGGCATACATGGGAGACGGCGGGCCTGTTCGCCGTCATCCTGCTGGGCAATACGCTGCACTTTGTGTACGACTGGACGGGACAGGCCCGCTGGGCGGCGTTTATCTCCGCCGTCAACGAGTCCACATGGGAGCACATGAAGCTGCTGTTCGTGCCATGGTTCCTGTGGACGATCGCCGAGTGCATCGGCCTGCGCAGCCTGCGCCCCGCCGGGCCCCGGGCGGCGGGCCTGCTGGCGGGACTGGCCGCCATCCCGCTGCTGTTTTACGGCTATGTGGGGATCACGGGCGTCAGCGTGGACGTGGTGAACATCCTGATCTTTCAGGCGGCGGTGCTGCTGGCCTTTTGGGTCAGCGCCGCCCTGCAGAGGCGGGGCGCGCTGACCGGCCCGGTGTGGCAGGCGGCGGGGGTGCTGGTGCTGCTGGGGACGTGCGCGGCGTTTGCAGCGTGGACGGTGTCGCCGCCGGAGCTGCCGGTGTTCACCGACCCTACCGCCGGGACGCGGGGCGTCACAACGTAAAAACCGTGGAGAGCCGCCGGTATGGCGGCTCTTTTTCTTGACCGAGGGGGCCGGATGGTTTATAATGAGAGCAACTATCGGAATCAGACAATAGGATCGGAGGCGACAGAATTGACAACAAAGACCATCGTCCACAAATCGGCCGCGCCTATCTATGCGGCGGCGGTGACGTGGGTGCTGTACGCGCTGCTGTTCCCCCTGTATCAGGCGGGGCATTTTATTCTGGCGGCGGCAGCCTCCGCCGCAGTGGCGCTGATCGCGCGCCTGTTCTGCAGGGATGTGACGGAGGAGGTGGAGATCCCGGAGGAGCCGGTGACCACCGGCAACCCGGAGCTGGATAAGATGATCGCGGACGGCGATGGAGCCATCAAGGCCATGCGCGCACTGAACGACAGTATTCAGGACGAGACGATCTCCCGCCAGATCGACCGGCTGGAGGAGGTCAGCAGCCGCATCTTCCAGTATGTGAAGGACAACCCGGCCAAGCTGCCCCAGATACGCAAGTTCATGTCCTACTATCTGCCCACCACCATCAAGCTGCTGACGGCCTACGACCAGATGAGCCGGCAGGGCGTCAGCGGGGAGAACATCACCGGCACCATGGAGAAGGTGGAGGGCATGATGTCCACCATCGTGCGGGCCTTTGAAAAGCAGCTGGACAGCCTGTTCGGCGACGAGGCCATGGACATCTCCACGGATATCACCGTGCTGGAGAATATGATGGTTCGTGAGGGGCTGGCGTCGGACGACCTGCATAAGGCCGCCCAGAGCACTCCGCAGACCCAGCCGCCGCAGGATACGGACGGCGGCATCACACTGGAGCTGTAACAGAGAGGGAAAACACAATTTATCATACAGAAAGGATGCAAGAACATGACCGACAACATGATGCCTGAGCTGACCCTGACCACGGATACCGACACCGCCGCAGCCGCGGCCGTACCCGAGCTGACCCTGACTCCCGACGCGCCGGAGGTGCCGCAGGAGGAGGAAAAGAAGATCGAGCCGGTGGCTATGGACGAGAGCCTGCTGACCGAGGAGGAGCGTAAGGCCGTGGACGCCTTCTCCAAGAAGATCGACATTCGCGACACCAATCAGGTGCTGCAGTACGGCGCCGCCGCCCAGAAGAGCGTGGCGTCCTTCTCCGAGAACGCCCTGAACAACGTGCGCAACAAGGACATGGGCGAGATCGGCGAGGATCTGAGCCGTCTGGTGGTGGAGCTGAAGGGCTTCGGCGAGGACGAGGAGCGCAAGGGCCTGAAGGGCCTGTTCAAGAAGGCCGGCAACAAGCTGGAGGTCATGAAGGCCCAGTACAGCAAGGTAGAGGCCAACGTGGACAAGATCGCCCAGAATCTGGAGAACCATCAGATCACCCTGCTCAAGGATGTGGCCATGTTCGACCAGATGTATGAGCTGAACCTGAAGTATTACAAGGAACTGACCATGTACATCCTGGCCGGTAAGAAGCGCCTGGCCGACGTCCGCGCCACCGAGGTGGAGGAGCTGCGCAAGAAGGCGGAGCAGTCCGGTCTTGCCGAGGATGCTCAGGCCTACAACGATCTGGTGAGCATGTGCGACCGGTTCGAGAAGAAGCTGCACGATCTGGAGCTGACCCGCGTGGTGTCCATCCAGATGGGACCCCAGACCCGCCTGCTGCAGAACAACGATACCCAGATGATCGAGAAGATCCAGTCCTCGCTGGTGAACACCATCCCCCTGTGGAAGAGCCAGATGGTGCTGGCGTTGGGTCTGGAGCACAGCCGTCAGGCCACCGCCGCCCAGAACGCGGTGACGGAAATGACCAACGAGCTGCTGAAGAAGAACGCCGACACTCTGAAGATGGGCACCATCGCCACCGCCAAGGAGGCCGAGCGCTCCATCGTGGACATCGAGACGCTGCAGCACACCAACCAGCAGCTGATCTCCACGCTGGACGAGGTGGCCCGCATCCAGAAGGAGGGCGCCGCCAAGCGCAAGGAGGCGGAGGTCGAACTGGGCCGCATCGAGGGCGAGCTGAAGCAGAAGCTGCTGGAGCTGCGCAGCTGAGGATAAAACGACAATCTCCTTTGGAAAGGAGCGCGTATGAAATTTTTTGAAAAACGGGGCGTTGCGCTGGTTGCGCTGGTGCTGGCCATCGCCGCCGCCGTGTTCATCGGCCAGGGCCGCAAGGCCGGCTACATCGAAAATCAGCCGGTGACGCTGCCGCAGGTGGAGTACCACCAGTGGATCTGCGACGAGGCGGGCATGCTGTCCGACGACACCAAGGATGCCATTCGGCAGTACAACAGCAGCTGGAACAGCCGGTACTACGCCATCATCGCCGTGGCCACGATGGACGACATCACCGGCTGGACGCCGGAGACGGCCGCCCAGCAGCTGGGCGCCGATTGGGGCCTTGGCGCCAACGACATGCTGCTGCTGATGGTGCGCGGCGACCACTACTATGTGGCCTGCGGCGACAATGTGCTGGAGGTGCTGAACCGCTACGACACCATGCAGGCCAAGCTGAAGGAGGCCATCGAGGAGCCTTACTACAACGGCGACTTTGACGGCGCGGCGCTGGCGTTCTACCGGCAGGCCGACGTGTTCTACGGGCAGGCCCAACTGGGCGACAGCGGCGGCAGCACCGGCGAGGTCTACTGGACAGAGCCTGCACAGCCCGCGTCCGACGGCGGCACCAGCGTACTGGGCGTCGTCCTGCTGATCGCGGCCATTTTCGTGGTATGGATGCTGCTGGACGCCGTGCGGTACAGCCGCTACCGGCGGCGGTACGTCGTGGGCGCACCGGTGAATGTGGTGCGGCCCGTGTACTACCCCATCTTCTGGGGACGTCCCCGCGGGCCCCGTCCGCCCCGCGGACACCGTCCCCCGCCGCCACCCTCCATGGGCGGCGGCCCCCGCCCCTCCGGCCCAAGACCCGGCCCGCGCCCCGGCAGCCGCCCCTCCGGAGGCCCCCGGCCCGGCCCGCGTCCCAGTGCGCCCCGGCCCCAGAGCCGTCCCAGCCGTCCCTCCGGCGGCAGCAGACCCGGTGGCTTCGGCGGCGGTGGCTTTGGTGGCGGCAGTCGCGGCGGCGGCAGTCGCGGCGGCGGTTTCGGCAAGGGCGGCTTCGGCGGCGGCAAGCGCTGAGCGCCGTGTGATCGGAATAGAAGCAGGGCCTCCGACAGAAGTCGGAGGCCCTGCTTTCAGCTTTCCATGTTCTTGCCCAGAAACGCGGCCACGGTCTGTGCCAGCTTGCACTCCGTGTCTCCGGCCAGACGGCCGCTGTCGGTGACGAACAGCACCGCGCCCAGCACATCGCCCTCGCAGAGCACAGGGGCGGCCACGGCGGCGGTGAACATCTCGTTGTCCCCGCAGACCCGGGGCATGGCCCCCAGTCCGGTGAAGTGGTAAAGGCTGCGCTCGGCCATGATCTTCTCCAGCTGGTCGGACACGGATTTGCCCAGTAGCTCCCGCTTGCCGGGGCCTGCCACGGCGATGACGGCGTCCCGGTCGGTAACGGCGGCGGTGAAGTCGGTGCTGCGGCTCAGCGTGTCGCAGAACTGGGCGGCGAAGTCCTCCAGCCCTCCGATGAGGGAGTACTTCTTGAAGATGACCTCCCCCTCCCGGGTGGTGTAGATCTCCAACGGGTCGCCCTCGCGGATGCGCATGGTGCGGCGGATTTCCTTGGGGATGACAACGCGGCCCAGATCGTCGATCCGGCGCACGATCCCTGTTGCTTTCATATATGAAATTCCTCCAGTCAAAGCAAATTTTACAAGGATAGTATCCGCGCCGGGAGAAACGAATATGCACGAAGCGCTATTGACCATTTTTTGCCGCAGCAACGGCGCCGGATTCCGTCACGGCGGAGGTCGATCCAGAGCTTGACGAATCCCCCGCGTACTACGAGGTGGAGTTCAAGTCCGGCGGCATGACGTACAGCTACGAGATCAACGCCGCCACCGGCGTAATTCTCAAGCACGAGGCGGAGATAGACGACTGACGCAGGGGCGGCAGACGCCGCAGCGGGACAAAAAGCTGGGAGGCGCATTTGCGCGCCTCCCAGCTTTTTGCGATCACGTTTTTCTGCTTTTTCCGGTGGCCGCCGTTCAGGCGAGCTGCCACAATGTGAACATCGGACTCAGCACCCACGTCCGCAGCGCAGGCGTTACGTGTTCTGCTTCCTATTCTCAACCAATCCTTTGACCAGTACTGGTTGCAACTGAGACGATTGTATGTTACGCTGCTGCCGGCACCGGAGGCAGAGAGCGGCGGGCATTTGATACGAAGGGAGCGCCGATCCCCCGAAGGGCTCTGGGCGCCTGCGACAGCAGGAGAGGACCTCTCTCAATAGAGAGGAAGTTCGGAAAGAGAAATCGCGACATATCCCACCAGGGAATTGATATCAAACACAGGAACGTTCAGCTCCTGACGGATACGTGCGGCATAGGGCGGCAGATCGGTACATTCCAGCACGATGGCGCCCAAATCCGGATGCTCCTTGGCCGCTCGCCGGGCTACGCCAAGAATTTCTTCGCTGACGGCATCCATATCAAAGGGCGTATCCGGCTGATCAAAGATCTTGCGCCACTGAGGCGCGTCCTCAAGGCCCATCACAAACACATTCATATCGTCCGTGATGCTGCAGGCCTCCATATGTGCACGGGTCAAGGAGGCGCGGTTGGCAGTGATGACACCAACGGAATGGTTCCTGCCCACCATTGCCTGCGCGAACGGCACCTGCAGCAGCGCTGAGGTGAAAACAGGTATGCCGGCATTGTCGGCCAATTCCTTCTGGAAAATAGCGTTGAAGCCGCAGCTGGTGGTAACCGCCTGAATGCCTTCCTCCTTGAGCTGCCGGCAAATAGCGGTCATGCGTTGCAGCAGTTCCTTGCTGGGATGGGTGATGACGGTTTCCACACAGGCACCCTTTACCTCCACCAAACGGACCGGAAAGGGATACGACGCGGGGTTGGTGCTGTTGCCCGCCATGGTTTCCAGCTGCATAAGCCCCTGAGGAACAAACCCACTTTCCCAACGAAGAATGGCAATTTTCGGCGATCGATTCATAGTTTTAGCCTCCGTAAATAGAATTGGACCCGCTTGATTCGCAGAACACGCTTGAGCGTACCACTTATATTAGCCCGTGCAGGAGAAAAAGTCAACGGAAAAAGCCAATATTGTATACAATAACAAAAATGACAGCGCAGCTTTGTTTATGACTACAAAAAGTAGGCAAAGCGCACAAAATGAGATTGACATTGCCTTCAATATTGCGTACAATTTAGTAGACAAGAATGTCACGTAATTTTTTAGGAGGTGTATTTGTGTGAAGATCGGTGTTCTGAAGGAGATCAAAGAAAACGAATACCGGGTATCCGCTGTGCCGGCCACCGTGCAGGAAATTACACGCCATGGCCACACGGTCTATGTGGAGGCGGGAGCAGGAGTGGGCAGCGGTTTTTCCGATGCGGAGTATGAGGCCGCCGGAGCGATAATCGCGGACGCGGATACAGTGTGGAGAGAGTCCGATATCTATTATAAGGTGAAGGAGCTGTTTCCCCAGGAATTCAAGTGGATGAAGAAGGACAAGATCCTTTTTACCTACATTCATTCCAATGCGCACCCTGCCGAAACAGACTGTCTGCTGGACAGCCATGTGTCCGCGGTGGCTTATGAGGACGTCCCCGACAAGAACGGACGCTTCCCTCTGCTGCGGCCCATGAGCGAGCTGGCCGGCAAGGGCGGCTTCCTGGCGGCGCTGCATTATATGCAGGCTGTCAACGGCGGCCCCGGCAAGCTGTTGGCCAACGTAGCCGGTGTGGAGCGCCCCATTATCACCTGTCTGGGCTGCGGCAACATCGGCATCGGCGTCGCGGAGCTTGCCTGCGGCATGGGCAACGAGGTCCGCATTCTGGATGTAAACATGGATGTGATGCTGGAGGCGAAGAAATATTTGCCTGATGTAAGCTTCATGATCTCCAACCGCGCCAATTTGGAAAAGTGCCTGAAGGAGTCCGACGTCATCATCAACGGCATCCAGTGGGCGAAGGACCGAAAAGACCACATTATCTATCGGAAGGATCTGAAGCTCATGAAGCGGGGCGCCATGATCGTGGACGTGGCCTGCGATGACAACGGCGCCGTGGAGACCTGCCGCAGCACCACCCACGACGATCCCGTGTTCTATGAGGAGGGTATCCTGCACTATTGCGTAGACAATATTCCCTCCGCATTCTCTCAAACCGCGTCTGTGACGCTGTCAAACGCGACCTTGCCCTATCTTCTGCAGATCGCCGATAAGGGCTTCAAGAAAGCCATCGAGGAGAACCCCTATCTCCGCAAGGGCATGACCTGCTATGACGGAAAGCTGACGCTTCTTGAAACCGCGCTGAAGCAGGAGCGTGCATGGACAGATCCGGAGGAGCTTATCAAGGTCTGGTAAGCGGAAAAGGTCTGTTCTTTGACGCGACCCCTTCCGATGCTCTTAGCAGAATGCCCCCCCCTCAGGAAAAAGGGACGGCCTGCAAAACCGCAGCGATACTACACAAACAACAAACAAGATATGCTTAGAGGAGGAAAACTATGGGTCAATCCTGGATCATTCTAATTCCCACGATTCTAACGATTGTCGTTTGCCTTGCGACAAAGAAGATTTTTGTCGGTATGTTCGTCGGTATTTTCAGCGGCTGCATCATTCTGGCCGGAGGCAACCCCCTGACCGGTCTTGGGATGTCCTTTGACAAGCTGATCGGCGTTGTGTCCAGTGCCTGGAACGTGAAGCTCATTCTGTTCGCCACGCTGATCGGCGGCATGATCAAGCTCATGCAGGTTTCCGGTGCCGTAAGCGGCCTGATTCAGTGGCTGCAGAAGAAAGCCAAAATCACCACGCCCGCCAAGGCACAGTTTTTGACCTGGCTCATCGGTGTGCTGCTGTTCTTTGATCAGTATACCTCCGAGGCCGTTACCGCCACCATCGGTAAGACGCTGGCCAACAACTACGGCTACTCCCGCGAAAAGGTCGCCTATCTGGTGGACTCTACCGCCTCCCCCATGTGCGCGCTGCTGCCTCTGAACTCCTGGGGCGCCTACATTATCGGTCTGCTGGCTACGCTGGGCGTGTCGGACACCATGGGCGTCATGATCAAAGCACTCCCCTTTAACTTCTATTGCATCATCGCGCTGGTGGTCTGCCTGGTTGTCATCTTCAAGAACTGGAACATCGGCGGTATGAAAGAGGCCGAGAACGCCATCGCCGTCACGGCCGATGACGCGGAGCAGGCGCAGGATACAAAGACTGCGACTCCCTGGCTCGTTGTTCTCCCCATTCTGGTGATCATCGCCTGCGTCATCGGCGGTCAGCTCATCACCGGTAAGGGCACTTTCGCCGATGGCGACACATCCACCTCGGTGTTTTACGCGATGCTTATCGGCAACGTGGTGACCATTATCATGTGCATGATCTTTGCCGGCATGAAGTACGGTGAAGCCGTCAAGGCCTGCGGGCAGGGCATCCTGGAGATGATCCCCGTGGCCATGCTGCTGGTCTTCGCCTTCTGTCTGAGCGGCATCTGCGGCGAGCTGAATATCGGCGCCTTCATTTCCGGCATCACGGCCGCACACATCCCCAACGCCATCGTTCCCACACTGGTATTTGTCACCGGCGCCCTGATGGCCTTTGCAACCGGCTCCTCTTGGGGTACCTTTGCCATTATGATCCCCATCGTTGTCCCCATGGCTGCCGCCAGTGTGATCCCTATGAATATTCTGGTAGCTGCCATGCTGTCCGGTGCGATCATGGGCGACCATTGCTCCATGATCTCTGACTCCACCGTCATGGCCTCCGCCTTCAGCGGCTGCGATAACGTCAAGCATTTCCGCACACAGCTTCCCTATGCGCTCATCAGCGCCGGCGCTGCGGCCGTACTCTATCTCATCACCGGTTTTGTCATGTGACACCGTGATTGATCGCGAACAGTATCAAATTTCCGTACAAATCAAAGGAGAGTAATATGTCTGAGTTCAAAGGTTCTGACCTGCTAATGAAGTGTCTCGCCGAGCTGGGTGTGAAGCACATCTTCGGCATGGGCGGCCACGGCAACCTCGCCATCTGCGACGGCCTTTACAAGGCAAAGGATACTTACGGCATTCAGGGGATCATCATTCATGATGAATCTGTTGGTGCTTCGGCGGCAGGCGGATATTTTAAGGCCACCGGCCGGCCCGGCGTACTGCTGGTGACCAACGGCCCCGGCATGATGCAGGCGATTCCCGGCGTAGTGGAGCAGGCCATGTCCAACAGCCCCGTTATCGTGATCTGCGGCGATATCCCCACCTATCAGGCCGGTTACGGCGCTGAGGAGGAGCTGGATATCTGCGAGGATATGGATCAGGCTTCTCTGTACCGCGGCTTTGCCAAGCGGGTATATCGGGTGGTGCATGCCGAGCAGATCCCCATGACCGTGGCAAGAGCCTATACGACCGCCATGAGCGGCCGCCCCGGCGTGGTCATGATCAACATTCCCGTGGATGTACAGGCCAAGGAAATTTCCGCAGAGGATATGAATCGTGACTACCGTCTGAAGGAGCACGCCATTGTTGACCGGCCTCGCGGCAGCCGTGCCGCTGTGGAGCGGGCCGCCAAGCTCCTCATGGATGCCGAGCATCCCATGATCGTTTGCGGCGTAGGCGCCGTGGTGTCCGATGCCTGCGAGGAGGTAAAAGAGCTGGCCGTGCTGCTGGATGCGCCCGTGGGTACTGCGGCAATGGGACAGGGTATCATCGGCGGAAACGATCCTTATTATGCCGGACGTGTAGGCGGCTGGGGCAATAAGTGTGCCAACGAGCTTTGCTGGCGGTCCGATGTCGTGATCACGCTGGGCAACCGTTTTGACGAGGATGAAACCGGCGCTTGGGAAATGGGCGACACCTACAACATGGACAAGACGAAGATCATCCATGTCCACACGGATCCCCGCGAGCTGGGCCGCGTGTATCCCATTGAGGTGGGTATCCACGGAGATCCCAAGAGTGTTTTGCAGGAGCTGATCGAGCTCATCAAGGCCGAGAACCGCACCTTCGACCACAATGTCAAGGCTGATGTCGCTAAGGGCCGTGCGGAGTATTTTGCCGAAATGGCAGAGTACCGCAACAGCGACAGCTATCCCATCAACCCCTTCCGCTTCGTCAAGGAATTGGAGGAGGTATTCCCCAAGAACGGCGTACAGGTGGGCGCGGCGATCTGCGCGAGAAACTACTATTGCCACGACGAGCCCAGAAGCGCCTACTACGGCTACGGTATGGATCTCATCGGCACGTCTCTGGCGCAGGCTCTGGGCTTTGCCGTAGGCTGCCCCGACCGGAAGGTCGTGTCCGTGGAGGGCGACGGCGGCTTCCTGATCCACAGCAGCATGCTGGCCACTGCCGCAGAGTATCACCTGCCTATCACCTGGATCGTGGTGAATAACTCGTCCTACGGCACCGTATGGGGTCTGCAGCGGCAGTATTACGAGGGCCGCTCGATCCTCACCGAGTTCTGCTATGACGACGGCGAGGTGTATGTGCCGGATTATGCCAAGATGGCAGAGGGCTTCCGCATCAAATCCTTCCGCGTGGAGCGGCCCGAGGAGATCCGGCCGGCGCTGGAAGCGGCGCTGGCCTACGACGGTCCCACGCTGGTGGATGTGGTAGTCGACCGCACCTTCAGCAGTACGCCTCCCACGGTGAGCCGCTGCGGCTGGGATCGCTACTATCCCGACTGGAAAGCGGAATAAACCCATTAAGATCAAAAAAGGCATCCCGTGAGGGATGCCTTTTTTTGCGCGGTATTGAAAATAAGAAATTCAGCCAGTGAAACCGGAATCCTCCACGGCGACATAGTTATCCGCGATAATAGCCTGCTTGCCTGCCATAAAATCCTTTTCCTCTATGGCGCGGATCAAGTCCTCGTGCAGCTTCACGGAGCGTTGGTCATCCATGGAGGAATTGTAGAATAGCAGACACACGGCGATCGTATTGTATACCTCGTCCAGATATTTCTGGTAGTATCGATTGCCGCTGGCTAAGGCGATTTCCCAGTGGAAGGAACGGTTATACTTCACAAAATCGCTGATGGAGAAGTTTTCCGAAACCTTGCGCAGTTCTTCGTTATACTCGCGCATACGGTCAACAGCAGCCGGCGATATTCGCTCAATGGCAAGAGAAAAGGCGCCGACCTCCAGACTCTCCCGGATCTGAAAGACGCTCTTAATGTCGTTGGGATGGAACCGTGTCACCATCATGCCTCGGTTGGGGGTACCCTCGACGATCCCCTCATAGCGCAGCCGGTTCAGCGCCGTGCGAACAGAGGTACGGCTCACGCCGGTTTCCCGAACGATGTCTTCCTCGATCAGGCGATTTCCCGGGAAGAAGACCTTGTTAATAATGGCTTCCTTCAGATATTCATAGGCGATATCCGCCTGACCCTTCTTCATCATAGCAGCTCCTATGCCGAGTTAGAGTTTGCAGGAAAGGTATCGGCAACCTGACCTTATAAGGATACTTTATCACAATTTACGGCGATTTGCAAGCGCAGACTGCAGAGCGGGCGGCACAGACCGTTGCTCCTTGCAGGCTGTTTTTTCGGCAGCTGCTTTGCTTTTTCGATGCGAAGGCCGCTGAGATACTGCGTGAACCTCTTTCCATCGATCTCACTGAAAATGCGGCTGAGATACGACGGACTGATGCCCAGCTGGGCGGCAACGCCGTCAAGGGACGGGCCGCCGTCCTCGCGGAGGTAGAAATTGGGCGCGGCCATGATGCGGTGGGCGCGGCACGCTTCCTGAAACTGCCGCGCACTTTGGGGAGCAAGGAGTGCCCCGTGTCGCCGGGGTTATTTGATATTTCGGGCTGTGCTCAGAGCCGGATATCTCCGTCCGCAGTCTGCGCCTGCCGCAGCAGCGGCGTGCAGGCATCCAGAAACTGCCGCACCTGCTGTGGGCACCGGCCGATGTACCGCTGCGGCTCCATCAGATGCGCCAGCTCCTCGCGGCTCAGCCCGAAAACCGGATCACCGGCCAGACGATCCAGCAGATCGCAGGGCAGGCCCTCCTTCATGCGGGCCGTCGCCGCCATGGAATGCCGGCGGATGATCTCGTGCAGCTGCTGGCGGTCGCCGCCCCGCTTCACCGCCTCCATCATGATATCCTCCGTGGCCAGAAACGGCAGGTACTCCCGCAGGGTATGCGCCACGACGGCTTCATTGACGTGCAGACCCGCCGTCACATTCTGGCACAGACGCAGCACGGCATCGGCGCACAGGAAGCCCTCCGGCAGCGCGATGCGGCGGTTGGCGGAGTCGTCCAGCGTCCGCTCCAGCCACTGTACGCTGGCGGTCATGGGGGCATTCATGGCGTCGGCCATCAAATAGCGGCTCAGGGAGCAGATGCGCTCACAGCGCATGGGGTTGCGCTTGTAGGCCATAGCAGAGGAGCCGATCTGCTCCTCCTCAAAGGGCTCCTCCAGCTGGCGGTCATGCTGCAGCAGGCGGATATCGTTGGCCATGCGGTAAGCGCTCTGGGCGATGCCGCTGAGACAGCCGAGGATGCGGCTGTCCACCTTGCGGGGATAGGTCTGCCCGCATACCGGGAAGCAGGCGGAAAACCCGAACTCCGCCGCGATACGGCGGTTCATCTCGTCGATCTTCTCCGCGTCGCCGTCGAAAAGCTCCATAAAGCTGGCCTCGGTGCCGGTGGTGCCCCGGCAGCCCAGAAACCGCAGCGTGGACAGAACGTGATCCAGCTCCTCTACATCCGCCAGAAAATCCTGCATCCATAACGCGGCGCGCTTGCCCACGGTCACGGGCTGCGCCGGTTGGTAGTGGGTATAGCCCAGCGTGGGCGTGGCGGCGTATTTTTCCGCAAAGGCCGCCAGATTTCCCAGCACCGCTAGCAGCTGCGCCCGCAGGTAGACAAGGCCGTCCCGATACAGAATGAGATCGGCGTTGTCGGTGACATAGCAGCTGGTGGCGCCCAGATGGAGGATGCCTGCTGCCGCCGGAGCGGCCTTGCCGTAGGTGTAAACATGGGCCATCACGTCGTGGCGCACCTCGCGCTCCCGCCGGGCGGCCACATCGTAGTCGATGTCGGTGATGTGGGCCTCCAGCTGGGCCACCTGCGCTTCGGTAATGGGCAGTCCCAGCTGGTGCTGGGCGCGGGCCAGCGCCGTCCACAGCCGCCGCCACGTCTGGTAGCGGCTGTCGTCCGAGAACAGGTGCAGCATGTAGCCGGAGGCATAGCGGGATGCCAGCGGGGAGCTGTAAATATCGTGAGACATGTTGCTTCTCCTTACTTATCGGACGATCAGGCTCTCCCGTTCGGCGCCCACAGAGACGTATCCGATATGGCAGCCGATGGCCTGCTCCACATACTCCACATAGGCCCGCGCCGCCTGCGGCATGTCCTCCCATGTCCGCACGCCGGAGATGTCGCAGCACCAGCCCGGCAGATGCTCGGTGACGGGCCTGGCCTTGTCCAGCACCGCGGGGAAGGGGAACTCGCGGGTGATCTCGCCGTCGATCTCGTAGGCGGCGCAGACGGGGATCTCCTTCATATAGCTGAGGATATCCAGCTTGGTGAGCGCGATATTGGTGGCGCCCTGTACCTCCACGCCGTAGCGCGTGGCCACCAGATCGATGGGCCCCACGCGGCGGGGACGGCCCGTCTTGGCGCCGTACTCCGCACCGGCCTCACGGAGCTGCTCCGCGTCATCGCCGAACCACTCGCAGGTGAAGGGGCCCTCACCCACGCAGGAGGAGTACGCCTTCACCACGCCCACCACCTCATCGATCCTGGCGGTGGGCAGCCCCGCACCCACAGGTGCGTAGGCGGCGATGGTGTTGGAGGACGTGGTATAGGGATAGATGCCGTAATCCAAATCCCGCAGCGCGCCCAGCTGTCCCTCAAACAGGATGGCCTTGTCCTGGGCCTGTGCCTGCCGCAGATAGCGTCCGGTGTCCGCCACATAGGGCTGTACCTGCGCGGCATACGTCTCCAGCCACGCGGTCATTTCCTCCATCGTATAGCCCTTGGCACCGTAGACCTTCTGCAGGATCAGGTTTTTCCACTCCAGCAGATCCTGCAGATGGGCCTTCAGGCGCGCCGGATACAGCAGCTCACCGGCCTGAACGGTTTTTTTCTGGTACTTATCGGAGTAGAACGGCGCGATGCCCTGCTTGGTGGAGCCGTATTTCTTGTCCTTGAGCCGCGCCTCCTCCAGCGCGTCCAGCTCCCGGTGCCACGGCAGCAGCAGTGATGCACGGCCGCTGACCATCAGATTCTCCGGGGAGATGCTGACGCCGGCCGAGCGGATCGTCTCGATCTCCTCCACCAGATTTTCGCAGTCCAGCGCCACGCCGTTGCCCAGAATGTTCATCACACCGGGGCGGAAGATACCGGAGGGCAGCAGGTGCAGGGCAAATTTGCCCATGTCGTTGATGACGGTGTGCCCGGCGTTACCGCCGCCCTGATATCGCACCACCACATCGTACTGTGCCGTCAGGTAATCCACCATGCGGCCCTTGCCCTCGTCACCCCAGTTGATCCCTACGATCGCGCAATTTGCCATATATACAGCCTCCTGTTCTGTGTCATTATAAACAACTGCCTATTATACGCCCAACGGCGGAATAAGTAAAACATGAATCTCATATGTGATACATAAGAAATTTTGATAAAAAACAAAACATCCGCACGGCTGTACGCGGTGGGAGATACGGAAGCAGGCCCGCCGTAGGGCGGGCCTGCTTGTGGGTGCGTATTGCTGCGTTTCCGCAGGCAGCGCGGGTCAGACGATGGCGCCGCCGTAGCTGTCGATGCCTACGATGGCGTAGAAATCCTGCACATAGAGGCGGCACACAGCCTCAGTGCCCAGATCGCCGTAGCACACCGGTTCCTTCCGGCGGATGGACTGGGCGGTCAGCGCCGCCGTGCCGCCGATGGTCAGCAGGTACGCCGCATGGTTCTTTACGATGGCCTCCACCACCTCCGGGGACCGCCGCCCCTTGCCGATCATGCATTTCAGTCCGTGTGCCAGCAAGGCGGGGGTGTAGGGATCCATGCGGTAGCTGCTGGTGGGGCCTGCGGGGCCGATGACCTGTCCGGGACGCGCCGGCGCGGGGCCTACATAGTAGATGGTCTCGCCCTCCAGCGGGAAGGGCGTGGGCTCTCCGGCGGACAGGCAGGCGGCAAGCCGCTTGTGGGCGGCGTCGCGGCCGGTGTAGAGCCAGCCGTTGAGCAGCACCTCGTCTCCGGCGCGGAGCGATTGGATGGCCTCCGGAGTCAGGGGCAATGTCAGATGCTTCATGGCGTGTCCCTCCGTCATAGCGTTACGGTGCTGTGGCGGTAGGCGTGACAGCAGATGTTCACGGCCACCGGCAGCCCGGCGATGTGGGTGGGGAATGTCTCAATGTGGACAGCCAGCGCGGAGGTGCGCCCGCCCAGACCGGCAGGGCCGATGTCCATGGTGTTGATGGCGGCCAGCAGCTCCTGCTCCATGCTCCGGTATTCCGGCAGGGGATGGGAGCTGCCCAGCTCCCGCATCAGGGCGAACTTGGACAGCTGCGCACACTTTTCAAAGGTGCCGCCGATGCCCACGCCTACCACGATGGGCGGGCAGGGGTTGGGGCCTGCGTGCCGCACGGTGTCCAGCACAAAGGACTTGACGCCCTCGGCGCCGTCGGCGGGCCGCAGCATTTTCACGGCGCTCATATTCTCGCTGCCGAAGCCCTTGGGCGCAAAGGTCAGGGTCAGGCCGTCGCCCGCCGTCAGCTCGTAGTAGATGATGGCCGGGGTGTTGTCGCCGGTGTTCTCCCGGCAGAACACCGGGTCGGCCACCACCGATCTGCGCAGATAGCCCTCCCGGTAGCCCCGCCGCACGCCCTCCTGAATGGCATCCTCCAGCGAGCCGCCGGTGATATGTACGTCCTGCCCCAGCTGTACGCGGAACACGGCCATGCCCGTGTCCTGACACATGGGCACGCCCTGCTCCGCCGCCAGCCGGTCATTTTCGATAATGCGTCCCAGAATACCGGCGGCCAGCGGCCGCTCCTCCTGCGTCCGGCAGCGCTCCAGCTGCCGGAGCACCTCCGGGCTGATGCGGCAGTTGGCATCAATGACCATACCGGCTACGGCGCGCTGCACAGCGGCTGCGCTCAGCTCTCTCATGGCGCTCACTCCTTCGCGTGTGCTCTTACGGCGTCCGCTCCCTCGGCAGGGCTTGGCTCCGCCGATGTACGGCCGCTGGGAGCATTATATACCTCCGGCGGTCGCTTGACAACACCGGCGCGGCTGCCGCCGCCCACCAGCAGTGCGCGGCAGTCCGCCGGAAGCAGATAGTCGATCTCGATGCGGCTCCCCTCACAGACGCGGATATCCCAGGCGGCGGTCACTGTGGCAATGAGTTGCCTCAAATCATCCGGCGCCACCTGCGCCGTCATATCATGGGCGATGCAGTGCCTGCTGCACACAAAAGCGCCACAGCGCTTGTACGAGCCGTATGTATTGGAACGCCGCAGGGGATACATTTTTACTCCTGCTCCTTGCGGATGGCCTCCACCATGCGGATGAGGCCCGTCTCGATGATGCTGCGGGGCATGGCCAGATTCAGGCGGACATAGCCAGAGGCGTTGCCCACGAACAGGCCGTTGCCGCCCTCCAGCAGCACGCCCGCCTTGTTGGCGAAGAAGTCCGGCAGATCCGTGCCCTCCGGCAGGCACTTGCCCAGATCGACCCATGCCAGATAGGTGGCCTCCGGGATATACATGACCGCTTCGGGCAGCTCACGGGTGAGGAACTCCTTCACAAAGGCGAAGCTGCCGTCCAGATATTCCTTCAGCGCCTCGTGCCACGCGCCGCCGTGCTCATAGGCGGCCTTAGCCGCCGTCAGGGACATAGGGTTCACCATGCCGAACAGCTTGTCACGATCCTTAAAGCGATCCCGGAGCGCCTTGTCCCGGATGATGATGTTGGAGAACGCCAAGCCTGCCAGATTGAAGGTCTTGCTGGGGGCCATGCAGGTGATGAGCTTGGGATAGTCGCCCATGACCTTGGCCATGGGGATATGGCGGCGGCCGCAGCGGATCAGGTCGCAGTGGATCTCGTCGGACACCACCCAGAGGTTATACCTCCGCATGATCTCCCCGGCGCGGCGCAGCTCCTCCTCCGTCCACATACGGCCGGTGGGGTTCTGGGGATTGCACCAGAATACCAGCTTGCAGGCGGGGTCGGCGCACTTCTGCTCAAAGTCCTCGAAGTCCATCTCAAAGGTGCCGTCGGCCTTCTTGCGGAGCGGGGAGGTCAGCACGCCCACACCGGCGTACTCCGCCGCGTGGACAAAGTAGCCGTAGGCGGGGGTGTTCACCAGCACCTTTTCGTCCTTGGTACACAGCGTCTCTGTCAGCTGGTACAGGGCGGGGATGATGCCTGGTGTCACGCACAGCTGCTCCTGGGGGAAGCCCCAGTCGTAGTGATCCTTGCACCACTTGGAAAAGGCGTTGTAATATTCGTCATCGTACAGGCCGGTGTAGCCGAAAATGCGGCGGTCGATACGGCCGCGGAGGGCGTTCAGGATCTCCGGCGCCACGCCGAACTCCATGTCAGCCACCCACATGCGGACGAACTCCTCGTCCTTGTAGGGGAACACCTTCTCCGGCCCCGCGTGGAAGATGTAGCCCCGGAAGCCGTCTGTGTTCAGCGCGTTGGTATGGCGGCGGTCGATGATCTCGTCAAAGTTGTAGGTCATGGTGGTTGCTCCTTTCTATTTCAGCGATGGCCGCGTCTGACGCCGTATCATGGGCGTCTCGCCCGTGTCTTCTCTATTATAGCGGGATGTGCCGCCGTTTTCAAGCCGCTGTGAAGCTTATGAGCGGGCGCATTCCCGCAGCCGCCCGTGCGTGAGAAGTCGCGTTTGCGCCAGCGCATTTTCCGCGGCGCTTCCTCTCCTATCACGCAATTTTCGGTTACTTGACGGTCTTGACGGTATCCGCCGCCTCGGTGCGGACAGGCTTTTCCGGAGCGGCTCCTGCCGGCGGTCCGGGAATAAGAGAAGTACGGACACGCTTCTGCGTGTCCGTACTTCTCTTGAAAAAAGCTTTAGGAAGGAAAACAAAGGCGGCTCCGGTTGTTACGCGGCGGCGTGGGCGGCGTGATGGGCCTTGCGCTCCTCGTAGTTCATCTCCAGCAGACCGGCCTTGTAGGCGGCCCAGGTGCCGACGGCGCCGAAGATCATGGGCAGGTAGTAGCCGGCCTGACGGATAGGCTCATCAGCGGCGGTCATCAGGAAAGCGGTGGCGACGACCATGACCAGAGAGACGATAGCGGTGAGAATGTAAACATTGATGTTCTTCATGATGAAATTCCTCCTTGCAGATTATTTCTGATTTATTTCCTGTTTTTCAGGTGCTTTTTTGTTGTGACTGCATAGTAGTTTATTTAACGAGAAAAGTAAAGCAACAGAATATGATAATGGATATCAGTAAAACTAACAGAAAAAAAGGCAAAGGAAGATGCGGAACCCCCTTGCGCGGAGCGGGAAATCATGGTAATATAATGGCACATGTGCCATTCGCAAGACGGCACGAACCGCCGAAAACAGAACGGGCAGGCGAGAGCCTGCGGGACGATAGACAGGACGATAGACAGCAGGAGAGGATACGGACAGGAGATGGGCTGACGGCCCGGAAAGAGGAGGAACAAGCATGAGGAAACGGATCATTGCGGCCCTGATGACCCTGTGCATGGCGCTGAGCCTGCTGCCGGGGCAGGTGCTGGCGGCAGGCGCGGCGCAGACCGGCGGCGCGGAGACGGCCAAGGGCACCGGCAGGGTGTACGTCAACGAGCCGGACGCACAGGTCGCGCTGCTGCAGCGCACGATGCAGAACCCGGTCACGGATGAGGCCGCGCTGGCGGCTGCCATCGGGCAGAGCGGCACGGTCACGCTGGGGGCGGATATCCGCATCAGCAGCACGCTGGTTATTCCGAAGGATACATACGCCGTGCTTGATCTGAACGGCTATGTGCTGCAGATGACCGGCAGCGGCAGCGTGTTCAGGGTGGAACGCGAGGGCGACCTGACGGTAAAGGACACCAGCACCGACAACCGGGCACATACGTTCACTGTGGGCAGCGACGGCGTGTGGGCGCTGGATGACGGCGGCGAAAAGACCGTCACCGGCGGCGTTATCACCGGCGGCGACGCGGAGTACGGCGGCGGCGTGTATATCGAAAGGGACGGCAAATTTGCGCTGGAGGGCGGCAGCATCGTGGGCTGCCGGGCCAGCGCATGCGGCGGCGGTGTGTATATCGAAAGGGACGGCTGGTTTACGCTGGAGAGCGGCGGCATCATGGGCTGCCGGGCGGGCGAATACGGCGGCGGTGTGTATAGTGACAGGGTCGCCACCATGACCATGACCGGCGGCGAGATCGCCGGGTGCGCAGCCAAGGAGAGCACCTCCGCCGGACTCTATATAGCCGGAGGCAGGCTGAGCGCCAACGGCGGTACGGTGAAGGACGAGGTGTTCTGCGTGGGCACGATCGACAGCGCGACCGGGAAGACAGGGTGCACGGAGTTTCAGGCGCAGGTGACGAATCAGAAAATCGCCGCTGGAGGGGGATGGCTTAACGGCTTAATCAGACACGGTAATTTCAGAGGAACGGTGTTAAACCAGAACGGCGGTGGAATCGACGGCGGCACGTTTCTGGGCGATGTGGAGAACATCGACGCCAGCCTTGGAGCGGGGATCACTGGCAGCGGCGGCACGTTCTACGGAAAGGTGACCAACGGCAGCAAGGACGGCCCGGCGAAGTCTGCGCGTATCCGCGGCGGTATGTTCCGGGGCGAGGTGACCAACGAAACGTCGGGCATGATCAGCGGCGGTACTTTCTATGAGGGGATCGTCGACGAAGGCGGCGAAGTCCGCGGACATACGGTGACCTATAAGATCGGGGAGACGGTGTACGCCCAGCAGGTGGTATCCGATAACGGCACGGCTGCCGATCCCGCGGAGAACAGGGACGGCTACCTCTTTGACAGCTGGTACAACGGCACGGAAAAGTACGACTTCAGCACACCGGTGACGGAGGCGCTGACCCTGACGAGGCAGTGGCGCGTCAACCTTGTGCCGGCGGACACGGAGAAGGCGCTGCGGGATGCGCTGGCCAACGGCGCGGCGGACATCCGGATGGCGGCGGACATCAACATCGACAAAACAGTGGTCATTACGGGCGAGCTTACCCTTGATCTGAACGGCTATGTGCTGCAGATGACCGGCAGCGGCAGCGTGTTCGAGCTCAGCGGCGGCGGGAAGCTGACGGTGGTGGACAGCCGGCCCGCAGCGGCGCACCGCTTTACGCCCAATGCGGCGCAGCTGTGGGTGCTGGATGAGACGGGCGGCACAGAGACTGTCAACGGCGGCATCATTACCGGCGGCAGCGCCAACCGCGGCGGCGGTGTGAACGTGGAGAACGGCACGCTCGTTATGGAGGGCGGCAGCATCGTGGGCTGTCAGGCCGTCTATACCTACGCGGGCGGCAGCGGCAGCGGCGGCGGTGTGCGTGTCAGTGTTGACGGCAGCTTCGAGATGTATCAGGATGCCGGCATCTACGGCTGCGTTGCAAGCGGCTATGGAGAAGGCGACGGCAGCGGCGGCGGTGTGGAGATCGACGGCGGCGGCAGCGGGGAGAGCGGTATGTTCGTCATGCACGGCGGCACCATTGCAAGCTGCGTGGCCGGCCGCATGGGCGGCGGCGTCGGCAACGACGGCGTGTTCATCATGGAGGACGGCGCCATCCGGAGCTGCAGCGCCATCGGCAACGACGGCGAGGAAGCGATGGGCGGCAGCATCCGCTTCAGCGGTGACATGACCGTCAGCGGCGGTACGATCTCCGCGCCGGGCAGCACCGGCAAGCAGCATATTTTCGGCCGGGGCGCCTTTACCATCAGCGGCAATGCGCAGATCGACGTGAGTATGACCCTCGATGGCACCCTGTACGCCAACGGCGGCACCGTCAGCGGCGTGGTGACGAGCAAGGGTGCCATCACCGGAAGCGAGGGGGCTGCCGGCACCACCACGTTCACCGGCGCGGTGGTGAACGATGGCACCATCCGCGGCGGTGTGTTCGAGGGAGAGGTGACGAACAAGGAGGACGGCACCATCAAGGATGGTACGTTCAAGAAGAAGATGGAGAACGAGGGCACCATCGAGGGCGGCACATTCGAGGATACGGTGCGCAGCAGAACGCGCTATGGCGCGCAGAAAGCCGCTGTTATCCGCGACGGCACGTTCAATGGCCCTGTGGAGAGCTACAGCGGCATCGAGAACGGCGTGTTTGCCGGTACTGTGGAGAGCGAGGGCACCATCAGCGGCGGTACGTTCAAGGACGCGGTGATGAACAAGGTGGGCAGCACCATCAGGAACGGACGGTTCACCGGCGCGGTGGAGAACAACGGCACCATCACCGACGGTATCTTCGAGGGTGCGCTGGAGAACAGAGGCACCATCACCGGCGGTGCGTTCCACGGTGAGGTGACATGCGATGGCCGGGTCGACAACGGAAGCCATGGCCCCCTGGTGGGCGGCACGGTCAGCGGCGGCAGCTTTGACCAGACGATACAGGTCATCTTCGGCACCATCATCGGCGAGGAATATGCCGGGAAATGGGACGGCAGCAAGCCCAGCGTCTCCTTCCTGGGGGAAAAGCATACGCTGACATATCAGGCGGACGGCAAGGACTATGCGTGGCAGGTGCTGGGCAAGGACTTCTTCCCCGTGATGCCGCAGGGCCCGGACAAGGAGGGATACACCTTCCTGACATGGGTCTATGATGACGGTGTGGACAAGGGCGAGATGATCGATGAGGGCGTCGGGATCAGGACGGACAGGACGGCGGTGGCCCGCTACGCGGCGGGCAGCGGCACGGAGCAGGATCCCTGCCGGATCGGCAGCAGGGAGGAGCTGGAGCTGTTCCGGATGCAGGTGAACCGGTACGGCAGGACTGACCTGTGCGCCGTGCTGACCAGCGACATCGTCATGAACAGCGGTACGTTCAACGCGGATGGCCGTTACACACCGGCTGCCGGCGAGACGGCCCGCGGGGTGTATCCCATCGGCAGCGAGAAGCAGCCCTACACCGGCACCTTTGACGGCGGCGGCTACACCATCCGGGGCCTGTGTGTTGCGAGGAGAGGCTATTATGATGGCGAAAGCTTTGCTGCGGCAAATTATGTCGGTCTGTTCGGCGGGCTGAGCGGCGCTACGGTGAAAAACCTGACGGTGACGGGCTATGTGGACGGACGGTTCTATGTGGGCGGCATCGCGGGGTACGCCGATGACACGACGAAGCTCCTGAACTGCCGGAGCGAGTGCATCGTTGTCAGCGGCAAAAGTACCCATCCCTATGCCAGCGATCCGGAATCCGTTATCCGATATGCCGGCGGCATCGTGGGCTATAACAAGGGCAGCGTGACGGCCTGCTGCAATGCCGGTACGGTCACGGGCATCGACAGCGTGGGCGGCATCACCGGCGGCGGCCCGGGCACGGTGTCCGACTGCTACAACGTGGGCGCGGTCACGGCCAGCGGCCAGAACGCAGGCGGCATCGCGGGCAATGGCGGCACGGTGTCCTATTCCTACAACGTGGGCACGGTCACGGGCGGCGCGGAGATCGCCAACAACGCGGCGGTGAACGACTGCTGCTTCCTGGGTGCGGCGGGTCAGACCGCCGGGGCGTTTGCCGACGGCACGGTGCTGGCGGCGCTGATCGCGGGACGCGGCCAGCACCCGTGGGGCGATGCCTGCTGCCCGCCGCTGGGCGGTACGGCCGGGCTGACGGCCCAGCCGGTGCTCCGGTGGCAGCAGCAGACGCTGACGGCGGATACGTCGGACGCGGCTCTGCTGTGCGGTAAAACGCAGGCGGTACGGCCCGTGGGCGGCGCGTTTGGCACGCTGACCTATACCAGCAGCGATCCCGCCGTGGCGTCCATCGAGAACGGCGTCATTACCGCCCACAAGGCGGGCACCGTGACCATCACGGCGGAGGCCTCCGCCACCGGCGGCTACTACGCCTCCACAGCCGGCTACCGGCTGACCGTCAGCCACGACTACACGGAAAAGCGGGACGCGGGCTATCACTGGCAGACGTGCGTCTGCGGCGATGTGACGGCCAAGACCGCCCATCACTGGGTCAACGGCGCATGTGAGGACTGCGGCTACGCCTGCGGCCACGCGGACAGGGAGATCAGGGACGCGAAGACGGCCACCTGCACCGGGGACGGCTACACCGGCGATACCTACTGCAAGACATGCGGCGATAAGGTGCAGAGCGGTACGGTGCTCAAGGCGACGGGCCATACCGGCGGCACGGCCACCTGCACCAGCGCGGCGGTGTGCCGCGTGTGCGGGCAGACCTACGGCGGGAAGGACGCCGCCAACCACAGCCTGAAGCATACGGCGGCCAAGGAGCCGGGGGTCTTTGTCAGCGGCCACATCGAATACTGGCAGTGCAGGCGCTGCGGACGGTACTTTGCCGACGCCGGCGGCACCAGAGAGATCCCGTGGGACGAGACGATCATCCCCAGAGAGCGGCAGTCGGAGGAGTCGGAGCCTGTGAAGGCTCCCGGCACCGGCGACGCGGGTATCGCGCTGTACGGCGTGACGGCGCTGCTGAGTCTGGGCGGCTGCGCATGGCTGCGGCGGAAGAAGAAATAAACGGAAGAAGGCCCGCTTCCCATTGGGAAGCGGGCCTTCTATGGGCCTTGGGGGGGGACGGTTCAGCGCTTTTCGTTCCGGGCCAGCGCCGGAATGTCGCCTACGCCGTCCAGCACGATGCTGGGGCGGTAGGCGTAGGTGTTCAACGTCTCGCGGGGGGTATAGCCGCTGTTGTTGGTGAGGAACAGGTACTCCTTTTCTGTATCGGTTTGCAGACATTCTACCATCCGGAGGGGAAGAATGCCACCGTGAATGTGTAAAATTTTCGGTGGTGAAAGCGTTTCCGCAGAGGAAAATGCTTCTTGACAAACGACGCCGGGGGATGATAAACTGCGGGTAGAGGGCATATATTGCCTACGCAACAATCGCATATCATCGGACGATGAAACCGGGAGAGACCGCACATGCGGCGCCGAAGGGGAACGCAGAAGCTCTCAGGCAAAAGAACCGGTTTCGGACGATACTCCGAAAAGGCCGGACGGCGACGCCCGACCACCGAAGGTGCAACCTCCCGTGCGGAGGGAATCTCTCAGGTAACGAAACGGGGGCACAAAGCCGTAAAGAGCGGCTTTGTGTCCTTTTTTGCTGCCCGAAAAACGAGAAATGTCTTCAAGGAGGAAAGACGTATGAGCGAACTGAAGCGTACCCAGCTATACGATGTCCATGTGGCCGCCGGTGCGGAGATGGTGGACTTCGGCGGATGGGAAATGCCCATCCAGTACCCCAGCGGCATCATTGCCGAGCATCTGTACACCCGGCAGGTGTGCAGCCTGTTCGACGTGTCCCACATGGGACGTCTGCTCATCGAGGGCCCGGAGCGCCGGGCGTTTCTGCAGCATGTGCTGACCAGCAACGTGGCGGCGCTGGACGTGGGGCTGGCCCAGTACTGCATCATCCCCAACGAGAACGGCGGCGCGGTGGACGATGCGTACCTGTATATGTTTGAGGAGGACAACTACCTGTTGGTGGTGAACGCCGCCAACACGGAGAAGGATCTGGCACATCTGCGGCAGGCGCTGGCGGGCTTCGACTGTACGATCACCGATATCTCCGGCGATTGGGCGGCCATCGCCGTGCAGGGCCCCAGGAGCAAGGAGATGCTGACAACGCTCAACGGCGGCGCGCAGATGACCGAGCCCATGAAGAACGCGCTGGGTCTTGTGTCACTGGAGGGGCACGAGGCCCGGGTGGCCAAGACCGGCTATACCGGCGAGCCGCTGGGCTACGAGGTGTATGTCCGCAGCGGAGACGCGGCGTGGCTGTGGAACCGGCTGGTGGAGATGGGCGCGCGGCCTGCCGGTCTGGGTGCGCGGGACACCCTGCGCATGGAGGCGTGCATGCCGCTGTACGGCCACGAGATGGGTACCGCCCCCGACGGCAGCGAGATCCCCATTTTCGCCGTGCCGCTGGCCAAGTTCGCCGTCAGCTTCTCTGAACAGAAGGGCGATTACATCGGCCGCGCCGCGCTGGAGAAGCAGCACGGATACTTTGTGAAGTACATGGATCGTGACTTTGCCGACATGTCCGGCCTGCCCCGGAAGATCGCCCCCATCGCGCTGCTGGATCGCGGCGTCATGCGGGCGGGCATGGAGATCTATCAGGGCGATCGGCTGGTGGGCTGGGTCACCAGCGGCACCATGGTGCCCTACTTCAAGACTGAGGGCGAGGGCCTGTCCACCGTGATTCTGGAGGCCAGCGGCAAGCGTGCCATCGGCCTGTGCTACATCAACAGCGACATTCTGGAGGACGACGCCGTGGAGGTGGATGTCCGGGGCAGACGGCTGAAGGCCGTCATCCCCGCCCGCCACATGAGCGTGGGCGCGCCTCCCTTCGCCCGCCCGCTGCTGTACGGCGCGGAGGAGGATGTACACGGCGTGGGCAGCGGCGACCGCGCGCCCAAGGCGCTGGAGCTGCTGCAGAAGGCGCTGGAGAACCATGAGTGGCGGCAGGAGCAGTGTGTCAACCTCATCCCCTCCGAGAACACCCCCAGCCGCGCCGTGCGGCTGCTCAGCGGCAGCGACCCTGCCTGCCGGTACGCCGAGCACAAGAAGGTGCTGGCGTTCTACGACAAGGAGGTGTTCTACTATCAGGGCACCAAATTCATCGATGAGGTGGAGCGGCTGCTGGTGGAGGAGATGCGGGCCTACTTCGGCTGCACCGAGGTGGAGACGCGCACCCTCAGCGGGCAGATGTCCAACATGGCGGTGTTCTCCGCCCTGATGGACTGGAAGAACCGGTTTGACCGGAAGTCCGAGGCCAAGCGCCTTGGATATGTGATGAATAACCACATCATCAAGGGCGGCCATCTGTCCGCTCAGCCCATGGGCGCGCTCCACGACTACATCGCCATCGACCCGGTGACGGAGAAGCCCGCCGTGGTGAACTTCCCCGTCTGCGCCGACAACCCCTACAGGATGGACGTGGAGGAGACGAAAAAGCTCCTCGACCGCTACCGCCCGGAGCTGATCGTGTTCGGCAAGAGCATGGTGCTGCACAAGGAGCCTGTGGCCGAGATCCGGAAGTTCGTGGACGAGCAGAAGATCCCCACCACCATTATGTACGACATGGCCCACGTGCTGGGGCTCATCGGCGACCACTTCCAGAATCCCTTTGCCGAGGGCGCGGAGCTTGTCACCGGCTCCACCCACAAGACGTTCTTCGGCCCTCAGCGCGGCATCATCGGCGTCAACTACAAGGAGGACGATCTGAAGTACGGCCTGTGGAAGACCATCGAGAGCCGCACGTTCCCCGGCAGCGTGTCCAACCACCATCTCGGCACTCAGCTGGGTATGCTGATGGCCGCCTACGAGATGAACCAGTTCCGGGATGCGTACCAGAAGGCCGTTATCGACAACGCCAAATCCTTTGCCCGCAGTCTGAAGGCCCACGGCCTGGATGTGGCCGGCGATCCCGCCATCGGCTACACCGAGACACATCAGGTCATCGTATCCGTGGGCTACGGCGAGGGGCCGGACATCGCCGAGCGGCTGGAGCGGAACAACATTGTGGTGAACTATCAGGCCACCCCGGACGAGGAGGGCTTCACCGCCTCCGGCGCCCTGCGCATGGGCGTCAGCGAGATGACCCGCTTCGGCTTCGAGGCGGCGGACTTCCACCGGCTGGCCGGCCTGATGGCGGACTGCATCCTCCGGGGCACGGACGTGAAGGCGGAGGTGCAGAAGCTGCGGAGCGAGCATCTGGAGATGCGCTACTGCTTCGACGATGCCGCTATCGACGCGGCGCTGGAGCGGCTGGCCGCCAAGCTGGTGTGAGAGACAAAAGGAAATACGCCCCGCCCCGTCAGGGGCGGGGCTGAGGAACAAAAATCAATTTATCTGATGGAGGTAAAAGATCATGCTGTATCCTGCTGAACTGCGTTATTCCAAGTCCCACGAGTGGGTCAAGACCGAGGACGGCGTCACCGTCGTGGGCATCTCCGACTTCGCGCAGAACGCACTGGGCGACGTGGTGTTCGTGAACCTGCCTGCCGAGGGCGACAGCGTTGCCGCCGGCGAGGCCTTCGGCGATGTGGAGTCCGTGAAGGCTGTGTCCGATCTGGTGTCCCCTGTCACCGGCACCGTGTCCGCTGTCAACGAGGAGCTGCTGGACGCGCCGGAAATGCTGAACAGCGACCCCTACGGCGCATGGCTCATCAAGGTGGAGAATGTGGAGGGCAGCGAGGAGCTGCTGGACGCCGCCGCCTACGAGGCGTTCTGCACCGAGGAGGGCTGAGTGATGGGCAGCTACGTTCCCTCTACCGGGGCGCAGCGGGAGGAGATGCTCCGGGCCGTGGGCGTCGGCAGCACGCGGGAGCTGTTCCGCGACGTGCCGCAGGAGATGCTCCTCACCGAGCCGCTGCATATCCCCGCAGGGATGAGTGAGCTGGAGGTCAGCCGCGTCATGACCGCTATGGCGGCGGAGAACCGGGTGTACGGCACGGTGCTCCGGGGCGCGGGGGCCTATGACCACTACATTCCCTCCATCGTGAAATACATCCCCGCCAAGGAGGAGTTCCTGACGGCGTATACCCCCTATCAGGCGGAGATGAGCCAGGGTCTGCTCCAATCCATCTTCGAGTACCAGACCATGATCTGCCAGCTGACGGGCATGGACGTGTCCAACGCCTCCGTATACGACGGCGCCACCGCCGCCGCGGAGGCCGCCGCCATGTGCCGCGACCGCAAGCGCCGGGTGACGCTGATCTCCGGCGCGGCGCACCCTGACACCATCAATACCGTCCGCACCTACTGCTACGGTACGGGGGACGAGCTGCGGGTGGTGCCCGTCAAGAACGGCAAGACCGATACGGACGCCCTGCGGGAGATGCTGACGGCGGATGTGTCCGGCTTCTATGTGCAGCAGCCCAACTTCTTCGGTCAGCTGGAGGACGCGGAGATGCTGGGCGAGGCGGTGCATCAGGCGGGCGCACTGTACATCATGGGGTGCAACCCCATTGCGCTGGCCATCATGAAAACGCCCCGGGACTGCGGCGCGGACATCGCCGTGGGCGAGGGCCAGCCTCTGGGTCTGCCCATGGGCGGCGGCGGCCCGTATCTGGGCTACATGGCCACTACGGATAAGCTGATGCGCAGGCTGCCCGGCCGTATCGTGGGCGAGACAACGGACGCACAGGGACGCCGCGCCTATGTGCTGAGCCTGCAGGCCCGGGAGCAGCACATCCGCCGGGAGAAGGCCAGCAGCAACATCTGCTCCAACGAGGCGCTGTGCGCCCTGACGGCGGGACTGTATATGGCCGTCATGGGGCCGGACGGTATGGCGCAGGCTGCTGAGCAGTCCATGGCCAAGGCGCACTACCTTGCCAAGGAGCTGTGCGCCATTGACGGTGTGGAGCTGGTCTATACCGGCGACTTTTTCCATGAATTTGCTACCCGTCTGCCGGAGCGTGAGAATGTTCTGGCGGCACTGGCGCAGGCTGATATTCTGGGCGGTCTGCCCCTTGGCGGCGACGGCATCCTGTGGTGCGCTACGGAGAAAGTCTCCAAGGAGCAGCTGGACAAGGCCGTTTCCGTTGTGAAGGAGGTGCTGGCAAAATGAAGCTGATCTTTGAAAAGAGCGTTCCCGGACGCCGCTGCGCCATTCTGCCCGCCTGCGACGTAGAAAGCGTCTCTCTGCCCGTCTCCCTGCGGCGGGAGACGAAGCCCGCCCTGCCGGAGATGAGCGAGACGGATATCTCCCGCCACTATACGGAGCTTTGTAAGCAGGTGCACGGCGTGAACTGCGGGTTCTATCCCCTTGGCTCCTGCACCATGAAGTACAATCCCCGCATCGACGAGGAGATGGCGGCGCTGCCCGGCTTCACGGGCGTACACCCCCTGTCCCCGGCGGAGGATCGGGAGGGCATGCGGCAGGTGCTGGACACGGCGGCACAGTACCTCTGCGAGATCACCGGCATGGACGCCATGACGTTCCAGCCCGCTGCCGGCGCCCACGGTGAGTTCACCGGCGTGCTGCTTATCAAGCAGTATCACGACGCCCGCGGCGACAAAAAGCGCACGAAGATCATCGTGCCCGACAGCGCCCACGGCACCAACCCCGCCACCGCCGCCATGTGCGGCTACGATGTGGTGAATATCGCCTCCGGCCCTGACGGCTGCGTGGATCTGGATGCCCTCCGGGCCGCGCTGGGCGAGGACACCGCCGGGCTGATGCTGACCAATCCCAACACCGTGGGCATCTTCGACCGGAACATTCTGGAGATCACCCGCCTTGTCCACGAGGCCGGCGGCCTGTGCTACTACGACGGCGCCAACCTCAACGCCGTCATGGGTGTGGTGCGCCCCGGCGACATGGGCTTTGACTGCATCCACATGAACCTGCACAAGACCTTCGCCACGCCCCACGGCGGCGGCGGCCCCGGCGCAGGCGCGGTGGGCTGCAAGGCGTTTCTGCGGGAATACCTGCCTCACAGTGCGCTGGCGGAGGAGCTGGGGCACATTCAGGTGCGCAGCTTCCAGGGCAACTTCCTGGTGGTGGTACGGGCGCTGGCCTACCTGCTGACGCTGGGCCGGGAGGGCATCCCCGAGGCGGCGGAGAACGCCGTGCTCAACGCCAACTACCTGATGGCCAGGCTGAAGGGTACCTTTACCCCGGCCTATGACCGGCTGTGTATGCACGAGTTCGTGCTGGATCTCAGCGGCCTGAAAAAGGAGACGGGTGTGTCCGCGCTGGATGTGGCCAAGTCTCTCATCGACGAGGGCATCCATCCGCCCACCATGTACTTCCCCCTCATCGTCCACGAGGCGCTGATGCTGGAGCCCACGGAGACGGAGGGCATCGAGACGCTGGATCGCGCGGCGGAGGTGCTGCGCACGCTGTATCAGAAAGCCTTCGAGGATGCGGAGTGCATGCATACCGCGCCCCACCATACGCCCATCGGACGGCCCGACGAGGTGCAGGCGGCGCGGCGCCCGGTGGTGCGCTGGCGCCCGGAGGGATAAGAGATGGACTACCAACTGATCGTCATCGGTGCGGGCCCCGGCGGGTACACCGCCGCGCTGCGCGCCGCCAGACTGGGGCTGCACACCGCCGTCGTGGAGCGGCGGGAGGTGGGCGGCACCTGCCTGAACCGGGGCTGTATCCCCACCAAGACGCTGCTCCACGCCTCGCAGGTCTACCACGATGCGGTGAACGGCGCGGGCATGGGCGTCCACGGCAGCGTCACCTACGACATCGGTGAGATGTTTGCCTTCAAGCGCAGCGTCAGCGAGAAGCTGCGCAGCGGCATCCACGCCCTGCTGAAGGGCGCGAAGGTGGACGTTATCGAGGGCACGGCGCAGATCGCCGCTCCCGGCGCGGTGGATGTCACCGGCGCGGACGGCGCGGTGACGCGGTACACGGCGGCGTATATTCTGGCAGCCACCGGCTCGGTGAACGTCCGCCCGCCCATCCCCGGACTGGAGCTGCCCGGCGTCATGCCCTCCGACGAGCTGCTGGAGGGCGCGGACACGCCATATCAGTCCATCGTCATCATCGGCGGCGGCGTGATCGGCGTGGAGTTTGCCGCATTTTTCAGCCAGCTGGGCTGCCGCGTCACGCTGGTGGAGGGCATGGCCAATCTGCTGCCCCAGCTGGATCGTGAGCTTGGGCAGAATCTGGCGCAGATCCTGAAAAAGCAGGGGGTGGAGGTGCTGACCTCCGCCATGGTGCAGTCCGTGGAGCAGACGGCGGGCGGCCTGTGCGTCCGGCTGGAGCAGAAGGGAAAGGAGCTGGCCGTCACCGGCGAAAGGGTGCTGTGCGCCATTGGCCGCCGGGCGTATTTCGACGGCCTGTTCGCCGCTGATCTGGCCCCGGCGCTGAACGGAAAGCGCCTGCTGGTGGATGAGAACTACCAGACCAGTATCCCCGGTGTGTACGCCATCGGCGATGTGTCCGCCGCCGTGCAGCTGGCCCATGTGGCGGCGGCACAGGGCACGGACTGGGCGGAGCGGCTGTGCGGCGGTAAGGGCAGCATCGACCTGAACGTGATCCCCAGCTGTATTTACAGCGCACCGGAGATCGCCGTGGTAGGTCTTACCGAGGCCGAGGCCAGGGAGCGGGGTATCTCCACCGTATCCGGCAAGTGTACCCTGTTCAGCAACGCCCGCACTATCATCGAAGATCCGGGCCGTTGCTTCATGAAGCTGGTGGCCCGCACGGATACCCACGAGCTTATCGGCGCGCAGCTGATGTGCCAGCATGCCAGCGATATGATCTCTCAGATCAGCACCGCCATGGTGAACCGCCTGACGGCGGAGCAGCTGCTGGCCGTCATGCGTCCCCACCCCTCCTTCGAGGAGGCGCTGGGCGAGGCGGTGGAGAATCTGGCGGCGAAGCTGGCGTAAACCGCAAAAAAAGAAAGACCCCGCCGGGGTCTTTCTTTTTTTGCTTATTCAGGCGGCGAGGGCTCTGGATTTCCTGACGGCGTAGGCCCCCTCGATGCCCACCAGCAGCACCCAACCGGAGACGACGGCCGCGCAGATGCCGTACATGCCCCATACGGGGATAAGGAGGTAGGACAGCACCACCCGCAGCAGCACCTGCAGCAGGGAGGCCACCATGGTCAGCCGCAGCCGTCCCAGCCCCCGGAAGAAGCCCTGAATGACCTCGCCCAGATAGGCAAAGACGTACAGATATGCCATGGCGCCGGTGTACTGCGCCCCGGCGGCGATCACGTCGGCATTGTCGGAGAACAGCCCCACGATCCGGGCGGGGAACAGGAAGCACACCGTGCCCAGCAGGGCGATGAGCGCCAGCTCCACCAGTACGCTGATGCGGAAGAATCGCCTTGCCCGGGGTCTGTCGCCGTGGCCCAGATTCTGGGACAGGCACACCACCATGGCGGCGCTGATGCCCTGCGAGAAGCAGAACAGGAACTGCTCCGTCCGCAGGGACATGTTGTAGCCGGTGACGGTGCTGGTGCCCAGCGGCGTCAGCATGCCCTGCACCAGCAGACGGCCGATGCACACCACTGCCTGCTGCAAGGCCGCCGCCCATGCGTAGGACAGCACCAGCCGGGCCATCTGCCGGTCAAACCGCAGGTTGGCGGGACGCAGGAGCAGCGGTGGGCAGCGCCGCTGGGCGTAGAGGATGCAGGCGGCGGCGGCCAGCGCCTGACACAGTACGGTGGAGAACGCCACACCCCGGATGCCCCAGCCGAACACGCCCACGAACAGCACGTCCAGCAGTGCGTGGAGCGTGGAGGAGAGCAGCAGAATGAGAAAGGGCGTCCGGGAGTTGCCGCAGGAGCGCAGCATGGCGGCGTAGTAGTTGTACAGAAAGCAGAAAAGCAGTCCGGCAAACACCAGCTGCAGGTACACCGCCGCCTCCCGGCAGACGGCCTCCTCCGTGCCCTGCGCCCGCAGGAGCGGCGTGGAAAAGAAGATGCCGCACAGGGCGATGAGCAGCGTCAGCGCCCCGCCGCCCAGCAGCGCCGTGGCGTTCATGCAGCGCAGACGCTCGCCCTCGCCGGCACCGCAGTAATGGGCGCACAGGACGCCCACGCCGATGGTGCCGCCGATGACCAGCGCGTTGGCCACGTCCACGATGGGGGAGGCCACGCTGATGCCGGACAGGGGCAGGTCGCCCAGAAAGTTGCCGACCACGATGGCGTCCACGATGCTGTAAAGCTGCTGGAAGATGTTGCCCAGAATGATGGGCAGCGCAAAGTACAGCAGGGTCGGCAGCGGCGCGCCGGTCAGAAGCGCGTCGGCGCTGTGGGCCGAGCGGAGGTCGTGGACGATGGAGCTGTGGGGCATAGACGCTTCACCTGCTTTCACAAGAACTGGTGGTAAGCATAGCACGATTTTCCGGACTTTGCAATCCGGCGCGGGCGCAATTGACGGCGGCGGCGCGGCGGGCTATAATGAAAAGACACAGAAAACCGGAGCCTGCGCGGTGGAGTATCCGCTGCCGGGAGGGTGTGTACCGGAGAAAAACTGACAGACGGAGAGAACAACGGGAGCAGCGGAGGTGCGGGAGATGATGGAAAAGCTGATCTTTTCAAAGCGGCTGCTGGAAAAGGCGGAGCAGCTGCGGCGCAGCTCCGTGTCGGTGCTGGAGGCCCCTGCCGGGTACGGTAAGACCACAGCGGTGACATGGGCGCTGGAGGGGGCGGAGACGGCCCTGTGGTACACCGGTGTGGAGAATCTGCCGGACACCAGCTTCTACTGGTTCGTCCGGCAGATGGCCGCCGTGGACGAGCGCACCGTCCGCCGCATCGAGACGCTGGGGTTCCTGAATCGCAGCAATGCGCCGCTGGCGGCGCAGGCGCTGCTGGAGCTGCGGGTGTCCAGACCCATGACGCTGATCTTCGACAATTTCCAGTTCGCAACGGACAACTGGCCGCCCCAGATCATCGACGCACTGGTGAAGCGGCCCGCCGACGGCCTGCATATCATCTTCATCGCCCAGAATCTGGGGCGGCTGCGGGCGGTGTTCGAGGCGCTGGAGGGGGCGGTGTGCTTCCTGCGGGCCGGCGACCTGCTGCTGGCGCAGGAGGATGTGTGCGCCTTTGCCCGGCGGCGGGGCGGGACACTGACGGCGGCGCAGGCCGGGGCCATCGTCCGCAGTACCGGCGGCTGGCCGGCGGCAGTGGCGCTCTGTCTGGAGGCGGACGGCGCCACCGGCGAGATGGACGAGCTGCTGTACCGCCTGTTCTGGATGCGTATGGACGCCGGACAGCGGACGGCGCTGCTGCGGCTGAGCCTGTTCGACTGCATCACGCCGGACATGATCGACCGGCTGGTGCCGCCAGGTACGTTGCCGGAGGGCGGACGGGAGGAGCTGTTCCACCGGACGCCGCTGGTGCGGCAGGACGCCATGCGCCGCCGCTACTACCCCCACGAGCTGCTGCTGCGCTTCCTGCGGGAGCGGCTGGCAGAGACGGAGGGCCCGCTGCGGCGGGAGATATACCGCCGGGCGGGACAGTGGTACCGGGACAACGGCATAACGCGCTGGGCGGTGGACTGCTTCTTCCGGGCGGAGGACGACGAGGGCATCCTGTCGTGCCGTCTGGTGGGGCTCATCGGCGAGTGCTTCGGGGAGACAAGCTATACCGCACTGGCCCGGATGGTGCTGCGCCGCTGCCCGGAGGAGGTGCAGCGGCGGTATCCCCTGAGCCTGCTGCGGTTGTGCTATGCGCTGTACGGCGGGTGCGAGTTCGCGGAGTTCGCCCGCCAGATGACCCGGATACGGGAGCTGCTGGCGGACAGCGGGGCCCACTATCTGGGGGAGTGGGAGCTGCTGGACGCGCTGGCGTTCTTCCCTGATCTGGACGGTATGGACGCGGCCTACGCCCGGGCGGAAAAGCTGCTGACCCACGACTCGGAGCTGTTTATCCCGGAGGAGCCGTTCTTCTTCGGCTGCACGTCCATGTGGTATCTGTTTTATGCGGAGCCGGGACAGATGATGACCACGGCAGACCGGCTGGCGCAGGTGCTCAAGCGGTACGACCGCCTGACCAACGGCCATGCCGCCGGTGCGGAGGAGCTCTACCGGGGCGAGGCCTACTCCGTGCAGGGGCGGTTCGAGGAGTCGGACATTCAGGCCTATCAGGCGGCGTTCCTGTCGGAGCAGGCACACAACGCCTCAGCCACCTACGGCGCGGCGCTGCTGCTGGGCATCAACGCCATCTACCGTTCGGATATGGCGGGGCTGCAGAAGGCGGTGGACTATCTGGAAAACAAGGCCCGAAGCTATGCCTTCCTGCGGGGGACGGCCATCGGACGCTATATGGTGGAGACGGTGCGTGGCTACCTGCTGGGCCTGATGATGGAGACGGGCCGCTCCGCCCTGTGGACGCAGGGAGGGGCGGACACGCTGGCCGACCTGACGTTCACCAATTTCATGATCAAGACCTGCCGCATCACCGACCTGCTGCTGAAAAAGGAGTACCAGCGGGCCATCGCGTCGGTGGAGGCATCGCTGGCGCTGGATACGCGGCTTATCTCCGCAGCGGCGCGGAACTTCATGTACTGCGGACTGGCGCTGTGCTATCTGGCCACGGGGCGGCTGGGCAAGGCCGCGGAGTGGCTGAACCGGTCGCTGACCATCGCGGAGCAGGACAAGAACTACTCGTTTATCGCCTGCTTCCGCAAGTATTTTCAGGCGCTGTTCCTGATGCCGTCCATCGCGGCGCGGCATGGGGAGGCCATCCGGGAGATCAAGGCGCTGGCCATCCACTATACCCGGGCGGACGAGAGCCGCATCTTCGCCATGCTGGACGATGTGCCGGAGCTGAAGGAGGCGCTGACCGACCGGGAGCGGCAGGTGGCGCAGCTGGCCGCCGGGGGTATGCGCAACAGCGAGATCGCGGAGACGCTGCACATCTCGGAGAACACGGTGAAGCACCACCTGAAAAACGCCTTCCAGAAAATGAACATTGACCGGCGCAGCCGCCTGATCGAGATGCTGCGCTGAACCAAAATACTACCCGAAAGGGTGATGTGGCACGCGTGCCTTTCTGCTACAATAGAGCTGTTAAATCTTTACAGAGGTTCCGGGAAACGAAGAAAGGAGATACACCATGAAAAAACGGCTTCTTTCCCTGCTGCTGGCGGTGCTGATGGCAGTCCTGCTGCTGCCGGCGGAGGCGCTGGCCATCACAGGCGGCGAGGTACAGCGCATGTACATGAATACCGCGCCGGCCACCGTCAAGAAGGAGGGAGTGGACGACGGCTCGCAGATCTACTCCCTGAAGATGAACAACGGCAAGCTGGTGATGTTCATCGCCACCAGCGGCCCCCACATGGGCAAGTCCGTGACCAACTCCGACCGAGGCTATACGGCCACGGGGGACTCCTTCCGTCTGGGCGTGTATGAGCAGGCGCGCTTCACCCTCCAGACCGGGCGGGAGCAGAAGCCGCTGACCATCCGCTCCATGGAGGTGGTCGACCCCACCCGGGAGCCGCAGCTGTCCGGTGTCAGCATGGACATGGCGCCTATGGAGAATGCGCTGACCGTCAAGTACACCTTTGACGGCGAGGGACTGTCCCCGGCGTTTCTGTGCTACATCAGCTACTACTTTGTGGAGCTGTCGGCCGGTGTGACCGACGGCACCATCACCGACATCGTGCAGGACGCGGACGGCAGGACCTACGCGCTGGCGGCGCAGGCGTCCTGGGGACTGGGCCTGGTTACGGAGACCACCATGCCCCCGGAATTCCAGTTCCGGTGGTATCAGGACTACCACGGCTTTTCCCGCATGGGACACGCCAAGGCGGACGCGGCGGCTCATGTGAAGCTGAGCCGCACCTATGGGGCGCTGGACGGCGAGATCACCGCCAAGTCCACGGACATCACCGCCGGTATGGGGCGCGCCTATGTGTTCAAGCCCTTCGGCAAGGGCGACATCGCGGAGATCTATTCCGACAGCTACGGCGTGGACAACCCCTTCGTGCTGGCGGATGTTGACCGTCTGCGCCACACCAACGATATCTGGACGCCGGTGTACATGACCTACGACGCGGCGACGGACACGCTGACCGCCGAGGGCTACACGGGAACCGTGGGCGGGCGCAGCGGCAGAGGCGCCATGAACGCCATGCACATCTGGGGCTTCCGGGACGTGTATACGAAGAAGGAGGCGGCGGACACCTCCAAGGTGGAATTCACCAAGCCGGATCAGGTCACGATCCCGCAGGACGCCAATAGGCTGGGCCTGTACAAGACGGAGCGGGGCCTGACGGCGGCGCCCATCACGGACGCCGCGCGGGAAGCGGCGCTGCAGAAGCGGTACGGCGACCCACTGTATATCCTGCGGGGCAATTTTGAAACGCTGTACGATAAGGACGGCAGATACTACGAATACACCGAGTGCAGGGCGGCGCTGACCGCCACCATCACGGCGGTGTGGGGCAGCGAAGACCACTTCCGCGTCCGGGTGGACGGAAACGGCCTTGTCACGGCCTTCGACACCACGGCCAAGGTGCGGTATACCACCCCGCGCTTCCAGCTGTACAGTCCGGCCAACGATGCTGCGGAGCCGGCGAAGCTGGTGTTCGAGGACGGCTGCCTGACGCTGCGCATGGATCCTTACAAGAACGCCGTGCTGGTGTTCATTGACATCCCGCAGGTCAAGAGTCTCATCGACAGGGCGCAGATCAAGCCCAACGGCAATCTGGTGCTGACCGGCGAGATGGGGCTGGATCTCATCCTCAACTGCACGCAGGATCAGCTGATAGAGCTGGAGGCCCTGGGCTATGCGCCCAAGAAGGAGCAGGACGACACCATCTCCTTCGTGCAGGAGGGCTTCAAGGCCAACGGCAAGATCGACACCGCCGCCCTGATGGGGCTTGATCTGGCGGAGCTGGAGGCGTCCATCAACACCTTCGACGGCGAGGAGGACTACGACTTCTCGCTGGAGCTCAACGCCTTCGACCTGTTTGAGACGCAGGCGGAGCTGCAGCTCAAGCGTCTGAACAACGGGCGTCTGGCCCCCAACAAGCTGTACTTCGCGCTGGCGGCGCAGCCCGGTATCCCGCTGGTGCCGCCTGTGCCCACCGCGTTCCTCCGGGGCGGAGGAGGCGGCTTTGACGGGCTGGCCGACACCATCAACGGCGACTATATCGCCATCCCGCCCATCCTGCTGCGGCTGACGGCTATCGGCGACTATCTGAAGATCATCAAGGGCAAGCTCGATGTCACGCTGGGGCCCAGCTATCTGGCCTACGGCGGCAGGGACATCGAGATCGCCGGGGCGGACGTGCTGGACAGCTTCAGCATGTACCTGCGCCTGCAGGGCGAGAAGCGCAGCTATCTGAATAAGGAATATACCGGTCTGCGGGCCGGCGGCGGTATGAGCGTCACCATAAAGGCGCCGCAGGAGGACTTCTTCACCGGCACCGTCTTCGAGGTGGAGGGCAAGGCGGAGGCCAGCGTGTTCGGCGGACTGGACAACTACTCGCGGCCCACCTCGGCCCATATCCAGCTGGACAGCCGGGGCGGCGTCACGGGCAAGGTCATGTTCCCCAAGAAGCTGGGGCCGCTGACGTTCCCGCATCTGGGCGGCAAGACGTTGGCGGAGGCCTCGGTGGACTTCATTCTGGGGGCGCAGACCGCCGTGACGGTGGATCCCCGCAGCTACGCCGGCAAGTCCGTGGACGAGATCCTGGCCACCGCGGCCCAGTCCGCGTGGAACAACCTCAGCGTCTACGGCGGCCTGTCCACCAGCGGCAAGCTGGGCATCTTCTACTACCGGCTGTACTATGTGATCCCTGACCATGTGGGCGGCAAGGTGGCCCTGTGGAACATCAACAAGAACTGGACGCTGGAGCAGGAGATCGACAAGAACGCATGGTTCGTCAGCGGCGCGCAGACCATCAGCGGCGGGCCGGGCTGGGCCACGCAGGTGGGCAAGTGCTACGACCCGGAGACGGGCGAGCAGGTGGGTATCGCCGTGCTGGAGGTCAGCACCTATTGGGTGGACGAGGACAGCATGCCCGTGACGCTGGCCAACCCGCAGAACGGCGGCTTTACGACGAATCTTACCTACGATCCCGCCGCTTCCTCTGCGGAGCCTGACAGCGAGCTGGGCCTGCTGCTGACCGTGAAGAACGGCGGCAGCGTGGAAGAGCTGCGCCGCAGCGCGGCGATCACCTACACCGTGGGCAGCGATGCCACCGTACATACGCTGATGCTGGAGGATATGGACAAGGGCGCGCAGACCATCAACGAGGACGGCAACTGCGTGGAGGTCGAGGAGAACGGTGTGCCCGGCCTGATGGTCTTCACCGGCCTTGCCGGGAATGAGACGTACCGCTGGACGATCACGGCGGACTGCGATTTCGAGGGCAGCATCATTGCCTCCGCACCTCTGACGGCACTGGACTTCCAGCTCAGCGCCAACGGCGCGGAGAGTACCGTGCTGCGTCCGCAGAGCGGCAGGCAATACGCCGTTCGGTACTACTTCGACACCGTGCCGGAGCGCACGGGCGACCACTATTTCCTGGAGATGCGGGAGCTTGCGGTCAATCAGACCGCTGACACCTTCCCGGTGCCTGCCGGCGGATCGCTGGCGCCCAGCGGCAGCTATCACGTCACCGCCGTACTGGTGGAGAAGGTGACCGGCGACTTCAACGGCGACGGCACGATCTCCGAGGACGAGTATTCCTGGGTCACGGTGGATACCCAGACCTCCGGCGGCACGGTGGCCTACGTCAACACGATGCAGCCGGACGCGCCTGCGGATGTGGCTCTGACGGCCACCGGCAACGAGACGCTGACCGCCGGCTGGCAGGCTGTGGACGGTGCGGACGGCTACCGCGTGACCCTGTACTACCGGGAGAACAACAGCTGGCGGCAGGCCGGTGCGCCCTATGTGCTGGACAACGCGGACTTTGACGACGGCAGCGACATCGCCGCCGCGTCCAAGACCGGCGAGCGGCGGACGCTGCGCATGGCCCCCACCGTGGGCGATGCCGGCAGCGTTGCCCCGGCCAACGCCAGCTATAAGGTGACGGTAGAGGCCTTCCGGCGGGATACGGAGCTGGCCAGCGCCCTGTATTACAGCGCGGCGGCGGAGCCTGCGGGCGGCACGGTGTACCTGCCCCGCTACGATGCGCCGGAGATCACCGTGACCACCGGCAGCGGCCAAGCTGTCACCCTGAACGCCGCCAGCGGCTATGACAGCCTGCTGTGGAACGAGCTGCCCGGCGGTGTGCTGTTCTCTGCGGAAGGCAGCGTGGACGGCATCACCGTCACACCGGAGCAGGGCAGCGGCCGATTCGATGTCAGCGGCGGCAACGGGCACTGGGAGGTCAGTGCCGGTGACGCAGACGCGGCGGCGCTCATCGAAAGCGGCGGGCGCGTTCTGCTGACCGTGACATCCGGGCAGGACACCACGGAGTACTACCTGCGGCTGCTGCTGGACGACGTGCCCCCGGTCATCGCGCTGGATGCGGCCAACATCCGGGCCAACATGACCACCGGCGCCTACACCGTGACGGGTCAGACGGAGCCGGGCCTCACCGTGACCATGGAAAATGGGAACGGCGCAGTCCTCGCCACCACGGCAGACTTGCAGGGGCGGTTCACCTTCAAGGGCACACTGCCGGTCAGCATGGAGAAGGGCTTCGATGCCAACGGCGATCCCGCGACCGTGAAGAACGGCTTCCGGGCGCTGGTGACGGATGTCACTGCGCAGGACGAGGCGGGCAATACCGGCATCGCGCCGGTGCTGATCTCCGCCCGGCCGGAGAGCCGGAACAGCGACCCCGATGACGGCGGGTCCGGCGGCTCCGGCGGTGTGACCGGCGGAACATCCTCGCCCACCGGCGATCCCGGCGTGGTGCTGTACGCCGCCGCCGCGTTGCTGAGCCTGACCGGCTCCGTAGTGCTGACGGGCCGCCGGAAGCGGCGCTGACGCAGCGGCTCCTGCGGCAGAAAGAGTCATAAAAAAGGATATCCCTCCCTTAGACGGGTGTTCGTAAAGCAGGTTTAGACCGAAATTACGAAATGAGCATCTGTCAGGCAGGATTGGAAAGAAAAAAGTGCCATGTTTAGCTTAGCGGCTGAGCATGGCACTTTTATTAAAATTAAGTCTGAAAATTATGATAGTCTATAATTCAGTTATATTCCAGCCCGCCTTGATCAAATTCGTTTTATCCTTGTCGGATATGGAGCTTTTTGGTGCCGCAAGACAGATCAGCCCCTTTGCTCTCGTTATTGCTACATAATGACATTTCAGCCGTTTGGCATCTCGTTCGCTAGGCGATTTACTTGCTATATTGCATAGCCACGGCATGATAGATTTAAGGTTTCTTTTATACCAATATGTATCCAATACGAGTGTTGCCAAGTGTGTTCGACCTTTAACTGCATGAATGCTTGACAGTTTAATTTGAACTTTACGCGAACCCTCATGATATGAGAAAGTATTTATATTGCTATTAGCTTTGACGGTTAGTTCCTCTGACACGCCAATATTGTTTGTCGGTTGAAAAAACTCCGAAGCATATTTTGTGATGCCAAAAAATCTTACCAGCAACGAGCGAACTAACTCTATGATGCTACTCCATGTATCAGCATAGGATGTTGATAGCTCAGTTATGGCAAGCAACTGCTCTCTAAACGACTTTTGGTTGTCTGCTGGGATGGCTCCTAAGAGTGAATTAAATGCATTATGTGCATTTGGCAATTCAATTTTAGAGTTCATCCTGATATACGTTCTTAGACCATCGGTAATACTTTCAACCATAGAAAAATAGTTGTTTGTCTTATTGAACTTGTCCACGCCGGCACTGAGAAAATCGCTCCACTGCTTGGGTTTAGAAGATATTCTGGTTGTATCTGCATCATAGGCTGGAAAATAATCTTTGACTCCTATCGGATAGTTTTTGTCACTTGCGTTAGGAGAGTTTTTGGTATGTACCATTCCGACGGCAAAACAGTTTTCACCAGCGTTCAATTCTTCATCTGTAAAGCATGACAATAAGTACTTTGCATATGCGGGTAAAACATCTGTTGCCTGCTCAAATAAGAAAATAGTGTGTTTCCCGTTCAACTTCTCATATTTTGAAAGTGTTCCAGTGAGACCTTTCGCTGCAACACCAAGAGGATCAGCTAATTGCGCTATTGCTTCTCCAAATCGATGGCTATTTGAAATTGATAAGTACGCACCGTGCGGGAATCCAGCACCAGTTTCCTCGTTGTTATAGGACTGAAAGATTGCTTGATTAGCATCACCAAAGGATTGCCGAATCGAAGATCCGGAGACGGGAAAGCTCTCATCTATCAAAGACCATTGCAGTGTGTTCGTATCTTGCGCTTCATCAATAAATAGTAGTGGAAATCTTTCTTGTATTGCGGAAGAAAGATATGCACACTGCTCAAACGCATATTTTGAAATATGCAGCATTTCATCAAAAGTAAAATACCCTTCTTGAAACGACTGATCAATAACAGCGTAGATGTTTTTATAAGATGGAGTCTGGTCACTACATGTCAGGTTCAAAGCAATTGGAAATGATGTCGATTCACATGCATACTCGGATTTGTTGATTTTTGACAAATACTGCTGCGTCCCATAAGTAAGTTTGCGATATCTTCTCGTTAGAACGCTTTCTGTATCAATCATAGTTACTGGGTAATTATTTGATCTGAGCCACGGAAGACCGACAAAGGTATCAAAAAAGGAATGGACAGTTCCAATAAAATGAGGGTATGAGAGCAACAATCTTCCAATGTCGGTATTACCGATGCGACCTTCTATCTCGTCTCGGGCAACATTAGTGTGCGACAACACGCAAATACCCTTGTCTGTGTAGGGCCACTTTTTTGCAAGAATAGCAAGTTTAGCAACTAATACAGTTGTTTTCCCACTTCCGGGAAAAGCCTGTATATCAGTGCTTTCCATGTGTTTTAATATTTGCCGCCGCTCGTCATCAAATTTTACATCACCAAATAGTCGCTCTATTTCTTCAATATCAGCATCTGTTATCTCAATACTCGACAAGGCATCAATCACTACGCATCCTCCTGTTCGGTGACATAGTTAATTGCATCTCTGATATAGGGTGGTAACCTCTCACATAACGCTTTTGGATCAGATGCATATTTGGTTTCAAGGATAAACGAGAGATGTTGGGCAACCTCAGCCTTTGAGGTTCCCTTTAACGAGAAATAGCTGTATAGATATGCCGATTTGCTTTCGTTATCTGGAAACTCTTCACACTTCTTTTGTATATCCTTTATCCTTTGCTCGCGATTTTGGGATTCATAGCGAACAGCAACAATCGCTTCGATCAACTCATCAGCAAGCCCAGCGTATGCAAGATCGTACTCAAAGGTCCAGTGATTGGCAACAAATGTTTTTACCTGCTGCCCATTAGCACGCTCAAGTATCCTTTTCAAATATAAATCTCGTTCATTTTGCGAAATAAAATCACATTCTGCCTTCCAATTTCGTTTTCCCTTTTCTGGCCAAAGTGCAATGTCAGAATATCGCTGGTCAATACAAATTGCAGGTGCGCAGTTCGGCATAACGTCTCGATCTGTCATACAGGAAACCCGTATATCCAGCGTCTCGCCAGCATCAGCTCTTTGAAGAATTTTTGCAAATCTTCGCAATCCAGTTCCACGTACATTTACTACCGAAACGCCATATTCGGTAAAATCCTTCCCGATTATTTTGGAAATTGTAGGAATCAAAAATTCTTCGGATGGCCCTTCTACCATCATAATCGCTTTAGCAAAGAATAAATTGGCTTTTGTAGCATCAAGATAGCGTTCCAAAAAAACGTAATCATCTTTGGAAAGCCGTGTCTTCCCGTACCTTAAAGAGAAGACTTTTGCTGATTTGACTATAGAGATATGTTCCAAACTAATGACAGATGCCATCAGTGGGGAATGTGTAGTAATGATAATTTGCTGATTGACACCACTGGTGGCTGCCTCGGTTTGGAGGGATTGTATCAAGCGCAATTGGCGTTGCGCATGTACATGAGCCTCCGGTTCCTCAATCAGGAGGAATGTACTTTCCATACTCCGATTCAGCAGTAATTCACATGCCATACTTAAAATATTGCTTGTACCAAGTCCGATTTTTCCACATTGCCCATTGCTATGAGCTGATAAATCGAGCTTTTCAAGTAGCGATATGAGCCGTTTGCTATCTGATGCCTCTGTTCCAGCTACACCAAATGCGGTAACAATGGCGTCACCTTTTAGCAACATTTTGGAACTCATAATTGTTCCGATATCTTCATTTGCCTTTTTTAGTTTTGGATGGTTTTCAAGGAGAAAGTTTGATAAACTCGCAATGCCAGAAATTGATAGTTGATCCGTTTCTACCCCCGCTGCATATTCGGTAATTCCGTCATCTATATTCGGAATGCCCTGTATAATTTGCGAAAGGCGTGAGTTTCGACCAGCCTGCATGTTAGAATATGAGTCTCTCAAAGGACGTAGGTATGTTACCCGCAGGAGTTCCCGAGCCTCAGCAGACAGCGACGGGCCGTCTCCATTTATACCGGTTGTAACCCTGATAGAGGTTCGCGGTGGCGTAAAACTCAGCAAATACTTACATTTCCAATTTATGTAGAGACATGGCATATCTTTGCCACCTACAGTCTCGCAAGTTAGGCATTCCAAGAAAGAAGCTTGCTCGGCCTTGGATAAGTCAGAAAATTTTAATGTGATAGCTATCTCAACATCTTTTCTTTCTGCATTGAAATCCGTTGGTTCGATACGATACCATCCTTGGTCAGTTGTTCCCATGACAATACGAATAGCATCTATGATTGCCGATTTACCCGAATCATTTTCTCCGACCAATACATTAATTCCTTTGGAAAATTCAATAGTCTGCGGCTCACTAAAACAACGGAAGTTGGAAATTCTTAGCTCTTGTAGATACATATAGATTGCCTCCCGTATATATTATCTCTTCTTTTTCCGTTTTTGACAGTATGCTCCTTTTCCACGCTGACTGATAGGATTTTTCATATACTTGGACTTTTTAAGGATCCCAATCAGCGAAACAAATTCTTCCTTTGTGAGCGCATCGTAGTCGAGCCCGATGGTTGCAAGGTATGCGCGGATTTTCTTTTCCTCAGAACTGCCCTCAAAATTCATTGCCTCCTGCAACTGATCCTGCACGGTTGCTGCGAGGGATGTTTCATCCGCAGTCATGGTGTCGGGGCGATGTTCATTCCGAATGTCACGGAGGATACCTTTCAGATCATCCGCAATCAGGCTTCCGAAATACTCGTCCTCTCTGATCTGCGCGACTTCCAGCGTCCGCAGGTACAAGTCATTTTCTTCGCCGCCATTTTTCATCAATGCCATCTGCCGGACGGCTTCAAGCACGACGTTCATGTCGTTGACCCGCATATCCGCGATCCGATCAACGTAAATCTCAGCGTCCAACATGAAACGCTGGAAATCCTTGTGGCAGATCAACTCCGACAACAGCCGGTGATTGAACTTGCCCGTTCTCAATACTTCGATTGCATCATCACCCAAATGCAGAGCGTCCAGCTCTGTGTTTGGGTGATTTTTTTGTTCTGTCAGCCCCAACAGGTAATCGGTGGACACGCCGTAGAACTTTGCTAATTCCACCATGCTGAACGGGCTGATGTCTTTGAAATCATCGGCTTCGTATTTTCCCAGCGCGGATTTTGAGATGCCTGTTTCCGCAGAAAGCTGTTCCAGCGTCAGACTGCGCTCTACGCGCAGGTCTTTGAGCCGTTCCTGAATGGTGAGTTTTGGCTGCATAGCGGTGTCCTCCCTTCAAATTTCTGCTCTTTTCCGGTCTTGTCCATAAGCGTGGAAATTCTGGCTTTTCGGCGCTTTTTCCGACCTCTTGGATATACGGGAGAGAGCTATATTTTTCGCTAAAATGGTCTTGCAATCGCACCTGAACCTTGAAAATTGCATGACCGTCCGAACGGGATATGTCCCCCAGCGAAGTAGCCGCCATGACCGCGAAAGCGTGAGCGTACCAACGGGGACGAAACGCCGGGAGCGATCCACCGGGCAGGAACAACGTTCGGAAAGAGCGGCAAAATCGAAAGTCAAAATCAAAGCAAGTGAAAACGGCGAAACAGTTTTCTGTTCTGTGCGGTTATCCGCATGGAACAGAGCGCTATCCGACAGTGAACGGCGTTTGCCGTTCAGAATGATGTTTCGCCGTTTCACGCAAAGACGCATCAAACGGCAAAAGCGAAGGGTGCTGCCTGTGACCAACGTATCATCGGCGGCATTTCCAGCAAAAAGCCGTGTATCGAAAATCAGCGCCCTATGGTGAACGGGTGTCACGATTTGACAAATCCATTTTACCATAGAGTGCACCGAAAAAACAGGAGGAAAGTTTGAATATGAGAAAATCCGAAACCTATCGCAACGAGATCAAGTCCTACATCGTCCGCACCGGCATGACCATGACCGAGGTAGTGGACTACCTCTCCGATGAATACGGCTGGAGCCGCAGTGTTCCCAATCTCTCTGGCAAGCTCAAGCGCGGTTCGCTTCGCTATGGCGAGGCAGTGGAGCTGGCGGACGCGCTGGGGTACGACATTGTGTGGCAGAAGCGAAAGGATGTGAAGTAATATCAAATCTACGGCTTACGGATACATCCGCGTTTCCACCAAAGAACAAAATGAGAATCGGCAGGTGATTGCTTTGCGGGAAGTCGGGGTTGCCGAAAAGAATATTTACATGGACAAGCAGTCCGGCAAAGATTTCAACCGCCCGCAATATAAGAAGCTGCTACGGAAGATGAAAAAAGACGATCTGCTCTACATCAAGAGCATTGACCGTCTGGGGCGCAACTACGCGGAAATTTTGGAGCAATGGAGGATGCTCACAAAGGATAAAGGCATCGACATTGTGGTTCTGGATATGCCGCTGCTGGATACCCGGCGCGGCAAAGATTTAATGGGAACCTTCCTCAGCGACATTGTGCTTCAGGTGCTTTCGTTTGTTGCCGAGAACGAGCGCACCAATATCCGTCAGCGTCAGGCAGAGGGCATTGCAGCGGCAAAAGCAAAGGGAATCCGGTTCGGGCGGGTTCCCAAACCGCTGCCGGAAAACTTCCACGCTGTCTATCAGCGATGGAAAAGTGGTGAGATCACGGGAACCGCAGCGGCGAAAGAGTGCCAAATGCCGCTGTCAACGTTCCGTTATCGGGCGGAGATTTACGAAAAAGCCAAATTATCGTAACAGATGCGTTTTTACAGAAATGTGTACCTTCCTGTAAAAACACAATTTTTATATGCAAATTGATTATACCACGATTTTGAAGGGATTTCCACCGAAGAATTGCGAAAAACATCGCATTTTAGTAAACGCTCCAACCGCAAAAATTGCTTGGCAGGAAGGTACACCTTTTCGCCAGGCGGCTGTGCCTCCTACCAGACAGAGGGGGCGATAGGATGCCGGAAAAACAAGTCAAGTCCAAACAGAGAGTAACCGATCACGGCGAGGTTTTCACAAATGAGCGGGAAGTAAAGGCGATGTGCGACCTTGTAAAGCAGGAAACGGAGCGCATAGACTCCCGGTTTCTGGAACCGGCTTGCGGAGAAGGTGCATTCCTCACGGAGATCCTGCGCCGCAAGCTGGCAGTGGTTAAGAGCAAGTACGGCAAAAGCCCGTTTGATTATGAACGCTACGCCGTGCTTGCCATCACCAGCATCTACGGCGTGGATATTTTGGAGGACAACACCGAGATTTGCCGCCAAAAGCTCTTTGAAATCTGGAATAAGGAATACACAGCCAACGCCAAGGCACAAGCCAATGACCAATGCCGGGAAACGGTCAAATTCATCCTGTGCAAGAACATCCTCTGCGGCGATGCGCTCACCATGCAGCAGACAGACGGCAGCCCTATCATTTTTGCCGAATGGAATCTGGTCACGGGCAATCAAATCAAACGCCGCGACTACGCGCTGGATGAACTTCTCAGCGGGCATGAGGAGCAGATGAATATTTTCCAGATCGGCTGGGAGTACGACGAAGAAGTACAGGCGTTTATTCCTGCTCCGGTGCGGGAGTATCCGCTGACAGATTACAGGAGGCTGGCACAGTATGAGTAACGATTTATATATTTCGGCATACAATCCGGACGTACTGTCCTGCATTGCCAACCTCTCCAATGATGAGGTGTTTACGCCCCCGGAAGCGGCAAACGCAATGCTCGATCTTTTGCCCCAGGAACTTTTCTGCGATCCGGATACCTCGTTTCTTGATCCTGCCTGCAAATCCGGCGTGTTCCTGCGGGAGATTGCCAAGCGACTGCTGGCGGGGCTGGAGCCGGTGATCCCTGATTTACAGGAGCGGATCGACCATATTTTCCACAAGCAGCTTTTCGGTATCGCCATTACAGAGCTGACCAGTCTGCTGGCGCGCCGGAGCGTTTATTGCTCCAAGTATCCCAACAGCATTTATTCTGTTTCGCACTTTGACAACGTACAGGGCAACGTCCGTTATAAAAACATCCGGCATCGCTGGAAGGACGGGAAATGTGTATTCTGCGGTGCGTCCGAAAAAGAGTACGGCGCAGAAAAGCGTGGAGATGATTTGGAGTCCCACGCCTACGAACTGATCCACACCACCAAGCCAGAGGATATTTTCAAGATGAAGTTTGATGTGATAATCGGAAACCCGCCGTATCAAATGAGCGATGGAGGCGCAAAAGCCAGTGCCAAACCAATATACCATCTCTTTGTGCAACAGGCTAAAAAGTTAAACCCTCGATATATGACGATGATTATTCCGTCTCGCTGGTTTGCAGGTGGCAAAGGGTTAGATGAGTTTCGCTCCTCTATGCTGAATGATAATCGGACACGGGTTCTTGTAGATTATACGGATTCAAAGGTCTGCTTTCCCGGTGTAGATATTGCCGGTGGAATTTGTTACTTCCTTTGGGATAGGGATCATCGCGGTGAATGTACTATAAAGAATTTTGTGGGCGGTAAAGAGCAAGACTCGGTTCGACCGTTGGACGAATTTAACACATTTATCCGTTATTCTGAAGCGGTAGATATTGTGAAAAAGGTGCTTTCCTTGCGAGAAGGTACAATGGACACACAAGTTTCAAGCAGAAAGCCATTCGGTCTTGATACCACGGTTTCCTTTGATGAACAAGGCGATTTGACACTACGATCCAGCAAAGGACTTGGCAAATATAAACTATCCAACGTTTCGGTAGGGCGCGATTTGATAGACAAGTGGAAAACAATTATCTCGTATGTTTCCTATGATCATGCGGGGCAACCTGATAAAGATGGAATGCGGAAGGTTATGTCTGTTATTGAGATACTTCCACCGAAATCTGTTTGTACAGAAACTTACTTAGTAGCGGGGGCATTTGACGATGAAACATCAGCTCAAAATCTACAAAGTTATTTGTCAACAAAGTTTGTCAGGTTCCTTGTTGCCCAAATCGCAGTTTCCCAGCATATTACAAGAGGCTGCTTTGCGTTTGTTCCCGTGCAGAATTTCTCTCGCTCATGGACAGATGAAGATTTATATGATAAATATAAATTGACAGAGGAAGAAATCTCCTTTATCGAATCAATGATAAAATCTATGGAGTAACTTCGTATCAACAATTAGAGAGGAATAGTTTATGGAAACATACAGATGTATCTATTGCCTTAACCAAAAACCGCGTTCCGAATTTAACCGCGAACATGTAATTTCCAGATTTATGGGCACTTACGAAAATGCATATGTGTTGGGAAACCGGCAGGTTTGCAAAGCATGTAATAGCTTTTTTTGCGACAATATTGAGAATGCGGTCTCGTTCGATTCCTTGGAGGGCCTACTTAGGATCGAACATCGTCCTACACCAATACATACAGATAGGGCGATCGGTAGAACGCGCCTAAAGATTAAAGGTCAAAACGACATTTTTGATGGATTAACCATGTTTGCATCATCAGACCCGGAAAGCCAAAACAACCTCAAAATTGAAATTGCTCCAGCAGTCGGAATTATCCTTGATGACGAAGCTCGAAAGTATGAGTACTTTTCGATTGATTCTATCCCAGAGTGTGATGATGCAATCAGAGAAAGACTTCAAAACTGCAAGCAACCATTCGTAACCTTTGGATATGAAGAACCAATAGTTACAGCGGCGCTAACACAAAAGGGCTACGATTTATCCAAGGCAACTTATACTGGCAATCTAACTCTTTCTCAAGTTACCGCTGAAACATCTTTAGAAACACTTATCAATTGTAAAGTAGATAGCATTCTTTCTAGGCTCGCTGCAAAAAACATTTTCAACTATCTCTGTTATGCATATGGAAAAGATTCTGTTTTACAATCCCGCTTTGATAACTTTCGCAACTTTATCAGAACAGGCAATCATAGCGAATCAATAAAGATGTTTATAAATAATGGCGGATTACGGAATATACCTGGACTTGTAGAGAATTGTCATGTTGTTGGAACTGGATGGTCAATAATTAAAGAACAGATATATTTGTGCGGATTTGTCTCATGGTTCAATTCAATAACATATACTTTTGCATTATTTCCAGTTCCAACAGCAAAAATCAATTGTCTGCCTCTGTTAAAGGTTATTATTTGTGACAACGGCCAGCGTACTATTGTAGAAAACGAGTATCTTACCGTTTTTGATTGGCCAGGCGATAATAAAAAGTTTGGATTTCTTGATGAAAATTTTCAACCAATTCCATGTGAGGGATGTGATGACTGATGCCTGAAATGACATTCTTCCCCCAGCGCCCTGCATCCCATCCGATGATCTATGCCTATGAGGACACCAACCCGCAGTACAAAGGGCTTCTAAAAGTCGGTTATACCTCGGTAGATGTGGACAAGCGTGTGGCGCAGCAGTATCCCACCAAGCGACCGGACGGAAGCGTACCCTACCGTATTGTCCTGCGGGAGTCTGCCATGTACCCGGACGGCGGTTCGTTCACCGATAAGGACGTCCACAAGATACTCCGCCGCAAGCAAATCAGCGGCATGGGCGGCGAGTGGTTCAAATGTACGGTGGACGATGTGCGTGCGGCAATCATCGCCGTCCGCAATCATACTACCAACGATGAAAACCGAACACAGACCTTCCGTATGCGCCCGGAACAGGAGGACGCGGTCAACCGAACAATCGCCTATTACCGCTCTGCCTACGAAGAAGGTTCCACGCGGACGCCAAAGTTCCTGTGGAACGCTAAGATGCGCTTCGGTAAAACCTTTGCTTCCTATGAGCTGGCAAAGAAAATGGGGTTCTCCCGCGTCCTGATCCTGACCTTCAAGCCTGCTGTTCAAACGGCATGGCGTGAGGATTTGATCAGCCATGTTGATTTTGAAGGCTGGCAGTTTATCTCCCGCGATGCAAATAATCTGCAAGACACGCTGGATTTGCAGTATCAGCGGGCGGATAAGATCAAGCCCATTGTCTGCTTCGGTTCATTTCAGGACTTTCTCGGCGTGAATAAAATGACTGGCGGAATCAAAGCCAATAACGAGTGGGTGCATACTACCAACTGGGATTTAGTAATTTTCGATGAGTACCACTTCGGTGCATGGAAGGACAGCGCAAAAAAGCTGTTTGAACAGGACGAGGACAGCTACGACGAGGATCTGAGCAAATATGATCGCGGCAATGCCTACGATGAAACGTGGCTGCCCATTACAACGACCTATTATCTTTATCTGTCCGGCACGCCATTCCGTGCTTTGAACTCCGGCGAGTTTATCGAAGAACAGATTTACAACTGGACCTATTCCGATGAGCAGCGCGCAAAAGAAAACTGGGTAGGCGAGGATAATCCCTACGCAGCCCTGCCTCGAATGGTCATGCTGACCTATAAAATCCCCGACAGTATCCAGCAGATTGCCAAACAGGGCGAATTTGATGAATTTGACCTGAACATTTTCTTCTCCGCCGAGGGCAAGGGAAAAGATTCACATTTCGTCTATGAGGACTATGTACAGAAATGGCTCGATCTGATTCGTGGCTCCTATCTGGAAACAACAGTCGATGAATTGAAACTGGGTGCGCAAAAGCCGCCTATGCCGTTTTCGGATACGCGCCTTCTGAACGTTTTGAGTCATACGTTGTGGTTCCTGCCCAATGTGGCTTCCTGCTATGCAATGGCAAATCTGCTGGCGCAAAAGCAGAACGCATTTTATCACGATTATCATGTGAATATCTGCGCCGGTACAGAGGCAGGTATCGGCGTGAAAGCATTGGAACCGGTGCGGAAGTCGATGAGCGATCCGCTGGCTACCAAAACGATCACGCTCTCCTGCGGCAAACTGACCACCGGCGTTACCATCAAGCCGTGGACAGGCATCTTTATGCTCCGCAATCTGTCCAGCCCGGAAACCTACTTTCAGGCGGCATTCCGCGTGCAAAGTCCGTGGGAGGTCACGAATGACAGCGGCAAAAAAGAAATTATCAAAAAAGGGTGTTATGTCTTTGACTTCGCGCTGGATCGTGCGTTGAAGCAGATTTCCGATTATAGCTGCCGGTTGAACGTGGCGGAGAGCAACCCCGAAAAGAAAGTCGCTGAGTTCATCAATTTCCTGCCGGTGCTTGCCTATGATGGCAGTGCCATGCGGCAGGTAAATGCAGCCGAAATTCTGGATATTGCCATGGCTGGCACCTCTGCCACGCTGTTGGCAAAGCGCTGGGAATCCGCTCTGCTGGTAAACGTGGATAACGAGACGCTGGCGCGCCTGCTTGCCAATCAGGACGCTATGGACGCGCTGATGCGGATTGAAGGCTTCCGTAGTCTGAACACAGATATTCAGACTATTATTAACAAATCTGAGTCCGTCAAAAAGGCAAAGAAAGAGGGCAAAGAGCTTTCTCAAAAGGAGAAAAAGGAGCTTTCGGATGCCGAGAAGGAATACAAGTCCAAACGCAAACTGATTCAGGAGAAGCTCATCAAATTTGCAACCCGCGTTCCGGTGTTTATGTATTTGACAGACTACCGGGAATACAGTTTGAAAGATGTAATCACACAGCTTGAACCGGAGCTTTTTAAGAAAGTGACCGGTCTTGATGTGAAAGATTTTGAACTGCTGGTATCTCTCAATGTGTTCAATGAAGCCCTGATGAACGATGCTGTTTACAAGTTCAAGCGTTATGAGGACGCAAGCCTTTCTTATACCGGCATTGATCGCCATGCCGGTGAGAGCGTCGGTCTTTACAGTACCGTTGTGTCGCGTGAGGATTACGACATGATGGCGGGGCAGCTTTTGACTTCTGAGGTCGCATCCGCGCCCCGTGAGGATGATCTGCCGGACAAGCCCTATTTCTCCGTGCCGGATGGCGATGACGAGGAAATTCAGGAAGTGCCAAAGAAAAAGTCTGCTTCTCGCCAAGAGTCCAAGAAGCCGATTATACAAAACAGAGCTACCCATGCAGCGCCTACTTATCGTCCTGCCTATGTGCCTCCCGCGCCAGTCGTTCCGAAGAAGCCAGAGCCTGTGCCTGTGGATGTTTCCGACATTGCACCCGGCGTCGGCGTAGTACATAAGGCGTTTGGAACCGGAACTGTGGTCAGCATACAGAAAGGTGTGATTGTGATTTCCTTTGGCAGCGAAGAAAAGAAATTTCAATTCCCCGGTGCGTTCCAGCAAGGTTTCTTGCGAAAAGCGTAGGACAACGAAAGAATCCCTTTGGAACAAAGGGCGCACTTCTATACTCCCCTGACGGGAGTATGTGCGCTCTGCGAGGCAGACAGCCCGGACGTTTGAATGTCCGGGCTGTTTTGCGTCACTCCGTTCCGAGCAAGGGAGTGCCTCCCTTGCGCTGCCACAGCAGCTATCCTAGCGCACTTTGCAGCGGAAATAATCTGCTGGCACAGACCATTCACGCTGCAAAGTCTGAAAATCCCATACCGTGAGTCAGACCGTCTACCGAAAATGTAGGCGGTCTTTTTGCATCTATCCATCCCATCATTTATCAGTTAGGAGGTCAAAATCATGCACGAAAAAGAAATTGAGAAGCTGCAAGCAGAGAAAGAAAAGGTCGAGCGGCAGCTTGCGCAGGAGCAGCACAAAATTCAGCGGCTCGAAAACCGTGCCGCCTACTACGAAAAGGGAGAACGGTGCAAGCGGGCGCACCGGCTCATCACCCGTGGCGCAGCCATCGAGAGCGTTGCACCGCAGACAGAGGCTTTGAGCGAAACCAACTTTTACGCTTTTGCCGAACAGGTCTTTGCGCTACCAGACACGCAAAGATTGCTCACAAAAACCGTCAGAGATCATGCGGGAGGTGACTGAGTATCGCGTTATTTCATTTTCATGTAACGCAGATCAAGCGCAGCGCGGGGCAGTCCGCCGTGGCTGCTGCCGCCTACCGTGCTGGGGAAAAGCTGCACAGTGAGTATTACGGCGAGGACAGCGACTACACCCGCAAGGGCGGCGTGATCTGCTCTGAAATCCTGCTCCCGCCCCACGCGCCACCAGAATACACAGATCGTGAAACGCTCTGGAACACCGTAGAGAAAGCCGAGCGTGGCAAAAAAGCGCAGCTTGCATACAGCTTTGACATTGCCTTGCAGAACGAGTTTTCCATGCAGGAGAACATCGACCTTGCGAGGCAATTTTTATTGGACAATTTTGTGAGCCGCGGCATGGTGGTGGACTTCGCTGTTCACTCGCCCGACAAAGAGGACGGCGGCATTTCCAACCCGCATTTTCACGTCATGTGTCCGATTCGTCCCATCGAACCGGACGGCAGGTGGGGAAGCAAACAGCGGCGGGAATATGTGCTGGACGAGCATGGAGAGCGCGTTCTGGATGAGGCGGGCAATTATGTATTCAACGCCGTCCCCACGACGGACTGGGGCAAGCCCGAAACGCTGGAAGCATGGCGGCAGGCATGGGCTGACCTTTGCAACGCCAAGTTTGCTGAAAAAGGCTTGGACTGCCGCATCGACCACCGCAGCTTTGCCCGTCAGGGTGTGGAGCAGGTTCCCACCCAGCACGAAGGTCCCACCGTCCGGGCAATGGAAGCAAAGGGCATCCGTACCGACAAGGGCGATATCAACCGCTTCATCCGGAAAACCAATGCGCTGCTGCGGGAAGCCAAAGAAAAAATCGCCGTGCTGATCGGCTGGCTGAAGGACGTAAAAGCCGAGCTTGCCAAGCCACAGCCGCCTACGCTCAACGATTTGCTGGCGCTGCATTGCAGCAACCGCAACAGGGGTGCATACAGCAACAAAGCAAAGAACGCCAATTTGCAGCGTTACGCCGAGGCGTTCAGCTTTCTGCAATCTAAAAAACTTTATACCGTGGACGATCTGGAAACTACGCTTCACGCCATGCAGGACAAAATCGACACGTTGAAAAATTCTGCGTCTGCAAAGCAAGTCCGCATCAAAGAATTAGACGGGCTGCTGCGCATGGTGGACTACTACAAGTCTGGCAAGCCCGCTGCGGACAAGCTGAAATCCATCCGATTTGAGAAATCCAGGCAGAAATACAAAGCGGAACACGATAACGAGTTGCGGACGTTCTACATGGCAGAGCGCAAGCTGAAACCGCACTTCAAGGACGGCAAGGTGCCCATCGCCGCATGGCGCAAAGAACGGGCGCAGTTGGATCAGGAATACAGGGACATTCAGACGGAACTTTCGCCGCTCCATGCCGACGCGAAAAAGCTCTGGGCAATTCACTACAACATCTACGAGGTGCAGCATGAGCAGGAGCGTCAAAACACCGCGACGCGGCAGAAAAAGTCAGAAATCGAACACTAATTCTTACACATTTTAGGAGGCACTTATGGAGCAGAAATTGCAATTTGAACATCAACTTGACCCGGAACTTTTGGCAGAAATTGAAGAATGGGAGCGGCAGGATCAGGACGAGCCAGCAGAGTTTTACTTCTCCAATCCAGACCCGTATCTCAAGCCGCAGCCTTTACCGCCCGACCATCCACGGCGCAACTGCTACTTCAACGAGGACGGGCATCTCTGCGTGAAAAATCTGTCCGCCTTCTGGATTCCCGAATTGACTGTTACCGAAGTCATTCATGGAACGGTTTACACCGTCACAGGCAGTTATGAAGGAATGGAGAGCTTTGTACGCAAGTTGGAGCGCATCACCAACAAAAAGTTTACAGAAAAGATGGAGGATTCCGAATGACAAATTCACAGACTCTTGGTACAATAGAAGCAACCAATCCTGTACTGACAGTTGCTCCACCAAAGGAGGATTCAGAAATGAACGGAGCAACAAACAAAATCACAGCACTCTACTGCCGTCTTTCGCAGGAGGATGAACGAGCCGGAGAGTCTTTGTCCATTGAAAATCAAAAGGATATGCTCATGCGGTATGCACGGGAACACCATTTTCCGAATCCCACATTTTTTGTGGATGATGGCGTGAGCGGTGTGACCTATGACCGCCCCGGTTTTCAAGCGATGCTTGCGGAAATTGAAGCGGAACGGGTGGCTGTCTGTATCACCAAAGACCTATCCCGCCTGGGTAGAAATTCCGCTCTGACAGGACTTTACACCAATTTCACCTTTCCGCAGTACGGTGTCCGCTATATTGCCATCAACGACAATTTCGACACCATTGATCCCAACAGCACCGATAACGATTTTGCAGGTATCAAAAACTGGTGCAACGAGTTTTATGCGCGAGATACCAGCCGCAAAATCCGCGCTGTCAATAAGGCAAAGGGTGAACGCGGCGTTCCTTTGACAACCAATGTTCCCTACGGCTATTTGAAAGACCCGGACAATCCCCGACGCTGGAAGATCGACCCTGTTGCCGCCGATGTGGTGCGGCGTATTTTCTCCATGTGCATGGAGGGCAGAGGTCCGAAGCAGATTGCAAACCAACTGAAAGCGGACAAGGTGTTGACGCCAACTGCCTACAAGACATTGCAGGGAATCAAAAGTCCAAATAAGAAGCCGGAAAATCCCTATGATTGGCACAGCAGTACCGTTGTGACAATTCTCGAACGGCGGGAATACACGGGCTGCACGGTCAATTTCAAGACCTTCACCAACTCCATCTGGGACAAGAAGCAGCGGGAAACACCTGTTGAGAAACGAGCGATCTTCCCCAACACGCATGAGCGCATTATCGACGATGATGTGTTTGAAAAGGTGCAGGAAATCCGCCAGCAGCGTCACCGAATGATCCGCACGGGAAGAAGCAGCATTTTCTCCGGACTTGTTTACTGTGCGGACTGCGGTTCCAAAATGCTGTACGGTTCATCCAACAACGGCGATCTCGATCAGGACTTTTTTGACTGCTCTCTGCACCGCAAAAGCAAAGAAAAGTGTAATGGGCATTTCATTCGCGTCAAGGTCTTGGAGCGGCTGGTTCTCAAGCACATTCAGGCGGTTATGGGGTATATCCTGCGGCACGAGGATTATTTCCGCACGATCATGGAGGAACAGCTCCGCGTGGAAAGCCGTGAGCAAATCCGCATCCGCAGAAAGCGGCTGGAAAGCAACGAACGGCGTATTGCCGAGCTGAAAAGGCTGTTCATCAAGATTTACGAGGACAACGCCAGCGGGAGGTTAACAGATGAACGCTATGATATGCTGAGCCGGACCTATGAAGCGGAGCAGAAGCAGTTGGAAGCGGAAGCGATCACCTTGCAGCAGGAAATTGAAGTACAGGAACGACAGAATGAGAACCTTGAAAAGTTCATTCAGAAAGCGCACAAGTATGTCGGTATTGAAGAACTGGACGGCTATGCGCTGCGTGAGCTGGTGTCCGCCATCTATGTGGATGCGCCGGACAAGTCCAGCGGCAAGCGGGTACAGCACATCCATATCAAGTACGACGGGCTGGGCTTTATCCCTCTGAATGAGCTGATGAAAAAGGAAACGGCGTGACCAAAGTCACGCCGCCCCTTGAAAACACAAGGTTTTCACCATTTTTTGATTTTACTGTTTTACGACCACCCGGTATTGGGAGGGATATCCTTTTTACGCGAAAAGACAGGCGGCCAGCGGCACGCCTGCCTTTTCTTATATGGGAGAGAGGGAGGATCGTAAAAAGGGGTGGATCAGCCGGCCAGCACCTTGCCCAACTCGCGGCAGGCGGCCAGCGCCGCGTCGTCCGGTGCTTCGCAGCAGGTGACGCTGTCGCAGGCCAGAGAGATTCCGGCGTTGCCGCAGTCCTTTTCCCAGTCGCGCATCCACTGGCCGTCGCCCCAGCCGTAGGAGCCGAACAGCGCCACGCGCTTGCTGCCAATGGCGTTCTTGCAGCCGTCGAACATGGGCTGGAAGTCCATTTCCTCCAGCACCTCGGAGCCCATGGCGGGGCAGCCGAGGGCGATAGCGCCGAAGCCGCTGAGGGCAGCGGGCTGCACCTGCTCCGGCGTCAGCATGGTGACCTCGGCGCCGGCCTCCTTCATGCCCTCCGCCACGGCGTTGGCCATGGTCTCCGTGTTGCCGGTACCGCTCCAGTAGATGACAGCAGTTTTCATAGTCAGAATTCCTTTCTTGTCAATGTTTTGGTTAGAGCAATCTAACTACAACGGGATAAAAAAGCTGTCTCAGGACAGCGCCACGCAATAGAAGTTAAATAACTCTAATCGGATACTACCACAGAACGGGGCGTGTGTCAAGAGGGAACAGCGGGAGAAACGGGAGAAACGGGACGAAAACAGGTTTTTCCCGAAAAATGGCGGAGCGGAGCGGCGCTGCGGAAAAGGTTCCACGCCGGAGGAATTTTTTTGAAAAAAGAAATGTCCCGATTTCGGGACACGTTCTCTGGTAAAGTGGAAATAACAAAGCAAAGGAGGGAACCATATGACCGTTATTTCCGTGATCTGCACCATGTGCGGCGCCGCCGCGCTGTCCAAGGGTATCCTGAAGGCCATTGAGTACATTGGCCGGTGAATCCCCGTTGACAACTACTTTCCCGTTCTATATAATATTTTTCACAGAAAATTACAACATCTTCCTGTGAACGGAGACGCCGTATATAATATGCGCTATCAGGACGGAAAAGGAGAAAGCCTATGGATATTTTTGCGAAATGCTATGAGCCGTCGCTGGCGGGCGAACTGAAGGAAAAGGGGGTGTACCCCTATTTCCACGCCCTCCAGTCCCGGCAGGACGTGGAGGTCATGATGGAGGGCAAGCGCCGCATCATGCTGGGCTCCAATAACTATCTGGGCCTGACCACCGATCCGGTGGTGGTGGAGGCCGGCATCAGGGCGCTGGAGAAGTACGGCACCGGCTGCTCCGGCTCGCGGTTCCTCAACGGCACGCTGGAGATGCATCTGGAGCTGGAGGACGCGCTGGCGAAGTTCCTGCGCAAGCCCGGCGTGGTTACCTTCGGCACCGGGTTCCAGTCCAACGTGGGTATCATCTCCGCGCTGGTGGGCCGCCACGACTATGTGATCTGCGACCGGGAGAACCACGCCAGCATCTACGCCGGGTGCCAGATGTCCTACGGCAAGATGCTGCGCTACCGCCACAGCGATATGGCGGAGCTGGAGAAGTGCCTGCAGCGCGTGCCGGAGTCGGCGGGTGCGCTGATCGTCACCGACGGCGTGTTCTCCATGGGCGGCGACATCGCCAGACTGCCGGAGATCTGCGCGCTGGCGGAGCAGTACGGCGCACGGGTGATGGTGGACGATGCCCACGGTCTCGGCGTGCTGGGCGAGGGCGGCCGCGGCACGGCCAGCTACTTCGGGCTGGAGGACAAGGTGGACGTATACATGGGCACGTTCTCCAAGTCGCTGGCGTCGCTGGGCGGCTACATGGCCGCGTCGGCGGAGGTGGCGGAGTTCGTGCGCCATGCCTCCCGGCCCTTCATCTTCTCGGCGTCCATCCCGCCGGCCAACTGCGCCACAGCGCTGGCGGCGCTGCATATGCTGGAGCAGCATCCGGAGCTGCCGGAGCGGCTGCACAGCCTGAGCATGTACGCCCGCAAGGGCATGACGGAGCGGGGCCTGACCATCCGCCCCTCGGCGCTGGAGGCCCCCACGCCCATCATCCCCATCTACACCTATGAGACGTACCGCACCCTGCAGGCGGCGGCGGAGATCTATGACCGGGGCGTGTATGTGAACCCCACGCTGCCGCCGGCCACGCCGGAGGGCGAAGCGCTGCTGCGCACCAGCTACATGGCTACCCATACCGAGGCGCTGCTGGACGAGGCCATGGACATCATCGGCGAGGTGATGGCCCATGTGTGAGAACCGGATCGCCATCGTCACCGGCGGCACCTCCGGCATCGGGCGGGCCACCGCGCTGGCGCTGAAGGCGGCGGGCTGCACGGTGTACGAGCTGTCCCGCCGGGCCGAGGGCGTGGAGGGCCTGCACCACATCGCCGCCGACGTGACGAAGGAGGAGACTGTCCGTGCCGCCGTGGCGGAGGTGATGGCCCGGGAGGGCCGCATCGACATTCTGGTGAACAACGCGGGCTTCGGTATCTCCGGCGCGGTGGAGTTCACCTCCACGGAGGACGCCAAGGCGCTGTTCGATGTGAATTTCTTCGGTATGGTGAACCTGAACCGGGCTGTGGTGCCCATCATGCGGGCGGCGGGCCGTGGACGCATCGTGAACCTCAGCTCCGTGGCGGCACCGGTGCCCATCCCGTTCCAGACGTACTACTCCGCCACCAAGGCGGCGGTGAACGCCTACACCATGGCGCTGGCCAACGAGCTGCGCCCCTTCGGCGTGACGGTATGCGCCGTCATGCCCGGTGATATCCACACCGGCTTCACGGCGGCGCGCCGGAAGATCGGCGAGGGCGACGACATCTACCACGGGCGCATCAGCCGCTCCGTGGCCCGGATGGAGCACGATGAGCAGACGGGCATGGATCCCGCCAAGGCCGGCGGCTACATCGCCGGAGTGGCGCTGCGGGAGGGCAATCGCCATCCGCTGTACGCCATCCGCTTCGACTACAAGTTTTTCACGTTTCTGGCAAAGGTGCTGCCGGCACGGTTCCTGAACTGGCTCATCTACCTGCTGTACGGAAAATAAGCAAAAAAATACCTGCGCACCGGGGGTGCGCAGGTATTTTCTTGCTTTTACAGGATGCGGCACAGCAGTATGGGGAACAGGACGGCGGGCATCATATTCAGGACACGCAGCTTCGTCAGCCCCAGAATGTTCAGGCCGATGCCGATGATCAACAGGGAGCCGGTAAACGTGATCTCCGCCATCACTGCGTTGGTGAGCAGGGGAGCCACCAGCGAGGCCAGCAGGGCCATCAGCCCCTCCACCAGCAGAACGCTGCCGCCGGAGAAGGCCACGCCGATACCCAGAGAGCCGGCGAAGGCGATGGCCGCCGTGCCGTCGATGATAGACTTGGCCAGCAGGACGGTGTGGTCGTTTTTCAGGCCGCTGTCCAGCGAGCCCATAACAGCCATGGCGCCCACGGCGAACACCAGCGAGCCGGTAACAAAGCCCTCGGTGATGCGGCCAAGGCCGCCGAACCGCTTTTGCAGCCAGCTGCCCAGACGCTCCACCGCTGCCTCGATGTTCAGCAGCTCACCGATGATGGTGCCCAGTACCAGCGATAGAATGGGGATCAGCTGGTTGTTGCTGGAGCCAAGGCCGGACACGCCGATGCCAATGGAGATAAGGGCAGTGGCGGCCAGCACCGTCTCCTTCATGCGCTCGGGCATCAGCTTGCCGCCAAAGGTACCCAGCACGCCGCCGGCCACGATGGCCGCGCCGTTGATGAGTGCGCCGGTGAGGATCATGGGATGATCCCTCCTCCGCCGATCAGGTCGCGGACGACGACGCTGCCCATCAGCAGCCCCGCCGTGGCGGGTACCCACGCCACGCTGGCGGGGACGGAGCGCCGCCCGGGAGGGGGCGTCTCCAGCTGCTGTGTCTCGGCAGGCTGCTCCGGGCTGAACACTACCTTCAGGTGGTGGATGTTCCGGGCGCGCAGCTCCTTGCGCATGACCCGCGCCAGCGGGCAGCCGGAGGTCTTGGCAATGTCCGTCACCTGCAGCAGTGTGGGATCCAGCTTGTTGCCGGTGCCCAGTGCCGTCAGGATGGGGATGCGGCGCAGCCGCGCCTGCTCAATGAGATCCAGCTTGCAGCTGACAAGGTCGATGGCGTCCACGATATAGTCGTAGTGTGCGGTGAAAAAGTCGTCGCGGTGCGCGGCGTCATAGGTGGCGCAGACGGGGTGCACCCGCAGAGCGGGGTTGATGTCCCGGCAGCGCCGTGCCGCCGTCTCCGCCTTGGGCTGGCCCACGGTGGAGTGCAGCGCGTACAGCTGGCGGTTGATGTTGGTGAGGGACAGGGTGTCCTGATCCACCAGCGTCAGCTCTCCCACACCGCTGCGGGCCAGACACTCAGCGGCGTAGCTTCCCACGCCGCCAAGGCCGAATACGATCACATGGCTGCGGGAGAGAGTGTCCAGCGCGTCAGCGCCCAGCAGCATCTGTGTGCGCAGGAACGCTTCGTCCATGGCGTCAGCCCACGCTCTCCATGCCGTCCAGCAGCTGGGCGTCGGCGGCGGTCACAAGGGAATCCAGCCACGCGGCGTAGTCACTGCTGATCAGCGCGTTCTTCACGGACACCTGCCAGGCGGGGATATCCTCGCCCACGAAGTACATGACGTGGTAGCCGATGTAGCTGCCGTCGTTGTAGACGATGCCGGTGTCGCCGGCCTTGCGGGAGGCGTCGAAGCACCAGTCGTTGAACTCGGTGACCATCTGACCCTGCAGGATCTCGGTGTACAGGCCGCCGTTGGTGTTGGAGCCGCCGTCATCGCTGAGCTCGTTGGCCAGCGCGGCGAAGGCATCCTCCGTGCCGCCGTTGGCCTGCCACTGGGCCAGCGCGTCCTCGGCCTTGGCCTTGGCCTCGTCCTTCAGTGCCTGCAGGTCGGCGTCATACGTCTCGGCGTCCTTGTCCAGCGAGGAGGCGTCCACGCGGAACAGGATGTGCCGCACGTCCACGGAGCTGTACTCCTGACGGCCGCAGGAATGGAACACCACCACATAGCTGTTGGGATCGTCCGTGACCACGGCGCCCTCGTTGGCGGTGCGGGCGCTGTCGAACACCCACTGGGCCATGGCGGAGCCGGTGTTGGAGCCGGCGTCCACGCTGCTGTAGGTGCCCAGATCCTCATAGTCCTTGGAGATGGCCAGCAGCGTCTCGCCGTTCTGGTAACGCTCCAGCGCGGCAGCGGCGGCCTCGGCGGCAGCGGCCTTGGCGGCGGCGGACTCCTCCTCCGTGGGCTGGACGGTGTTGCCGTCGGCATCGGTGGTGGAGGAAGCGCTGCCCTTGAAGTAGATATACTCGTAGCTGGCCACGTTATAGGCGGAGGGATTCTCCTGATAGCTCTGCTCCAGCTGCTCGGTGGTATAGGTCAGATCCGCCTGATAGTGCTGCTTGTAGTGGCTGGCGACCTCCTCCATCGTCACCATCTCCTCAAACAGGGCGGGGGTCATGCCCTGCCCGTACACCAGCTTCAGGTAGGACTTTAAGGAGTAGCCCTGTGCCTTGACGTTGGCCTTGATGGTGTCCAGCGCGTCCTGCACCTCGGCGGTAATGTCGGCGTCGGCGCCGTGGTCATGAGCCTCGGCCTCCTTGACGGCCATGACATTGGTGGACAGTTGGTCGATGGCGTAGTCACGCAGGAACTGATCCCAGGTGATGTCGCCCTCGTCCGTGACCTGCAGCAGCATCTTGGCGGTGTCGTTCAGGTTCTGCTGATCCAGGGGCTTGCTGGTGTCCAGACCGTAATAGCCGGCGTTGGCGATGCTGTTGCGCATGCCCTGATAGTAGTAGTTTACCTGCGCGACGGTGTAGTTCTTGCCGTCGATGGTGATGGCGTCGGGATCGCGGTAGAACACGCCGGCGTTCACCAGCAGCAGCAGAACAGCCACCACCACGAACAGCACGGCGATGCCGCCGTACAGACGGTTGGCCTTGCGCTGCTTGGCCTTTTCCTCCGCCTCACGGATGACCTTGGGGTCTTTGATACCCTGACTGGCCAGATCCTGGCGATTCTTCTTTTCTCTTGATGCACTCATTTGCTTCATTCCTCTCAAAAACGGGCAGAATACGCCCTTGGTGATAAAATGCCTGATTATTATACAGGATTGCGAAACATTCTGCAAGGGGCAAGTGGCGGTAATTTATGAACGTTTCGGAAAGAAAAGGTGCTGCGGGAAAAAACAAGCGCCCCTCCGCCGTGCGGCGGAGGGGCGCTCAGCGATGGGCAGCGGCCGCGTTATAACCTGCACAACTCGCAGGTGGGTCGTCTCCAACTGACTTTACTGCTTCCAACTTCCAGCCGCGGAAAGCAGCCGGGAGGCCTGCAAACCATCTGTTGATCCGACGTCCCCTATAACCAATGTCAGGATAAAAAAGACCGCTGCCCATCGCTGAGGGCGGACGCGGCGCGTCCGCTTATCTTTATCATAGTGTACCAACTCCGGCCGTCGGATAAAGGCGGAAGCGGGGCATGCCTGATTTTTTCAGTTGCCGTCGTCCCCGTCGTCCATCAGCTGCTCCATGAACAGGTCGTACACCTTGTCCAGCTCCTCGTCGCTGTCCAGCGTGCTCAGCAGCTCCTCGCCGTTTTCAACGATGGACTTGAGGATCACCAGACCGAAATCCTCCGCCTTTGCCTCGTCGGCCTCATCCTCCACCGTGGGGAAAAACGCCATGTATGTCTGGCCGTCCACCTCGATGGCGTCCACATACTCCAGCTCGATCTCGTTGCCGTCCTCATCGGTCAGCGTGATGAAGTTGGGGCCAAAATCCTCGCTCATGGGAAAACCTCCTTTGTCATGGTATCAACACTATAACGGTTTTCCCGGAAAAAAGCAAGCGCCTTTGCTGCGATATTTCCGGCTGTACGGGACTGAAAACAGATAGAAACGGATAAAATGAGTGGATTCGCCACTGGAAAGAGATGATTTTTTCGGAAATAGCACAATTTGAGGAGTTGACAGGCATGGTAAAATAATCCTTATAGTGGGTTTTTATAGGATTTTCCCGCGAAAGTCCTGACCACACCAAAGTAACAGAGAAAGGAAGGTGCCCTGTGATGGAAAGACGCAGACACAGACAGGCGCCGGAGCATTCCGACCGGACGCAGCAGAGCGCCAGACACATAGACAACGACCGGCAGGAGCGTGCGCCCCGGCGGCGCGGCAGCGTCCGACAGAAGGTGGGACGCATCATCGGCACGCTGCTGCTGGTGATCGTCCTGACCGGCGCCATCTTCGCAGGCATTTTCTCCGCATACATCAACAGCAGCATGCGGGGCAAGGTAGAGGTCTATCTGGATGAGTTCGAGACAAAAGTCTCGACAGAGCTGTACTATCAGGAGCCGGAGAGCGGCGAATGGGTCATGTACCAGACGCTGTTCATGGACGCGGAGAACCGCATCTGGGCCAATCTTGACCAGATACCCAAGAACCTCCGGAACGCGGTGGTAGCCATTGAGGACAAACGGTTCTACTCCCATAAGGGTGTGGACTGGCACGGCACCGCCCGCGCCATCCTCAGCACCCTGTTCGGCGGCAGCGTGCAGGGCGGCTCCACCATCACCCAGCAGCTGGTGAAGAACGTCACCGGCGACAACCAGAACACCGTCAAGCGCAAGGTGACGGAGATCTACCGGGCGCTGGATCTGGAGAAGCGCTACGAGAAGGACGAGATACTGGAGGCCTACCTCAACGAGGTGTACTTTGGCCACAGCTGCTACGGCGTGGTGACGGCGGCTATGACGTATTTCGATAAGGATGTGTCGGAGCTGACGCTGGCGGAGTGCGCCAGTCTGGTGGCCATCACCAACAACCCCTCGCTGTACGACCCCATCGAGGCCGGCTGGAGCCGCGAGAACAACCGGGAGCGCCAGCTGCTGGTGCTGCGGGCCATGCTGGAGCAGGAGAAGATCAGCCAGGAGGAGTACGATGCCGCCAAGGCCGAGGATATCCTGTTCGCCAACGGCTACACCATCTCCGGCAAATATGTGGGCAGGGACTCCGGCAAGACGGCGGATAACACCGACGGCGATACGGCTGCCGACACCGGCGACGGCAGCGAGCAGCTGCCCTCCGACGAGACGGAGAACAAGCCCCGCAAGTCCAGCCAGTCCTACTTCACCGATGCGGTCATCGACGACGTGGCAGCCGCGCTGGTGGAAAAGTACGGCCTGACCGATGTTACCGACCCCCAGACCGGCGAAGTGACCACCGCCTTTGAGCAGGGCGTCAACATGGTGTACGGCAAGGGCTACAAGATCTACACCACCCAGAACCCCAACTATCAGGCCATCGCCGAGGAGATATGCTCCGACACGGCCAACCTGCCCTATACCACCAACTACACCAACGGCTACGGTGAGACGGAGACGGAGCAGCTGCAGGTGGGCATGACCGTGGTAGACCCCTACACCGGCTATGTGGTGGCCATGGTGGGCGGCGCCGGCATCAAGGAGGTGGCCCGCGGCTGGAACTGGGCCACCAGCGCACGTCAGTGCGGTTCGGCCATCAAGCCCATCTCCGTGTACGCCCCGGCGCTGGATGACGGCACCATCAACGGCGCGTCCGCCATCGACGACTATCCGGTGATGGTACTTAACGGCACGGCCTATCCCAAGAACGCCAACGGGCGCTACATGGGCCTGACGCCGCTGCACACCGCCATCGCGCGCTCCACCAACACCTGCGCCGTCCGCGTGGTGCAGGAGTACGGCACCGGCCGATCCTACGACTTTATGACCAACCGTCTGGGCTTCACCACCCTGACGTATCAGGACTCCCAGCAGGTGGGCAATATGGGTCTGGGCGGCCTTGACCGGGGCGTTACCACCGAGGAGATGGCGGCGGCCTTCGGCGCCTTCGCCAACGAGGGCGTGTACACCGCGCCCCGCACCTACACCCGCGTGGAGGATCCCGACGGCAACGTGATCCTGGAGAACGAGGCCGAGTCCTCCGTGGCCATGAAGGACACCACCGCCGCGCTGATGAACAGCCTCCTGCAGGAGGTGGTCAGCGCCGGTACCGGCTACGAGGGCCGTATCAGCGGGATGCATGTGGCCGGCAAGACCGGTACCACCAACAACGATCAGGATCGCTATTTCGTGGGCTATACCCCGTATTACAGCTGCGCCGTGTGGGTGGGCTACGCCCATAACCAGCGCATCGTGGCCAGCGGCAACCCCGCGGCCTCCATGTGGCAGAAGGTGATGAGCCGCATCCACGAGGGACTGGCGGACAAGGACTTCTTCAGCTGCTCCGGTCTGACCAGCGTCTCCGTCTGCGCCGACAGCGGCATGCTGGCAACGGACAGCTGCGCCGAGGACTGCCGCGGCAGCCGGGTCTATTCGGCACTGGTGGCGGCGGACAACGCGCCGTCGGCCTACTGCGGTATGCACACCAGCCCCATCTATACCGTGACCCTTGAGGACGAGAACGGCAACGTCACCATGGCCAGCGGCTCCAAGCTGGACTATACCCGCCAGCGGCTGGAGGGCTTCGAGGACATCGAGGCTGAGGACGACTTCATGCTGCTGGACGGCTGGGGCGGCATGTTTGACGACGACTGGTGGGGCGGCCTGTTCGGCGATGATACCACCGGCGGCGACACCACCACCGACAGTACCGATGAGGAGGACATCCGCACCAGCTGGTGGGATTGACCGGCATCGGACACTGAAACACAAAAAAGACCACCCCGGCCCAGCGGGCCGGGGTGGTCTTTTTTGTGTTGTAGGTTACTTGGCGGCGTTGCGGGCGGCCTCACGGCCGGCGCGGAACGCCTTCAGGTTCAGCTCCCTGACCTTGGCGGGCACCGTCTCGGCCACGATCTGCTCCCAGTCGATGTCGGGGCAGCCCAGCGAGTCGCACATAGCGCCGAACAGCACCACGTTCATGCACTTGGGATTGCCCAGCTCGATGGCAATGTCGCTGGCAGGCACGGCGATGGTCTTGAAGTTCCGGGCCATGGCCTCGATGCAGCCCTCGGGATACGACTCAGCGCCGGAGGCGATGGTGGTGGACTTGATGGCGTAGTCGTTGATGACAGCCACGCCGTCGGGATTCAGGAACTCCGCGTAGCGGACGGCTTCCATTTTCTCCAGCGCCACCATAATGTCGGCCTCGCCCTTGCCGAACACAGGGCCGTAGACCTTCTTGCCCCAGCGTACCTGCGTGGACACGCTGCCGCCGCGCTGGGCCATGCCGTGCACCTCGCTTTGCTTGACATCATAACCGGCCTTCATAAAGCCGTTGGACATGATCTTGGAGATCAGGATAGCGCCCTGACCGCCCACACCTACCAACAGGCAGCTTTTCACGTCGTTCATGTTACTTCTCCTCCTTTTCGATGGCATCAAACGGGCAGGCCTGGGCGCAGACCGTGCAGCCCACGCACTGGGTACGGTCGATGAACGCCTTGCCGTTCTCCATGGAGATGGCGGGGCAGCCCACCTTCAGGCAGCTCTTGCAGCTTCTGCACTTCTCGGTGTTGACCACGCACATGCCGGTGTCGTGCTTCACGCGCTTGATCAACAGGCAGGGACGGCGTGTGACGATGGCGGGGTGCTTGCCCTCGTTGAGAGCGGCTACGGCATCATCCACGGTCTTCTTCATGGCCGTCAGATCCTGAGGATCCACGGTGAAGATGGGAGCGTAACCATAGGCCTCGAACACCTTCTCCACGCTGATCATGGGGGCCGCCTCACCCATCAGGGTGAAGCCGGAGCCGGGGTTATCCTGATGGCCGGTCATGCCGGTGATGCGGTTATCCAGCACGCAGGGGATCATGCGGCCGTTGTTGTAGATGATCTCGGCGGCGCCGGTCATGCCGCTGTGGAAGAACGTGGAGTCGCCCATCACGCCGAACACCACCTTATCGGTGACGCCCTCGCGCTGGAAGGACTTGGCCATGCCCATGCCGGCGGAGAAGCCGCCGCCCATGCAGATGCACACGTCCATGCAGTTCAGGGGAGGCGCAAAGCCCAGCGTGTAGCAGCCGATGTCGCCCGTGACCACATAGTTCTTGTTCTTGGACAGGGTGTAGAAGAAGCCGCGGTGGGGGCAGCCGGGGCACAGGGCGGGAGGACGCTTGGCCACCTGCACATCGGTGATGGTCTTGTAGTTGGGCTTGATGCCCAGCACGCGCTCGCGCACCAGCTCGGTGTTCAGCTCGTACAGCTTGCCGGTGAGCTCCTTGCCGGTGCAGGCGATGCCGGCGGCCTTGATCTCATCCTCCATGAACGGATCCAGCTCCTCGATGACGTACAGCTTCTCCACCTTACCGGCGAAGTCGCGGATCAGATCCATGGGCAGGGGATAGGTCAGGCCCAGCTTCAGGAAGGACGTGCCCTCAGGGAACACCTCCTTGGCGTACTGATAGCTGATGGAGGCGGTGATGACGCCCACCTTGCCGTCGCCCAGCTCCACCTTGTTCAGGCCGTTCTCCAGCGCGCGGGTGCAGCCGTACTCAGCCAGCTTCACCAGACGCTCCTCCACGATGGGGTGGTTCAGATAGGCGTTGGCGGGGGCGCAGACGTACTTGCGGGTGTTGCGGGCATAGGCGGGTGCGGTGTGCTCCACGCGATCGCCGAACTCCACCAGACCCTTGCTGTGACAGACACGGGTGGTGGTGCGGTACAGCACGGGTGTGTCGAACTCCTCGGAGATCTCGCAGGCCAGACGGACGAAGTCCTTGCACTCCTGGGCGTCGCTGGGCTCCACCATGGCGATTTTGGCGGCCCGTGCATAGTGGCGGTTGTCCTGCTCATTCTGGGAGGAGTGGCAGGAGGGGTCGTCGGCGGTGACAACGACATAGGCGCCGTTGACACCCATGTAGCCGGCGGTGAACAGGGGGTCGGCGGCCACATTCAGCCCCACCATCTTCATGGTGCAGAACGCGCGGGAGCCGGCCACGGACGCACCGTAGGCCACCTCGGTGGCCACCTTCTCGTTGGGTGCCCACTCGCAGTACACGTCCTTGCCGTACTGGGGCAGATTCTCCAGAATTTCCGTGCTGGGCGTTCCGGGGTAAGCGGAACAGACCTTGATACCGGCTTCGTAGACGCCGCGGGCGGTAGCCTCGTTACCGGACATCAGATGTTTCATAGCTTTTTCCACCTTTCTTCTTTCTTATTGCCTTACATATTCCCATTGGATTGCAAACGGTTTAATACTGACCGGCCTCCTGCTGTCCGTGGAGCACCCGCAGAGCGCCCTCGGCCAGAGAACGCATCTCCTCCTCGCCGGGCAGGCGGATCACCTTGGCGATCTTGCCCACATAGGCGGTAATGTCCTCACAGAAGAAGTCCTCGTAGGCCATGCCGCCGGTGTAGACGATGGCGTCCACGTCGAAGTGCAGCACGGCGGCCATGGAGCCGATGTCCTTGGCCAGCTGATAGACCAGCGCCTGATAGGCCTCCACGGCCTTGGGATCGCCCTCCACCACCTTGGCGCAGACCACACGGAAATCGGTGGTGCCCAGATAGGACAGCATACCGCCCCGGCGTCCAAAGGTCTTCTTCACCTCGTCCTTGGTCTTGCCGCTGAAGCAGTAGTTGATCAGCTGGTTCACCGGCAGGCCGCCGGCGCGATCCATGCCCATGGAGCCCTCGTCCTTGACGTTGCATACGTCCACCACGCGGCCGTGCTGGTGGGCGCCCACGCTGACGCCGCCGCCCAGATGGCACACGATGAGGTTCACGTCCTCGTAGGCCCTGCCCAGCTCCCCGGCGGCCTTGCGGCCGATGGACTTGTGGTTCAGAGCGTGGAACTGGCACAGGCGGCGGAACTCGGCAAAGCCGGTGTAGTGGGCCACCTCGGTCATCTCGTCCACGCAGACCGGGTCAACGAAGAAAGCGGGGATGCCCACCATGTCGCCCAGCTTCTTGGCCAGATACGCGCCCAGATTGGACGGATGCTCGCCGTAGGGAGCCGTCTCCACATCGTGCATGACCCTGTCGTTGACGGCGTAGGTGCCGGAGGGAATGGGGCGGTACAGACCGCCGCGTCCGCACACCGCGTCAAAGTCCGCCAGCTTGTACCCGGCGGCGGTGATGGCGTCCAGAATGGCGGTCTTGCGGTAGTCCGCCTGATCGATGACGCGGTCGAACTGGTTCAGCTCCTCGGCAGAGTGGTCGATGCCCAGCTTGTATAGCTGCTGGTCTTCGTCGAACACCGCGATCTTCGTGCTGGTAGCGCCGGGATTGATAACTAAGATCTTCATCGGTTCTCTCCTCTTTCTCTTATTTCGTCTCGGGGAAAGTGTGAAATATTTCACCGAATCATTTAATGAGCTATTCACATTATGGCACCGTCGCCCCCTGATGTCAACGGCGTTTTGGGCATTTCCGAAAAGTTGGCATATCGCACAAAAAAAGACCGCAAACGCTGGGCAAAACAGCATTTGCAGTCCATCGCGGATTCAGTTTTCCGGCTGACGCCAGCCGTCCAGCAGGGCAGCGGCCATCCGGCGGCCGCGGTGCACCAGATCGAAGCCCTGTTCGTAGATGCGCCACTCGAACAGCATGCCGCGGTGGAGCGCCACCAGATCGGCCACCAGCTCCTCCGGGTCGCGCAGGGGGGAGACACTGCCCTCCTGCTGGCAGGCGGCGGTCAGCTCCCGCAGGACGCGGAAATAGACGCGGGAGTCGTTGTCCCGCAGAATGGCCTGCTCCGGGTACTTCAGCCCGTGAATAAAGCTGCGGTACAGGGAGGGGTCTTTGCAGCTGATGTCCAGCGAGCGGCCCACGAAGTCCAGCAGCTTGCTGCGGGCGGAGATGCCGGTGTCGGCCAGATAGTTCTGCTCCAGCACCTCGTACTGGGCGTCCACACTGCTGGTGACGTGGATGATGAGCTCGTCCTTGCTCTTGAAGTAGTGGTAGATGTTGCCCACGGAGCAGCCGGCGGCCTGGGCGATCTGCTCCACGGACACGTTTTCGAAGCCATCGCGGTCGAAAAGATCCAGTGCCACGTTCTGGATACGGGAGCGCATCTCCAATGCCTGCCGTTTGCGGGCGGTCAGCTGTTTTTCCATAGTAACTCCTTTTGGGGCCATTTTTTCTTTATCATTGTATATCATAGCAAGTTTTCATCAGCAGGTCAAGGCGGGAGAGAGGGCTGTTTTTCAGCGATGCTCGTTAAAGAAAAAACTTTCGAAAAAAGGGTTGACATTTTTGGGAAGTGCGGCTATAATCTCACTTGTTCGTGACGCGCGAGTGGTGGAATTGGCAGACTCGCTAGATTCAGGTTCTAGTGTGCATTACGCACGTGCGGGTTCAAGTCCCGCCTCGCGCACCATGGCGAGTGTTCTTACAGCATTTGAAAAGCTGTGAGGACACTCGCTTTTTTTCTGCTCAAACAGCAGGTCTGTCGTCTGTCGTGTAGCTCACGAACACGCCTTTTCTGGTGTTGACGGTGACGGCCGGGATGGGCAGTGCCGGTTCGTTGGGAATGTTCATTTCCCCCACGCAGTTGTAGTGAATGCGAAGCCGCTGTACCCA